>JAEEGL014984324.1_pt1 | contig 16640 bp, 11 predicted proteins | sample 9134231 | NCBI WGS metagenome assembly JAEEGL01 (sample SAMN16246548, study PRJNA631951) | gut metagenome | biome: gut microbiome; feature: rumen; material: fiber-attached | host: Bos | place: Iran: Karaj | collected 2018-10 | reverse complement strand
CGTCAAACGTGCAGATGAGGCACATATCGTAGGACGCGGGCGAATGGAGCACGTCCTGCCCGACCTCGGCGGAACGCAGCGTGGGCACCACGCCTTCGAGCGCTAAGAGCGCGTCCTTGACGAGATCCATGTTCTCCTGCTTCGAGCGCCCCTCGGCTTCTTCAAGAAATTTCCAAAAAACAACGTGTTTCAGCATGATCGGATCCTCCTGTTAATGTTGCTGCTGACATTATATAACTTTGACGATCGCGTTTCAAGGGCGGGTTTTCCGTCAAGAATAATCCGCATGAAGAAGCATGGTTCAAAAAACAAAAAACGAAGGGGCGCATTGCTTAAGACGGCGGCGGGAAGTCTGCTGCTTGCGATCGCGATACTGCTTATCGGCGCGTCGTTCGTTTTCGATTTCGAGGAATGGCGGGAATTCGACGAGAAGCTGATCACCGATTGCCCGAAGGCGCTTATGCTGTATGATCGCGAGGGTCGGCTTTTGAGCGTGCGCGGTCCCGAGAAGCGCATTTGGGTGAGCGTCAACGAGCTTGATAAGCATACCGTGGACGCTTTCGTTTCGGCAGAGGACGCGCGCTTTTATTCACACGGGGGGATAGACCTTTACCGTATTTTCGGCGCGGCGTGGGCGGATATAAAGGCCGGCTCGTTCGTGCAGGGCGCTTCGACCATCAGCCAGCAGCTGATAAAGCTTTCGCACCTTTCAACGGAAAAGACGCTCGACCGCAAGCTTGAGGAGGCGGTTCTGGCAATGCAGCTTGAGGGACGCTTTTCCAAGGACGAGATAATGGAGCTCTACCTGAATTACATCTATTTCGGCGGGGGCTTTTACGGCATCGAGGCGGCGGCTCTGGGCTATTTCGGCGTGCACGCCGCCGAGCTGACGACCGCGCAGTCGGCACAGCTCGCGGGAATACCCAAAAGCCCCTCGGCCTATGCTCCGCACCTTGATCCCGAGGCCTCGAAGGGGCGGCGTGACAGCATACTCGGCCTTATGCACGAATACGGGTATATCGACGACTCCGAGCTTGACTCGGCGCTTGCCGAGGAGCCCGTGCTCTCCCCCGCTCTGCCGCAGGAAAAGGGCTTTTTGCTGGATATGGCGATAGACGAGGCGGCGCTCCTTACGGGGCTTTCAAGGGAAGAGCTGCTTAAATCCGGGTATTCGATCGTGACCACGCAGGACAGCCGCATCGCCGCCGAATGCGCCGAGCTCATGCGGGACGATTCGCTTTTCCCCTCGGATAACGCGCAGGGTGCGCTGGTGGTTTTGGGTGAAAACGGGAACGTGGAGGCCATCGAGGGCGCGCGGGGCGGATACTCCGACGGCGTTTTCGACCGCGCTTCGGGCTCGAAGCGTCAGCCCGGCTCGCTCATAAAGCCGGTGCTCGTTTACGCCCCGGCGATGGAGCTTTTCGGCTATTCGCCGACTTCGCTGCTGCTCGACGAGCCCACGGCCTTCGGCGATTACGAACCGCGCAATTCCGATGAGAAATACTATGGCTTCGTCACTCTGCGCACCGCGCTTATGCGCTCGCTCAACGTGCCCGCGGTGAAGGTGCTGGCGGACGTCGGCATACCGCAGGCAGCCCTGTTCGCTCAAAGGATGGGCGTTGATATGACGGACGAAAGCCCGGGGCTGCCGCTTGCGCTCGGCGGCTTCACACACGGGGTCACGCCGCTTGCGATGGCGGGCGCTTATTCGGTGTTCTCCAACGGCGGAGTGTACATAGAGCCTCACACCGTGCTGAGGATACTCGACGACAAGGGAGAGCCAGTCTATTCAAGACCGATCTGCGGCGAGCGCGTGATGAGCGAAGCGAATTCGTTTTTGCTGACCTCGATGCTGAAAAGCGCCGTTTCGGAGGGCACCGCAAGGCGGCTTGGCGAGACGGGTCTGCCCCTTGCGGCAAAGACGGGCACGGTGATAGACGCGGGCGGCGTGCGCGACGCCTGGTGCGCGGCATATACTCAGTCGCACACGGCGGTCGTGTGGATGGGCACGGACTCCGCTCACGAGGGAAGCCTTTCCGAGAGCGCCGTTGGCGGGAATCAGCCCGCGCGGATGCTTGCCGAGCTCTTTTCATACATATATGAAAGCACGCCCTGCGGAGACTTTTTGAAGCCCGATGGCGTGACGGAGGCGCTGATAGACGTTTCGGCGGAGGCGGAAGGCGCGATCTATGCCGCGGACGAAAACACGCCCGCGGAATACGTGCGGAGCGAATTTTTTATCGAGGGCCGCGAGCCCGCGGAGCACAACCCCAAAAGGACCGTTCCGGAGGCGCCTTCGGAACTGGGCTGGAGCATGGGCGGCGACGGCAGGCCCGTGATAGCCTTCACGGCGGACGGGAGCGCGTGCTACACGGTCGTCCGCACGGACGCCATGGGGCGCGAAAAGACCGTGTTCGAGACCGAGGGTGTGAGCGGATACGTAAGCTTTGCCGATCCCACGGCCGCGCCCGGATGCGCGTATTCCTACGTGATCACGGCAAAAACAAAAACGCCCGAGGGGGACGTTCTTGAAAGCGCTCCGTCAAGGAGGATGCGCGTGGTGGTGCCTTTCGTGCAGCCGTAACGCGGGCGGGGATCAATGCCTGAACTTAAGCTTTACCTCCCTTACCGTCTGTTCGGGCACGGTGAACAGCAGCATCCTTCCCCGCTCCGTCCTTTGAGCTTCACAGCCGGTGAACCCGAGCTCGAGCTTGGAATCTATGAACGCGGTCAGCAAAAACGAGGTGTCGTAAGCTATGCGGGGAAACTCGATGGTATCGTCCTCATCGGTAGACGCCGTAAAGGCGAAATAGATATCGAACGAGGAATTGACGGGCAGCTCGTTCACGAACGGGATCGTGAGCACCCCCTCGGAGAGGGTGAAACGCACGGGCGCTCCGTTGACCGAGGCAAGGCTTATATCCGCGCCGCCCACGGCGAACGAGGCGGAATAGAGCGTGCGGTCGGTGTTGTTTACAAAGCTCAACGCCATGCTGCCCGAGGCCTTGCCGGAAAAACGCCCCTGCATATTGTAGCCGGGCTCGCAGGCAAGCGTGAGCAGCGCGGCGCTCTGCTCATCGGAAATGCGTATCGGCTCGCCGGGATCTTCCGTATCGTCAACGGGAGCGGGCGTTAAGACAGGGGCTTGGGTATAGTCGACGGCCTCGGTGGGCGCGGGGGCTTCGGTGACGGCCGTTTCGGGCCCGGGCGTTTTTTGACAGCTGCTTCCCGCAAAAAAAACGATGAGCGCGACAATGCCGCCGACGGCGATCACCGCCAGAGCCGCAAACAGTATCAGGTTGAGTATGCGCCTGTTCCTTCGGCGCTCTATCTTGGACATATGCAAAGAATGCGCGGCATGAGGTCTCCCCCATGCCGCATGGTTTTGCTCACAGTGTGAATTCGTGCGCTTCTTCTTCGCCCCTGAGGACGCGGAGACCGCCCGCCGCCAGCGCCTCCATTTCGAATTCGCCGGCCATGACCTCGACGGGTGCGATCCACTCGATGCGGGGCCTGAGCATGTTTATGAACAGGTCGGAATGCGCAAGGCCTCCGGTGATCACGATGCTGTCCACCCTGCCGTTGACGGCCGCGGCAAGCTCGGCTATGCCTTTGGCATGGGAAAGCGCCATTGCGTCGTAAAGCAGACGCGCCTTTTCATCGCCCGACTCGATCATGCGCTCGATCTCGAGCCCGTCGCTCGTGCCCAGGAACGCCTTGAGGCCGGAATTGCCGCGGATATAGCGGCTCATCTCCTCCTTGGTGTACTTGCCGGAATAGCAGAGCATGGCAAGATCCATGGCCTGCAGCCTGCCGCACCTTTCGGGAGCGAAGCCGGCGTCGTCATCGGAGTAGCAATCGATGAGGCGGCCCTTGTGGGAGAGCCACGCGGAGCAGCCGCCGCCTATATGGAGCACGATTATAGTGCAGTCCTCGAGCTTTTTATTGAGCCTTTCCTCGGCGCATTTCCTTGCCATCGCGCGGGAATTGAGCACGTGGCCGCGGCTCTTTTTGGGTATTTCGGGCATGCCGGTGATGCGGGATATGTCCGAAAGCTCGTCCACCGCAACGGGATCGTAGACCATGGCGGGAATGCCGAGGGGCTTTGCTATCGCGTCGGCAAGCACGCAGGCGAGGTTGGATATGTGGGTATCGACCTTGGCGGCATAGAAATAGTCTACCATGGCCTTGTTGATCCTGAACGCGCCAGAGGGCACGGGAGGCAGCAGGCCGCCGCGCGCCATGACGCAGGTGAGGCTCTCTTTCTTAATGCCGTTCTCCTCAAGCGCTTTTTCGATCAGCGCCATGCGGTAATCGAACTGATCCATCACCCATTTGAAATGCTTTACCTCCTCAAGGGGGTGGCGCACGGTGACGGCCATGATGCGCTTGTCGTCATCGAAAACGGCAAGCTTGGTGGAAGTGGAGCCGGGGTTGATAACTAAGATTCTTTCCATCGTTTTTCCTTTCAGTAGAGGTGTTCTTATCACCAGATGCTGATACGCTTTTCGGGAGCTATATACATCCCGTCGCGCTCGGTGACGCCGAAAGCTTCATACCATTCGTCAAAGTTGCGGGGCATCATGTTGGCGCGGAGCTCCGCGGGCGAATGCACGTCGCTGGCAAGAAGGAGCCTGATGTATTCCTCCTTGGCCTTCCTGCACCAGACGCGGGCCCAATTGACGAAATAGGCACGGTAATCGGCGTTTTCGATGCCGCGCATTATCTCGAGCGTGACGCCCATGCCGCCGTTGTCGGCTATGTTTTCGCTGACGACCAGCTCGCCGTTGACCTTTCCGCCATGGAACTCGATGCCGTCGAACTGCTCGATCATGCCCTTGGTCAGCTCGCCAAACGCGGCGAAATCATCCTCGGTCCACCAGTTCTTGAGATTGCCGTGCTCATCGAAATTGGCTCCGTTGTTGTCAAAGGCGTGAGAGATCTCGTGCCCTATCACCGCGCCGATGCCGCCCAGATTCTCCTCGGGCTTCTGCGAGAGCGAATAGAAGGGCTTTTGCAGTATCGCCGCCGGGAAAGTGATGTCGTTCGCGGAGGGGTTATAGCAGGCGTTGACCATGTGGCCCGGCATGAGCCATTCGGTGCGGTCAACGGGCTTTAAGAGCTTGTCGAGCGAATCCTTTGCGCGGATAGTGAAGAGCTGCGTCATAACGGTGAAGAGGGAATCCGCCTCGCTGAAAACGAGCTTTGACCAGATGGGCTTTATCTCGTCGGGATAGCCCATCTTGATCTCGATGGTCGAAAGCTTCCTTATGGCCTGCTCCTTGGTGGATTCGGCCAGGAACCCGTTTTTCTTCACGCGGAGCTTATAGGTCTCGATTATCTTCTTGACCAGATCGACGACGTCCTTCTTGGCCTCCTCGCCGAAATAGGTCCTGCCGTAGTAAACGCCGATGGGCTCGGAATACATATCCGAAGCCAGCTGATAGGCCTGTTTTTCGAGGGAGGGATCGGCTTCGACGCCGCGGAGTATCCTGGAATAGGTCTTGCCGAGGGCGGCGAGCTCCTCGGAAAGATACGCCGTTGCCTTGAGCAGCGTGCGGACGTATGCCCAATGGACGTAGAGGTCGAAATTCTCTTCGGAGAAATAGCCGTTCATCTCCTTCACGGCCCTGGGATCGTAGACGATCAGGGTCTTGGGCGCGTTCGCGCCGTAGAGCTGTTCGAGCACACCCTTTATATCGAAGGGAGCCGTATATGCGGCGATCTCATCGACGTCCATGGGGTTGTGACACTTATAGTATTCCGACCATTCCACCTGGCTCTTTACCTTGCCCGCGACGAGCGCGTCGAACGCGAGCGTGTCGGCAAGATACTGTTCGCGCTCTTCCGCGGAAAGGGGCGTGAACTCGAGCGCTTTTCGGGCCATGTCGGCATAAACGGCAAGCAGCTGTTTGCCAGATTCGTTATCGTCGGCATAATAGGCGGTGTCGGGCAGTATTATCTCGGGCCCGAGCACTATGAAGGAATTCTTCTCGGCATTCTGCATATCGGCTGTGACGTCCATAAGCAGGGGCAGCTCGACTCCGTTCAAAAGAAGCTCCGCCGCCTGCCTGTTGAGCTCGGCCGGGGTGCCGATGCCGCGTATCCGCTCGAGCAGGGGCAGCACGGGCGCGATCCCCTCGCTGTTCCTTCGGTCGGTATCCATCACCTTTTTATACAGCGCGACAGCTTGTTTCATTTCGGGAATATCGCAGGTCTTCTCCCCCGCCGCAAAGGCGCGGAATTCGTCCATCATGAGCTTTTCCACTTCCTGATCGAGTATGGAAAAGCCGCCGGTGGTGGGACGGTCGTCCGGTATAACGGCGGTTTTGAGCCATTCGCCGTTGACTGCTTCGTAAAGATCATCCTGTATCCTGACGGTCGTATCGTTCATATAGATATCCTTTCGAAAGACGGAACCGAGCCCCGCGGGGGCTCAGTTCAGATAATGATTTTTTGCGGATCTGTCGGTTTTGCCCGGGCAAAATTGCCGCCGTCACGCGGCAAAGACAAATTCGGGAGCCGAGACCCGCAAGGGGCTCGGCCGACAGACTTCTTCTCATGCCGCGAATTTGTCGGTTTTGCCTGAGCAAAATTGCCGCCGTCATGCGGCAAAGACAAATTCGTCAACTGAGATCTGAAAGATCTCAGTTAACGAAACCGGCGCCCAGAGCAAGAGAATAATACTTCTCCTCGGCGCTGGAGCCGCGGGACGCGAGCACGATGGGGACCTTGCAGCCCATGATGAGACCGGCCATGCGGCCGCCGGCGGTGTAAACAAGGGCCTTGCCGAGCACGTTGCCGACTACGATCTCGGGCACGAGGAGAATATCGAAATCGCCGGCGCAGGGGCAGTCATAGCCCTTGATGGCGGAGAGCTCGGGCACCATGGCCAAATCATAGGAGATGGGGCCTTCCACGTAGCAGGAGGGAAGCTCGCCCTCGATGCTCATGCGCTTGAGCTCGGCGGCGTCCACGGTCTCCTGCATCTTGGGATTGATGGTCTCGATGGCGCAGAGCGCGGCTACGTTGGGCTTTTCATAGCCCAGCTTGTGGAAGAATTCAACGGCGTTCTTGACGATCTTGATCTTCTTGTCAAGATCGGGATAGGTGCACATGCCGCCGTCGGTGACGCACATGAGCTTGTGATAGCCGGGAACCTCGACCATCATGCAGTGGCTCATGAGGGAACCCGTGCGAAGATCGGCTTCGGGATCGAGCACGCCCTTGAGCATCTGACCGGTCATGATCTTGCCCTTCATGAGGAAATCCGCCCTGCCCTCCTTGATGAGCTTGGCGGCGCATACGCTGGGATGCATGCCTTCGGGGACTTCGACGATCTCATAATCCTTGGGATCCTGACCTAAGGAAACGAGGACGGCCTCGATCTTCTCCCTGTCGCCGACGAGGATGGAATCGACCAGATCCTTCGCGTGGATAACAGCCTCGAGCGCATGCGCGTCATCGGCGCATACGAGGGCAACGGTGCGGCGCTTGCCGGTCTTTACACGGGCGACGAGCTCGTCAAATGTTTTGATTGCCATAGTATTTCCTCCTTGATTCGCGCATGAGCGCTTTTTTACAACTATATTTTACTCTTAAGCGTTGAGATTGGCAAGAGGGAAAAAGGAATATAGTTCCATATTCAAAGCTCAAAATTCCGAGATGAAAAGCGCCCCGGGGTAAGCGGGGCGCCGAGGAAAGAACGAGCGTTATCAAACTATCATCGCGCACAGCGCGGGCAGGTCGAGGACGTCCACCCTGCCGTCGCCGTTCACATCGGCGTTGGCATAGCCCTGCGAGGATATCGCGCCGCTGTTGAGCAGATAATAGGCCAGCGCCGATACGTCCGCCATGGTCACCTCGCCGTCGCAGTCGACGTCGCCGAGCAGCGTCGCGGTGATCGCCTCGTACACGGCGTTGACGGTCAAATCGCCTGTTACGCCCGCAAAACTCGCGTCCCAGCCGACGAATACGTACCCCTTCCTCTCCGGGTCGTCGGGCGCGGTCGCCGACGCGCCGTGGGTGACGGTCTGGGTCTTCAGCACGCTCCCGTCCCAATCGAGGAAGGTGACCATGTAGGTGTTTATCGCAACGCCCACCGTGACGGTCACGCTTGCCGTTAAGCAGAGGCCGTCCCAAGGCTCGCCGTCGACGGTGAAGGTGTAGTGCAGACCGGGCGAAGCCAGCACCGGCAGCTCGCAGTCGCAGCCGTATTCGACCGATACGGTCCCGATATAAACGCCGGTAAACGTTACCGTGCAGTACACCCGCTCCCAAAGGGCGTTGACGACCGTATCCTGCTCGATGCAGGAGAAATCCGCGTCCCAGCCGTCGAATTCCCAGCCCTCCCGCTGCGGGGTCTCGGGCGGCTCGGCAGCCGACATATACGGCACCGACTGAGTGCTCAGGATATTGCCGAGGCCATCGGTGAATATGACGGTGAAAAGCACCGGATCGTAGAGGGCGTATACGGTAATATCGCCCGTGACCGCGGAGTAGTCTGCGCTCCAGCCGGTGAAGGTGTAGCCGTAATGCTCCGGCGCCTCGGGAGCCGTCGCGCCGCACCCGTACATGACCTGCTCGGTCTTCAATACCGTATCGGTTATGGGGTCGATGAAGGTAACCGTGTAGACGTCGATCTCCATACCCACCACGACGGTGACGTCGGAGGTGATATTCGTCCCATCCCACGGCTCGCCGTCGACAGTGAAGGTGTAGTGCACGCCCTCGGCGTCGAGCACGGGGAGCTCCGCGTCACCGCCGTAAGGCACCTGCTGCGTGCCGGAGTACACGCCTGTGAAGGTAACGGTATAGATGTTGATCTCATACTGAGCATAGACGATCATATCAGAGGCAACGAAAGAGAAATCCCTGCTCCAGCCGATGAAGGTGTATCCGGGATGCTCCGGAACTTCGGGAGCCGTCGCGCCGCACCCGTACATGACCTGCTCGGTCTTCAAAACAGTTTCGGTTATGGGGTCTATGAAGGTAACCGTGTAGACGTCGATCTCCATACCCACAACGACGGTAACGTCTTCGGTGATATTCGTCCCGTCCCACGGCTCGCCGTCGACCGTGAAGGTGTAGTGCACGCCCTCGGCATCGAGCACCGGAAGCTCGGCGTTCCCGCCGAACTGTACCTCCTGCGTGCCGTTGTACGCGCCGGTGAATGTGACGGTATAGGTGTTGATCTGATACTGCGCTGTAACGTCCAGATCCCTTTTAACATTATTGAAAGCCTTGTCCCATCCGATAAAAGTGTATCCGGTCCGTGAGGGGTCGGCGGGCGCTGTCGCCGTTCCTCCATGCTCTACCGTTTCGGTCTTTAACACCGTGCCGTCCCAATCGAGGAAGCGAACGGTGTGCGTGTCGGAAGAAGGCAGGTGTTCAACATTATCAACGTAGCCGCAATCGTCGTTGGAATTGACGCTGACATCCTTGGAGTAACGCCACTCGAAGGTAAAGGATCCGCTTTCGGGAGCGGTGTAGGTAATTGTTGCCCAATCGGTAGCTCCGCTGATCACAGAGCCATATAGAGAGTCGTTGACATAGAAGCCGAGCTTATCGTAGTTCGTTTCGGAGCTTACTTTCCAGTCGAATGAAAGCGTGTCGTCCGCATCCATATCCGTAACGAGCCTCAGCGTGGAGGTAGTGCTCCCGACGCCTTTGTTGCCGGATCTCACCGCGAACCTGCCGTCTACGACAGCGGTTGTCCATGGATAGCTTTCCGTCGGCGACTCGAATAGAAGATCGCCGCCTTCGACGTTCACGGCTTCATTGACGTTGGGAAAGTATAGCACGTTGACCGAGCAATATTTCCTTCCGATCACGGTTCCGTCAACAGAAACGTCGCAGTAAACGCGGGTGCTTCCCTCGCCCACGCCGGTTATCACCGCTTTTCGTTTTTTGCCGCTGATTACTGCTATGCTCTCGTCCTCGGAGCCCCATGCAAGCTCATAATGATATGCATTATCGGGAACGCGAACGAAAGCGATCTCTGCTTGATATGTCCTGTAGATCTCAATGGACTCGGTATCCAAATAGCAATCCTCAAGATCGACTGACTCAAAGCCGCCGAAGAGAGTCTGATCGCAGTACACGGTCTGTGGGCTGTCGGGATTCGAAGGGAAAGGATCGACCGGGCTCATTACAACAGGGTATGCTTTTATGGTCAAACCGTTTGGAGCATAGCCGTTTGGGCAGTTGACCGCAACCGTATGCGCAAAAGCTTCTGCAACTGTAGATTCATCGATCATATCATTCCAGAATGTCCTAGTAATATACATATCACCTGAGTACGTGACGGAATTCGAATAACCGAAGACGCAGCCCGCGCCGGCGTTCAAAAGAGTGCTGCCGGTACGTCCGCCAACGTCGGAAGCCATGCAAGGACCTGCCGACCACCAAACTATGCTGTTGGGCAGCTGCGAAGTGATATGGTACTTGATATAGCGTGCGTCGATGCAAGTATAGGTTCCGGAGCTTACGGCCCATCCCTGAGAAAAGTCCGAGCTCGTGATGCCATCGTCCGTCATAAGATATAGATATGAGTATCCGTCGATATTGCTGCCAAAAGCATCAATAAGAATGATACCGGCATTCTGACAGGCAGCGGCGATGGCAGGTCCGGTAGCGCCGTAGCTCTGAAGAACGGTAACGCTGCCGCCCGTAACATCCGCAATGGACTGCGCCTTATCCTGGTAAAAACTTGTAAAGTTGCTGTCATGGCCGTATTGCGGACCTATGACCAGAACATTCAGATCCGTGGGCCCGCCTTTTTTGCCGGGTATGACTACGACCGGTTCAATGGAAGCATCGGGCTCGGAATCGAACTGCCGATTTGCCTCATAATCATATAAGCAGTGCATGCCGGAAACGGTGAACGTGAAGCGAGATTCGGAAATCTCCGAGAAGCTGTTCGCATCAACATCGGGGTTCTGAACCGCAGCCTTATACACGGCCATGACCGTCTCCGTCTGATCCGCTCCGGAGGACAGCATTTCAGCTTCGACCGTATCAAGTTCCTCCCAGACGGTATGAAGCAAACGAAGCTTGGCACTCTCCGTTTCCGCAGCAATGATACTCTCAGCTAATACAGAATATGGAACGAGCGCGAATATCAGGATCACGGCAAGTATGATCGAAAGGAGCTTTTTCATTTCGGCCTCCGATGAGTTATATGTTAATATAAAATTATAGCATGGATCGGATGAAAATGAAATACCCGAATTACAAAACAGAGAAATGAATTTTGAACTTGTAACTCCATTGTATATTTGCATTGCCCGCGCGGTTGTTATATAATTATTTGATTAATGCTTTAAAGGAGTTTCTATGATCTCCATCAAAAACGTGAGCTTTACATACGACAGCGGCACGCCCGCGCTTGAAAACGTCTCCCTCGATATAAGGGAGGGCGAGTTTTTGTGCATCGTGGGGCACAACGGCAGCGGCAAGTCGACGCTGGCAAAGATGCTCAACGGTCTTCTGCTCCCCACCGAGGGGGCTGTGATCGTCGACGGGATGGACACCGCGGACGACGACCGCCTGCTGGATATAAGGCGCAGGGTCGGGATCGTGTTCCAGAACCCGGACAACCAGATCGTGACGACGGTGGTGCGCGAGGACGTGGCATTCGGGCTCGAAAACCTGGGCATTCCCACCGAAGAGATGATCGTTCGCGTGGACGAGGCTCTGAAATCCGTGGGCATGGAGAGCTATGCCGAATCCGCGCCGCACATGCTGTCGGGCGGTCAGAAGCAAAGGATCGCGATAGCCGGCATGCTTGCGATGGAGCCCAACGTGCTGGTGCTTGACGAGGCGACGGCGATGCTCGATCCCTATGGCAGACGCGACATATTGAAGATCGTGCACGAGCTGCACGAGAAGAAGGGCATCACGGTAGTGATGATAACTCAATATATGGAAGAGGCGCTGGGCGCCGAACGCGTGATAGTGATGAACTCCGGTCATATCGAGATGGAGGGCACCCCGCAGGAGGTGTTCGCCCGCGGGGACGAGCTTAGAAAGATAGGGCTTGACGTGCCCGCCGCGATAGAGCTGCGGGAGCTTTTGAAGGAAAGGCATATAGCGGATCTTGGCAACGCCATGACGCTTGAGGAGATTTCGGAGGGCTTATGCCGATCGTTATTGAAAATCTGACCTATACTTACCAGACGGGCTCCGTAAACGCATTTACGGCGCTCAAGGATATCTCGCTCACGATAGAGGACGGCGAATTCGTGGGCCTTATAGGGCATACCGGAAGCGGAAAATCGACCCTCATACAGCAGCTTAACGGCCTTATGCAGCCCACGTCCGGCAGAGTGACGGTGGACGGCTTTGACATGAACGACAAGAAGCAGCGCAAATCGGGCCGCGCTCTCGTGGGCATGGTGTTCCAGTATCCCGATTATCAGCTCTTCGACGAGACCGTGTATAAGGACATAAGCTTCGGGCCCAAAAACCTCAAGCTCGATGAGGCGGAGATCGACCGCAGAGTGCGCGAGGCGATGCGACTTGTGGGGCTTGATTTCGATGAATTTGCCGAAAAATCGCCCTTCGAGCTGTCCGGCGGCGAGAAGCGCAGGACGGCGCTTGCGGGCATAATCGCCATGTACCCCAAATATCTGGTGCTCGACGAGCCCATGGCGGGCCTGGATCCCTCCGGCAGGAAGGCCGTGCTTGAAATGATCGAGGGCTTCCGCAAACAGCTCGGCTGCGCCGTGGTGATGGTGAGCCATTCGATGGACGATATCGCGCGATCGGCCGAAAAGGTCGTAGTGCTGCGCAGCGGCGAGATATTCAAGATGGGCACCCCGCGCGAGATATTCTCGATGGCGGACGAGCTAAACGAGATGGGCCTTGAGCCCCCCTTTGCGGCGAGGATGGCGGCGTCTCTCAGGCGCGGCGGGATAGACCTGCCCCACGGCCTTTACACCAACGAGGCGTTGGTCGACGCGCTTGAAGCATGGAAGCGGGGTGAGAAGCATGTTTAAGGACATCACCCTGGGCCAATACTTCCCCGTCGATTCGCCGGTGCACCGCCTTGATCCGCGCACCAAGCTGATACTGCTCGTGATGTACATCGTTGCGGTGTTCATCGCAAAGGATCTGTGGGTGTTCGGCTTTATAATCGCGTTCATGCTGTTCATGACCGCGATGAGCCGCGTTCCCTTAAGCTATATCACCAAGGCGATAAAGCCAATGAAATGGCTTTTGCCGCTGATGTTTTTGCTGAATCTGTTCATGGTCAAGACAGGTACTGTGCTGGTACAGTGGCAATTCATCACCATCACCACGGGCGGCGTGCGGCAGGCGCTTTTCATAGTGCTCAGGCTGATCGCGCTGGTTTCGGGCGCTTCGCTGCTGACCCTTACCACCACCCCCGTTTCGCTTACCGAGGGCCTTGAAAGGCTTTTTGCGCCGCTCAAGGTAATCAAATTCCCCGCGCATGAGCTGGCGATGATGATGACGATCGCCCTCCGCTTCATCCCCACCCTGCTCGAGGAGGCTGACAAGATCATGAAGGCGCAGCTTGCAAGGGGCGCCGATCTCGAAAGCGGCAACGTGCTGAAGCGCGCCAAGGCCATGCTGCCCATACTCATACCGCTCTTTGTGAATTCCTTCCGCAGGGCCGAGGAGCTGGCGCTTGCGATGGAGAGCCGCTGCTATCACGGCGGCGAGGGCAGGACGAGGCTGAAGGTGCTCCGGTTCCATTGGCGGGATCTTGTCGCGTTCCTCATCATGGCAGCGCTGATCGCCTCGGTGATAATACTGCAGAACACCTTCCCCATCGATCATTGGATCGCGCAGGCGTTCAAGAACTTAACGGGATTGAAATAATGAACGGAGTTTCCCCCTCCACAAGAAGGTTTTTGGCTTTTCTCGCCGGCGCGCTGTTCCTTATCGCGGCGGTGTGGTTGATATTGCTCGAATCGAACAGCTACGTGCGCAGGGTGTGCACGCGTATAAACGAATTCGGTTACGCTTCCTCGCCCGACGATTTTTTCACGCAGGGATATGGTAGCGGCAAAAGCATTGCCGAGGTCATCGGCACGGACTGTTCCGAGCCCGCCGCGCTCTCGAGGGAATGCGGCTTTGACGCGGATACCGATACCCGCGGGCTCGTAGAGCTGATGCTGTGGAATATCGACAGCGACAGCGTGATGTACATTTGGCTGCTGGACCGCGAGCCGCAGCTTGTATTCACAGAAAGCATTTCAACGGGGCTTCTGCGCCCCATTTCCGAAAAACGATGAGAAGGATAGCGCTGATAATCGAATACGACGGGACGGATTACGTCGGCTGGCAGGTGCAGCCGAACGGGATCGCCGTGCAGGAGACCATCTGCCGCGCCTTCAAAAAGCTCACGGGCGAGGACATTGTCCTTCACGCCTCGGGCCGCACCGACAGCGGCGTGCACGCGCGGGCGCAGACCGCGCATTTCGATACCGGGTGCCGCATACCCGCCGACAAGATCTGCTACGCCCTGAACACCCGCCTGCCGGGGGATATCCGCATCAAGGCGAGCTTTGAGGTCCCGCAGGAATTCCACGCCCGTTTCGACGTTCTGGAAAAGCATTACGTTTACAGGATAAACAACGCGCCGCACGCCTCGGCCTTCACGCGGAATTATGCCCTGCACGTGCACTATCCCCTCGATATCGGCCGCATGAACGAGGCCGCGAAGCGCTTCCTCGGCGAGCATGATTTCAACGCGTTCCGCTCCGTGGGAAGCAAGGCGAAGACCACCGTGCGAACGATCTATGAGTCCGAATGGACGCGCGACGGGGACGAGCTTCGCTATCACGTCGCCGGGAGCGGCTTCCTTTACAACATGGTGCGCATTATGGTCGGCACCATGATCCGCATAGGCCAGGGCTTCGAGGAACCGGAGATCATAACCGAAGCGCTTGAAATGAAGGAACGAAGCTTTGCGGGCGACACCGCCCCCGCGCATGGGCTGACGCTTTGGCGGGTGAAATACGGGCTTTTCGACACCGAAAGTATCATCGGGAAATAATATATAAAAACGCACAAAAAGTCGGCAAAACGCCGACTTTGTTACTTTCATTTAACAAATTAAAATATATTGTGTTTTTTTGAGGAAGAAGGTGTAATATTTCGCCAAAAAAGTTGTCTATATAAGTGAAGGGGTGTAATCATGCCCCTAGATGAGATAATCAATACGGGTATTAATTGTGAGTGATATTTCATTTGGGCAAATTGCTATACTTTTACTCTAATCGCGAAGGGAGGTTTGAAATCAATGAATCTGTAAAACATAATCCTATGGGATTTCTTTAAATTTCCATGTAGTAGATGAACATTTCCGTAGTTGCAAACTCTCATAATACTATAATGGAGGCTTTTATGAAAAGAATAGTTGCTGTATTGTCAGTAATAATCTTGCTGTGTATGCTATGCTGCAGTGTTGATGCCACGTCGGATCACTTCAATCAGAACAATTCTGATGCTTTTGAAGATGCGAGAGTATTAAAGTTTATTCCCATTGGGAATGACTTTGGTGAAATAGGATATTCGGCAAAAGATGACTGGACATCAGGCCCTGAAGCATTTATAGTTGATAATAATGAGATCTGTGTATTGGATTCAGTTAATAATCGAATCGTCGTTTTTAGAAATAATGCAACAGAATTAATCAATCTGCAAGGTTGCCGTTATCCCTTCCTGTTTTGTATAATTGATAATGACTTTTATGTCATTGACTATGAAGGAACCTGTATAAGAAAATACAGTAATGGAAGCAATACAGTGGAAGAGATATGTTTTCCTTTTGGAATCTGTTATCAGGAAATCTATCAACTTATCAATCGTAACGGTGAGATACAGATATTAACCGAAGACTTTAACTATTATACATATAACAAAGAGGATAAGTCATGGTTGTTAACGGATACCATAAAGGTTAAAAATGATTATTCTTCCCGAAAAGTCTATTCTTTATCCGGTAATGAAATACAAATTGATACAGGTGAAAACACTTCATCTCACTATATTGTTTTCAATTCACCACATCTTTGGGTTGGTGTGTATGAATATGTTCCTGATTATCCAATTATTGAAACAGAGTATACTTTAAGAGGATACGATTTAAATGGGAATCTTATTGGGTGTACCTTGATAGATTTTAGCAAGTCATTTAGCGTTCCGCAATCATCTTTCTATGTTGATAATGATGACAATGCGTTTGCGATGGTTTGTCGCCCTGAGGGTGTCTATATTACATGCCCCAATCTTAGGCTTAAGTACTCTTCCCATATTTGCGAGTTGACTTTGAAAGCAAAAGCACTGACTGAAAAAGCTTTTGCAACCTCAAAGGCAACATCTACATTTACCAGTAAAACACGAAGTGAAGTTAACCAGCGAGCATCCGATTCTTATAACTACACATGGTATATTCACCCAGGAAACACAACTGCACCCGACGGTGCATCTTTACCCGGATACATTGTCGGATCAAGTAACAATGATCAGAAGAACGGAATTCCTTACTGCTGGAATCATTATTTTAGCAATCTAACGACTTTTGACAATGAAATCGCGAGCGGGTATGCAGCCGGCAACACCAATCAAAGTACTGTTGCTAACACGACAGGTTTGGATTGTTCTGG
>JAEEGL012817384.1_pt1 | contig 16640 bp, 9 predicted proteins | sample 9134231 | NCBI WGS metagenome assembly JAEEGL01 (sample SAMN16246548, study PRJNA631951) | gut metagenome | biome: gut microbiome; feature: rumen; material: fiber-attached | host: Bos | place: Iran: Karaj | collected 2018-10 | reverse complement strand
GACTCATCGCCGTCAGCGTCGCCGTTACCGAAAAAGTAAACATACTTTGTTGCCATTGATTTTACTCCATATCAATAAAAAGATTTTCAATGTTAATAGATATATTTTATAGTAGAATTAATTTACAGTCAATGTGTGTCAATAGGTTACAGGTGTCAGGTTTCAGGTTTTAGGAAGGAGGGGAAGGCCTTCCCCTCGCTCCAACCGCCTTTGGCGTTTTACGCTACCCCTTCTCCCAGGGGCACCGCCCCTAAGACCCCCTTTATAATTTCAGAAGTCTTTCCGCATTTTTGTGGAAGATCATTTCACGTTCTTCGTTAGTCAAATCTAACTTATTAAATCTCTCTAGTTCTTCTTCGTGGTCCCACATCGGAAAATCCGATGCAAATAAGAACTTTTCTACACCGTGAGCACGAATCATCTCGTTAGCCTTATCTAACGCAAGCCATTCCAAAGTAGAAGAAGTATCAAAATAAATATCTTCTCCAACAAGCCACTTCATAGACTCGTCCCATTCTGTGTAGCCACCAAAGTGGGCCGCAATCAGAGTGAGCTTTGGATGCTTTTTATGCAGATTCAAAATTCTCTGAGGTCCGGAAAAATCATAGCGGTAGTCACCTGCATGCATAATCAAAGGCATGTCCAGATCGGTCATAATGTCGTAAACGCTGTCCATGCGGGCCGCATCAATCTGGAACTTCTGAAAATCAGAGTGCAGTTTTATTCCACGTAAACCGGCAGCTTTAATCCGGTGCAGCTCAGCTTCATAATTATCATAATCAGGATGCATGGTTCCAAAGCCAATAAACTCAGGATGTTCCTCGCACTGTTCAATTGTAAAATTGTTAGAGGGTTCAACCTGCATTGCCTTAGTAGCTACAGGAAGAATTACATATTTTGAAACACCGATTTTTGAACCGCTTTCCAAAAGCTCTTCGGGACTTCCATGATATTTCATTGGATAATTATAAAAATCGCCGACGCTTTTAGAAGCTTTTTCTGCAATTTTTGCAGGATATATGTGACAGTGGAAATCAATAATCATAATGACAAAAGAATAATGATTTGAAAATATTTAGTCAATTTTAAAAACTTTAATGACACTAAATATTTGTTATTTGACTATTCTTCCGTGAGATATTCCTTAAATTCCGGATACTCTTCTACAAAGGCGTGGGCTGCTTCCAGATAATTATCCCAGTTAGAATAAAAGATTGGAACAATGCCAGGAATCTGACCGATATCTGCAACATTCAGATATTCATACTTTATATTGTGCTCATCAAAAAAACTGCTCACGCTTTCAACATTATTATATAGTACATAACCAATAAAAGTTGAACATACAAAATCATTTTTAATTTTTTTATCTTCACGTAAATTTACTTTTTTATTTTTAACATCATTTGGATAAATCAAAGAACCAAATTCCTGCTTTTGTTTTGGTGTAAAAAATTTACGTTTAATGCTGAATAAAGCAATCTTAAAATTTAATCCTGTCGCATATTTTATTTCATTTCTATCAACATAGGTTTGTACAAATTTTTTTGTCTGCTCATATTCTTCTTCTGTGACCTTAAGGGCATAGGTTATCTGCTCTGATTTTTCGGGATCACACTTTTTCATATATTCATTGCTTTCGGGAATTACGCATTCTTCTGGAGAAAGCTGATGTTCACCTGCAAGCGCAAGACCATAATAATTATCATTCAAAGAAAAATTGATTGAAGCATGACTAACTTCAGGATCATTATTCATTCTTGTAGTATTAATTCCGCCCTTTAAAATGTTGGCAATGTATAAAGGATTTTTATAAATTGGATTATACAAGCGGAAAAAAATATATTTGTATTCACCTTCTGTTTCTGGAAAAACAACATCGTGTGCTACAATAAAGGTTGAATCATCAGGAGCTTCTGGAGCAAAAACATCCTTAGTAATTGATCTTGTAGTTTTACAACCCTGAAAAAGAATTCCAGCGAGAATAATTGAAATTAAAAGAAATTTGTTTTTTAAATTATTTTTATACATTTGCTGTTACACGTTTATCTCAAGCTTTTTTCCAGTCGGCTGATACTGGTAATAACGAACGCCTGCTGCATTCATCAATTTTTTTGAAGCCTCTACAGATGGGGTACCATCATATTTATTTTCTGCAAAAACGACAGTTTTGATTCCTGCCTGAATTATTGCTTTTGCACATTCATTACAAGGAAAGAGAGTTACATATATCTTACTGCCTTCCAGTGAACCACCACGATAATTCAATATTGCATTGAGTTCACTGTGTGTAACATAGGCATATTTTGTTTCAAGAGTGTCTCCCTCCCGTGCCCAGGGAAATTCATCATCAGAACAGCCGCGAGGAAAACCATTATAGCCCATAGAAAGAATTTTATTATCCTGGCCGACGATACAAGCGCCAACCTGTGAATTAGGATCTTTGGAACGCAGGCTTGCAAGCTTTGCAACACCCATAAAATATTCATCCCAGGAAATGTAATCTGCACGTTTTTGTATTATTCCACTCATTTCGATAACCTCTTTATCCTTTTTTTTCATTATGTCAAAAAATAAAAAAAAAGAAAAGGATTTTTTCTTTTAATCAATTTAATATGACAAAACATTATTTGACAAATACATATTCTGACTGTACCTTTAATACTATAACACTTCAAAAAGAAAAATTTGTTGCTGTTAGGAGGATTAATATATGGAAGTTAAATTTTTCTATTGTAAACATTGTGGAAAAATTATTGTTGTTGTAAAAGACTCTGTTGCTCCAACTATTTGTTGCGGTGAAGAAATGCTGGAGCTCGTTCCTGGAACAACTGATGCAGCTGTTGAAAAACATGTTCCGGTTGTAAATGTAGAAGGTAATAAAGTAACTGTAAGTGTGGGCTCTGTTGCTCATCCAATGTTACCAGAGCATTTCATTGAATGGGTTGTTCTTGTCACAGATAAGGGAATTCAGAAAAAGCAGTTTAAACCTGGTGATGAACCAAAGGCTGAATTTGCTTTGCTTGATGGAGAAAAGGTTGTAAGTGCTTACGAATATTGTAACCTGCATAAGCTCTGGAAATGCTAAGAACTCTGTCATGCTGAACTTGTTTCAGCATCTGCCTTTGAGACCTTACTTTACAGTAAATAATATTGTGAGTTGTTCTGTACCGCAATGAACGCGGCACGAATGTTCGCCACGATTTACCGGAAGTGAATAAATAAACGGCCGGTTGATTGTGGCGATTTTTTTTTCATCATAATAAATTTCAAGTGTATCTTCTGTTCCACCTGTTACTTCAAGGGGAATGGCCTGCTGATTTGCATTAAGACTGCTATAAAAAAATAACGAGTTATTTTTTGGAGTAAGAATTGCAAGAGGAGCCTGAGAATAATCTATGAGACCTTTATCAGGATGATTCCTGATCCACTGCTGATACTCCGGTGGAAACACTGTCTGTATTTCTCCATTAAATTTTGTGTGCCAGTCGCAGGTATTTAATTTTGTTCCATCCTTTACATATTCTGTAACTACCGAACGGCAGTTTTCTCCCGCCTTCATTCCTGACAAAGAACATATGCGTTCTTTGTGCCAGTGCTCTGGTTCCGGAAAATCAGAAAGTTCTGAATGCCTTTTCTTGTCTGCGCCTTCAAGTTTGTCCAGAACATTTTTTGCAACCCAGGCCGGAAGTGAAGAGCCGGTTTTTCCCATTACAGTATTTCCGGAAAAGTTTCCCATCCAAACACCAATTGTAAAATGTTCAGTTGCACCAAGCGCAATAATATTCTGATACTGATTTGAAGTTCCGGTCTTAAAAATAGATGGATAGTCAGTTTGAAAAGTTTGCGTATATCCAAAGCCTAAAGCTCGGGCACCTTTATCTGAAAGAATAGAACAAATTAGTCGGGCAGTATCGGTTGAAAATACTTTTAAAGTTTTATTGACTGAGTTTGCTACGCAAACATCGCAGGGCTTGTATTTTTTGTCATCCTCTGGCTTGTACCTTTTGTCATCCTTGACCGAGTTTGCTTCGCAAACGTCGCAGGGCTTGACCCGGGGATCTAAAAACTTCACCGGCAAGAAAACACCATCTCTTACAAACACACTAAAGGCCGGCACCAGCTCATATAATGAAACTTCCCCTGCCCCAAGCGCAAGCCCAAGATCTGCCTGCAGGCCCCGGCCATCACGACGAAGAGATTCAAAACCAAGCTCATAAAGTTTTTCCAGATAATTCTGAACACCCACCTTATTCAAGATGGAAACTGCCGGAACATTCAGACTTGAAGCCAGCGCAATTCTTGTACGAACAGGGCCATTAAAACGATTGTTGAAATTTTCAGGAATATATAATTTTTCATTTCCAAATTCAGTTGGAACATCAGCTAAAACTGAATATGGCTGTATTAAATCTTTTTCCAGTGCAAGCGCGTAGAGAAACGGTTTCATGGAACTACCCGGCTGATTTTCTACAAGCACTCCATCTATCTGACCGCCATTTTCATCATCAAAAAAATCTCCATTCCCAAGCCAGGAAATTACAGAGCCGTCTTCATTATTTAATAGAAGAAGGGAACCATTTGTAATTCGTGAGCCTTGAGCCTGGCTTAAAGCATCCCGCAAAAAGTTTTGAGAAATTTCCGTAATTTCCAGATCCACTGTTGTGTGGAGTTCATAATCAAAATTATTTTTTCGAGACGCTGAATTATTCAACCTGTATGCCCGCATCAAATAATTTACGAAATGAGGCATCTTATAGGGATACTGATAATAACGGGCAGACTCTGCAGCTTCTTTTACCTCATTAGAAAAATTACCAAAGCGACTGCTCTGCTCAACCGGATTATAATAGCCTGGATTTCTCGGAATAATAGAAAGAACCTGAATCTGACCAGAAGTGAGTTCTTCCAGATTACATCCAAAATAAGTTCTGGCTCCAGAAGTTATTCCGTATGAGTTCGCGCCAAAATAAATTGAATTCAAATACAGCTCAAGAATCTTTTTTTTGCTGAGTTTTGCTTCGAGCCTGTAGGCATAAAAAACATCTTTGAGTTTTCGACGGAGTCTAAGAGAGTTATCCTGATTCACAGCCTTTGCCAGCTGCATTGTGATTGTGGAACCACCGCGAACAATTTTATTTGCTCGCTTGTTTTGAATATAGGCATTAAAAATTGCAAGCCAGTCTACACCATGATGAAAATAAAAACGCCTGTCTTCCTGGTGGATAAAACTTTTTTGAACTGATTCTGGAATTTTTTTGATTGGAGTAAATTCACGTCTGCCTCCCACACTCAGCGGGGTAACCTGAATCAGCTCCCCGCGGCGGTCGTAAATCCGGTAACTATATTCCTGCGCACAAAATTCCTCCAGCTCCGGAAACGGCACGAGGCGCAGAACCAGCGGAGGAATAAAGAGAATAAAAATAATTATCGAAGTTATAATAATAGATTGCCTGGCCCTGCCCACTCGCTTCGCTTTGGGGCAAGACTCGCAATGACCATGAATGCCCATCTTTTTTACTCAATCACAAACAGATAGCCGTCGCTGCGTCCAAACACTTCCGGTTCATACATACACTCACCCTGAACAGGAGGTGTAGGATAAACGCCCCTTCGACTTGCGCGGAAGGTAAAGTCAAAGAAGTATCTTCCTGAATGCATTTCGTCCCAGAAGAACTGAACCTCGTTGTCTGTAATATTCTTGTGACTTACACGACTACGCCAGCTTTGAGAATAATCGCTATGAGCTGCAGAACCTGTAGTTACCAGAGTTGAATCCAGTACCTCTGCACCCGAAGGAATAGGTGCGCGTACAGCAACATATTCTCTTGTTCTATTAGTTTCTACAAACACTTTTGCCTTATAAATTTTACCGGCCTGCAGTTTTAGGTCAGAAGTGTCTTTTGTAACATTTACTAACTCACCTGTATCAAAATCTGTAATCTCATAAGAAATCTTAAGTCCTTCATTACGGGCAGCTTGAGCTTCATCAGGAAGGGCATATTTCATTTCTACAGTGTAGAACAAATATCCTTCTCCATCTTTTTCGAACTCAACCGGAATAGCTTTGTCCCGTGCAAGAGATGAAACAATCTCATCTTCAAATGGGAGATGCAAGGTCTTTGGTTTAGCCGCAACTCCCTTAAAGCTTTCTTTCATAAGCTCTTTACCATTAAGAGAAGCAGTGGCCTTAAAATCTGTAGCATCAAGATTTCGCTTTTGTATATAGGTATAAATTGATTCAAGTACTGTGCTTGTTGTAATTGTATTCTGCCAGTGTCCCTTTGCTTGTTTAGCAAGTAATGTGTAAATCAGTCTGTCAATCATTTCGTCTTTAGGATCAACTGAAACAAGAGCAGAAAGAATTACAGCATATTTAACTGTTTCATTCTGATAGCAGAACCAGTATCCGCTCGCTGCTTTTTTAGAAAGAGTTACACTTCGCTGTGCAGGCTGAAGATAAGAACGAAGCTTTTTGTTTATAGTTTTTGCCTTATCAAAATCTTTTGTGACACCTGAATTTGAATAAGCTAACGAAAGGTAGGCAGCTGCATCAAGAGTAACAGAATCAATTTTTTCGTAAAGCTCATCTCTAAATGAATCAAGCGTATTATCTTTTAAGAGACTAAAGATATAGCATCCCAAAGCCTTATCGTAATCATATATATTCGAGTCCGGATATCGGGTCTTATATGATTTAACTGCGGCTGCAACATAACTCTTTAAGCTTTCAATATTAATTGGAATATCTTCCGGCTTATACCCACGTGTCATTGCTAAAGCATAAACATAAAGAATCCGCATACTTACAAAATCAGAAGAATATGGAGAATCCGGCCAGTAGCCAAAACCTCCGTCAGCATGCTGATAGTCTTTCCAACTCTTTGTCCAGCTGCGTACACAATCCTTGATGTTTCCAACCTTTGAATCAAGTCCAAAAATATCAATAAACTTATCAAAACTAACTAACGGTAGTATGCGAGAACTCTGCTGTTCAAGACAACCATATGGATAATCAAAAAGATAATTTACAGAACTTCCAAGAACTCCAAGACGAGTTGCATCCAGAGTGAAAGTCAAATCTCCACGACCTTCTTTTGCAAAGCCCGGAATAATCAAACTTTCTTTCTCACCCGCCTTACCAGAATCAGAAACTGAACCCGTCATAGTTACAGTTTCATAAACAAAGGTTTTCTCAATTCGTATTGGAGAAATCAAACGTTCATTAAGCAGGTCTGACTTAATTGTATAAACAAGATTTATTGTTCCTTCAGTCTGTGCTGCAACATCAAAATAAACTACAGATGACTGGCCAGAAGCCACATAAACTGTATGTGAACTTTCGCCATCTACAAAACCCTTGCCAGGAATTGTCTTACGACCTTCAAGTTTATCCTGTTCTGTATCATTTGTTGGAGACAGCACTTCCAGACTAACAGTCACCTTCTGCCCGTCTTTTCCAAGATTTGTAATAAGAACGCCACACTCTGCTGTATCACGCTCACGCAAGCGGCGCGGCTGTACCTGCTGAACATTAATCGGATTTTGAACTTTTACTTCATCTTCCTGCAGGGCAAACAAATCATCTTTTACGCCAAAGGCTGTAATGCGATAACTTGTAAGGCTATCCGGCATTTTGAAGGTAACACTAGCCTCACCATTTTTATCTGTAATCAAAACCGGTTCAAAGAACGCTGTAGGACGGAAATCTTTTCGCTCCTCTTCTTTTTCATCATCTGCTGCATCGCCACCCATAAGATTTTTTACACTGTAAGTTACAGGGTCCATAAGCAGTGCACGGGAATCTCCACCATTAACTCGAAGCGGGAATTTATACTTGGCATAGAAAAAATCAATTGGATTTGGAACATGATAATTTATAAGATCCAGAACTCCCCGGTCTACAGCCATTGCAGTAAGTTCAGCACCCGCATAAGGTTTTCCACCTTTTGTTGCCGTAAACTTAATTGTTGCTGTATCACCAGGTCTGTAGCTTGGCTTATCACATTCAATTGCAACAGAGAAAGAACGAACGTAAGGATTGACTAACAGAGACGTAACTCCATAATAGCCTTTTGGTTTATCAAGGTCAGGTTCTCCGTACTCATGAGTTGGCGCACCGTGACGCTCTGAATAAGAAGAAACCGAAACGTAAACAACCGGCACATAATTTCCTGCAATCGGAATTTCAATAACTTCTGCATTGTTGTCAAAATGTCGGATTTCTTCTGTAAAGATTCCTTCGCGTTCTACTGTAATCAGATAGTCTCCAGCAGGCAGCGGACTTTCCAGAAGAACCCGGGCTGTTTCACCCGGATTGTACTGAGACTTATCCGGAGTGAGATTAAGTGAGTTTGAATTGTACTGGTCAAACCAGCTTGCACCGCTGCCTGTAACATAAAACTCACTCTTGCAAATTACTTTATTTCCTCGGCTGTCCTTTCCTGTAATTGTAAGTGTATACCAGCCTGCAGTTTTTGGAGTTATTGGAAGCATTCCATTTGAAACCGCTTTAAGACTTCCCTTTTCATCTTCTACATCTTTTCGTTCATAGCGGGTGTAAATTGTATCATCGACACTCTGCTCATGAATCATTGTCCATTCTTCATGGCTAAGAGAATATTCAAGATTAGTAACTTTAAGCGGAAGGTCTGATTCACTCAAAAGCTTTCCATCGGTATTTACAAGAATATATGGAATTTCGATTTTTTCACCAGACTTAGCAAAGCCTTTCATATTTCGGGCCTTTGCAATTCCAACATAGAACTGGGCCGGATGAACAAAAATATTATTATTTGCTGCAATCCGCTGATTTGAAACATCTGTTACTGCAGACTCAACATGATAAAGATATGGAGCACCATCCGTAATTTTTTCTGATTCGCAGGAAAGTGAAGCAGTTCCATCTACACCGAGTGAACCTGTATCATTTGAATAATAATTTCTATCCGGATATACACCCGTATAAAAATTATATCCCTTTGCAGCCGGGTCTGTAGTTCTAAATGTAGTTGCCTGTTTGTACCAGCTAACTTCATATTTTGCTCCGCCTAACGAACCACCAGCCAGATAATCTGCCGAAAGATTTGCAGTAAGCTTATCACCGCCAAAATATGAAATCTCCGGCACAGTAATTGAAGATTCAAATTTAACACGCTCAAAGTCTGCAATTGTAAATGTAATGACTTTGTAATCGTATTTACCGGTATCTTCTTTACGTCTATAAACAAGATGATAATAACCACGGTCTGTGTTATCCGGAATTTTGAAGCTTCCATAAAAACCACCGGATTCAGAAAGCTCTCCTGTAATTGAATCTATTATATTTTTAGAATCGTACCAGGCACCTCTTACGTCAATTGTATAAGAACCCTTATGTGCGACAAAGGTTCCAAGCAGCTGGTCACGGTCTATACCGCGGAAAGTAACAATTTCACCAGGTTTATAAATTCCACGGTCTACAAACATAAACGTTTGCTGAACTGGTTTTCTGGCTGTTTGTAGAAAATCAGTTCGTACACCTTCGCGCCAGGAATTGTGAGACCTGGGATTAAAAGCAGCCTTATCTTTTCCATTTACAACATAGACAAAAGGATAATTGTCCTTTTCGATTCTTATTATAGCATTTTCATCATAATTGATTACGGCAAGTCCATTTTTATCTGTAAGACTTTTAGCATAAATATTACCATAAGAGTTCTCGTTGCCAGGAACGAAAATCTGTTTTGGCAAAGTAGAACCACCATCAACCCATTGTTTTATATCATCCAGATCATGAACAATGTAAACCTCTGCATTTTCTACAGGCTTTCCAGTCGAAAGGCTCCTTACCATTACAACAGCTTTATTAAAAGCCATTCTGGCTGTAATACCCAGGTCAGTAACCTGCACAACGCCTTTCATACTTGAGGTTTTAGTCTGATATTGTTCTTTCCAATGGTTATACTCTCTGTAATTTACATTTGCCTCATACCGAACAAAACCATAGCCATCATCAAGGAATGGTTCTAAATCCAGTTCCTGGAAATTACGCTGATTTTTAAGACCTGTATCAAGTCTGCTGACAACGGCCTCATTTTTATTCAGACTGTACACTCCATCATTTGACGGCCTGACTGTCTTCTGTAAAAGATAATTACCGCTCAAAAGATTCTGATGTTCAAAAAGCATTTTATGCGGAAATTGTGCTTCAAGCATTGTTGTTCCATAATTCTGGAATCTTACATAAGATCTTTCTTCCGGAGTTTTAAAACTATAAGCTGATTTTGCAGAAGTTAATGGCTGATTATATTTATCAATTATATTTCCAAAACTGATTGTATGTTCCTGATTATAATCAAAAGGAAGATTACAGATTTTTACAGTACGGCCATTTATGACAATATTATCTTCAGTAAGAGTTTTGTCACCATCATAAGTTACATTTTCTACTAACGAACGTTTGTCAGGTACTTGTGAAAAATAAATTGTAAGAGGCCATTTATATTTTGCAGAAGAATACTCTGTCATGCCACTTACTTCATTAATTGTAAAAGGCATAAGTGTATAATAGTCTTCTGATTTTCCTTCTGTGTTTTTTATCACAACCTGGACACCATGCGGCACTTCACCTTTAATTTCTGCCAGCCAGGTATTTGCCCTTCCCGCTTCTTCATCATATTCAGAATGATTTGACCACATTTTGAATATGTCTTTATAAACCGGCTGAATATCACAATCCACAGACTGACCATTAATTGAAACTGTAAGATTCTTTTTTATGGAAGAAAGTGTCGTAGTGTAATTTGTTCGCATTACAAAACGATTCTCATAAGGAGGAAGAGCTCCTGTATCCCAGTTATAGGCACAATCACTGTCTTTGATATAACCACCCCAGAGGTTTATAACTTCAACTGCTTCTGCCTGAGTCTGGAAAACGGTTTCACCGGAAAGCTTTTTTCCGCCAGCTGATTTTAAATCTTTATTTATGGTAATTGTATACTGCATTGTTGGATCTGCAGGTACATCAGCTTCAAAACTCAAATGCTTTGTACCATACCAGCGGAATACGCCAGGCAGAGCAGGTTCAATTGTCATTATATCAGAAGTAGTTTGAGGTTTATCCAAAGCCTGAAGGGAACAGGCCGGACAAGAAAAAATTACATAAAAGGCTGGATGATTTTCACCTGCAACAATTTTTCCCTGTGGCCCCCAGTCTTCTATATAGAAATCTTTTGTACCATCATCTTCTTCTGCTTCGTCTACAGGTTTATAATCCTGCAGCTTTGCTTTTTTTGTCTGATATTTTGTAACATAATCTGATAGCTTTCTGATTCCTGGAATAATTGATTCGCTTGAGCCTTCTTTATTTTCTGATTTGTCGCTTTTTTTCTTCGTCTTTTTTTCATTTTGTGCAGAATCAGCAAATACGGAATCCGGATACTCAGGGGTATAATCCAAAGTAAAAAACTGTATTACAGAATTATAATCAACAAGATTCCTGCTGTCTGTTTCCAGATGAAGAGCATTTCTTTCTTTATATTCAGGTTTTTCTTCTGAATACAAATCAGCATTAAACTTAATCCCAGTATTTCCAGCTGAATCATTTTGTTTACTTTTCAATTCATTAAAGCCAGCTGAATCAACAGAATCTGTTATGCTATTCTGACTTTTTGTTTTATTACAACTAACTAACGATAGTATGGCAAATACTATCGTTGCAAACATGAGACAACTTTTTTTCATATAAAACCTCAATTAAATAATTTTGAAGAGAAATTAATTTATACAAAGTTTCTTAAAGAAATTGCATTCATCATCATTACAAATAACAGCTTCTTCAAGATGCGGATCACAATGGAATACATGCCATAGCGGTTTTTCATCGGAACCATAACAGTGATATTCATATTGAACGCCTGCATCTTCCAGTGCTTTAGTCATAAACGCTGCCTGACTATAAAGAAAATCACCTTTACAAGTCATCACAAATGCCGGAGGGAAATTTTTTGTAACATGAGCAGAACCATCAATCATAATAAGTTCTTCTTCTGTACCATGATGCGGAAGATAGCCCTTTACAAGGAGCGTAATATTCTGGTCATCGCCCGGAACCTTCAATTTATATTTACCACAATTAAGTGCAACACCACGAAGAGTCAGATTCTTCTTATGAATGAAAGGATAATTTTTTGCGTATTCCTCATTTGAAACAGCGGAAGCATACAGAGAAAGAAGATGTGCACCAGCAGAATCACCAACAGCAAAAACATTATTTAAATCAAATTCATATTGTTCAGCATTATTGCAAACCCAGTTAAAAACCTTTTCTGTGTCTTCGATTGCAGCCGGAAAAATTTTTTCTGGAGCAAGACGATAAGAAAAATTAACTACTGCAAAACCACGGCGGGCAAGTCTCATACAGTAAAACTGATAAACATCTTTATTTCCATAAACCCAGCCACCACCATGAACACTTATAATTACCGGAAGTTTTCCTTTGACATCTTTTGGTCTGTATACATCAAGTAACTGCCACTGTGGCCATTTTGGGTCATCACCATATTTTATATTATCGAAACGAGTAATATCAGAAGGGGTAGTTTGTCCTTCATCACGTTTTTTATCAAAGCTGCCAAACTGTTTACGAATCTTATTAGCTGCAATCTTCTGAATTAAATTTACCATTTTATCTCTCCCTATAAATTAATTTGAAGTGTTGTGCTTTTTTCATTATATCATAATACTACCGATTTTCAAATTTGACGCTTATGCAACCCTGAACCTGCGGTAATTCAATACGATATTTCTGAGCAAGAGCAGGCCCACAGGAATTTGAACCAACTCCTGCCATTTTGTAGTCTACACATAAAACAGTGAAATCTGATTTTTGTAACTCAAAATTATGACGTTTTGTCCAAAGCTCTTCCTGGGTATATTCAGATGCATTAAAGCTGATATTTTTTTCACATTTGTTTTTGATATCATATCCGGTGAAAATCATGTTGATTTTTTTGCCCTGAAGTTTTACATAGCGACAACCGTAATGCGAAGAATTTTCCTGAGGGCGGATATATGGTTCGTACATATCGCTGACTTTTGCTTTAAACTTACCAACCCAGGTTGCCTGATGCTTGTCAATATAGCTTTCTGTAGGTCCATAGCCAAAATATTCTATGCGGTCAAAAGATTTGTCGAGGAAAAGACGAAGACCGATTCGCGGCAGCATAAAGATTTTTCTGGTTGCTGTAAAATCGAATTCAACTGAAATACCTGCGCTTTCAAGTTTGCTTCCGCTTGTGATTGTATATGTAACCGTGCCATAAAGGAATGGCTGGTGAGAACTCCACACAAAGCCTTGTTCCGCGATTACACGGATTGAATTGCCTGTGGTGCCTGGTTCTATTCGCGAGCTGAAAGTTTTTATTTCATAATCATGCAGGTGTGCCCCAAACCATTCTCCGCGCATTGGATCATTATCTAATGGAGCACGCATGAAATTAAATTTCAGCGGCTGTTTTAAAATTTCTATGCGGCCAATTTTTATTGAATCAAAAACACCTGTTCTGCGATTGAAAGAGTAAGTAAGATTTTCTCCTGCTGCATCAGTACCGGAAGAAGTTGTAATTGTATAACGCAAACCGGTAGGCTCTACAGTGATATTATTTCCAAGCCGGATTTTATCGCTTTCGGGTTTAACACGGAAAGTTTCCTGCCAGTTCTGATTTTCGTTGTGCTTTTCTGCCGCGTGCACAAACTTCACGAGCCCATCTATCTCGTGCCGCGCATTCTCCTGCACACCCTTCGCATCCCGCTTACCCGGCCACCACACTTGCTGCCCCTTGAGCACGCCCTCAAACGAAGCCGCTTTCAAGATTTCTGCCTCATTGTCCGCGTCTGCCTTAGCAGAAAGCTGCACCTGATCAAAACAAACAACAGCGCCCTTTTCACACCAGAGCCGTGCCTCTTTCTCAGTAAAAATAAATCTTATATAAGCATCAATTCCCTTAAAATCAGTGAGCCCAGGCACAACAACGCTTGTTACTGAAAGTGGCGCGAGCTCAGGTAAATCTAAAGTACCCGCCTTAACAATATCGCCGTCTACACAAACTTCATAGCTGCAATCATAAACTTTAGAAGCTTCCGTAAACGCAAGCAGGTTCCAGAAATCAAATGAAATGCCGTCAGCTATGCCATTTACAATTTTACTGTTCTTTTGTTTTGACAAACTAACGTTAGTTAGCTTTTTGCTTCTACTTACCCTAACTGGCCTGTAAACCTGTTTGGCTTCGAGCAAGCCGGTGTGTGGTCTTCTATCCGGGTAAACAAGTCCGTCGCAGCAAAAGTTTCCGTCGTTATGCTTTTCGCCCCAGTCGCCGCCATAACCGTATTTTGTTTCACCTTCGCGGGTCTTTCCAAGAATAACACTGTGGTCACACCACTCCCAGATAAATCCGCCACAAAAACGTTCTGAACTATGGAATACTTTGTGATAATCTTCGAGATCTCCAGGACCGTTTCCCATTGCATGACAATACTCGCACAAAATAAATGGACGTTTTTCCTTTTTGTTCTCAGACATTTTTTTCCAGTCTTCAACACTCGGATACATTCGCGAAACTAAATCATAAACGACATCTGTAGCATCTCCCTGGTTATGAACACTCTCATAATGCAGAAGGCGGGTATCATCAAATTCTTTAATCCATTTTGCGGCTTCTGTAAAATTAGTTCCATTGCCACTTTCGTTACCCATAGACCAGATAACAACACAAGGGCGGTTTACATCGCGCTTAACGCAAATCTGTTCACGGTCAAGAATTCCTTTGTAAAAAAGCTTGTTACTTGCAGCTAACGCGATTCCTGAATAATCAGACCAGTCCCAGTGAGCAGTATTATTTACAGAAACACTTCCGTGCATTTCCAGGTCTGCTTCACAAATAACATAGAAACCGTAGCGGTCGCAGAGTTTGTAAAACTCCGGAGCGTTTGGATAATGCGAAGTACGGATTGCATTAATATTATGCTGCTTCATCAGCTGAAGGTCTTTTTCGATTTTGGCAACCGGAGAAACATAACCTGTATCCGGATAACTGTCGTGGCGGTTTACACCACGGAATTTAATTGGCTGACCGTTAATTTTCAGCACTCCCTTTTCTGAAGTGATTTTTCTGAAACCAATTTCTTCACCAATTAATTCATCTGAAGTTTCAAGAGTGAGTTTATATAAAACAGGATTTTCAGCAGACCACAATTTTACATCATCTACGGGAATTGAAAGCGCTACACCTTTTTTTGCAGTACCACTGAAAATTTCTTCATCATCCGGATTTAACAACCGAACGTTAGTATCAATTCCACTTACCGTCAGTTCTAAAACTGCCGAACGATAGTTAGTTTTAAAATTTGTTTTTACACGATAATCAATAAGTCTTTTTTTAGGACGCGATAGAACATAAACATCACGGAAAATTCCTGAAAGGCGGATTTTATCCTGATCTTCAAAATAAGTTCCAAAACACCATTTTAAAACTGCGACAGTAAGAAGATTTTCTCCTTCATGTAAAAACGAAGTAATATCATATTCTGCAGTGTGATGTGAAACTTCTGAAAAACCACAGAACTTGCCGTTCACATAAACATAGGCACAGCTGTCCACCCCTTCAAAACATAGGATACGCTGCAAACCGTCTTCTTTATAATTGTAATTGCGGTAATATACGCCTACAGGATTTTCATCAGGAACAAAAGGCGGATTGTATGGGATAGGATAATCAACATTTGTGTACTGAGGCTTATCATAACCTAAAAGCTGCCAGTTTGAAGGAACCGAAACTTTTTTAAGGCTTAATACTTCTTCAACAATTTTTGGGCTTGTAAAATTATCTTCCAGGTCAATAAGACTGTTATAATAGCGGAAGCCCCACTTTCCATTTAAGAGCTCAAAACGCTCGGACTTTTCGCGTGACTCAAACGGATTCTGCTTTTTTCCAAACGGAATAAAATAACAGTGATTATCTAGCGTATTTACATGAAAAACATTCGGATTTTCATGATAAATCATCTCCGCCTTAGCCGACCCAGCCTTTGCCACCTGTAAAACATTCATAAACGCCTCTTTTTTATAAAAACATTATACTATTTTCCATAATACAACGTTATCGTAAAACATAAAAGAGTAAAATTTACCATGCAATGTATAACTTTCCGACTAAAAAAGAAAAAGTTGCAGGTTGGTCGGAAAGGATCTACGAAAAATTGAAGGGAACTAGTCAAATAGTCCGACTAGATTACTCTGAATAGTAGTTTAGTCGGAAGATAATATGAAACTGAATATTAAAAGCATGGTTTTAAATCTGCGAGGGAGGAAAATCCCTGTTAGAATCAATGATTTCTCCGACTAAATTAATACATGATAGGCTTTAGTCGGAACAAATTGAACTCTGTTGATTTTTTCACTTGCTTTTGTTCCGACTAAAATCGTGAAACCACTGAAATTGTCGGAAATACTTTGGAAATGGACTGCGGAGCCACAATAAGGCCCGCGTGCGAGCTTGGATGCGCAAGGGTATGGAGCACCGAAGGGTAGCAGTTTCAACTGCTGCCCTGAGCCGACCGGAGCCGGCTTATTTAGCCGGCGAGGACGGTGAGCCGAATAGGCG
>JAEEGL010982094.1_pt1 | contig 16640 bp, 12 predicted proteins | sample 9134231 | NCBI WGS metagenome assembly JAEEGL01 (sample SAMN16246548, study PRJNA631951) | gut metagenome | biome: gut microbiome; feature: rumen; material: fiber-attached | host: Bos | place: Iran: Karaj | collected 2018-10 | reverse complement strand
CGAACCGCGGGCGCGCTGTCTCGCTCACGGCGACGGGCTTTATGTGGTCTTGCGCTCCATAAACCTTAATCCCGGCGAGGAGCCCGACGATATGATTCCTATTCGCATTTGGTGCGATAAAAGCCGCATTATAACCATGCGCTCTCGCCCCTTTGTAGCGGCTCGTGAGCTGGAAAGGAAGCTTATCACCGGCGTCGGTCCTTATACCATAGGCGGGATGCTGGACGAGATTTGCTCGTGCGTGTTAGATGTGGTTGTGGCGGAAGTTTCGGACTTGGAAGACATTATCGATGATGTCGAAGAAAAGATTATCGCCAACAAGGACGATTCCGAGGAAGAGGAGCTTATGCTTCCTTTATTGGAAGGGCGGCGCAAGCTCTCTACTATCAGGCGCTATCTTGCGCCGCAGCGCGATGCTATGGATTTAATGCCAAGGCAGCTGGTTACCTGGCTTGACAAGGAAGAGCGGTATCAGCTGCGCGAAAACGCTCATCGCCTTACCAGAATTATGGAAGATATTGATTCCTTGCGTGAGCGTGCGCACATTAACATGGACGCTTTGAACGGGCGCTTTTCCGGTGATTTGCAGAAGAACTTGTTCGTGCTTTCCGTGATTGCCACTTTGTTTATGCCTCTTACCTTCCTTACAGGCCTGTTCGGTATGAATGTCGGAGGGATTCCTTTGGCGGACGATCCTAACGGCTTATGGATTTTGACCGGCGTGTTTACGGTGGCGATTTTGATGCTGGCGCTGGTGTTTAAGCGGTTGAAGTGGTTCTAAATGTCGGTAGATGATGATATACAAAAGGCCGCTTCGCTTATTAAAGAGGGCGGATTGGTTGCCTTTCCCACGGAAACGGTTTACGGGCTCGGGGCGAATGCCTATGAAGACAAGGCGGTGGCGGCGATATTTGAGGCAAAGGGCAGGCCGCAGTTTAATCCTTTGATAGTGCATGTTGCCACTGTAGAGGCGGCGCGCGAGGTCGTTCATTTTAACGCTATGGCCGAGGTATTGGCAAAGAAGTTTTGGCCGGGGCCGCTTACCTTTGTTTTGCCGAGGAAAGATAAAAGGGTGTCGTATCTTGTCAGCGCGGGTTTGGAGACGCTGGCGGTGCGTATGCCTTCTCACCTTATCGCAAATAAGTTTTTGGCGGCCTGTGAGGTGCCGGTTGCCGCGCCTTCGGCTAATATATCGGGCAGGGTGAGCCCCACTAGATATGAGCATGTCGCCGAGGCTTTGGCGGACAAGGTGGGCATGATTTTGGACGGTGGTGCGAGCGAGGTCGGGCTGGAGTCCACCGTTGTTGATTTAACCACCGAAGTGCCGGTTTTGCTCAGGGCCGGCGGAGTTACTCTTGAGGATTTGGAAAAGGTGCTCGGGCAAAAGGTTATTGTTTCCGGGGAAAGCGCGCCTGCCGCTCCCAGGTCGCCGGGGCAGCTTTTGTCGCACTATGCGCCGTCTTTGCCGGTTAGGATAAATGCCGAATGTGCTCGTGAGGGTGAGGCTTTCCTTGGCTTTGGTAAGTGTGAAGGCGCAACTTTGAACCTTAGCCGTTCCGGTGATTTGAAAGAGGCGGCGGCTAATCTTTTCGCCTTTTTGCGGTTGCTTGATAGAGCAGAGGATTTTAGCGGGATTGCGGTTGCGCCTATCCCCAGCGTCGGTATAGGGCTTGCCATAAATGACAGGCTTAGAAGAGCCGCGCGGCGATAGGTATTTATAAAAGGCTATCTTGCGTCAAGAATACGCATGGAGTTATCCAAGATGTTCTCAAACGAGAAGCCGTAGTTGGCTTCCAAGTCTTTGGTAATCTTGCCGATTGCCTGCATCATGGGACTATCTCTGCCGCCGCTGTTTTGGATTTTGTTAATATCTTCTACCAAGGCTAAGCGGGTCTTTTCCGGGGCGTTGGCGATGGCCGTGTCAAGAGAATCCGGGACGATGTAGCCTAATCTACGCAAGTGTTGCGACATTGAAAGAATGTTCTGCTTGTTAATTTCGGGGGCAATCATTTCCTGTCCCATGGCGACATTCCAGGTTGTGTTTGTGCCTGTCCAAGTGGGAAGCGGCAAATCGCGAGGATTGGTCGGGTCAGGGGCCTTTGCCGCCGCGGGAGCAGCAGCTCTTTGCGCTACGGCGCTACTGGCGGCGGTCGTAACCGTTCCCGTTACTTGTGCGCCGGTTGAGGAGATTGATGTATCTGCCCAAGGGTTAGATGAAAGAGTCGCAGGCTCTGCGGTATAAACAGTTCCGCCGCTGGCAACATTGTTCGCTACGGAGAGCGGGACATAAATGGTGTGCTGTTGTTGGGCGCCCGTTGCCGGGTCGGTGGTGGAGACTACTAAGGGATAATACTGCTGCGCAACCGTGGCGCTTGTTCCCATGGCAAGGGCAAAAACCAAAGCAATGCCTGATAACAAAATCCTGTTTTTCATCAATGTTCCCCTTCAAAAAACATTTTTTACCAAAACTTATGCGGGCTATTCTAACACACTTTTAAACATAATGAAAGTTACAAACGTATTACAAAATGTCTTTGCTTTTATGCTATAAATAGAATAGAAAAAGGGTATGAGACACTATATTTTGTTATTCTTGGCACTTGGCTTTTTTCCTATAGTCGCGAACGGGGCGGCTACGATAGAGGATAAAGATGTATGCTTTTACCAAACTTACAAAAATGAAAAAGCCTTTGGGATAGAGGAAAATCTGCTCGCCAGCATAGCGGTGGTGGAGACGGGGCGTTATAATCCCAAACATGGCTTGAAAGTTCACCCTTGGCCGTGGGCGGTTACCTCGGCACGGGGAAACTTCTACTTTGATTCCAAAGCCGAGGCAGTGGCTTATGTAAAGGATTTGCAAGAGCAGGGGGTAAGGAGCATTGATGTCGGGTGTATGCAAGTGAACTTGCGACTACACGGACATAACTTCGCCAGCGTGGAAGACGCCTTTTCACCGGATATCAATACCGCCTATGCGGCAAAGTTCTTAAAGAGGTTGTATGCGGCGCACGGGTCTTGGGAAAAAGCGGGGGTGGCTTACCATTCCAGCATTCCCGAAAAGGCGGCAAAATATGGGGTAAAGCTTCTGAAAGCAAAGGCTATGCTTGACGCGAACACGAGCAAACTGGACATTGCCGATTTGTCGGTGCCGCAATCCATTGCCTCGCTTCCGATTACCGTTGCGATGAAAAATAAGTAATAAAAAGGCGGCAATGTGTGGCCATATAAATGAAAAAGCCCCGCAAAAGCAGGACTTTATCATTGTCAGGAGATTCAAAAACAGAGATTGAAAAAGATTAAATCTTCGTTTCTTTGAATTCTACATGCTTTCTGAGCTTCGGGTCATATTTTTTCATAACCAGCTTTTCGGTCAATGTGCGGGGATTCTTTTTTGTTACATAGAAATACCCCGTATTGGCAGTGCTCTCAAGCCTTATTTGTACTACTGTAGGTTTAGCCATTTGCTTATTCCTTAGTTAAATAGTGTTTGAAAAGGTTTACTTAGAAACCTACGATCATCCGACGCTTGCGTTCCAATTTGCGTGAACGGCGGATAGATTCCGACTTTTCGCGTGCTTTTTTTTCGGACGGCTTCTCATAATTGCGACGAAGTTTCATTTCACGGAAAACACCTTCGCGTTGCATTTTTTTCTTTAATGCTTTCAAAGCTTGGTCAACATTGTTATCGCGAACAATTACCTGTACTATTTCAAACACCCCCTTATCAAGGTACGCTAAATTAAAATCACGAGAAAACAGCGAAAGAGCGCCACTTTTCTCACATGTGGGGGCTGTTTATAACCGAAAAACAAAGTCTTGTAAAGCTATTTCTTTGTAATTGCGAAAGTTATTTTGCCGGTGCCAAGTTCCTCGGTGTGAGCAGACGAGGTAAGTCCTTCGTCTTTTTCCATCGCCAGTGCCAGCACTTGTTCCATAATGTAGTCCTTGTGCTCGGTAAGGGCGGCGGCAATCGTTTCATCTTCGGTCTTGTAAGTAAGCCCGATACGGTCGGAAACATCAAGCCCGCTTTCTTTGCGGTGGTTTTGGACCATGCGGACAAAATCTCTGGCTATACCTTCACGCTCCAGCTCGGGGTGGACGGTCGTGTCCAGCACCACAACGGCGGTGTTATCGGGCAGAGCCGAGCCGCTTACTCCTTCCTTTAATTCAAGGCGAAGTTCAAACTCGTCAGCGGTTAAGGTTTGTCCGGCTATGGATAAAGTGCCATCGGGATTCTTTTGCCATGCGCCGGATTTAGACGCCGCTAAAATGTCCTTCATATAAGCGCCGAGGCGTTTGCCGACAATCGGCGTTTTGACGTAAAGGAAGAAGTTGGCGAGCTTTGATAAGTCGCTTTCCGTATTGATTTCCTTAACATTTACTTCATCGGCAATGACGGGCAGAAAGTCCTTTAGGCCCGCTAAGCCTGCGCCTGCTATGGTCATTGAGGCAAGAGGCAGGCGGTTCCTTAGTCTATGTTCTTCGCGCACGGCCTTGGCAACCGAGCAGATTGTCCTTACCAAGTCCATATTGCCGATAAGAGCCGTATCTACTTTTATAGCGCTTACATCGGGCCAATCGGTCAAATGCACGCTTTCCTCGCCCGTAAGCCCGCGGTAAATGTGCTCGGTTATCATGGGCATTAAGGGAGCGACTGCCTTGCACACTATCGTAAGGACAGTGTAAAGCGTATCAAAGGCGTTTATGGCGTCGGGGCTTTGTCCGTCCCAGAAGCGGGCGCGGCTGCGGCGGATATACCAGTTGTTCAAGATATCCAAAAAGTCGGCGACTTCGGCGCAGGATACGACAATATCTTCCTCGTCCATAAGGGAAGTCAGCTTTTCCACCAGCTCTTTAAGCTTTGACAATATATAAGTGTCCAAAACATCGGGCGAGGTGGTGATTGTCTTTGCCTTTATTCCTTCGGCATTAGCGTAGAGGCAGAAGAAGTTATAGGCGTTCCAAAGCGGTATGATTGCTTTGCGAGCGGCCTTGGCGATTTCTTTGCCGTCACGGTCTATGGAAAGGTTGCCACCCTTTAAAAGCGGGGAAGATACCAAGAACCAGCGCAGAGCGTCCGCACCTTGGGTGTTGAATACTTCCTCGGGACTTGGGTAGTTTCTCAATCTCTTTGAAAGTTTTTGATTGTTCTCGTCCAAGACTACGCCGTGGCAGAGGCAGGTATTGAACGGGTGCTTTTCAAACAATGCAGTTGCCATGACCATCATCGTATAGAACCAGCCACGGGTTTGCGCGATATACTCAACGATGAAGTCTGCCGGGAAATGCTTTTCAAACCACTCTTTGTTTTCAAAGGGATAGTGAACTTGAGCAAAGGACATTGAGCCGGATTCAAACCAGCAGTCAAAAACATCTTCAACTCTGCGCATGGTGCTTTTGCCCGTGGGGTCGTCAGGATTGGGGCGCGTCAGGTTGTCAATATATGGGCGGTGAAGGTTATCTACCTTTACTCCAAAGTCCTTTTCCAGCTCGGCTATGCTGCCGTAAACATCAATTCGGGGGTAGTTAGGATCATCGCTTTTCCAAACGGGAATGGGCGAGCCCCAGAAGCGGTGGCGGCTTATGGACCAATCGCGGGCGTTTTCAAGCCATTTGCCAAAGGCGCCTTCTTTAATGTGTTCGGGTATCCAAGTGATGTTCTTGTTAAGCTCAACCATTTTGTCTTTGATGGCGGTGACTTTCAAGAACCAGCCGTTAATCGCTTTATATATAAGCGGAGTGTCGGTGCGCCAGCAATGCGGATAGTTGTGCTTATACTGCTCTTGTTTTACCAGCACGCCTTTTTCCTTTAACAGTTTGATTATGGGCTTGTTAGTTTCAAAGACCTGCATACCTATGAATTCGGTTATGGGGGCGGTAAATTGCCCTTTGCTGTCAACAGGGCAGACTACGGGTATGTTATAGGGTAAGGCGGCGTTCAAGTCGTCCTCGCCGAAGCCGGGGGCAATGTGGACAGTGCCCGTGCCTTCTTCGGTCGATACATAATCCGCGGCGATAACTTGGAAGCAATTTGCAAGGCCGGCAAAGTAATTAAACAAAGGCTCGTAAGTTCTGCCGACTAAATCCGCGCCTTTGATGGTGCGGACTTTGGTTGCACCTTCCAGCTCCTTTTTATACTTACCCACGACTGCCGAGCCGATGACATACTGCACGCCGTTTTCTTCGTAAATGTCGTAGTCGATGTTTGCGCCGACCGCCAAGGCCAAGTTGGAAGGAAGTGTCCACGGAGTGGTGGTCCAAACCAGCACTTTTAAAGGCTTTTCCTCGCCGGCAATCGGGTGAAGGGTGAACATTACGGTTACTGCCGGATCTTCGCGCTCGCGGTAAGAGTTATCAAGGCGAGTCTCAAAGTTAGAAACAGGGGTTTCCGCAGCCCAAGAATAAGGCATTACGCGGACGCCTTCATACATGAGTCCTTTTTTATATAACTCTTTGAACGCCCAAATAATGCTTTCCATATAGGGCAAGTCCATAGTCTTGTATTCGTCTTTAAAGTCGACCCAACGGGCTTGGCGAGTCACGGTGGTTTCCCACTCGTTCGTATACATCAGCACTCGCTCTTTGCAAGTGGCGTTGAACTTATCAATACCATAGGCTTTGATTTTGTCGCGCCCCGAGAAGCCGAGGTGCTTTTCCGCATCCATTTCCGCAGGCAAGCCGTGGCAATCCCAGCCGAAGCGGCGATCGACCTTTTTCCCGCGCATGGTTTGATATCTGGGGACGATGTCTTTTACATAGCCGGTTACCAAGTGTCCATAGTGGGGCAAACCGTTGGCAAACGGAGGGCCGTCATAAAAAACATATTCCTCGGCACCTTCGCGTTGCTTTATGGATTTTTTGAAGGTGTCGTTTTCTTTCCAGTATTTTAATACTTCTTCTTCAATTTTGGGAAAGCTTGCTTTGGTGTCTATGTCGGGATAGTATTTTTTATGCTCTTTCTCTGTCATTTTTTGGCCCTGGTTAAAGTATCTTTAAAAATAATTTGGGGAAGTTACTACAATCACAAGTAAAAATCAATGTTTCTTCTAAAGGATTTCGGTAATGCGAATGCTGATATTGCCGCCTTCGGTAGCGATTACTTCGCCCTTTGCTATGGGAATGCCGCCCGAATAGATGGTTAAGGGGTCACAGGAGCGGGCGTCAAGCTCAATAATCTCGCCACGCCTTACTTTGACAAGGCGGCCTATGCGGATTTTGGTTTTGCCCAAAACGGCGCTTATTTCTATATTGATATTGCCACCGATGTCGTTTGTCATAAAAGCTTATTCTCCCCTATATCAATGCCGCTTTTATAAGTGTTTTCGTATAGTCCTTGGCGGGGTTTCCCAATATGTCTTTGGCAAGGCCCCGTTCAATGATTTTGCCGTCTTTCATCACGCAGATATAGTCGGCAAGCGCTTTTATGATGCGGATATCGTGCGTGATTAAAAGATAGCTTAAATTAAAGCTGTTTTTCAAACTTTGCAACAGTTCCACAATTTGGATTTGGACGGTTACATCAAGCGCGCTGGTCGGTTCGTCAAGCACGATAAAGTCCGGTTTTAGGATAAGTGCGCGGGATATGGCAATGCGCTGGCGTTGTCCGCCGGAGAACTCGTGCGGATAGCGGGAAAGCGCGGACGCCGGCAACCCTACTTTATCCAGAACTTCCAGGACTTTTTGGCGGCGAGCGGATTTTGACAGACCTCGTTCGTATATCTCAAGACCTTCGCCTATGATTTGCTCGGCGCTCATGCGAGGATTTAGCGAGGAATAGGGGTCTTGGAATACGATTTGCATATTCTTGCGCAAGGGTCGCATACGGCGGATTTCGCTTCCCATATACATTACTTTGCCGCTTTGCTTTTTAATTAAGTCCAAGAGAGCAAGCCCCAAAGTGGTCTTGCCCGAGCCGCTTTCTCCCACCAGACCCACTGTGCCGCCCTTTGTTATGGCGATGTTTACATCGTCAAGAGCGGTAAAGTTTCCGTATTTTACGGTTAAGTCTTTGCCGTCAATAAGGACGGGGGCCGTGGCGGGCGGCGGGGTCGGCTTCCCCTCGGGCTTGGAGCTTACGAGCTTTACGGTATAGGGGTTTTGCGGGTGCGTCATAATATCTTTTGTGTTGCCGCTTTCAACTATTTTGCCGTCTTTCATAACATGGGTGGTGGTGGCGATTTGCTTTACCAGATTTAGGTCGTGCGAGATGAATAAAATCGCAAGGCCCAGGCGCTTTTGCAGGTCTTTTAAAAGCTCTAAAATTTGCTTTTGAATGGTAACATCGAGGGCGGTCGTGGGTTCGTCCGCTATCAGCAAGTCAGGCTCTGCCGCCAGCGCCATTGCTATCATTACTCTTTGCCGTTGCCCGCCCGAAAGCTCGTGCGGATATGCCTTTATCTTGGCGGCGGCGTTTTCAAGGCCTGCCATTTTTAGTAATTCCAAAGTGCGCGCGTGCGCCTTTTTGCCTGTTAGTCCTTTGTGCAGGCAAAGGACTTCCGCGACTTGATTCCCTATAGTATGTAAGGGGTTTAGCGAGGTCATCGGTTCTTGGAATATAATGCCTATTTTGCCGCCGCGAATATGGCGAAGGGTGGTTTCGGGGGCGGACAGGATATCTGTTCCTTCCAGCTTTATTTGCCCTTTTAAGCGGGCGTTACTTTGCAACTTTAATATGGACAGTGCGACGGTGGATTTGCCCGAGCCGCTTTCTCCCACCAGCGCGGTGATTTCGCCTTTTTTAATGGTGAAGGACACGCCGTTTACAGCGGCAAAATCGCCGAAGGATACGGATAAATCCGTGACGGAAAGAAGGGGCGATGCGGGAGTTAAAGCAGGCGCGGTCATTTTACCTTAGCTCCTTTCGCGAGTCGAAAGCGTCGCGGAATGCTTCGCCGATGAATATTAAAAGCGAAAGAGTGACGGCAAGGACTATAAAGCCCGATATGCCGAGCCATGGAGCGGAAAGGTTTTCTTTGCCTTGTCTTAACAGTTCGCCCAGCGAGGGGGAACCGGGGGGAAGTCCCAGCCCTAAAAACTCCAGTGCCGTGAGGGCGGTGATTGCTCCGCACAATATAAAAGGCAGGAAAGATATAGTCGCGACCAAAGCGTTCGGCAGAATGTGGCGGAAAATTATCTTTGGTGAGGATACGCCCAGTGCCTTTGCCGCTCTTACATACTCAAAATTGCGGGTGCGCAGAAACTCGGCACGGACTACGCCTACCAGCGCGGTCCAGCTGAACAAAAGCATTACGGTTAAGAGTATCCAAAACGACGGGATGAAAAGGCTTGCTACCAATACCAATATAAACAGTTGCGGCAGACCGGACCATATTTCAATAAACCTTTGGAAAAAAAGGTCTATTTTGCCGCCAAAGTAGCCTTGGATTGCGCCCGCGGTAATACCTATGATTGAGGATAAGAGTGTAAGGACAAGTCCGAATATGACTGACAGGCGCAGTCCGTAAATCAAGCGGGCGGCGACATCACGGCCTTGGTCGTCGGTGCCGAGCCAGTTCGTGGCAGACGGCGCGGAAGGCGCGGGGGAGTTTAGGTGATAGTTTATGGTGTCGTAGCTAAAAGGTATGGGCGGCATAAGCATAAAACCGTTTTGCTTTATTTGCTTTATGACAAAAGGGTCTTGGTAGTCGGCGGGGGTGGGTAAGACTCCGTCAAATACTGTTTCCGGAGGATTATTTATAATCGGGAAGTAATATGCGCCTTTATAGTTCACTATTATTGGCTTATCGTTGGCTATTACTTCGGCGAAAAGGCTTAATATAAATAATATGCCGAAAATTATTAGCGAATAGTATCCTCTTTTATTTGCTTTAAAGTTGTTTATGCGGCGGGAAAGGACGGGATTAATTGCCATTTTGCCCTCCGAAGTCTATGCGCGGGTCAACCAGATGATAGGTCATATCGCAGATAAGATTTAGCAAAAGCCCCAGCAATCCGAATATATATAATGTGCCAAACATTACCGGATAGTCGCGGGTCATTACTGCCTCAAAGCTAAGCAAACCCAGTCCGTCCAGCGAGAAAATTACTTCTATCAGCAACGAGCCGGTGAACAATATGCCGATTAGGGCGGCGGGGAAGCCGGAGATTACTATCAGCATGGCGTTACGGAAGATGTGCTTATAAAGTATGGCGGTTTCGGATAGACCTTTGGCTTTAGCGGTCAGGACATACTGTTTGCCGATTTCGTCCAGAAACGAGTTCTTGGTCAAGATGGTAAGACTGGCAAATCCGCCTATGACCATTGCGGTTACGGGCAAGGCGAGATGCCAGAAATAATCTTTTATTTTGCCTAGGCTTGACAGATCTTGCCAGTTGTCCGAAGTGAGCCCCTTGAGCGGGAATAAATCAAAGTATTTTCCTCCGCAGAAAAGTATTATTAAAAGTATTGCAAATAAAAATGCCGGTATGGCGTAGCCTATTATTACCGCCCAGCTGGTAATTATATCAAAATTACTTCCGTCTTTGGTCGCTTTTCTTATGCCTAACGGAATGGATATAAGATAGATTAAAAGGGTGCTCCATAGGCCTATGGATAAAGAGACGGGGAACTTTTCGATGACGAGCGAGATGACGGATTGGCTACGATAAAAGCTCTCGCCAAGATCAAATGTGGTGTAGTCTTTCAGCATAAGCCAAAAGCGTTCGGATGCCGGTTTGTCAAAGCCGAATTGCTTCTCAATCTCGGCGATAAGTTCGGGGTCAAGTCCTTGTGCTCCCTTATACTTACTGTCGATTGCAGCGGGTTTTGCGGCTTCCGCCATGGCGCTGCCCGAGCCGGAGAAGCGAGCAGTGGCGTCGGTGTTCTTGCCTTCAATTTTAGCTATGGTTTGCTCAACCGGTCCACCGGGGGCAAGCTGCACAAAACAGAAGTTTATCAAGATAATGAAAAACAAAGTAACGGGTATAAGTAAAAGGCGCTTTATAAAGTATTTGTTCATTCTTTTACTTCCTTATTTGCTTTGTTTACTTTATTTTTACTTTCTTGCGGCAAGCTCTTTATCCACCAAGACATGATGTCCATTCCTTGCATAGGGGTGGTGCTTGGCATACCGAATTTGTCCCAAAAAGCAATTTTGGTTGTTTTAGAGTGCCAATGCGGAATTACAAAGTAGTTACATTGAAGGATACGGTCAAGAGCATGTGTGGCGCTGATTAATGCGGATTCGGACGGTGCCGAGATAATGCTTTCTATCATCGCATCTATTGCCTTGTCAGTAATTCCAATGTAATTACGCGAGCCGCTTTGGGAGGCAGAATTGCTACCCCAATAGGAGCGCTGTTCGTTCCCGGGGGATAAAGATTGCCCCCAGATAACGGTAGCCATGTCAAAATCAAAAGTGTTCATACGCGCTTGATATTGGGTGAGGTCGACTACGCGGATTTTTGCTTCTATGCCGAGGCGCTTTAAATTACGGACAAAGGGCAAGGTAATACGCTCCCACGCCGATGCGCCCGATGTGTCCAGCATAATTTCAAAGGTGAAGGGCTCGCCGTCTTTATTCCTTAATGCGCCCGATTTATATTCCCAGCCGGCTTCCTTTAACAGGTTCATTGCGATTATGAGGTTGTCCCTTATGTCACCGCTACCGTCGGTCTTTGGCGGTGGGCAGGTGCCAAGGAAAACTTCGGGCGGGATAATATCTTTATAAGGCTCAAGCAGCTTTAATTCCGCTTTGGTAGGGGCGCCGGTGGCTGCCAAAACGGAGTTGTCAAAATAACTTTTCGTGCGGTGGTAAAGTCCGTAGAACAGGTTTTTGTTAGACCACTCAAAATCAAAGGCGTAGGAAAGGGCTTGGCGCACTTTTCTGTCGGCAAAAAGCGGGCGGCGAGTGTTAAAGACAAAGCCCTGCATGCCGCTGGGAAGTTGGTGCTTGAACTCGCGAAGGATAACTTTGCCCTCGGCGACGGCAGGAAAATCATAGCCGGTTCCCCACTTTTTTGCTTCATTTTCAATGCGAAGGTCAAAAGCGCCGGCTTTAAAGGCCTCCAGTGAAACGCTGGTGTCGCGGTAGTAGTCATACTTTACGGTGTCAAAGTTGTTCTTGCCGCGATTTACGGGGAGGTCTTTTGCCCAATAGTCTTTTACCCTTTCGTAGGTGATGTAGCGTCCTTGGTCGATTTTTGCCACTTTGTAAGCGCCGCTGCCAAGGAAAGGCGTGAGGGTGGTGGCGGTAAAATCTTTGCCTTGCATGTCAGCTTTGGACAGCACCGGAAGCTCGCTTAAAATAAGGGGAAGCTCGCGGTTGTCCGCCCCTTTTTTAAAAGTAAAAAGGACGCGTGAAGGTGAGGTGCTAATCGCGCTTTCAACATTGGCATAATAAAAGCGGTAGAGGGGAGAGCCTTTTTCGCGCAAGATGTTAAAGGTGAAAACCACATCCTCGGCGGTTATGGGCGTGCCGTCGTGAAACTTTGCTTTAGGATTGATGTTAAACGCCGCAAACGAGCGGTCTTTCGGCACTTCAATACTTTCGGCAATAAGCCCGTAGCGGGTGAAAGGTTCATCTGCCGATGATATCATCAGCGTGTCAAAGGTCAGACCTAATCCGTCGGCGGAATGGCCCTTTAATATAAAGGGGTTAAGGCTGTCAAAAGTGCCAAAGGCGTAAAGATTAAGCGCGCCGCCTTTGGGGGCGTCGGGGTTTAGATAATCAAAATGGGTAAAGTCCTTTTTATACTTTGGTATGCCATGCATGGCGATAGCGTGGGAAGGCGTGGCGGAAAGTTCGTTCGCCTCAAGATTTAAGCCAAAGGTAAAAGTGAGGGTGAAAGCAAGAATAAGTAATAAAAAGGTGGTGCCGTGCATGTTATCGCGCATATTGCCTTTATTCTTCGCTATTTTCGCTATCTTCGCCGTCGTCCGCTTTGTGAGGTTTACCATAACGGCTCAGGATTTCCTTTTTACGCTTTTCCCAATCGTAAGAGGCGGCTTTGGAATCCTCGGCAGGATCGCCTTCCACTTCAAAAGTTACCTTGCTTTCCTTCTTCTTAAAAAAGGGCTTTTTTGCAGAAGGGGCAGAGGTAATGGGAATCTCGGTTACGGATATTTCTTCATAGGACTCGGAGACTTTTTCGGGCTTAGTATCTTCCTCGGGCACGGGCTCGTCGGTGAACAAGCTGCGAATATAGCTTTCGCTTATTTCCTCATCATCAAGGGGATTAGGCGAGGGCTTCTTTATATTCACGAGCTTTGTGTAAAGCGCACCGAGGCTGGAGTTCTCTATAATGTCAGCCAGCGGGCGATTGTTTTCGTTTAAGTTCAAAAGGTCGAACAGATGTTCAAACCTGTCGCAGAAAAGACGAATGGCGGCGGCCAATTCCTTATCGTTTTCAACGCGGAAGGCGATGGTGCTGTCAAAGCCTTTTATATCGTTGGAATTATCCAAAATCACATTACAAAAAGCCCAGCGGTCGCCTTCGCTTACTTTGTGCCACAACTCCTCGACCGAGGATTTGCGCATAATGCCGAAGCGAATGGCTATTTCGGCGATGGTGTTGTTTAAATCCGCAACCGCCGTGTCAATATATTTAAGTGTCTCGCTGTTGCGCAGAAGCTCACGCGATTCAAGCAGATTCCTTGTGATGACGCTGTTCTGGTCCGAGGACTTTTTCATGTGGTAAAGCATAATTTCCAAGAACTTGCCCTGTCTTCTTATGGCAAAGGCGTAATGGATAAAGCCGATGACCACCCAAAGCATCACAACCGGCACAAACACGGCAGTGATGAAGAAAGCCAAATCCGAGGGGTTCATGCTCATCATATTGTCCCAACCGATGCGGGTTTCAACATAAATGCCGGAAAGCCCCAGCCAGAAAATGGAAACAAATGCGGCTAAACAGAAAAAGATGACGGACAGCACGGTTTTATTCTCCCTTTTGTTAAAGTCGTTCTACCTTTATGATTCTTATATATGCTTTTGCGGTTTTTTAAAACAGGTTTTTAACTATTTTTTAACTAATAGGCTAAAAAGATTTTCCCTTTTTCGGGAATTGTGATAAAACCGCAGGCAATGAAGAAACAGTAAGAGGATTTTTATGGTTGAAGATACCGCTAACGGAATGGATTTTGAAAAGCCTATAAGGGAGCTTGAGGCGAAAATTGAAAGCTTGCGCCATACGAGCTCTGAGGACGGGCTTGATGTTATGGAAGATGTCGCGCGCCTTAGTGCGAAGCTGGAAAAGCAGATGAAGGCGATATATGCCAAGCTAACGCCGTGGCAAAAAGTGCAGGTGGCAAGGCACCCTTCGCGCCCGCATTTTTGCGACTATGTAAACGGGCTGTTTTCCGACTTTACGCCGCTTGCAGGCGACAGGCTTTATGGTGAGGATGCGGCGATTGTCGGTGGTCTTGCAAGGTTTTTGGGGCAGTCGGTGGTCGTTATCGGGCATGAAAAAGGAAACGATACCGAAATGCGCATTCGCCACAACTTCGGCATGGCAAAGCCCGAGGGATACCGCAAAGCAAAGCGGCTTATGGAATTGGCGTCAAAGTTTAAAATCCCCGTGATTACCTTGGTTGATACGGCGGGGGCTTATCCCGGTGTCGATGCCGAGGAGCGCGGGCAAGGCGTTGCTATCGCCGAGTCTATTGAAACTTGCCTTGAGATAGAGGTGCCGCTTGTCAGTGCGATAATCGGCGAAGGCGGCTCGGGCGGAGCGATTGCTCTGTCTGCGGCGGATAGGGTTTTAATGCTGGAGCATTCCATTTATTCCATTATATCGCCCGAGGGGTGCGCTTCGATTTTGTGGCGGGATAAGGCGATGGCTAAGACTGCCGCCGAGGCTTTGCATTTAACTGCGCAGGATTTGCTTTCCTTTGGCATAATTGACGAGATTGTGGCAGAGCCTGTCGGCGGGGCGCACAGAAACCCCGAAGAAATGGTGAAAAAGCTGGGCAGTGCGCTGGATAAAAACCTTGGCGAGATAAAGAAATACAGCGGTGCGCGGCTTAAAGCGATGCGGCGCGAAAAGTTTTTGAAGCTTAAATAGCGTCTTTATGGTTTACAAAGCGCGGCTTCTAACTTAACTTTTTAAAAAGCGGGCGGGGTGCGCTTGTTGCTCCGTGCTCCTTTGAGAAAGACTTAAAAAGGACGAGGACGATGTTTTTTTGGCTTATTGCAATACCGTTTTTTGTAATTATCGCAATGTTTACGCTGTTTAGGCTACCCAGCAATGACCTTAATCAGCCCGAGGAAATCCAAGATGCCGCAATGGCTTTTCGCATGGCGTTGCAACACGACGCCGCCGCAAAGCTTATGGAAGATTATAAGGCGAATGGCGAGTCTACCTTTTTTGATCTCGGTTCGTATAATATCGAAGGGGACGATTGGAAAACCACTCTTATGGAAAGCGGGTATTTGCCGACAAGCTTTGTTTCCGATACCGACAACATCGTGACTTATGTAAGGTGCTTGAATTCCTTGCGTGAGATTACTTCGTGCCGGACGGCGACGGGCGTTTATATCGTGACGGCGGCGGCAGCTCCTTCCTCAAGCGCCATTACTTCGCGCTGGTTTGAGACGGCGGGGGCGGAAAGATTGGCAGAGCAGCTGGAAAAATATTCGGGCAGCTTCCCCGTAAAGCAGGACGGCTTGGCAATTCCCGTAAGGCCCGTGAAGGAAGAGGACGAATCGGACGAGGACTTTGCGATAAGGCTTAATGCTTACAAGACCGCCAAAAGTGAATATATGAGACTGAAGCGGCGTTACTATAACTTTGGCGAGGGAATGCCGCGGCCGGATACTACGGTCGGGCAGGTGCGCGCCTATCCCTTTGACGGGGGCGAGGATGCCGATGAAAGGGTTATTGTTCGGCGCATTCGCAGCGTAGAGGGTGGGACCGTAAATTATGACCTTACCCAAGTGCCGGTTGATATTCCCGATACCGAAGGGCAGCCTTTTGATTTCAACGGCGAGGCGGTGATTCTTACCGCGAGCTTTAAGCGGCCCGACTCTTGCGTTACGGTGTATGAGGCTAAAAATATAAGCACCAGCACTCTTTCATCTGCTGTTCAAGAAGTGGGTTCTTACACTATCCCCGTGGCTGGAAATTATAAGATCACGCTGATGGGCGAGGCGGGATATTCTTATGAGGGTTATGGCTATACGTCTGTTGGTGCTGGAGCAGGTGGAATTTTAATAACAAACACTTACTATGATACAGATACCATAATAACCATAAAAGGTATAAAAGGAGGTTTGTGGAATGCGAATTTATACTGGTCAGGCGGTGCAGGTATAGCTTTATGGGATGAAGCAAATACCACAGGAGCTCCGGCACTTGTGGCAGGTGGTGGAGCGATAGGGCCTACGAGTGGTGGTGGATATATTGGTGGAGTGTGTGGTGGAGTGTCTTGCAAAAAAAGTGTTTTTTACGGATATAGTTGGGACGGAACACTCGGAAACAATACAACCTATTGTGATTCAACTTCTTGTAATATCGGAGCAACCGGAGGTGCCATGCTTTATACTAATTATATGACTCATGGTGGGACGGGATATTGCGGAAGTGGATACACTTGCACAACCATAACAGGTGGAAATGCCCCAAATTGGGCTGAAAACTACTCTGCTGCCACCTACGGTAATTGGGGGACGAATACGCTGACGGGTGGGAAGGGGTAT
>JAEEGL012102669.1_pt1 | contig 16641 bp, 17 predicted proteins | sample 9134231 | NCBI WGS metagenome assembly JAEEGL01 (sample SAMN16246548, study PRJNA631951) | gut metagenome | biome: gut microbiome; feature: rumen; material: fiber-attached | host: Bos | place: Iran: Karaj | collected 2018-10 | reverse complement strand
CCTGACTGCGGGTCACCGGTATGAGGAGAGCAGCCGGTTCACATGCTCATCGGAATACTGCCGCCGCTCGGCGAAGAAGTTCAGGATGTCCTGCACCTGGGACATCAGGACGTTCGCCCCGTTCGGTCCGCCCGGCCAGCCGGGCCAGAAGCGGTCATAGGTCGCAAGGATGGCATCCACGTTCCGGCCGTACAGCTCCATCACAGCATCCCGGACCAGGTTGTCCGCGAATTCCGAAGTGGTCAGGTCGTCATAGGTATCCGCGAATTTTTGCCGGAATTCCGGGCTTTCCAACGCGCCGAAGAAAAGGCTGCTGATGAAGCCGCCCTTTTCCCGGAGCCGCTCGACGGCGTTTTCATCGGGCTTCACTGTTCCATAAAGCCCGGTGCTGTATTCGGTATCGTAGAGGATAAACCGCCATTTCCCGTCCGCCCAGTCGTTGTCCGGATCCTTTTCCCGGGCCCGCCAGCAGGCGAAGTTGTTGTCGCCGAAGTCCCAGTTGCAGATATAGAACTGTGTAGCGATATATTCCGCGAGGCCGTCCATGTCCACCTGTTCCTCCAGCTGCCGGTAGGCGTCTTCCTCCGCGAAATCGGTTTCCCGGATCCAGTCGTGGAACGCCGCGAACTCCTGCCCGTCCTCCTCGGTGCCTTCCTCGACCTCATCGTTCTTCATCAGGACCACGTTTTTCTTTTTCACGCCGAAGTGATCATGGATGAAATCGTCCGTCAGCTTTTCGGTGATTTCGTAGTGCCCCCAGAATTCCCCGTCTATGAACACCAGGCAGGGCGTCATTGCCTGGGTGATAAAGTTCCTGCCCCATACCAGGCCCTGGATCAGGTGGTCCCGGATCCGGGAGAACTTGCTGTCGTTTCCGCAGTTCCGGAGGATGAAGCTGTCGTATTCGGTAATGGGTTCATCGGTCGCGTCGCTGATGTTTTCCCCGTCATACAGATCATAGTCGATGACCTTTGTCCCGTATTCCTTCCGGGTGTAGATGTTGAAGCTCTTCTGTTCGCTGTCCCGGCAGGCGCCCCCGTGGATGCGGATGCCGACCTCGCCGGAAAACACCTCGCTGCCTTCGCTGAAGATCTGCATATGCGCCTGCCGCTCCCAGTCCCTTCCCCGGTTCAGATAGTTGCCGGGGATCCGCCATTCGTCCATGGACAGGTCGTACGCGTCGCTGTTCTTCCACTGCTCAAAGGAGTCTCCCTGGACATAAATGCCGCGCGCGGAATCGAACAGGTCACCCGGATCCACGGCCAGGGAGATCACCTTGTAGTTCCGGTAGAACTCCGCCTTGTCCTGGTAGCTGATAAAGTAAACCGCGGTCGATACGGCGCTGCGGCTGCCCTGTCCGTCCACCGCTACGGCCCGGATCACGTCGGCCTTGTCCACCTTCAGCAGGGGGGCCACGGCATCTCCCCATTTGTTCGGGGCGATGATATCCGTCCTGGCGCTCAGGACGTTTTTCTCATGTGTCCGGTCAGTCACTTCCAGCGGCCCGGTGTACAGCGTATCCGTCTCATCCGGGATACTCCCGTCCCGGGTGTAATACACCGATAGACCTTCCTCCGAAAGGACCGTCAGTTCAAAGGGCTCGTCATAGAACCCGGAAGGCCGGGAAAATTCCGGAGCGGGGACCGTGGGCCCCGCATCCTCTGCAGAGGCGCTTCCTCCCGCGAGGAAAACGGCCGCGGAGAGGACCGCAAGAAGCAGAAGGAAGAACCTTCTCCGGCTCGGAATCTGAAACAGCATGGGATGACCTCCTTTGTACCTGCCGTTTGCCATGCCGCGGCGAAATCCCACAGCACGGCGGAAAACAGCATCACGGGGAATATCCGTTTATCCGGAATCTCTGTATAAGGATACCATATACCGCGGCCCCGGACAATAAAAAAAATCCGGCCCCTTTACGGGCCGGAATACGGTATTTCCAGAGCTCGGGTCAGCAGCCGGCCGAACATGTCTTCACCCACCTTGCCGAGCATGACCGGCCCGCAGCCATACCGGTTCAGCGCGGCCGGGAAGCCTCCGCGAACAAACTGTACTTGACCACGTCCGCGATGACCGCGCCGTCCGCGTGGAAGGAGATCCCTTTCGCGTCCGGATCCGTCAGAACGGTTGCCGTCATCACCTTTTCACCGCCGTTGACAAACACTTCGATGCTGAACCGGTCCAGGATCAGCTGCAGCGTCAGCTCGCCGCCGCGGCGGTCGATCCGCGCCGTCCGCTGATGAATGTACGCCTGACGCGGGCCGGAGAACTTCCGGTCGATCTTCAGCAGCGATTCATGGGGGCGGTAGCTCAGCTGGGTATAATACCGGTCGTTCTGCGCAAAACGCAGGGTGAATTTGCGGTAACTGTTTTCGGGATCGGCCGGCCGGATCCTCAGCTCCAGCTCCAGCCTTCTGCCCTCAATGTTTTCCAGGGTCTTTTCGCCGTCGATCAGGACGTCCCGGTATTCCACCTTCCGGCTCCGGTATAACGCCAGCTCCCGGATGGGCTGCTGATACAGGCGCCCGTTCCGGATGCTCAGCTCCCGCGGAAGGCTCATCTGGCCGAACCACTTGTGTTCTTCATACCTCGTCTGCCTGCAGTTGCCCCAGTTCTGCATCCAGCCGATCATGACCCTGCGCCCGTCGGGGGTCAGAATGGTCTGCGGCGCGTAAAAATCAATGCCGCAGTCCACCGCCTGATCGGCTTCCGGTATAAATTTCTTCTGCTTTTCATCAAACCGGCCGATCAGGCAGACCGTGCCGTTTCCGTCAGGGTACTCGAAATCCTTCGGCAGCATATTCTCCGGGCTGATCAGCACAACGTCCTTTCCGTCCAGACGGAAAAAGTCCGGGCATTCCCACATGCTGCCGAGGCTGCCGTCATTCCGCGCCAGAATGCTCTCGTATTTCCAGCTGAACCCGTCCTTGCTGCTGAACAGCAGCAGGGAACCGATCCGGTCTTTGTCACAGGTACCCGCCACACAGCGGTAAGAGCCGTCATCCTCGCGCCAGATCTTCGGATCGCGGAAATCATACCGGCTCATTCCCTCAGGAAGGCATCTCTCGTCCAGCACCGGGTTTCCTTCGTATTTCCGGTAATCCAGACCGTCTCCCACCGCCAGGCACTGCACCTGGATGGTCCGGTTGTCCCTGTCATGTCTTTCCTTCCGTACGCCGGTGTACATCAGCAGCTGCCGCCCGTCCTTCAGCTCGATGGCGCTTCCGGAAAACACCCCGAAGGAATCGTAGCTTTCATCCGGAGCCAACGCGCAGGGCAGATAGGTCCAGTGCAGCATGTCATGGCTGACCGCGTGACCCCAGTGCATGGAATCCCATACAACGTCATACGGATTATACTGATAGAACAGATGATACTGCCCGCGATAATAGGAGAAGCCGTTCGGATCGTTCATCCATCCGATCCGGGGGGTCAGATGGAAGGAAGGACGGTCGTTACTGCTGATGCCGGGGCCGAGGGCATCCTCATAGGCCCTGGCCAAAATCAGGTTCTGATTGATCATAGCAAACCTTCCTTAAGGTGTATATTCCCCGAGCTCTGTCAGGGTCAAGCTGTTGCTCCCGGCAAAAGCCGGGAGCGTTTTTCCGCCGGCGCCGTATATCCGGACCGCTGTGAAGAAAACCGATATTCCTTTACAGAACAGCTCCGGCGGCTTCATCCAGCGCGGCCCGGAGCCATTTTTCCGTGATCAGCCGATCAGCCGGCTCCAGGAAGGCGTGTTTGCTTTGCGGAGACACGGTCAGCGCGGCGCCGAAGCTGCCGCAGAAGCGGTCGACGGACTCCCGGGGCTGCAGGTCGTCCAGGGCGCCGTACAGGACGTGGGTCCGGAAGGGCCACCGCGTGACCGGGTGCTCCAGGATATAGCGGTAATAGTCCCAGCGCAGGGTATCGATCTGTGTGGGGATCTCCCGCTTTTCCCTCAGCGCGTCTTCCGTCACGCCGGCCCAGAGCATCATGTGCTCCACCAGCCATTTCATGTCCACGACGGGCGACTGGAACAGGCAGCGCTCAAAGGCCCTGTTTCCGTATGTCTGCAGGGAAAACCAGGCCCCCAGGCTGCAGGCGAACAGCGATACATGCTTCCAGCGCGGAAAAACATGATCGGCGATCGCGTTCAGGTCCCGGATGCCGTTCCATACGTCACACCGTTCCGGCCGTCCGATCCTTTCCCCGTGCTCCGGCAGATCGAAGCTGAGCGTCTGAAAACCGGCCTCCTCTGCGATCTCCGCAAAGGAACCGGCATATTCCTTCCGGCTCATTTTGCCATGCACGTGAATGAATATCCTGTCTGACGGCTCACCCCACAGGATGGCGGGGATGCCGCTGACCGTCTGCTTTTCCGCCTTCATCATGACTTTCCTCCTGCCCGGGGCGCCTGCTTCCGACTCAGTTATCCCCGGGAATGCAAGCATACCATAAGCGGAGCGTGCCGGGCAACAAGCCGGACGAAAAGAGCCGTTTCTGTCCGGGAACGGACCCGAAGAGCTGTCCATCTGTCCGGCCATTGATTTTTCACGGGCGGGATGTATAATGGACGTAAGAGCTGAGGAAGAATAAAGACGGGAAGGAAGGATGAACGGTGGAATACCTGTGCACGAAATGCAGGAGACTCGCGGAAACGGAGCAGTGCCCCTGGTGCGGCAGCCGGGAAACCAAAGAGGCGGAGGGCAGCGACTACTGCTACCTGTCGGAATGGGGCGGGGAAGAGGCCGGAGCCCTCGCGGACCTGCTGAATCTGAACAGCATTCCTTTTCAGACGAGGAAAAACCCCTGTGACACGAAAAGGACTTATTACAGCTTTTTTGTTCCGTACCGGGCGCTGGAGGACGCCAAAGACACGATCCTGACGCAGCTGTCCGGCAGCCGGGCCGCGGCGGAGGGAACGCGGGACGACTCCGGGCCGTTTGACGGCGATGAGGTCGACCGGATGGAAATGGTCGAGCTGGACGGCATGAGCCTGGAGGAGCTGCGGGCCTATAAGGACCGGCTCAACCGGACGCTGAAATGGGTCCGGGTCCAGGAGAAGGAATGGAAGCGGCGCACCACCGTGCTGATGGACATGCGGGAGGAAGCCGAAAACCTGATCGACGAAATGAGCTGACCCTTGATCCCGGACACAGGAAAAGCCGGCCTTCGGGCCGGCTTTTCCGTATCCATCTTTCAGACGGCATCCTCCTGCGCCGTACCCGAAATAACATTTCAAAAAACTGCGCCGCTTTTGCCGGAAGGTGGTATAATACGCGTCTGGACAGAGCCTGCTGCTGTCAGGGGCCTGCCCGAAAAGGAGGCATGAAAAATGCAGTTGTTTGTCACGGTTCTGCAGGACGTCCAGCTGCTGAACGAGCTGCTGGAGAAAATGAACAATGCCGGGTTTACGGGCGCCACCGTGCTGGAGAGCAGGGGAATGGCCGGCATCCTGGTGAATGAGGATACTCCCATGTTCGGCTTCCTCAGGTCCATGAGGGAAGAGATCCGGACGGAGAGCAGGACGGTCTTTGTGGTGACGGAGGACAGCCGGGTGAAGGAGCTCCGCGGGATCGTCAATGAGGTCACCGGAGGGATGGACAGGCCCAATAAGGGCATCATGTTCGCCGTGCCGGTAGCTTTCGCGGAAGGACTGGCGGAAGAGAAATGAGTCAGATGCTTGTCGCACTTGCCGTCCTGATGGCGGCAGGTCTGCTGGTAAGCCGCGGGGCAAGGGCGCTGAAGCTGCCCAACGTCACGGCGTTCCTCGTCGCGGGGCTGATCGTCGGCCCCTCCGTTACGGGTTTGCTGAGCAGGGAGCAGGCGTCCTCCCTGTCCATTATCTCCACCGCCGCGCTGGGCTTTATCGCCTTTTCCATCGGCGGTGAATTCGACCTGAAATACCTGAAGCAGATCGGGAAAGCCCCGCTGACCATCACGGCTTTCCAGGGGCTGACGACCACGCTGTTCGTGGAAGCCGGCATGATCGCTCTGGGCTATCTGATCCCCGGCATGTTCAGGGATCCGAAGGAGATCGTTCCGCAGTCTCTGGTGATGGGCGCCATCGCCCTGGCCACGGCACCCGCCGCCACGCTGATGGTCGTGCGGCAGTACAAGGCGGATGGGCCCGTGACCCGGATGCTGCTGCCGGTGGTGGCCATGGACGACGCCCTCGGCCTGATGGTCTTCTCGGTCAACACGTCCGTCGCGTCCGCCCTGATGGGCGGGGAGATGACGGTATACTCCGTGCTGCTCAAGCCGCTGATCGGGATCGTCGGCTCCCTGCTGCTGGGCACGGTGCTGGGCCTGCTGGTGACGTGGGCCGAGCGCTTTTTCCGCTCCAGGGGCAATTCCCTGTCCATTGCCATCGCGGCGGTATTCGCCGGCGCCGGCCTGTGCGAGCTGCTGGCGGAATACAGCTTTTCCTCCCTGCTGGTCTGCATGATGATCGGCGCGACAGTCTCCAACCTTTCCGCCAAAAAGAAGACGGTGATGGAGCAGACGGACCGGTTCACGCCGCCCCTTTTCCTGCTGTTCTTCGTGCTTTCCGGAGCGAACCTGGACCTGTCCGTGCTGCCGTCCGTGGGGATCATCGGGGCGGCGTACATCGCGCTGAGGTCCTTCGGCAAGTGGTTCGGCACCATGACCGGCGCGGCCGCGGTGAAGGCGGACGGGAATATCCGGAAATACCTGGGCCTGACGCTGCTGCCGCAGGCCGGCGTCGCGATCGGTATGGCGCAGCTGGTGATGCCGATGTTCCCGGACTTCGGCCTGAAGGTCAACGCGGTGGTGCTGGCCGCCACGCTGGTGTATGAGCTGATCGGCCCGGTGATCACCAAGATCGCGCTGACCAAAGCGGGCGAGATCGCAGCGGAAAAATAACAGAACCGCGCCGGGGAATCCCCCGGCGCGGATTTTTTAACCGCTTACTGCCACGGTACGTATACATAGCCGATGGCGTACACTTCGTTATCTCCGTTTACGGCCAGCTCGACCGTCAGATAGATCTCCGCGGCTCCTTCCTTCTTTTCGGGCTCCCTGCCCTCCAGGAAGACGTCCACGCACCACCGGTACAGGTCATCCACTGAGGTCATGGGGGAGAAGGGATCGTACAGCGGGTCGGTCGGGACCAGGATCATGGCATCCTCCCGGACGGCGAAGGTCATTTCGCCTTCCAGATAGGCAGGCACGTCCATGCCGTCCTCTTCCGCCACGCGCTCAAAGCGGCCGGTGATGGCGGTGACTTTTTCGTTTTCGTCCAGCGCCATGCTGGAGATGGCGAACATATCATACTCATTGCCTTCGGCGTCCGTCATAACGGCGCGCTCCGCTTTCGGGACCAGAAGGCGTACAAAGAACATGTCTTTTCCGGCGTCTTCCTTCAGATCCTTCCAGATCAGGAGGCCCTCCTCAGTGACGGTGAAGGCGGCCTGCCCGTCCTCATAGACGGTGCGGGCATCCGTCAGCTCGCCGCTGTCGGCGAAGGTCAGAACGTCCTTCCGGCCGTAGGTGCTGGTCAGCGTGTTGGACGCCTCGTCATAATCGCAGAAGTAGACCCATTCGGTCGTTTCCCGGGCGGAGCTTTCCCAGTCCACGGTGACCTTACAGCCGCCGTCCTGGCTGCCCAGTTCAATGGAAGCGTGATCATAGCCCCAGAGGCTGTATTCGGTCCAGGTAGTATCCACGGCGGCTCCCTCCGCCAGCGACGCGATCCCGGTGAGAACCATCATCAGAGTCATGAGCAGAGCGGCTGCTTTTTTCATCATCTTCATCCTTACTTTCCTCCTTGCCCGGGCGTTTCTTTCTGTTTTTCCGCCCGGCTTCATCTGGTTTACGGGAACATCATAAACGCCCGTGTCCAACACATGTCCAGCAAAGAAAAAACTTTTTTTCTTGACACGGAAGAGCCTGTATGGTACAGTCACCACAATATTTCCGGAAGGGAGGATTTTCCATGCGCGGATCGGTTCAGCAGCAGAATAACATGCAGTGTGCCGCATACCGGATGTATGCCGGTACGGTTTTCGCGTACGGAAATCCGCCGTGGACAGAAGCGCAGCTCCGGAAAGAATGACAGGAACGGAACAGTCGCTTATCCCGATGCGGATAAGCGATTTTTCTTTTTCCGGAAAAGACAAAAAAAGGAGAGGTGAAGGGAAATGAACAAAACGGGAACGCGGGTGATCGAAACGGAACGGCTGATCCTCAGGCCGCTTACAGTGGATGACGCGGAGGATATGTACCGGAACTGGGCCTCCGACCCGGAGGTGACGAAGTATCTGACCTGGCCGCCCCATCCGGACGCGGAGCTCACCCGGACGCTGCTGAAGGATTGGGTCTCCCGCTATGAGGCCGGCGACTCCTTCAACTGGGCCATTGTGTGGAAGGAGACCGGGGAGGTCATCGGCAATATCTCGGTGGTCAGCCTGACGGAGGAGATCGGGGCGGCAGAGATCGGGTACTGCATGGGCAGGCGGTTCTGGGGGCAGGGGATCATGCCGGAGGCGCTCCTGGCTGTGGAGGACTATCTGTTTGAGACCGTGGGCCTTCTGCGGATCTGCGCCGGGCACGACGTCAACAACCCGAAATCCGGTCGGGTGATGGACAAGGCCGGAATGACGCGGGAGGGCGTTCTGCGTCAGTCCGGGAAAAACAACCAGGGGATCGTCGACGTGGAGATCCACTCGATCCTGCGCGGCGAATGGGAGGAACGCCGGAAAGGAGGATCCCGTGAAAGCCGTTGACGCCGACGTCCTGGCGGGATACGATGCCGGGACCGAAAAGGGCCGCCTGCGGAAAGGGATCGGCCTGTCCGGGCATCTGCCGGCGGTTTCGCGGAAAAGGGAAGCGGAATGAAAGACCTTCATCATGAAAAGGGAGCTGATTCTCAGCTCCCTTTTTCGCGATCCGGGAGGCTTCTGGACAAAGGGCGGGGTATCGTATATAATAGGCTTATCCAAAAACAGAATCCCGAATACGACCGGAGAAAAGGTAGGGTGTTATTGATGATGAAAAAGATCCTGTCCGTGATCCTGGTATGTTTCCTGGTTTCGTTTGTGATCCCCGCCGGCATGCCACGCGCGGCCGCGGAGGAGAGCGCTTTTCCGGAATGGAATGAAACGGCGCCGGCGCTGAACGCGCTGCTCGACTATGTGGAGGACGTGACGGACGAGGGTTCGCCGGACTATATTCCCCCGGAGGACCGCATCGCCGTCTTCGATATGGACGGTACCCTGATGGGCGAGCTGTATCCGACGTATCTGGAATACTACATGCTGGCCTGGCGCATCCTGAAGGATCCGACGATCAAGCCGGACGCGGAGATGCTGGCGGTGGGCCGCGCGCTGCGGGACTGCGCCCTGGACAATTCCTTCCCGTCCGACATGCCCGTGCGGCACGCCGTGCAGGCGGCCCGGGCCTACGCGGGAATGACCCTGCGGGAGTTCGCCGATTTCGTCACGCGGATCCTGGTCCGGGATGTGGACGGCTTTGAGGGCATGACCTACGCAACGAGCTTCTACCTGCCCATGGTGGAGGTCGTGGAATACCTGCAGGACAATGACTTCAAATGCTATGTCGTTTCCGGCAGCGACCGCTTCATCTGCCGCACGTTCATCGAGGGCATGCTGGACATTCCCTATGAGAACATCATCGGCATGGACGTGCAGCTGGAGGCGACCGGCCAGGGGGATACGGACGCGCTGGACTACGTTTTCAGCGCCGCGGACAACGTGGTGCGCACGGATCACCTGCTGATCAAGAACCTCAAGACCAACAAGGTGCTGCAGATCGCCCAGGAGATCGGGCGGCAGCCGGTGCTCTCCTTCGGAAACAGCTCCGGCGACGTGAGCATGCACAACTATACCATCCACAACAACGTGTACAAGAGCGCGGCCTTCATGCTCGTGGCGGACGACGACGCGCGCGACTACGGCAATCCGGTGAAGACGGAGCCCCTGAAGGAGAAGTGGGAGGCCTCCGGCTACCATGTGATCTCCATGGCCAAAGACTGGAAAACGATCTACGGCGAGGACGTGGTGAAAACGGGCGTCTTCCACTGGGCGGAGGAGCTGGCGGAGGACCGGGTGCCCGCAGAGCCCCAGCCGGCGCAGGCGGATGAGGAGGACATCCAGTATGTGATGTACCTCGGCACGAACGACAAGGATACCAACGCGCCGGTGTTCACACAGGCGGAGGCCATGAACCGGGCCAGGGAGATCCTGAACCGGCACTTCGGCGGCTATACCATCCAGGAGGCTGACGGCGGCTGGATCGGGGACGACGGCACGGAGTACCGGGAGTATACCCTGGTGCTGCTGATCAGCGATACCACGGAGGAAAAGGTCCACGCCGCGGCGGACGAGCTGATCGAGACCTTCCGTCAGAGCTCCGTGCTCATCCAGGCGAACCCGACGAAAACGGAATTCTATTCCGCGAAATGACCGGAAACATTTTCAGACAAAGCAAAACACCGCGGAGCTTCTTCCGCGGTGTTTTTTCACGCGCCGGCCGGGCGGTCAGACGTTGCCGAGGAAAACGTATTTCAGGGACTTCCGCGCGGCCGCGGCCAGGGCCTGCATGAGCCCGATGCCCGTCGGCGGGTAAGCCATTTTATGCCGGGGGAAATACCGGGTGATATGCAGCACCGTTTCCGGATCCAGCGAGGCGATCCAATCCGCCTCGCGCTCCATATCCTCCGGGGAATCGCTGATCCCGGGAACAATCAGGGTGGTCAGCTCCACATGGCAGTCCTTCTGCGCGCGCCGGATGAAACGGAGGACCGTTTCCAGGCTGCCGCCAAGCTTCCGGTAGTTTTCCGCCCGGAAGGTTTTCAGGTCGACGTTCATGGCGTCGGTATACGGCAGCAGCTCCTCCAGCACGGGGAGCTCCGCCATCCCGTTCGTCACCAGGACGGTCTTCAGGCCCGCGCGTTTGATCAGCCGGGCGGTATCCCGCACGAATTCATAGCCGGTGAGCGGCTCGTTATAGGTGAACGCCGCGCCGATATTTCCCATGCTCTCCGTCCGCAGGGCCTCATCCAGCACGTCCTCCGGGGTCATGATCCGGACCTCGCCGCAGGAAGCCTCATCCGCGTCCGCGATGGAGTGGTTCTGGCAGAAGGGGCAGCGCATATTGCAGCCGAAGCTGCCCAGGGACAGGATCCTGGTCCCCGGAAAGAAATGCACCAGCGGCTTTTTCTCAATGGGGTCCAGGGCCAGGGCTGTCACCCTGCCGTAGTTCGCCGCCGTGACGGCGCCGCCGGTATTCTTCCGCGCGCGGCAGAGGCCGGCCTGCCCCTCCTCCAGGCTGCAGTGATGAAAGCACACCGGGCAGACGGCCTTACTCATGGCGCACCACCTCAAAGCGCTGCAGGCGGATCCCCGGCTCATCGGGGGACAGCCCCGCCTTGCGGCAGGCGATGGACACCTGGTCCTCCACGGTGTCGACCCCGTCCAGGTCCGGCAGCAGCAGGCCGCGCCGCCAGCCCTTTGTGACGATGACGCCGTAGCGCTTCACGTCCAGCTCCGCCGGGGAAGAAATGTCCTCGGCCTCCCCGAGGACGTCGACGCCGATCTCCAGATCCTCCAGCTCCCTTTCCGTGAGCGGGCGGAAGCGGGGGTCCTCCGTGGCAGCGGCGACGGCGTTGCGCACGATCTCCTCCGCCAGCGATGCCCGGACGGGCGCGACCGTCCCGATGCAGCCCCGCAGGGCCCCATGCCGGTGAAGCGAAACGAAGGCCCCGGCCCGCACAGTGTCCGCGCCCTCCGGGATGTCCGCCGCTTCCGGGCTCAGGATCCTGCCGGTCCGGAGATATGTTTCGATCGTTTTCCTTGCCAGCAGTACATATTTATCCATCTTTTTCCTCCCTGACCGGGTGATACACGGCAAACCCGTAGCCCACGCCGAAGGTCGCCTCATGGGCGAGGACCTCCGTTTCCAGCCGGTCCTCCCCGAAGGCGCCTCCCATGACCGTGAAGGACCTGTGGCCGCATTCCATGGCGGCGTCCAGGAAATCCTCCTCAAAATCGAGCAGTTCGCGGAAGGCGGCGCGGCCCATGACGTCCATCAGGCGCGCGTCATAGGCGGGGCCCTCCGGGCGGTACCCGTACGGGCCGTCCTTTTTCTGGCAGTGGGCCAGGTCCCCGCTGGCAACGAAGACCGCGCGCCGGCCGCAATGCTCCACCGCCTGCCGGATCAGCGCGCCCAGCCGGACGTGCGTTTCCAGCGGCAGGCCGGACAGGCCGATCCGCAGCAGCTGATAATCCCGGTATTCCCGGTCGATGAAGTACAGCGGGACCATGGTCCCGTGATCCAGCCGGGGCTCGACCTCTCCCCGGGTCCCCGCCGGGAAGCGGTTTTCCCGGAAAAGCTCCTCCAGCGTATCCCGCAGCCCGGTATCGTACCGGACACGGAAGCGCACCTGCGGCGCGCCGAAGCGCGCGAAGCTGCCTTCCGCCGCGCTGCCCGGGGAGATATGGAAATAATCCCGGTACAGCGTCTGGTGCGGGGAGGTCAGAATAATCGTATCCGGCTTCAGCGAAGCGATATCCCGGGCCACCCTCGCGTAGGCGTCCAGAGACGCCTGTATTTTTTTCTCCTCTCCCCGGCCGACCTCCGCGACGGCCAGCGGGGGATGGGGCACCATGTATCCCGCCAGAATGGGCATTTTCATTTCTCCTTTCCGAACAGGGCTCAGTCCAGATCGGCGACGTCGATCACCCGGATGCCGCTGTCCTTCAGCCGCTGAGCGAAAAGCCCCATGCCGTCTTTCAGCGTACCGGAAAAGCGGCCGTCATAGACCTGCCTGACGCCGCAGGACGGGCTTCTGGACTGCAGGACGGCGCAGTCGATCTCCTCGCCGGCGATCCGCTCCATGGCCCGCTCCACGCCCAGCTCAAAAAAGCGGTGGACGTTTTCGCCCTTTTCGTTGTACACAATGCCGTCCCGGATCTCCGCGCGGGGCCGGGGCACGCCCAGCCCGGAAAGGAGCTCCGGGCAGATCCGGATGACCTCCTTTCCGGCGGTGAAGGCGGCGGTCTTTTCGCTGTAATTGTTTCCGCCGTTATATTTGCAGTTGTCGCCCAGCAGACAGGCGCTGACCAGGATCTTTCCCATATACGCCTCCCGGGATCCTTTTTTTCCGTATCTTCAGCATACCACAGAAATTGTTTCCGGACAACAAGCCCGCGGATCATTCCGGGTCCCCCTCCTTCAGCACGATGACCGCGTCGGGATCGAACTTCCGCGCCATGTCGTGCGCGGCCTTGCGGTTGGCCACGGTGTCAAAGACGATGGAGAAATCGTAGTCCGGCGGATACAGCTCCGAGGCCGGCACAAGCAGCTTCAGGCGGTTGTGGCGCACCTTCAGCTTCTGGCCCTGCAGCTGGATGATGACGTTGCCCTCGTCGTCCGCCGGGCGGTATACGATCGCGTTCTTTTTGTCCGGCAGGAGCTGCACACTGTCGCCCATGTGAAAGCGCTCAAAGCTGCCCTCCGTTTTCCGCGGCAGGCGCTGCAGGCGGGAGGAGGGAACGCGGGCGGGCCGGGAAACGGGTCCGGGAACGGCGCCCGGACCGTGATCCGCGACCTGCCGGGCCCGGGACAGGAGGTGCTCCTCCATGCCGAGGCGGCGGGCGATCTCGATGGCGCAGCTTTCCCCGACCCGGCCCAGCTCCAGATGATACAGGGGCTTCAGGGAGACGCGGTCAAAGGCCATGCGACCGGGAACCACATGCTCGGTCTGTTCAGCCCACTGCCGGATCTGCGGGTCGTGGGTCGTGACCAGGAAGAAGCAGCCGCGGCGGAGCAGCTCCTCCAGGATCGCCGCGGCAAGGCCGGAACCTTCCGCCGGATCCGTGCCGCTGCCCAGCTCGTCCAGCAGGACCAGGCTGTCCCGGCTGCACTGTCCCAGGATGCGGAGAATATTGGTCATGTGGCCGGAAAAGGTGGACAGGTTCTGGCTGATGCTCTGGCTGTCGCCGATATCGCACAGCACGGCGTCCGTCATGGCGATCACCGTCCCTTCACCGCAGGGGATATGCAGCCCGCACTGCGCCATCAGGGTCAGCAGGCCGACGGTTTTGAGGCAGACCGTTTTTCCGCCGGTATTGGGTCCCGTGACCGCGATGCCCTGGTCGGGCAGGGTAAGCTCCAGGCTGAGGGGCACGCAGGTCCGCGGGTCCAGCAGCGGGTGCCGGGCGCAGACCAGCCGGAGCCGGCGCTCCGCGGTCAGCGTCACGGGCCGCGCGTCCATTTCCAGGCTCAGCTTTGCCCGGGCAAAGAGCGCGTCCAGGTCCGTCATGACGCGCACGGCCTCCCGCAGCGGCTCCGCCTCAGCGGCGACCCGGCTGCTGAGCTCCCAGAGGACGCGCCGCTCCTCCGTGTCAATGTCAGCCTGCAGCCGGTCCAGCTCCTGACGCGCGGCCTGCACGGCGGAGGGCTCCATGAACACGGTGCCCCCTTTGCCGGAGACATCGACAACGCGCCCGGGGAAGCTGCTCTGAAAGCGCTTCTGCACGGGCAGCACAAAGGCCCCGCCGCGCTGTGTGATATAGCTGTCCGCCAGCTCGTTTCTGTGATGGAAGATGATCCGGTTCAGCTTTTCGCGGATGCCCTGCTCCGTGTGCTCCTGCAGCCGGCGCAGGTTCCGGAGGGCGGGGGAGGCGTCGTCCGTCAGCTCGTCCTCCCGGACGGCGTTTTCGATCTCATTCGCCAGCGCGTCCAGGTCCGGCAGCTCCGCAGCCCAGGAGGCAATACCGGCGCTGTGGACCCGCGCGCCCTCCAGATAGCGGCGCAGGCGGCGCGCGGCGGTGCAGAAGCGGGCGACGGAGGTCAGCTGCGCCGGCAGCAGCATGCCGCCCTGCAGCGCCCCGGCCAGGGCGGTATCCGCTCCGTCCGTTTCCGCCAGGGGCGGACTGCCGGCGTTTTCGATCACGCGGCGCGCGGCGGTCGTTTCCTCCATCCGGGCAAGGCAAAGCCCCTCGCTGAGAATGGGCGAGGTCTCCTCCAGAACGCGGCGCGCGGACTCCGAAACGGCCTGCGCCTTCAGCTGTTCAACGATCTGATCAAAACCGAGGGTTTTCATATCCTGTGTCATGTCTTTTCCCTTATCCTTTTTTTTGATAGACATGAGCGAGGATCAGGGAATGCGGCAGCGCAGAAAAAAGGCAAAACAAAAAGTGCCCGGACAGCTGTCGGAACCGCGCCATGGCATCAGCAAACAAGCGGTCATGTCACCGCTGTATTTCCTCAACCATGTTCCCTGTTACCGAACAGTCTCCAAACACTACCTCCACAGGATCGCCCGAATCCTTCGGGACCTCTGTAAATCTTATTATAGCCCGGCGGGCGCGCTTTGTCAAACGGAACGTGGCGGGGATGATACAGTTGGAAAAAACTGTATCAAAATGAAATGATTCCGTAACAGATTTCCTGTCTTTTTTCGGGATTTGTATTTCTTGCAGGGAGTGAATATGCTACAATGCCCGTAAGCAAGAGAAGGCGCCCGGCGGACGGAAGCCGGGAGCGGATATACGGGACGGGAAACCGCGCGGGAGCGGGGGAGGCAGGCAATGATCAGGATCCTGATCTGCGATGACGACAGGGCGTTCGGCGACGGGCTGGAAAGGCTGCTGGAACGGTGCGGGATCGAGCGCAGGGATGAGTATGAGATCCGGAAGGTCTTCAGCGGGGAGGAAGCGCTGCAGGCGCTGCGGGAAGGGCAGTGGGACGCGCTTTTCCTGGATATCGAGATGCCGGGGATCAGCGGAGTGGAAGCCGGCCTGCGGGTGCGGGAGCAGCTGCAGAACTACGGCCTGAAGATCGTCTACGTTTCCTCCCGGCCCGGCTACGCCATGGACCTTTTCCGGGTGAATACCTTTGATTTCCTGATCAAGCCCGTCTCCTACGAAAGCCTGGAGGCGGTGATGGATAAGCTGACACGGACCCTGGACCGGGGCGGAGAGATGTTCGTCTATCGCAAAAAGGGGCAGACGGCGCGGCGCAGGATCGGGGAGATCCTGTACTTTGTCAGCCGGCTGAAAAAGACCGAGATCGTAACGGACGGGGGGACGGACGAGTTTTACGCGCCCCTGAAGGAGATCTATGAGCAGCTGAAGGACCGGCGGTTTTTCTACTGTCACAAAAGCATCCTGGTGAACTACGACCGGGTGAAGGAATTCCACTATGACCGGCTGGTGCTGGATAACGGCGGGGAGCTGGAGATCAGCCAGGCCAAGCGGAAGGAAGTACGCCGGATGACCGGCGGGATGGGGATGGAAGGATGACCGGCTGGGACAATATTCTGGTTTACCTGATCACAAACGCGCTGAACACGGTCAGCATCGCCCGCTTTTTCCGCCATGGCGCGGGGGAGAAGGTGCCCTTCCGGAAGGAGCTGGCAGCCTATGCCGCCTATTGGGCGGTGATCTCCGCGGCTTACCTGTTTTTTGCCGTCCCGATGCTGATGCTGGCGCTGAACCTGTCCGGTATGGTGCTGCTTGCCGGCATGTATGAGAAAAGAATGAAGAGCTGCATTCTTTGGGCCGCGGTGCTGTATGTGTCCCTGCTGCCGGCGGAGCTCATTGCCATGTGGCTGTGCAATACCGTGGCGAAGGATGTGTGGCAGCAGCAGGAAGCGCTCTCGCAGACCGGGCAGAT
>JAEEGL017437249.1_pt1 | contig 16642 bp, 16 predicted proteins | sample 9134231 | NCBI WGS metagenome assembly JAEEGL01 (sample SAMN16246548, study PRJNA631951) | gut metagenome | biome: gut microbiome; feature: rumen; material: fiber-attached | host: Bos | place: Iran: Karaj | collected 2018-10 | reverse complement strand
TCATCATAAAGATCTGACTTCCTAACGATTCACGGCATGCGGCCGGCGCGATCCTTCGCGCCGGCTTTTTCCGCGCCCGAGGCTGCCCCCTTCCTCCATCCGGCCCGGCCTGCGTATATTGCCTTCAACAGGCACTAATGGTAACACCAACGAAATAAGATGCGCGAGGCATCTCCGACGGCGGAACGGAACCAATCGAGAAACAGGGCTCTTCTTCCGGGAACGGCATGAAACAGATCAGCATTGCCTACACCTACGGCGCATCCTTCCGCGAACAGCTCTCCCAGCTGAAGACCTGGATGGCGCACCGCGCCCACCGAAGGGCTTTCTTCCAGATCCTCTCGGTGCGCGACGACGAGCCCCTCATCACCGAGATCGCCCGCATGCTGGCCGAGGTCTTCCCCGGGGCGGCATGGCACGCCTGCTGCACGGCCGGCAACATCGCCAACAGCCAGATAGCCGCCGATATCACCGTCATCGCCACCGTCTTCGAGTCGCCCGACACCTTCTTCAAACTGGCGCAGTACGAGATCACCGCCGAAAACATGTCCGACGTCACGACGCAGATCCTCAACGAGATACGCTGCGAGACGTGCATCAAGGCGGTCGAGCTCTACCTGACCCTGCAGGAGTTCTCCGTGCTGCACTTCTGCCGTCTCCTGGACGGCGCGCCCCGGGACGTGCATATCGCGGGGGGCTTCTCCGGCTCGCCCAGCCCGACCTCAACGGACACCTTCGTCGCCTCCTCCGCCGGCTCCTACACGAAAAAGGGCCTGGTCGCCGTCTTCTACGGCGGCGCGGATTTCCACGTCGAAACGTACAAGATTTCAGGCTGGACGCCCCTGGGCAAAAGCTTCCGCGTCACCAAGGCCATCGGAAGAATGCTCTACGAGATAGACGGCGCCCCGGCCTTCGACATCTACCACAAGTACCTCAACATAGAGAACGACGAAAACTTCTTCCTCAACGCGCTCGAATTCCCCCTGATCTACGAAAACGAAGGGGCGTCGATCATGCGCGTTCCGGGCGCGAGCACGCCGGAGCGGGCGCTGCTCATCGCAAGCCCGATAGAGACCGGCACGCGCGTGCGCCTCGCCTACGGGCACCCGCAGTCCGTCATGGACTGCGTGTACGACGCGGCCGAGAGGGCGAACGATTTTTTCCCCGACGTTCTGCATATCTTCTCCTGCCTGGCACGCAAGATCTTCTGGGCTTTCAGGGAGCCCGACTACGAGCTCGCGCCCTTCAAGGACATAGCCCGCTCATCGGGTTTCTTCTCCCACGGCGAGTTCATCCGCGAAAACGGCCATCTGAACCAGCACAGCATGACGCTCGTCATCGTCGCCATGCGCGAGGGCGACGTCCCGGAACGCCCGGCAAGGCCGCTGCCGCCGAGAAAGCAGCACTCCTCGCACATCCCCCTGACAGCCCGCATGGGCTCCTTCATCCGCGAGACGACCTACGAACTCGAAGAGACGAACAGCCGCCTGCAGGCCATGGTCCAGCAGCTGCAGGGGGTCGCCCTCACCGATTCCCTGACGGGCCTCGGCAACCGCATGGCCTTCGACAAAAAAATCGAGGAGATCGCAACCGAAGGCATCTCCCCGCAGGACTGGGTCATGCTCATGCTCGACGTGAACGGCCTCAAGTACACGAACGACATCTTCGGCCATGCGGCAGGCGATTCGCTCATCCTCGCGGCGGCGAACGCCATCAGGGAGACCTACGGAAAGCAGGGGGAATGCTACCGCCTGGGAGGCGATGAGTTCGTCGTCCTCATCCTCACATCCCTGCAGGAACTCGACAGGCTGCACACCGAATTCGCCGACGCCCTCGCCGAATACAACAAGACATCCATCTATCGGCTTTCCGTTGCGCGGGGCGAAAGCCATCTGAACAACGCCTGCGGCCTGCAGCGCTCGATAAGCGACTGGAAGATGGACGCGGATCTCGCCATGTACCGCAACAAGGCGAGCAGCCACAGGAAACGGGACGACAGCAACCTGCACGATCTGCGGGGCCTCATCGACTGCGTGATATCCCTTGAGGAGGCGAAGGATCCCTACACGGCCCACCATTCGGAACGCGTGCGGGCGCTCTCCGAACTGCTCGCCCGGAAGCTCGGCCTTTCGGAACAGACGGTATGCCTCGTCACCGATGCGGCCCATCTGCACGACATCGGAAAGATCGGCATCAATGAAGGCGTCCTGACAAAGCCCGCGCGCCTTTCCATGACAGAACTCAACATAATCCGGCAGCACCCCGTCATCGGCGCCCGCATACTCATGAAGGCCAACCGCATGCAGGAGGTCGTCCGCATCGTCATGCACCACCATGAGCGGTGGAACGGAACAGGCTACCCGGACGGCCTCGCGAGGGAGGACATCCCAATCGGCGCGCGCATCATCGCCATCGCCGATTCCATAGACGCCATGTGCAGCCGCCGCTGTTACCGGGAGTCCCTCTCGTTCAAGCAGTGCCGGGAAGAGATACGGAGAAACCTCGGCATCATGTACGACCCGGCCATAGGCAAGGTCGCCCTCGACAACTGGGACGAAATTGAAGAGCTCCTGCTCACCTCCCTGAAGCATCTCGAAGGCGACGGCGAAGAAACGGAGGCATAGTCTTCCGCCGCAGCGCGACCTGCACGCGGGCATGACTCTGCGGAGACGTTTCCCGCCCCGGCATCCCCCCTGCTGAAATCTGCCGGAAGGCCCCACGCACAGGCCGCGCTTTTGAATGGAATCAAGTTCCCGGCCGCGGAAGGGGAACAATTCGCCCCCCTTCCGCAAAGCGCCTGTGATTCCCCGGGGCGCCCGCCGAAAAAACGGCGCCTGAACGCCGATGAAAGGTCTTCAAAAGCCCAGTTCGGCAAAAGCCGTTCATAAACTTGATGCAACGTGCAAATTCTACAGTGTGATACAAGAGACGCATTCTTTTTCTGCATCATCCCATGCATGAATACGAACATGCATCATGTTTTTTACAGTTTTAACAGGGCGAACATCACAGATACGGACTTTCTAGAAAAACACTTGACAAAACTCCCTCGTTCTGGCAGTTTTTCAAACAGAAATTAAGGAGAATTTCAAATGTTAATGAAATCCGACTTGTATAAACAGGCTGTGTCACCCGTTGCCAAGACCATGGTCGGCGCGGGCGTCAAGTTCGAGCGCATCCGCCGCATCACGGGTTACCTCGTCGGCACGCTCGACCGTTTCAACAACGCCAAGCGCGCCGAAGAGCACGACCGCGTCAAGCACGGCTAACGCCTATCCTGCGGTTTTCGGATTCGGGTCCCGTCCGTTTCCGGCACCGTTTCGGCGCAGCCTTACCGTGATCGAAGCCCCTTTCAAGGGGCTTTTTCAATGGCTTCTTCCCCGCACCACGAAGAAAACGGAGCCTATCGTCAACGCGCAGCCGAGAAGCATGCGCGACGAGACCTCCTCCCCGCCTATCCACCAGCCGAGAAAAATGCCGATGACGGGCACGACGTACTCATACGATATGGCCGTCGCGATGGAGACATGCTCAAGCAGCCAGAAATAGCTCGAATAGGCGAGTATGCCCCCGCCGACGACCATCCACGAAAAGGCTATGGCGACGGCGGGACGGAGGTTGTGCCAGCGCATCGCGGAAGCCTCGCCGCAGAAAAGCCCCACGGCCACGCTCTCCAGCCCGCCGACAAGCAGAAGAAGGCCGCATGATTGCAGCGGCGGAAACGCCGTCCTTTCGGGAAAGCGCCTGAGCAGAAGCGAGCCGCCGACCCAGCCGAACGTCGCTCCGACGATCCACAGCATGCCCGCAAGGTTCCCGTGGCCCGCAAGGCCTCCGCGCTGGCTCGCGGCAAGAATGATCAGGCCGCAAAAACCGCCGAAAAGACCCGCCCACTGGATGGGCGAGGGGGGCTTCTCCCCGGCGAGCAGCAAGCCGAAAAGCATCATGCTGATGGGGGTCGAGCCGCAGATGACGCCGGCAACCCCGCTCGGCACCGTCAGCTGCCCCCTGCTCAAAAAGCCGCTTGCCACGACGCACATGAAGATGCCGTATATCGCGGCGTGCCGCAGGTCGCGCAAGGCCGGCCTGCGCCAGCGACCGCAGAGCATGAGCAGAAGGCAGAGAAGCAGGCCCCCCAGGGCCATGCGGAAGCCCACGCAGAAGAAAGGCCCGAGAACCTCAAGGGTCAGCTTGAAGCCTATGTACGTCGTCCCCCACGAGATGTAGACGAGAAAAAGATGGAGCAGGGTCTTGAGGCGCAGCGACATCAGGCCTCCCTTTCGGGCGTTTCACTTCGCAAAGAAGGGTGCACCCCGCCGCCGCATTGCGTCAAGCCCCCGGGCATTCGGCCGAAAGGAAAAAGGAGAGCCGCTGACGGAGAGAAAGCCGCGAGGGGACGCGACGCGCATGCGCCGCAGGCCCCGGCCGGCTTCACGGCTTTTTGAAAAGGAGCGTCACCCTGGCCTCGTAGGTCACGTCTTCCGGCGACACGCCGTATCCCAACGCGGGTTCCTTCACGCACAGAGACTTCCGCTCCTTCGGGGCGACGATCAGGTCTATGGGGAAATAGGCGGGCGTTGCGCCGTAGTTGTAGATGTCGGAATGGCCCGGCTTCTTCGCCCTGATCTCGACCTGATACTTGTACAGGGTCTCCTCCGCGCCGTTTTCAATCGTCATCATGAGCGGGGAGTCGGCAGGGCAGGAGGCGGACTTTTCCAGCGAGATCGCGATCCTGCTCATCGCGCTTTCAGCCTGTCTGCCGACGAAGTCGGAGATCAGCGCCGCCGCGGCGATGCAGGCGGCGAGGATTCCAAGGCCCAATGCCGTCTTGCGGGTCCATTTCCACAGCATGAAGCACAGGATGAGAGCTATAGCGACGTAGGCCATGACGATCCTCTTTCAAAAGGCGGGGAGACGCGCATCCGCGTGATTCCAGGCCCGGCTGGCGAAACCGTCAGCCGGACCCGTTTCACCGGAGCATGGGGTCTGAAGCCCCGGGCGCTATTCGCCGCATTTCGCCTTGAGCGCGGCCGCCACGTCCCCGCCGAGCTTGCGGCAGGCGGCGAGATCATCCGCGCCGGGGTTGAAATAGCACTTCAGCGGTTCGGCCGGCAGATCGAACTTCATGTCGTCAAGCGCCTGCGCGATCATCTTCGGCGCTTCGCCCGACCAGCCGTAGGTGCCGAAGGCGCCGCCGACGCGGTTCAGGGGGCGCAGGCCCTTCATGTTGGCGAGGCAGGCCATCATGTTGGCCATGGGCATGTTGTTGCGCGTGGCGGAACCGAGCACGACGGCGCTTGCGTCGGCCATGGCCGTCATGACGTCGCTGCAGTGGCTCGTCTGCAAATTGATCAGGGTGCAGGGAACATCGGCGGCCTCGAAGCCGTCCGCCACGGCCGATGCCATCCTGGCCGTGCCGCCCCACATGCTTTCGTAGACGACGACGGCGCGCTTCATGAATTTCTGCTCGGCAAATTCCTTGTAGGAATTGATGACGAAGGCGACGTCCTCGGGCGTGCGGAAGATGACGCCGTGGTCGGGCGCGATGACGTCGATGGCGAGGCCCATGTCGGTCACGCGCTTGAGCGTCTTCAGGACGTTCGCGGAATAGGGCAGGACAATATTGTAGTAATAGCCCTTCATGGCCGTCAGAAGCTGCTCGCGCGTGCACTCGTCGGCGAAGCGCTGGGGGCAGGCTATGTTCTGGCCGAAGGCGTCGTTGCTGATGAGCACGCGGTCCTCCTCGATGTAGGAGACCATGCTGTCCGGCCAGTGGAGCATGCGCGTCTCAAGGAAGGTGACGTGGCGCCTGCCGATTTCGATGCGGTCGCCGTCCTTGACGACCTCAATGGGCCAGCCCGCGGTGTCGTAGATGTTCGTCATGGACTTGAGGCCCATGGGCGAGCAGAAGATCTTTTCGGGCTTGCACAGGCGCACGATGCGGGGCAGGGAGCCGGAATGGTCCTGCTCCAGATGGTTGCAGACGATGTAGTCGATGCTTTCCGGATCGGTTATTTCGGAAATGTGCTTCACGAGTTCGTCGAACTCATGGGCGTTGACGGTGTCGAAAAGGACTTTCTTCTCATCCGTCACGAGGTAGGCGTTGTAGGTGCTGCCCTCGGGGGAGCGGCTGTAATGATGGAAGTTGCGGATATCGTAGTCGACGGCGCCGACCCAGTAGATGTCCTTTTTCACTTCGACAGGTCTCATTGATCCCTCCGTTTCTGCAAGCGTCACAGGATTATCGAAAAGGGCGGCGCACGGTGGCGCCGCGGAATCACGAAACAAAAAGGCGGGCGCCGAACGGCGCCCGGCCTTCATCGCACGATCGTCACCGCTTATTCGGCGGGTTCGAAATCCGACTTGCCCGCGCCGCACACCGGACAGACCCAGTCGTCGGGAATGTCCTTGAATTCGGTGCCCGGAGCGATGCCTCCGTCCGGATCGCCCACGGCGGGGTCATACTCGTAGCCGCAAACAACGCAAACGTATTTCATGATGCGCCTCCTAAGAGATTTTTCTGAACATTTTCTTCGTCGCGCCGCAGACGGGGCAGACCCAGTCGTCGGGCAGATCCTCGAAAGACGTGCCGGGGGGTATCTTCCCCTTTCGGTCGCCCTTCGCGGGGCGGTAGATATAGCCGCAATTCGACGTCTGGCACTGCCACATGGCCATGTCGGACGATTCCCCGGCGGCGGCTGGCGCAGGCCCGGCATCCGCGGGGCTGAAATCCGCCTTGGCCGCGCCGCACACGGGGCAGACCCAGTCGTCGGGGATGTCCGCGAACGCGGTGCCGGGGGCGATGCCGCCATCCGGGTCGCCGACGGCGGGATCGTACACCCAGCCGCACATCTCGCATTTGTATCGCATCGCCGTATTCCCTAGGCCTCAGCCTTCCACAGACCGTGCAGGTTGCAGTAGGCGTAGACGGCCACGAGGGCGTCATCCGCGGTCAGGGCGAACTGCGCGGCCGGCGCGTCGCCGGCTTTCAGCGGCTTGCGCTGGGCGCCCTTCGCGGTCTCGACGGCGATCCATTCGATGAAATGCTTGTCCACCATGGGGTGATCCGCGGAACCGACCTTCACGCTCACCACGCCGTCCTTGACGGTGAAGACCGGCACGTGCTTTTCAACGGAGGCGTCGGTCGTGCCGGGCTCGAGCTTCTTCATGTTCTCACCGCAGCAGACGACGGGGACGCCGCTGTTTTTGACCATGCCGACGATGTTGCCGCAATGCGCACATCTGTAAAATTCCATACGCTTACCTCTCTTCCGCCGCCCCGCGATCCCGCGCGGCACGGCGTCGCTATTGTTTGCAGACCGGGGCTGACACGCAGCGGCGTGCCTAAACAGCCTCCTGTCCTTACGGCTGTCGATAAAACATTCTTTCCCTTTTCCGTCCCCCATGTCAATGGATATGTGCCCTCCCCGAACGCCTTTTGCGACTATCGCAGGAACGGGTCCGGCCGATCCGCGGCCCCCCCGCCCGGGATACGAGAAGGCGGCCGTCTGATGGGCGGTCGCCTTCTGCAAGGAGGATAAGGGTTAGAGGGTTAACGGGCTGCCGGTTCAGGCTGTCCAGGAGGGGACTTTATCTTTCTCCGCCAGTCGGCGATCTGCAGGCGCCGCGGCGGAAAGGACATCGCATTCTTATTCCGCGGCGGCCTTGGCGTCACCGGGCGCAGGGGGCAAAGCGCCCGGGCCGCCGCAGGGCATGCCGCCGCAGGGGCCGAAGCCGCGCATGCCGCCATGCCTCATGTGCCCGTGCCCATGCCCATGGCCGCGCATCTCACCGAAGCCGAAGCCGGGGCACCCCATGAAGGGCATTTTCACGCCGCATTCCTTTTCGATGCGCTCGCCCATCTGACGGCGCAGGTCATCCTTGCCGGCGCGCAGTTTCACGATCTCGGTCGCAGTGTCGCTCACGGCCTTCACATCGGGCTGGGCGGCGTTGCGCAGGGCGCGCAGGACCTCCGTCTTGACAAAGATGGCGTCGTCAATCTCGCGGAACCTGGGGCCGAACTCCTGCGCGATCGCCTCGAATTTTTTCTGCTGCTCCGGCGTCATGGAGAATTCGGGGGCGGGCCCCGCATGCCGCCCGGCCTGGCGGGCATCGGACACGACAGGGAAAGAGGCGAGCAAAAATGCGGCAAGAAGGGGAATGGCGTACATCGCTTTTATCTTCATCGTTTCATCTCCTGATAAAAAAGGTTTTGAATGCCGTCCCGCGGCGTTCTGCCTCACATTTAGCAACAGGCGTGCCAAAATTGTTTTTCTTATGATCCCCAAGCATTATCAATGTCCTGAACAAAACGTCCCCGAAAGCGACCTGTTCGATTTTCATACGCCCCCGCCGGTGAGGGTGTTCGATTTCCATACAGCCGCGCCTTCTTCGCGCGGAAATCCTGCGGACGAAAAAAGGCCCGCCGGACGGGCCTGAAAGGAAGGGCGGGGATGGTCGGCGGGCGCTTCGTTCATGCGGTAATCTTGCGCTGACACATCTCGGGCAAACAGGCGGGCTGCGATGAAAGGAAAGCTCTATCCGCAAAATCCAGGAGCATTTCATGGAGGGCGACGCTAGCCGCGGGCAATCCCTGACGGCCAGCGGTGTATGAGCTTGCCCGCCGCCGTATGGTCGAGGGATTCCACGAAATGATACCTGCGCGGACGCTTGTAAGCGGAAAGCATCGCTTCAGACAAGGCATAGCGCTTCAGGTCGTCCTCCGTAAGGGAGGCCCCGGAGCGTTTTTTGATGAAAGCGGTGATGACGCTGCCGCGGACGGCATCGGGAAGCCCGAGGACGAGGCTTTCCTCCACATCGGGGTGCTTGTTCAGGATAGCCTCGATCTGGGCTGGATAGATGTTCTCCCCCGAGGAAAGGAACATGTCGTCCCTGCGCCCCAGCACGGTGACGTAGCCCCCGGCGTCCCATGTCGCCATGTCTCCGGTGTACATCCAGCCGTCATGGAACTTTCTGGCCGTCAGCTCTGGGTTGCCGGCATAGGTGCATGTGGATTTGCCCGTGGCCCGTATGATGACCTCGCCCTCTTCGCGGCCGTCCCGCGAAACCATGTCCTCCGGCGAGGAAAAGCCGGGGCCGACGCGGACCACCCTGACGTCGTCGTCGAAGCAGGCACGGCCCGCGCTGCCGGCCCGTTCCGGCAGATCCGACGGACGGAGAAAGGTGTTGCAGTAGGTCTCCGTCGTGCCGTAGCCGTTGAAGACGCGCGGCGTGAGCGTGCGCATGTATTTCGCGCACGGCCCGGGGTCGAGAGGGGAGCCGTTCAGGACAAGCCCTTTCAGGCTGGAAAGGTCCGCGGGCGTCTGCTTCTGTATGCGGCACAGAACGTCGATGCTCGTCGGCACGCCGATGACGTAGGTTATCCGGTGCCTCTCCACCAGACGCAGGGCGCGGCGCGGCACGAAATCGCGCAGCATGACCATCGTGCCGCCGCTGTAGAGGACAGGGCACGGCCCGCCGGAGTGAAGGCCGCCGCGGTGGAACCACGGCGTCAGATTCATCGTCACGTCGTCGGCGGAAAGGGGGAACTGCATGCAGACGTCATGCGCGGACAGCACCTCATTGAGGCTGTTGACGGGAACGCCCTTCGGGAGATTGGTCGTGCCCGAGGTGAAGAAGCGCACCGTCTCGTCGCAGTTGCTCGGGACAAAATCGTTCACGGGGTCCGCCAGCGGCATTCCCTCCACATAGGCATCATAGCCTGTGACGCCCCCGGGCGGCGGGGACTGCAGATCCCGGGCGGACGTCGCGACGACGGCCTGCGGCCGGCATGCCGTCCGGGCGAGGGCATCCCGCACGGTATCCGAAAAAGCCGCTGCGTAGAGGATGACCTTCGGCTCGTTGGCATCCATCAGAAGCGCCAGCTCCCCGCCTGAAAGGCGATAGTTCGCCGGCGCCATCACGCAGGCCAATTTGTGCGCCGCCAGATAGGCGAAGATGAACTCGGCCGCGTTCGGCAACACGCACAGCACGACATCCTGCCGCCCGACACCGCTGCCGCGCAGGGCGTGCGCCAGCCTGTTGGCCTCGCGGTTCAGGTCCGAATAGGTCCAGACGCAATCCGTCTGCGGGCAGATGAGCGCGGCCTTGTCCCCGCGCAGAGAAACATTGCGCATGAAACCGTTCAGCCAAGTGAAATGCCTTTCGAAATTCCGTTTGAACGCTTCCGCGTCGTAAGATCGTCGCATGCTTCCCTCTCGCTGTTTTCCCCTCCTTTACATTCTCGAAAATCGAGAGTAAAGAGCAAAAATAAGAACATTTATTTCAAAAATGGAACGAATGGCATGGACAAGTTTCTTTCGGCTCTTCCCGCTTTCGTCGAGGTCTGCCGCCGTCACAGCTTCACGCGCGCCGCGGAGAACCTCGACATGCCGATCGCCTCGCTGTCACGCCGCATAGCCTCGCTTGAGGCGTGGCTCGGGGTGCAGCTCTTCACCCGATCGAAACGCAGGGTGGAGCTTACGGACGCCGCGCGGGTGCTCCTTGGCGGCAGCGAGAAAATCGTCGCAGATTCCCGGCATGTGCTCGAACAGCTTCGCTGGCGGCAGGGACAGGCGGGGGGCCGCATACGGCTTCTTCTGCCGTCTTCGGTCTACCACACCTATCTTCGGGATGCCCTCGGCATGTTCGCGGTGCGCTATCCGGGAATAGAGATGCACGTGCACTTCACCACGCGCTGGATGGACCTGACGACCCGTCCCTTCGATCTGGCCGTCTGCACGGGCCCCGTTCCGGACACGGGACTCCTGTCGGCGAAGCTTCTCGACAGCCGCATCGGCCTGTACGCGGCCCCGGCTCTTTTCGAGCGCCGCGCCCTGCCGGGCAAGCCTGAAGAACTCGCCGGCCTGCCCTACATCTACATCACGAGCTTTCCCCGGCACAGCATCGAGCTGTGGCGGGATGACCGTTCAAAAAGGGTCAGATTGCGGCCGGCGCATTTCTTCAACGACCTGGCGCCCGGCTTGGATTTCGCCCTGGCAGGGCAGGGATACACGGCGATGGAATCGGGCACGGCTGAAGCGCATGTGCGTAAGGGACGTCTGCTGCGCCTTCTGCCGGAATGGAAACCCGCCGACGTGCCCATCAGCATGCTTCGCCCGAAGGCCGCCCCGTCACGGCAGACAAGGCTGCTGGAGGATTTTCTTCTGCAGAAATTCGCCGCGATTTCGGCGTGATGGGCGGGCGCTGCCGCATTCATCGAACAGCGTGAAAGGCACGGAAGAGTTCCTGAAGCCGGCGCGAGACGGAAAAAAGCCGCTCGTCCGTATTCAATACTCCTTCATGAAGGTGACACTAGCGGCCGACATGCTCAAGGCGGCAGCCGCGGCCGGGCGGCGGCCCCGGCGAAACGCCGATCTCGCGGCGGAGCTCCTCATCCATGATGATGATCTCCGCGCGCAGGGCGTCGCGCAGTTCCTGAAGCTCATGGCCGAGGCGGGGCAGGGATTCCGGCGGGGTCTCCCCGTCATAGCGCAGGGCGACGAGCTCGTCCATCTTCAGCAGCATGCCCTCATGCAGGCTGTCGAGGCTTTGCGCATGGGCCGCGACGACGGCGCGGGCCCTGCCCTGCAGGTCAGCCGGCAGACGGGAGATCCACGCTTCCAGCGCGATCGAGGGGGGAGGCATGCGATGGCGGCGCCCCCTGTCGGAGCACCCCGGACTTTCGGGATAACGCGCCTCCCGCCCGGCCGGCGCTCCGTCATCCCCTGCGGAAGCATCGGCGGCGGGCACCGCCGGCTCCGCCGCTACGGGCCCGGCGGCCAGAAGGAAAAAGCAGAGGAAAAACAGCAGTCTTGCCATCAGATAAACCTCAAGAAACGTGGCTTCAGACGGACGCGCAACCCAAATCCCGCCGGCCGCCTCCGTCCTCCGTCAGATGACAGCGGACGCCCGGGCGGCTATACTCTTTTCATGCCCCAGTCACAAAAGGAACACAAGCCTTTCGCCGAAGCGCCCCGGCGGCTTCTTCTGGCCTGGGCGGGCGTCATTCTCGCGCTCATCGTCACGCTGGTCGCGGCTTTCGCCATCAACCGCAGCGAAAGGGAAATGACGCGCCTGCTCGCCGAAAAGGGCGATTCGCTCATCACGGCCTTCGAGAGCATACTGCGCTCGGGCATGCGCGACAAGGTCGGCGTGCAGCTGCAGGTGCTGCTTGAGGAGATGACCCGCAACGGCGACATCGTCTTCGGCGCGATCATCATCCCCGACGGCACCATCATCGCCCACAGCGACCGCGAAAGGATCGGGGAAATCCTCACCGTCGCGGGACGCGAGGCCGATCGGGAAACCCTCGCCGGCCTCTCGCCCGGAGCGGAGACCCGCTGGCGTCTCATGCAAATTGAGGGCCATCGCGTCTTCGCCGTGTGGCGCGCCTTCACGCCGGGGCTCAGGGCGCTGCCACGCGGACTGCCCATGCCGGAGATATTCCTCGGGCTCAACCCGGCCGCCTTCGAGATCACCCGCAGCCAGAACCGCCTGTACATCGCCCTGCTCGCCGGGGCGTGCCTGCTCGTTGGCCTGTGCGGCCTCGTCGGCCTGAACTTCGCCCAGCGCGCCCGCATCTCGCGCCGCCGGCAGAAACTCGCCGAGGACAAGGTGCGCCGCCTTGAGGACGCCATGCGCCGGCAGGAGAAACTCGCCGCCATGGGCAGCCTCGCCGCCGGCGTGGCGCATGAGATACGAAATCCGCTTTCCTCCATCAAGGGCTACGCGACCTATTTCGGCGGCCTCTTCCCCGAAGAGAGCGACGAGCGCGAGGCCGCAGGGGTCATGGTGCGCGAGGTCGACAGGCTGAACCGCGTCATCAGCGACCTCATCGGCCTTTCGCGCCCGACGGACGTGCGCCCCGCGCCCACCGACCCGGAATATCTCCTGCAGCACGTCGCCCGCCTCGTTCGGCAGCAGGCGGAACAGCGCGGCGTCGTTCTCGAATGCCGGACGGCGCGCCGGCTTTCGCAGGTCATGGCCGACTTCGAGCGGCTGCATCAGGCCCTGCTCAATCTCTGCCTGAACGCGCTCGACGCCATGCCCGACGGGGGGCGCCTCACGCTCGCCGCCGCCGGGGCCGGCGCCCACGTCTGCCTTATCGTCGCCGACACGGGCCGCGGCATCCCCCCGGACGTCCTGCCCCGCATCTTCGACCCCTATTTCACCACGCGCGGCCAGGGGACGGGCCTTGGCCTCGCGCTCGCCCACAAAATCGTCCTTGCCCACGGCGGCACCATAGCGGTATCCTCACGCACGGCGGACGAAGCCGCGGGCACGGGCGGGGGCACCATATTCCGCGTGCGCCTGCCCGCCGCAGGGGAGGGAAAGCCATGACGCAGAAGGACACGGCCGCGATGAAGGGCGGCAAGGCGCACGGCGCGCCGAAAGGCGCCCGCATCCTCGTCGTCGAGGACGACGCGGCCCACCGCGCCATGCTGAAGACGGTTCTCGGCTCATGGGGCCATGCTGTCTCGACCGCCGAGGACGGCGACGAGGCAGTCGCCATGGTGCGCGGCCAGCCCTTCGACGCCGTTTTAAGCGACGTGCGCATGGCCCGCGTGGACGGCATCCACGCCCTTGAGGAGATCCTGAAATACAATCCCGCCCTGCCCGTCGTCCTGATGACGGCCTATTCCTCCGTTGACACGGCGGTCAGGGCCCTTCGCCTCGGCGCCGCGGACTACCTCGTCAAGCCGCTCGACTTCGACGCCCTGAAGGAGACGCTCGGCCGCGTCATGGCGCAGGCGGGCGTCGGCATAGGCGACAGCGGCCTGCGCCGCCGTCTGGGCGAAGCCCTGCCGCCGGCGGACGGCGATGCAAACAGCATTATCGGCCGCAGCCCGGCCATGCTCGCCGTGCTCGACACCATACGCACCGTGGCCCCGAGCGAGGCGACCGTGCTCATCACGGGCGAATCGGGCACGGGCAAGGAACTCGCCGCGCGCGCCCTGCACGGGCAAAGCGGCCGCGCCCGGAAGCCCATGGTCACGGTGAACTGCGCCGCCCTTGCCGAAAGCCTGCTCGAAAGCGAGCTTTTCGGCCACGAGAAAGGCGCCTTCACCGGGGCTGACAGGCGGCGCGACGGCCGTTTCGTGCAGGCCGACGGCGGCACCCTCTTTCTGGATGAGATTGGCGAGATGCCCCTGCCCTTGCAGGCGAAGCTTCTGCGCGCCCTGCAGCAGGGCGAGGTGCAGCGGGTCGGCTCGGACGTGCCCGTCACGGTGGACGTGCGCGTCATCGCGGCCACGAACCGCGACCTTGCGCGCGAATCCGCCGAGGGGCGCTTCCGGCAGGATCTCTTCTTCCGCCTGAACGTCATCAACATAGAGATGCCCCCGCTGCGCGCCCGCACGGAGGACATCCCCCTTCTGGCCGTGCGCTTTCTGGGCCGCCTTGCCGAAAAGAACCGCAAGGCCGTCCGGGGCTTCACCCCGCAGGCCATGGACGCGCTCATCCGCTATCCCTGGCCGGGCAACGTGCGCGAGCTGGAAAATGCCGTGGAGCGCGCCGTCATCCTCGCCGCCGGCGAGATGATCGATATCGCGCAGCTGCCCGCCGCCGTTGCGCCCCCCTCCGTGCCGGCAGGCGGCGAAGCGGAGGACACGGCGGACAAATCCGGGGCGCCCGGCCTGAACGGCCTGACCCTCGACAGGGTGGAACGCCTCGCCATCGTCGAAACCCTGCGCGAAACCGGGGGCAACAAGAGCGAAGCGGCGCGCAGGCTCGGCATCACGCGGGCCACGCTGCACAGCAAGCTCAGGAAATACGGCATCGAATGACGAAGAAAACACGCGAGGCAAGCATGAAAGACATACCGCCCGAAACCCTCGGACGCCTGGCCGATCTCGTCCACGAGGCCGGCATGCTGCGCCGCACGCCGCGCACGGGCTGGGCCTTTCTCGGAACGAACAGCGAGAACGTGGCCGAGCATTCCTTCCGCACGGCCGTTCTCGGCTGGATGCTGGCGAAGATGGCCGGCGCCGACGCCGGACGCATCTGCCAGATCTGCCTTTTCCACGACCTGCACGAGGCGCGCACGGGGGACTTCAACTACGTCTACCACCGCTACGACACGGGCCGCGCGCGCGACGCCCTCGCCGACGGCCTGCGCGGCACGGGATTCGAGGACAGCGTGCTCGAAATGTTCGACGAATTCGAGGCCGGCGCCTCGCTTGAGGCGAAACTTGCGAACGACGCCGACCAGATCGACCTCATCGCCAATCTCGGCGTGGAACTGCACAAGGGCAACGAATTCGCCCGCGAATGGCTCGACAGCGCCCTGAAGCGCCTTGAGACGCCCGAGGGCCGCGCCCTTGCCGACGCCGTCCTGCGCGCCGACCCGAACCGCTGGTGGTACGGGCAGGTCGAAAAGGACTGGTGGATACACCACTGCGACCCGGAAGAAGACAGGGGCCGCGGCCGCGCGGGCTGCGGCACGCCCCCGGCGGAAAGCGGACGCCCCGAAGACAACGACGGGGATTGACCCGCCCCGCAGCCTGAAATATGTATGGAGAAAAGAGGCCCAGAACCATGAACTGCCAACTCGTCACCGGCGGCGCCGGTTTCATCGGATCCTGCTACGTCCTGCAGGCGCGCCGGCGCGGGCTCCGCGTCGTCAACCTCGACAAGCTGCCCTACGCCGGCAACCCCGCCAATCTGGCATCCCTCCAGGATGACCCGGAGCATGTCTTCGTGCGTGGCGACATCGGCAACGCCGAACTCGTCCGCCATCTGCTCGACACCTGGCAGCCCGAAGCCGTGGTGAACTTCGCCGCGGAAAGCCATGTGGACCGCTCAATCCTCGACCCCGAGGCCTTCGTGCGCACGAACGTGCTCGGCACGGCGACGCTCCTGCGCGTGGTGAAGGACTGGCTGGCGACGCTCGCCCCCGGGCGGGCGCAGGCCTTCCGCTTTCTGCATATCTCGACCGACGAGGTCTTCGGCGCCCTTGCGCCCGATGCCCCGGCCTTCACCGAGACCACGCCCTACAACCCCCGCAGCCCCTATTCCGCATCCAAGGCGGCGAGCGACCATCTCGTCCGCGCCTTCCGCGAAACGTACGGCCTGCCCGTGCTTCTGACGAACTGCTCCAACAACTACGGGCCAAGACAGTTCCCCGAAAAGCTCATCCCCCTCGTCATTCTGAACGCCCTCGACCGCAAGCCCCTGCCCGTCTACGGACAGGGCATGAACGTGCGCGACTGGCTGCACGTTGAGGATCACTGCGCCGCTGTCGCGCGCGTGCTTGAGGGGGGCAGAGTGGGTGAGAGCTACAACATAGGCGGCCGCGCCGAACGCGCCAACATCGAAGTTGTGCGCACGATATGCGCCCTTCTGGACGAGCTCGTGCCCAGCGGCCAGGGCCCCTACGCAGACCTCATCACCTATGTGACGGACAGGCCGGGCCATGATTTCCGCTACGCCATGAACTGCACGAAGCTCGAGACCGAGCTCGGCTGGCGGCCGCGCCACGACTTCGCCTCGGGCCTGCGCGACACCGTGCGCTGGTATCTGGAAAATCGCGACTGGGTTGAGAACGTGCGCACCGGCGCCTACAGGCAGTGGATCGCCGTAAACTACGCATCCAGGGGTGCCGTCTGTGACGCCGCATCCGACGCACAGGGAGGCAAGGCATGAG
>JAEEGL012750154.1_pt1 | contig 16642 bp, 16 predicted proteins | sample 9134231 | NCBI WGS metagenome assembly JAEEGL01 (sample SAMN16246548, study PRJNA631951) | gut metagenome | biome: gut microbiome; feature: rumen; material: fiber-attached | host: Bos | place: Iran: Karaj | collected 2018-10 | reverse complement strand
GAGGGACACGATGCCCTCCTCGTCCATTACCAGCCGCAAACTCTCCACGGGCCAGGGGATGGCGTAGCTCTTAGGGTCCTTGCGGGCGGCGCCGGACACGTCGTAGGCCGCGGGCGCCCCGTTCACCAGCCGGCGGCAGTCCACGCACAGGGCCCGGTGCTCCGCGTCATGGACGACGCCGTCCACGTTGCCATAGGCCGCGTCGTCGATGAGGTACAGGGCGGCCACCTCGAAGGGATCGTCGATGGCGTCCAACACCGCCCGGACTTCAGTCATGGCCTTTTGATACAGGGGATCGTTCTGCAGGTCCGCCGCATCCATCCGCCGGGCGTTGGCCATGGAATAGTCGGACCGGCCTCGAAGGTGCCGGTAGTAGGAGAAGCTGGAGCGCTCGTCGGCCTGGGGGAAGGCGCGGGCGCTGATTTCCCGATTCAGGTTGCTGGCGCTGAGCACCAGCATTTCCGTGCCGGTCTTTCCGCTTTTCTGGACTTCGTATGTGCCGTCGCTGACCCGGTCAAAAGATTCCTCCGGCGCGGTTTTATATGCCTCCTTCAGGTATTCGAGCTCCTGCAGCAGGCCCTCGTCATACTCCTCCTTGGAAAGATCGGCGTCCTGGTTCGGCCCCTGTTCCAGCAGCGCCGTGTAGGCGCGGATGCTCTCCTCGATCTCTTTCTTGGTCTGCACGTGGGGGAGCTTCAGCCCCTCCCCCTGGGACAGGAGCCGAAACAGCCGGTACACCGTCTCCTGGGGAAGGCCCTGGGCCCGGACCCAGACCGTGGGCAGGGGCACGTCAGGCACCGCCACCGCTGCGTCGGCGTGGATGAGGAAGTTGCCGTCCGCATGGTCGAAGGTCCACCGCTCCGGGGCGGCGGGGGGCGTATACTCATCCGCCGGGGCCTGGGTGGCCGCCGCCTTCTCCAGCATCAGCTCCTGGTCCTTGGGCACGATCAGGGGCTGCTCCGGTGTCTTTTGACAGCCAATCAGGAGCAGCAAAGCGAGGAGAAATACAATGATTCGTTTCATGAAAAGCACCTCTCTCGTTTTTCTGCCCCCAGGATACGACGAAGCAGGGCCAAAAGTCTTTTCGGAATTGTAATGAAACTGTAATTGTGGATCAAAACTGGACCCGAAAGGTGCTCCCCCGACCCGGCTGGCTGTCCAGGGATAGGGTGGCCCCGTGGGCGTCGGCAATGGCCTTGACCAGGGCCAGGCCCAGGCCGCTGCCCCCCTGCTTGCGGCTGCGGGACTTGTCCACCCGGTAGAAGGGCTCGAAGATGCGCTCTTGGGCCTCGGCGGGGATGCCCCGGCCCCGGTCGGTCACCTCGAAGCACCGGCCAGAGGCCCGCAGGGTGACGGTCTTGTTTTTGTCCTCCGGGTCGTAACTGCGGGCGGCGTTCTCGATAAGGTTCAGCAGCAGGGAGGTCATGAGGGTGGGGTTCAGGGGCAGGGGAGAGGCGTCATCGCATTGGGTGATCAGCGTCACGCCCCGGGCGCGGAGACCATCCCGGGCGACCTCTGCCACCGTAGAAAGGAGGGCGGCGGGGTCCGTGTCCTCGGTTTCGATCTCTTGGTCCAGGAGCAGCAGCTCCACGAGGCTCTGGGTCATGCGGGTCATGTAAGCCCCGGCTCGGCGGATGTGCTGCAGGGAGTCAGCCCGCTCCGCCTCGCTCAATTTGGCGTTTTGGAGCAGGTCCCCGTGGAGGCCCACCGCAGCCAGGGGCGTCTTGAACTCGTGGCTCACCCCGCCGATGAACAGCCGCTGGCGCTCGTTCTGCTCCGTCAAATCTGCAATTTTATTCTCCACCGCATCCGCCATCCGGTTGAATCTTTGACCGAGGTCGCTGACCTCGTCCCGGCCGGAGACGGTCACCCGTTTGCTGTAGGCCCCGGCGGCGATCTCTCCCGTGGCGGCGGTCAGGCGGGAGAGGGGGGCGGTGCTCCTCTTTACAGCGAGAAACAGGAGCCCCATGCCCAGGGCCACCCCAGCGGCGCACACCAGGAGGAACAGGCGGGTGAGCCGGGCCATGGCGTCGTAGACCTCCGTGATGTCCCGGACCAGGCCCACGTAGAGGGTGTCCGCCTGGATCCATTCGAGGCTCGCCACGATCAGCAGCTGCCGCCCGTCCACCTGGCCCCGGTAGACGGCCGTCCGGCTGTCCTCCCGATCCGGCAGGGCGTAGAGGCTGGGGTCCACGGCAACGGAGGAGCAGAGGGTCTCGCTGCCCCGCATAAGCACTCCCTCCTGGTCGGCGAACCGGCTGAAGCAGTAACGGATCAAGCTCTCCCGGGCGGCGTCGCTGTCCTCCGGCACGGCGTAGTACCGGACCATGGCGGAGAAGGAGGTGCTGAGAGCAGCCTGTTTATCCTTTGCCTGGTCCTCGGCCAGGGCTAAAATGGTCTTTCGAGCGTACAGGAGCAGCACCCCGGCACATACCAGCAGCACCAGCAGCAGTATGGCCCCGGCCAACAGGCTTATCTTGTGTCGCAGCTTCATCTTACCGATCCTCTAATCTATAGCCCAGCTTTTGCACGGTCTTGATGGCGTCCCCGAGGCCCAGCTTCCGCCGCAGGGTGGAGATCTTCACGTCCACGGACCGGCTTTCGCCCATGTACTCGAAGCCCCAGACCTCGCTCAACAGCTGCTCCCGGCTCACGGTCAGGTTCTTGTGCTTCATGAGGTACAGCAGCACCGCATATTCGAGGGGACTTAGCTCCACCGGCATACCGGCCTTGTACACCAGATGCTTGTAATCGTCCAGCTCCACGTCCCCGGCCCGATAGATGCGGTTGAGCCGCCCCGTGCGCGCCAGCACCTTCTCCATCCGCACCATAAGGGCCATCATGTCGAAGGGCTTGATGACGTAATCCTCAGCCCCGTCCAGGAGGCCTTTGATCTCGGAGGCGGCGTCGGCCTTGGCGGTCATGTAGATGACGGGGATGCCGTATTTCTTCATGTAACTTAAGAGTTCAAATCCATCCATGCCGGGCAGCATGATATCCAGCAAAGCGAGGTCGAAGGCGTGGTCCTCCTCGAGACTGTCGGCTGCGGCTTGCCCGTCTTCAAAGCGGACAAAACCATAGCCCACTATCTTCAGATTCAAGGCCACAGCGTCGGCGATGGCCTGGTCGTCCTCCACCAATAGGATGCGGTTCTGCATAGAAAAACTCCTCTCTTTCCCTGTATACATGATATCATGATTGGGAAAGGGAGGATGCGGAAAAGATGTAATTTCTTTGTAATTGTTGTCGTTATTGCCGTGTCAGTCGGATGGTGAAGCGGCTGCCGTCGGGGGAGATGGTCTTGACGAGTGAGAAGCCGCCGTCCAAGGGTACCGTCACACGCAAGCCGCCGGCTTCGTCAGGAGCGGAGACGGCGAGGGTGAGATCGCAGCTAAGCCCCAGCCGTGCGGCCATATCGGCAAGGCCCAACAGCGGCGCGTCCTGAGGATAGAGGACGGCGGACGCCATCAGAGGCTGGCCCGTCCGGCTGTCCAGATACATGGTCAAAGTAAAGGCGTCGCCGGAGCTTAAATCGATCCAGGCTTGAGCACACCAAAGGGAATACCGGCTGCCATCGTCGGTAAGATAGTCTCGCAGGGTGGACACGGTCAGGACCTCGCCGGCGGAGGACTGGACCGCGGCCATCAGTTCGGGATTCTGACCGGCGCTGGCAAGCATGTCCGCAAAAAGCACGTCGAAAGCAGCTCGGACCACGGCGTTTGATTCCGCTTCGGTCAGTTCGTCGGGCAGAGGGTATCGCTGGGCACCCTCCGTGCCGGCCGCTTCGAAGAGACCGATACGGGTGGAGAGGGACAAGGGTGCGCCAACGGCGGTACCGCTTTCCAGGGTGAAGGGCTCGTAAGCGGGTCGATCAAAAAGGCGGCGCTCCTCCGCTTTCAGCAGGAGGCTGCTGATGAGCACACACAAAAAGGCGGCAGCCGCGGTGCCCACACAGATGAGGACGTAGAGGAGCGTGGTCTTATCCTTGCGGGTCAACTTCCTCATGGCTGGCCTCCTTTCCCCGTTTGTCCTTGGGCATGGGCAGATCGAACCAAACGCTGGTGCCCTGTCCCACCTTGCTCTCAAAATGCAGCTCGCTGCCATGAAGCTGGGCGATCTTGTTGCCGATGGCCAAGCCCAAACCTGCGCCATGCTGAGCCCTGGATCGGGATTTGTCCACCATGAAGAAGGCCTCCGTGATCCGGTTCAGCTCCTCTTCGGGGATGCCGATGCCGTGGTCCGTCACGGTGATCCGATACCGTCCCTCCTGCTTGCGGCCGACGAGCTCGATGATCTTTCCGGGCTCCGATGCCTTGCGGGCATTGTCGATAAGATTGGTGATGAGCGTGAGCAGCAAATCCTTTTCGTACAGGATCTGATACTGTTCTATACTGGTCACCAGAGTGAGGCCATGCTGCTCCAGCATGGGCGTGACCACGGCGATCACATGGCCCAGGACCCGGCGGGCATAGCCCCGTGTGAGCTCGAATTCATTCTTATCGAGGACCACCAGATCCATGAGCTTGAGACTCAGTGCCTCCAGCCGCTTCCCTTCAGAGAAGATGAAGTTGGAGGCCATGAAAGCGTCTTCCTCGTCCAGCTCAGCTGAGCGCAGCATGTCGGCATAGCCGATGATGGAGGTCATGGGTGTCTTGAGTTCATGGGAGAAGTTGGCCACGAAGTCCTTCTGTTGCTTGGCGTATCCCTCCAGTGCCGTGACCTTTTGCTCGATGGCTTCAGCCATGGTGTTGAAACTGATGGCAAGATCCCCGATCTCATCATAGGAGCGCACATTGGCCCGCACATCATACTGTCCTTCCTCAATGAGCTTGGTGGCCCGCGTCAGGGTACGGACGGGGCGGGACACAAAGTATGAGATGAGCAGCATGGCACCAATGCATACAGCCACCGTGATAAGATGCAAGGACACGAAAGCCGCCACTTCAGAGGTGCGAGCTCTGAAAAGATCGTCCGCAGTGAAACGAACCGACAGGTAATACCGGTCCATGCCAATGGGCACGCAGGCAGCTGTATCCAACAGAGAGGTTTTTCCCTCCCGGGTCAGGGAGTAGACGAAACGTTTTTCCGTCAGTTCAGAATATGTCAGCCGCTGAGGGAACCCGTCTGCGGTGGCCACCAGGAGACGGCGGTTCTCGTCGTAAAGGGCACAGGCCGCACCGCCCAGGTTGGCTGCTTTGGCAGATCTGTCCAGCACCTCCCGCAGCATGCGGGGACTGGTGCTCTGATAGTACATGTTGAGAACGGATATCTCCGCTTCCAGAGAGGAGGCAAGACCTGAGTAAACAGCTTCCGCCTCCTGGACCCGGAAGGAGAGGGCGGAGGAGAAGCTTCGGGCAATCAGAGCATGACCGAAAGCAGCAAATAACACCGCCACGATGAGGACGGTGCATACGCTGATCTTCAAGGCAAATCTCATGGGCTGTCCCTCCTGCTTACGGCGGATTATCCTTTCGAGTGCTCCGCGCCGAGGCCCTTTTCTTCGGGGATCTCCAGCCGATAACCGATCTTATGGACCGTTTTTATCCGATCAGTCCAGTTGAGTTTACGGCGAAGGCGCTGCACATGGGAGTCCAGCGTGCGGCTCTCTCCGATATAATCCGTTTCCCATATACGTTCAAACAGGGTCTCCCGAAACAGGGCCGTGTTGGGATTCTGACAGAAGATGACCAAAAGATCGAATTCTTTGCGGGTCAGGTCCACCCGTTTGCCATTTTGGTAGACCTCCCGCGCTTCCGGGTCGATGGTCACGTCCAGGATCTGCAAAATACTCTGGCTTTTGTTGTATCGACGCAGGACCACTTCGATCCGAGCCAGCAGCTCCACGATCTCGAAGGGCTTCACAATGTAGTCTTCAGCTCCCAGCTTCAGCCCCTTTACCCGGTCCATCACGTCCGCTTTGGCCGTGAGGAAGATCACAGGAATGCCCAGAGGGCGGATAAAGGACAAAAGATCGTACCCGTCAAATTTGGGCAGCATGATATCCAGCAACACCAGATCGAAGGGGTTTTTCTCCAGTAGGTCTGCTGCTTCCTGGCCGTCGTAGGCACAGGTGACCGCGTAACCCTGACGGGCCAAATTCATGCGAATCAGATTAGCGATGGGTAATTCGTCATCTACCACAAGGATTTTGATCATGATCTCACCTCAACATATTCGGGCGCACCCGTATCGGTATGGAGGCAGTATACCATCCAAATTCGGACAAATTGTAACATCTTATTGAAAATAAGATTATTTTTTCGGTTTTTTTTGTAATTTTTTGAAAAGAGCGAGCTTTCTCTTACGGTCAGCATCCTCCGGCAGCGGAATCTTTCGCTTGGGGAACAGGGTGATGACCCCATCCCGCTCCAGCCCCACCAGCACTGCGCACAGGAGGGGCAGGCCCAACAGGCCCAAACCGCCGAAGACTCGGAGGCCAACGAACATGCTCATGAGGGTCAGCAGAGGGTGGAGCCCCACATGGTCGCCCACGATCCGGGGCTCTATTATCTGCCGAATGACGGTGATGATCACATACAGGACCAACAGTCCGACGCCTCGCTTCACATCTCCTGTCACCAAGCAGATCACAGACCAGGGAAGCATGATGGTGCCGCTGCCCACCACAGGCAGAATGTCGAATACAGCGATGGCTGCAGCGATGAGCAAAGAGTATTCCACTCTCAAGAGGGTGAGGCCGATGGCCTGTTCCACAAAGGTAATGAACATGATGAGGATATAGGAGCGGAGCATCTTGCCGATGGTGGTCTTGCAATAGTTGAGGCCCGCAATGACCTTGTTGTAATTCTCCTCCTTGATCCGTCGCGCCACAGCCCACTTGAGAAGTCCGAAGTCCAGGGAGATGAAGTAGGTAGCGATCATCATGAACAGGACGTTCAAAAAACCGGAGGGCAAGGAAGACATAACGCCTGTGACCAGACGGGTGGATACCTCCGCCAACTTGGATCGAAGGGAAAGGAGAACGCTGTTCATCAGTTCCTCCAGCACCAAAACCACGTCCGGGTCCAGATGGCTGGTCCACCGGGAGGCGGCGTCAGCCAAAGCGTTCGCGGCGGGCACGATGACGGTGTTGAACCTGGACACGGAGGTGCGAGCGAATGTGAAAAGCTCCGAGCCGATGAGCAAAGCCAGCACCGCCAGCAGGATGTAGAACAACGTCACCAAGATGGCGCTTACCAATCGGCGGCTGATATTCAGCTTTTTAGCGATACGGTCGGAGGGGGCGTGGAGGATGACGGAGAAGATGAACGCCAGCAAAAAGGGCATAAGCAGCGGCAACACATATCTGAACCCCAAAAAGATGAGCCCCAGAATCACCGCCACATAGGCGAATTTTATGAGAAATTGTGACATCCGTTCCCTCGTCATACACATTCAGTATATCAGCATTTCTTTCGCTCGTCAAAGAGAAAGAACGGATAGCAGGCATTTTCTTTTTTGAGGAAGGGGAGGGGACGGAAACTTGTGAAAAAGGTGAAACTTTTGTCAGGCTCCGACTTGAATAAACCGGCTGAATGAGTATAATTGAATCATGTATTTTCAGCATGATTCGTTGGACATAACCTACCGTCGTCCTCAAGGCGCCGTCAAGGTGAATGAGGAGGTGGAGATCTCCGCCCGTGTAGCCGATATCCACGGGGAGGTATTTTTGCTGCTCCGGGATCGGGTGGGAGAACGTCTGCTGGCCATGTGGCCGGTGAGCGCAGAGCGGTTCCTGGTCCGTTTTCGGGCTATGGAAGAGCCGGGGCTCATGTTCTACGGGTTTCTCATCCGCCAGGATGGGCGGGATTTCTATTATTGCGGCAGTACCGGCAGAGGTGAGATCCGGGAGGATCGAGGCGAGCTCTGGCAGATCACCGTTTACGCCGCCGATTATGAGACTCCAGCTTGGTTCCGCCAAGCCATTGCCTATCAGATCTTTCCGGATCGCTTCTGCCGCAGCGAGCATGCGCCCATGACCGCCGGCGCCGCCTACCATCAGCGCATGGGGCGGAAGGTATACATTCATCAGAATTGGGCGGAGGAGCCTTACTACCGGCCCCACGGCGGCAGCCGGACCTACGCGCCGGATGACTATTACGGCGGAGATATCAACGGCATCCGAGAAAAGCTACCCTATCTCGAAGAGCTGGGTATCACCTGTATCTATCTGAATCCCATCTTCGAAGCCGACAGCAACCACCGCTATAATACCGCCGATTATAAACGTATCGATCCTTTGCTGGGCACGGAGGAGGACTTCGAGGCCCTCTGCGCCGAAGCCCGGGAACGAGGCATCCGCATCATCCTGGACGGCGTCTTCTCCCACACGGGCTCCGACAGCCGGTACTTTGACAAGCGCAATCGCTACGGCAACGGCGCGTATCACCACACCGATTCGCCGTACTATAGCTGGTATCGATTTTCCCGTTGGCCGGATCGATACGAATGCTGGTGGGGGTTCGACACGCTGCCCAACGTGGAGGAGAAGGAGCCCAGCTATGGTGCCTTTATCCATGGTCCCGATGGAGTGCTCCACAAGTGGCTTCAGGCCGGGGCCTCCGGCTGGCGGCTGGATGTGGCGGACGAGTTGCCGGATTGTTTCATTCGGGATGTGCGTGCCCGTGTCAAAGCCGAGGGTCCGGAGAACGTGCTCATCGGGGAGGTATGGGACGATTGCTCTAATAAACAGGGGCCCGAAGGCAGAAGAGGCTATGTGGACGGATACGAGCTGGATTCTGCCATGAACTACCCGTTTCGCACGGGCATCCTTCGTTTCCTCAAAGGAGATGAAAGCGCTTTCGATCTCGAACGGCGGCTCTGGTCTCTGTTTGAGAATTATCCCAAACCGTTCCGCGACGCCTGCTTGAATCTGCTCTCCTCTCACGACGAGACCCGTGCCATCACCTATTTGGCGGGGGGGCCGGATCGATCCACCGCTACCAGGACGGAGCAGGCAGCCTTCCATCCTGACGGCCCCACCATCGCTCGAGCAAAACGCCTCTTTCTTGCAGGCACGGCCTTGCAGTTGCTGATGCCGGGGGTCCCCTGCGTCTATTATGGGGACGAGGTTGGTTTGAGCGGCGGCGGCGATCCTTTCAACCGGCGCCCCTACCCCTGGGGCAGAGAGGACCTGGTCATGCGGGACACGGTCCGCACCCTTATCGGCCTACGACGGGGCAGCGAAGCTATCCAGCGAGGCCACTTGAGAATGGGCGCCATCTCCGGAAAATGCTTCGCCCTGGTGCGCTATGAAGAGGAGGAATGCGTGGTGCTGCTGGTGAATCAGAGCGCTGTGCCTGTGTCTGCGGCCATCTATCCTTCTCTGTTGTATAAAGGGGAGGACGGGGAAGTGCCCGTGCCCCTGGCTGGTCAATACACCGAACTGTTCACAGGGGAGACCCTTCGGGTGCGGAGCGTCCTGAGCGCCCTGGTTCCTGCGGAGGGGTACTGCATCTATCGGAAGGAAACGAATGTATGAGACCCAAGTTTCGACTGGACGAACTGAACAAAGCCCTGCTCATCACTGCCGGCGTGTGCTATTTGCTGAGCTTTGTGCTGAACCGTTACGCCGCGGCCAGCACCGTGTTTCGCATCCTGTTCGCAGCCGCCGCAATATTTCTGGCAGTCCGACTCTTTGCCGGAAACCCTGCTGCCCGCAGCAACGAGAACATGAAGTTCCTCACAGCTGTGACTGCGGTGAGAGAGTTCTTTCAGAAGCTTGTTCGAAGGTCAAAGACTCCTCGGCAATCCGCTCCGGCATCGACCTCCGGCGGGATCCTGGACAAATGGAAGCGCCAGTGGCATGAGTACCGCACCTACCGGTATCTGATCTGCCCTCAGTGCGCTCAGCGGTTGCGGGTGCCTCGCGGCAAGGGCAAGATACGGGTCACCTGCACCAAATGTCGCAATCAATTCATTGCCAAAAGCTGAAACAGCGCGTATACTATACTTGACAAACGAAAAGGAGATATGAAAATGAAGCAAGTCACCAAGGATATGAACATCCGGGAAATGGTCCTCATGGACGAGGGTATCGCAGAAATACTTATGGGCGCTGGCATGCATTGTCTGGGATGCATGATGTCTCATTTTGAGAATCTGGAACAGGCGTGTGCCGTCCACGGTATCGACGCCGACGCTCTGGTGGACCAGATAAACGAATATCTGGAGGCCCAGGGAGAGTAAGCGTATCGCCCCCATAGGCACCCCAAGAGGAGAGCTTCGGACCTAAAACGGTTTCGGAAGCTCTGCTTTTATATAAAAATATACGTTTTCCCATGGTTTTTCGTTGACTCAGTCTGAAAAAAGGAATATACTTAAAAAAACAAAAGTATTCAGACTGTTCCAAAAGATGCAGCCATTGGGGGTGAACGTATGCTGACTGAATCACTGTCCCGGGTCATGCTGCGTATGCGGCTGGGATTTCTGCGGAAAATGTTTATCACCGTGCGTGAGGAGAGCAAGGATCTGACACCCATGGAAATATTCTGTCTCGAAGGTATCGAAACTATGGAGCGACCGACCATCTCCCAGTTTGCCCGGTTCACCGGCATCTCTCAGAGCAATGCCACTTATCGGGTCAACTGCCTTATCCGCAAGGGATATATCGATCGGGTCCCCTCCGATAAGGATCGTCGAGAATATCATTTGGAGCTAACGGACAAGTTCAAGGGTTGCGGCCCTGTTTTCGAACAGAGCTGCCGAGTGTTATCCAAGCGCATCGCCCTGCACATGACTCGCGAGGAAACGGAAAAGCTCACCGCTATCCTGGACGATTCCATCGACAAGTGGAATGCGCTCATGGAAAAGGACGAGCTTTTGAAAGGGTAAGGCGTCACCCATATACAGTACGTCGCAAAGCAAGGAGAACCTATGATTATTCACGCTGCCGCATCAGAATTCACCAGTTTCCAGAACATAGAGGTCTGGAATTTCATCATCATGCTGGCCATCCTTTCCGGCGCGCTGCTTCTGGCGGGCGCCCTCCGGCGGATGATCCCTCTGCTCAGAAGATCTCTGTTGCCTGGCGCAGTGCTGGCAGGCTTTTTGTTGCTCATCGGTGACGGCGTCTACCGTGCCTCTACCGGCGTCAGCTTCTTCCGGAGCGGAAACAATCTTATCACGCTGGAGGCTATGACCTATCACGGCCTGGGCCTTGGCGTGGTGGCCATGTCTCTCAAGCAGAGTCAGCGGGCCAAGAATCCCCATCGGAATCGGGAGATCTTCCGCTCCGGCGCCATCACCGTCTGCGGCTACCTCATTCAGGGCGTGATCGGCCTTTTGATCACGCTGGCGTTCTTCTATTTGTTCAAGGGCAAGGTATTCGCTTCCAGCGGTATCCTGCTGCCCCTGGGTTACGGCCAGGGACCGGGTCAGGCTTTCAACTGGGGCCTCACCTTTGAGAACAGCTATGGCTTCGTCAACGGCTCCAGCTTCGGCCTCACTGTGGCGGCCATGGGCTTCGTGTCAGCCAGCGTAGGTGGCGTGTTGTACATGAACGTGATGCAGAAGAAGGGCAAGCTGAAGATGGCGGAGAACGCTGACGAGGCGGAAAATCTCACGGCAGAGACCATCACCGGCAAGGGCGAGATCCCTCTCAGCGAAAGCATGGATAAATTCACAGTTCAGGCCGCCCTGGTTCTGTTCACTTACATCCTGGCATATGGTATCATGAAGGGAATCGACACGGCTTTCGGCGCCATCCCCTTCTATGTAAAGACCCTGCAATCCACAATCTGGGGCTTCAATTTCCTGTTTGGCCTGTTAGCTTGCGTCATCGTGAAGGCGCTGCTGAAGAGTTTTAGCAAAGCGGGCTGGATGCAGCGGGAGTATCGGAACACCTTTTTGCTGAATCGAATCTCCGGTTGGATGTTCGATATCATGGTGGTGGCTTCCATCGCCTCCATTGACCTCACCGCCTTCTCACATCCGGAGTTTATCGTGCCCCTGCTGCTCATCTGCGTGGCCGGTGCGGTGGGCACCTTCCTCTTCGTCCGATTCGCCAGCCAAAGGCTTTTCTCCGACTATGCACACGAGCAGTTCCTGTGTTTCTACGGCATGCTGACGGGAACGTTGAGCACAGGCCTAATCCTCTGCAGGGAGATCGACCCTCTTTTTGAAACGCCTGCTGCGGAGAACCTGATCTTCCAGAACCTTTATGCCGTGCTTCTGGGAGCGCCTTTTCTCCTGGTTCTGGGGCTCATCGCCCAGAATCAGCCTGCCACCACCTGGCTGGTCTTTGGGATCCTGGCGGTCTATTTCCTGATTCTGTGCGGGGTCCTGTTCGGCAAGATGTTGTTCGAGAAGAAGAAAGCAAAGTAAAAAGCAAGGCAGGCGCTGTGCCTGCCTTTTCCATAGGCAACAGCGGGTTGCTTGTCTGGTTTTAATACGGCTAGTATACTGTAGCCATCGAAAACAGAAGGGGAGAATGAACCATGGAAGCTTATGAAGTATTGAGATCCTTACGCGAAAAGCACGGGCTTACCCAGGAACAGTTGGCGCAGAAGGCGTTGGTCACCAGACAGGCAGTTAGCCGCTGGGAAACGGGGGAGACCCAGCCCAACACGGACACCCTGAAACTTTTGTCCCGCATCTTTGACGTATCCATCAACGCCTTATTGGGTTCGCCTCGGACCCTTTACTGCCAGTGTTGCGGTATGCCTCTGACGGAGGACAGCATGATAAGTCGAGAATTGGACGGTAGCTTCAACGAGGACTACTGCACCTGGTGCTACACAGGCGGGGCTTTTGTCTACACTTCCAAAGACATGCTGCTGGACTTTCTTCTTTCCCACACCCCCAATCCGGACAACCAGCCAGCCTCCCAGCGTCGGGCCATGTATGACGGTTACCTTTCCCAGCTCAAGCACTGGAAATAGGAAGCATAGATCCAAAAGAGGAGGTCGATGCCTCCTCTTTTTCGTACAACTGTTTTAGAGCCCCAGATTCTCCTTCACGATCAGCACGTGGAAGGCTTTCACCGGACGAGTTGGGGCTTCCAGGATGAAGGTCACGTTGCACATACGGGCGGGAGTGCGGCAGTCGTGGCATTGATTCGTTCTGGAACAGGGGGTATCCAGGCCCAGTCGCCTTGCGTTGGTGGGACAAACGTCCCGCTTGATGCGCTCTATAGCCTCGTCAAGACCGTTCACGATCTTGTTACTGCCCACGATCACCACCACTTCATGGGGACCATAGATGAGGCCGGCGGCCCGGTTGCCCGTGCCGTCTATATTCACGAATCGCCCATCGGTGGTCAAGGCGTTGGCGGAACACATATACACATCCGCATTCAATGCCTTGTCCCGGGCGGCCTGCTTGGCCTCCTTGGCCGCCAGCCAGTGCCAGTAGACCTCATTGCCATTTTCTTGCAAGGCTTCCGCCAATTGCATGTCTCGGACGGTGGCGCTGCCGCCGATGCCCACGCTCTTCGTTCCGATGATGGCAAGGGCGGCTGCCTTGGCTTCTTCGGCGGTGTCGAAGACCTCCGGTAGGAACCGGCGAGCTTTCAGAGCTTTGATGAGGCCCTCGTAATCGATGCTTCCCATAGATCCTCCTTATTTGGAATAGATGAAGAAGCCTTGGCCGGACTTCACACCCAGCAAGCCGCCTCGGACCATCTTCCGAAGCAGGGGATGAGGCCGGTACTTGGGGTCCCCGGTCTCTCTTTGCAGTACCTCCATGATGGCCAGGACTACGTCAAGGCCGATCATGTCCCCCAGCGCCAAGGGGCCGATGGGGTGGTTGGCGCCCAGCTTCATGGCGGTGTCGATGTCCTCTGCGTTGGCCACACCGTCAGCATATACGCCCACGGCCTCGTTTATCATGGGGATCAGTATCCGATTCACCACGAATCCGGCGGCCTCGTTCACTTCCACAGGGGTCTTGCCCAGACGCACCGCGATCTGTTTCACCTGTTCCACCACTGTCAGAGGCGTGTTGATACCCGCGATGACCTCCACCAGCTTCATGACGGGAGCGGGATTGAAGAAGTGCATGCCGATGAGGGGCCGATCCAGCTTTGCTCCGATCTCCGTGATAGACAGGGAGGAGGTGTTGGAGGCAAAGATGCAGTCGGGCTTGGCGATGGCCATGAGCTCCGTAAAGGTTTGTTTCTTAACGTCCATGCTCTCGAAGGCGGCTTCCACGATGAGCTCGCAGTCCGAGCAGATATCCTTGGTGCCGGTGCTGATCCTGTTCAAAATGGCTTGGGCTGCCGCCGCATCCATCTTGCCCTTCTGGACCCGCTTGATGAGCTGTGCTTCGATGCGCCCCTTGCCCTTTTCGGCCAGCTCCATGGAAATGTCGCACAAACGCACCTCAAACCCTTCGCACTGGGCAAAGGCCTGGGCGATGCCGGACCCCATGGTGCCGGCGCCGATGATGCCAACGATCATATTGTCCTCCTATTATCTGTTCTCGAATTCGATGTTCTTCTGTTTGTTCAGAAAACCTTCCATGCCCCGCTTCTGGTCCTCAGTAGCAAAGCATTCGGAAAACTCCCGCACCTCCGCACCTACGGCTTCGTCCACAGGAAGGTCGATCCCCTCGTTCATGGCTGCCTTACAGGCACGAACGGCAATGGGGGCGTTTTTCGCGATTCGCGCCGCCAACTTCTTCGCTGCGGGCAGCAGCTCTTCAGCGGGATAGACACCGTTGACCAGACCCATCTCCAGCGCCTCCGGGGCCTTCACATTCCGGGCAGAGAAGATCAGCTCCTTGGCCTTGCCCATGCCCACCAGGCGCATGAGCCGCTGGGTGCCGCCGAAGCCCGGGGTGATGCCCAGCGTGACCTCCGGCTGCCCAAAAACGGCGTTCTCGCCGCAGAGCCGGATGTCACACGCCATGGCAAGCTCGCAGCCGCCCCCCAGAGCATAGCCGTTCACGGCGGCGATGGTGGGGAGGGGGAAGGTCTCTATCCGGCGGAACACCTCGTTCCCTCGACGAGAGAAGGTCGCGGCTTCCTCAGGCTGCATGTTCGCCATGGCGGCGATATCCGCCCCGGCGGCAAAAGCCTTTTCACCAGCACCGGTGACAATGATGCAGCGGACAGCGTTCAGGTCAACTGCGTTCAAAGCCCTGTCCAAGTCGTCCAAAACTTGGGCGTTCAGGGCGTTCAGAGCCTCCGGACGGTTCAGCGTCAGGGTCAGGATGGCGCCCTCCTGTTGAGAAGTCACATAGGACATGCTTTCCTCCTTAGTCTCGTTCAACGATGGTGGCGCAGCCCATGCCGCCGCCGATGCACAGGGTGGCCAGACCCTTTTTGGCGTTGCGCTTTTGCATCTCATGGAGCAGCGTCACCAGGATGCGGCACCCGGAGGCGCCTACGGGGTGGCCCAGGGCGATGGCGCCGCCGTTTACATTCAGCTTCTCGGGATCGAAGCCAAGCTCCCGGGCAACGGCCACGGACTGGGCTGCAAAGGCCTCGTTGGCCTCGATCAGATCGAAATCCTCCACGGTAAGGCCGGCTTTCGTCATGACCTTTTTACTGGCGGCCACGGGCCCCACGCCCATGATGGCCGGGTCCACACCCGCCAAAGCCCCCGCCACGAACCGGGCCATGGGCTTAACGCCCAGCTCCCTGGCCTTCTCCTCGGAGAGCAGGACCACGGCGGCGGCCCCGTCGTTGATACCGGAGCTGTTGCCCGCGGTGACCACGCCGTCAGGCTTGAAGGCGGGTTTGAGATTTGAAAGGATCTCCACAGTGGTAGTCGGCCGAGGGCCCTCGTCCATGTCCACCACCACGGTCTGCTTCTTCTGCTTCACGGTGACGGGCACGATCTCGTCCCTGAATCGGCCTTCAGCCATGGCTCGGGCGCACTTTTGCTGGGAATGGGCGGAGAACTCGTCCAACTCCTGCCGGGTGATGCCCCAGCGCTCCGCCACGTTTTCGGCGGTGATGCCCATGTGGTAGCCGTTAAAGGCGTCCCAGAGGGCGTCGTTGACCATGGTATCCACCAGTGTGCCGTTGTTCATACGATAGCCGAACCGGGCTTTGGGCAGGGCGAAGGGAGCGTTGCTCATGCTCTCGGTGCCGCCCGCCACCACTATATCCGCGTCGCCGGAGGCGATGAGGACAGCGCCCATGTTCACAGCCGCGAGGCCAGAGCCGCAAACCACATTCAGCGTCATGGCCGGGGCCTCCACGGGCACGCCCGCCCGGACGGCGCACTGCCGCGCCACGTTCTGCCCCAGGGCGGCCTGGATGACGCAGCCCATATAGACCATGTCCACGTCGCTGGCGGGTACTTTGGCCCGTTTGAGCGCTTCTGAAATGACCAGGGAGCCCAGCTCCACGGCGGACACGGAACTCAACGCGCCGCCCATGGTGCCGATGGGGGTCCGGCATGCGCCGGCAAGAACCACATTTCGCATATGCATACGATCCCTTTCCATAAACTATATTGATATCATACACCATTTTCTCCCCCAGGAAAAGGGGAGAAGCAAAATATAGGGCCAGATAAGCGTACAAAAAAAGGAAGAGCTTTTCGACTCTTCCTTGCTTCTTTTGCTGTTCAGCTCAATACTTGCGCTTGCGGGCGGCTTCGGCCTTCTTCTTGCGCTTCACACTGGGCTTCTCGTAGTGCTCACGACGACGGACCTCGGCGAGGACGCCACTGCGGGCGCACTTGCGCTT
>JAEEGL012102897.1_pt1 | contig 16642 bp, 17 predicted proteins | sample 9134231 | NCBI WGS metagenome assembly JAEEGL01 (sample SAMN16246548, study PRJNA631951) | gut metagenome | biome: gut microbiome; feature: rumen; material: fiber-attached | host: Bos | place: Iran: Karaj | collected 2018-10 | reverse complement strand
TGAAAAATACAATCCGTTTTGATATTTCAAGGATTTTCCGAAGAGCACCGACACTTTTCTGAAGGTCAGTTTCCGGTTTTGCGGGCATGGTTCCGGTCTCCCTGTTTTTATACTCCCAGGCTGCCATCTTTATACGTTATCGTTTCCCTGCCGTTTCCGCGACAAACTGTTTCGCCTTTTTCTGCGCTTCAATCACGCGGTCACACCATGCGTCGAATTCCGGATCTTCAGTCTGGCATTCCGGATGGCTCAGCACATAATCCAGTGTAATCCGGATTCCCCGGGTAAAGGGAACCTTTGTAACCATGTCCGGCACGGCACGTTTCAGTTTCCTGTTGTCGAAAACCACCGATACTGATTTATCGCCGCGCAGGCTTCCCTCAAAATCAAATCCAAACGGTTTTCCTGCCTCCACCAGGAAATCTGTGGCCACGTGGCACGCTTTCAGTTCCACGCCCAGCGCATCCGCGATTGCCTGATAAATCTGGTTCCACGTCAGTGTCTCATCCCCGGTGATCTGGAATGCTTCTCCGACAGCATGCGGATTGGCCATCAGGCCGATGAATCCGGTGGCAAAATCCGTATTGAATGTCATTGTCCAGAGGGAAGATCCGTCGCCCTGAATGATTACGGGTTTTCCGTCGAGCATACGGCGGATCACCTGCCAAGCTCCTTTGTTCCCATGCACGCCGAGCGGAACGCTGCGTTCGTCGTAGGTATGGCTGGGTCGGACAATGGTGACTGGAAACCCTTCCTCAAGATACGCTCTCATCAGAATCTCTTCAATAGCGATCTTGTTCCGTGAATATTCCCAGTAAGGATTTGCAAGTGTTGTGCCTTCCGTGATGAGATAGCTCGCCGCAGGCTTATGATAAGCCGATGCGGAGCTGATAATGATATACTGCCTGGTTTTCCCGCGGAACAGGCGGACATCCCGTTCTGCGTCCTCCGGATGAAACGCAATGAATTCGCATACCGTGTCAAAATCCATGCCCTCAATGGCTTTGGCTGCTGCAGCTTCGTCATGTATATCCGCTGTAATCTGGTGAATGCTTTCCGGCATTTCCTGCTTCCGGCTGCCGCGATTCAGCAGCCAGACGTCCCACTGCGGGTCTTCCGCCAGTTTCCGGACAATTGCCATACTGATGGTTCCTGTACCGCCGATGAACAATGCTTTCATCATGTACCTCCTCACGGGCCGTTCCGTTTTCTTATGCCTGCAGTTTATCTGTATTCATCCCGTCCGTCAAGGACTTGTCAGTTTCCGCAAAAAAGCGGCCCGGCCATTACGGCCGGGCCGCCCCGAACCCGGAATTATTTGTCGTAATTTACAACCTGGCTGAAATCGGGAGCTTTCAGGCTGGCGCCGCCGATCAGTCCGCCGTCAATTTCCGGCTGTGCCATGAGTCCCTTGACATTCTTGGGATTCATGCTTCCGCCGTACTGGATGCGGATCTTGTTGCCGGCAGCCTTTCCGTACTTGCGGGCTACCGCCTTACGGATAACGCCGATTGTTTCGTTTGCCTGTTCATCGGTGGCTGTGAGGCCTGTGCCGATTGCCCATACGGGTTCATAGGCAATTACGACCTTGGCAACCTGCTCTTTGGTCAGGCCGTTCAGGGCAATCAGAGTCTGGTATTCCACCAGAGCGTCGGTATATCCGGCTTCACGTTCTTCCTTGTTTTCACCCACGCACAGGATAACCTTCAGGCCGGCTTCCACAGCCGCAAGCACGCGCAGGTTCACGGTTTTGTCGGTCTCGCCGAAATACTGCCTGCGTTCGCTGTGGCCGATGATGACGTACTCCACAGCGCATGCCTTCAGCATATCTGCGCTCAGTTCACCGGTGAAGGCGCCGCTCTTGGCCCAGTGCACATTCTCAGCGCCCAGTTTGATTTTGCTGCCCTTTGCAGCTTCCTTGACGGCCGCGAAGTTCACAGCAGGCACACACACAACTACGTCGCAGGAAGCGTCTTTCACAAGGGGTTTCAGTTCCGTGACCAGCGCCTTGGCTTCGGCGGGAGTCTTGTTCATTTTCCAGTTGCCGGCAATAATCGCTTTACGCATTTTTCACTTCTCCTTTAATCAAGCTTCATCCAGGCATGCAACGCCGGGAAGGGTTTTGCCTTCGAGGAATTCCAGGGATGCGCCGCCGCCGGTGGAAATATGGGTCATCTTGGCGCCAAGGCCCATCTGCTCCACAGCTGCCGCACTGTCGCCGCCGCCGATGATGGTCACAGCATTGCTGTCCGCCATCGCCTGGGCCACAGCCAGAGTGCCCTGTGCCAGGGTGGGATTTTCGAAAACGCCCATCGGTCCGTTCCAGACCACGGTTTTTGCGCTCTTCACAGCTTCCGCAAACAGCTCGCGGCTCTTCGGTCCGATATCCAGTCCTTCCATGTCGGCAGGAATCTTGTCAGAATCAACGATCGTGGTATCCACGGGTCCGTCGATGGGATCCGGGAAGCCGGCAGCGCAGACGGTGTCGATGGGCAGAAGGAGTTTCACGCCCTTTTCGGCTGCCTTGGCCATCATGTCCTTGCAGTAGTCAATTTTGCTTTCATCCAGCAGGCTCTTGCCCACTTCGTATCCCTTGGCTTTCAGGAATGTGAAAGCCATGCCGCCGCCGATAATCAGCGTATCAACTTTTTCCAGCAGGTTGTTGATTACATTCAGTTTGTCTTCAATCTTTGCTCCGCCCAGTACTGCGACGAAGGGACGGTCCGCGTTCTCCAGGGCCTTGCCCATGATGGAAAGTTCTTTCCCGATCAGGTAGCCGGCCACATTGGGGCTCGTGTAGGCAGTTACACCGGCAGTGGAGCAGTGTGCCCGGTGGCAGGAACCGAAAGCATCGTCCACATAGGCATCCGCCAGCGTTGCGAGGTCCTTGCTGAATGCTTCGCCGTTCTTGGTTTCTTCGGCGCGGAAGCGGGTGTTCTGCAGCAGTACGACATCGCCGTCCTTCATGGCGTCCACGGCAGCTTTGGCGTTCTCGCCGACCACATTGTCATCATTGGCAAAAACGACGTTCTGGCCCAGCAGTTCGCTCAGGCGTACAGCAACGGGTGCCAGGGAAAACTTCTCTTCCGGCCCGTTCTTCGGTTTGCCCAGATGGCTGCAAAGAATGACTTTGCCGCCGTCTGCGATCAGCTTTTTGATGGTCGGCAGCGCGGCCACAATACGCTTGTCATTGGTTATTTTTCCGTCTTTCATGGGAACATTGAAATCGCAGCGTACCAGTACCCGTTTTCCCTTGACCTGGATGTCATCAACTGTTTTCTTTGCCATGAATGGTCACTCCTTTGCCTTTGTTTCTTTTATATATGCAATCCGCGGAGGATTTGCAGTCGTCAGATCCCGGACTGCCGCCCGGTTAAAATACGGATTACTGTTCACGAAGAATCCGTAACATCCTTTCCGCCGCCCCCTGGTCTGTTACCAGCAGCGCATGCGGTGTATGCCGGAGCACCGAAAGGATTGCCCGTGCCTTGGAGGATCCGGCAGCAGCGGCGATCATGCGGCAGGTTCGTTTCAGCCTTGCCAGGTCTACCCCGACACTGGAGGATTCCATGAGGCAGTTTCCTTCCAGATCATAATAAGCTCCGAAGCTTTCTCCCTCAGCTCCCCGCTGTGTCAGTTCCTGCTGTGTCGCACGGTCCATATTCCGGTTCCGCATGGTTTCGGCTGCGATACCGACGCCATGCAGGATCACGTCAGCCCGTTCAAGGAGCTCCATCGCTTCATGGACATCCGGCATTTTCAGCATCTCCTGCATGGCAGCTGCATCCATGATATCCGGAAGATGAATAAGCCGGTAATGTCCCCCCAGCCGCCCGGCAATCTCTTCAGCCAGCGTGTTGGCCTGGAATTCGACGGATCGTCCGATTCCGCCTCTGGCAGGAACAACCATAACGTTCAGAGGTGTCTGGCTCTGAATGCTCCGGGCAACAGCCGCCACTGTGCTGCCTCCGGTAACTGCCAGTGTATTGCCGTTCTGCAGGTACGAGCGCAGCCTGACTGCGCACATTCGTCCAACGTCTGAAAGAACCTGGGAATCCTCGTCCGCATCTCCGGGAGCAATCAGCACGCGGTCTACAGGAAGCAGTTCGGCCAGCAGGTTTTCCGTCTCGGTCAGTCCGTTCATTGCTTTGGAAAAATCACGCGCGCTGTCGAGTACTTCTTCAGCTTTTTTGCTGAGCGTCATTCCGGAAGCGTCCAGCTCAAGGTACCCCAGCTCCTTCAGCAGGACTGCGGTATTCCGTATTTCACGTTCCGGCAGATTCAGTTTGGCTGCCAGCTGTCTGCGCCCGACGGGTTGCAGTACGGAAATCCTTTCCAGGATGAGGGCGCGGCGCGTCATTTCGTCCGTCAGATCGGGAGCCAGTTTTCGCATCAGCGTAATGAACCCTGTGTCCATCCGGCTCCCTCCTTTTTCCTTCTTGCGGGACGTTTTTCGCCCTCATGGGCAATTCGTGTCCCAACGGATATTATCATAACGGGGAACCGGTTGCAAGTTCTTTCTTTTGTAATAATTTCGTTCAGACACGGATCATTTCCGTACCGTCAAGCGCACGCTGAATCAGCTCCTCCTGTTCAAGCCTGCTCTCCCCTTCCAGAATCTTTTCCATCTTCGGATGCGTGGCCGGATGCCTGGGGGTAAATACCGTACAGCAATCCTCAAAAGGCTGTTCGGAAATCTCCAGTGTTCCGATCTTCCTTGCTGTTTCAATGATTTCACTTTTATCGAATCCGATCAGCGGCCTGAAAACCGGCATCTCAACCACCGCGTCAGTAGTTCCGAGCGCTGTCATGGTCTGGCTGGCCACCTGCCCGATGCTTTCACCGGTAATCAGTGCTTCGCTTTCTGTATCCCTGGCAATCCGTTCGGCAATTCGCATCATATAGCGGCGCATAATCAGCGTCGTATATTCCTCAGGGCACTTTTCATGAATCTGCATCTGAATTTCCGTAAAAGGCACTACATACACTTTAATGCCGCAGCAGCTGAAACTCAGTTTCCGTGCCAGGTCCAGTACCTTTTCTTTTGCCCGGTCCGAAGTATACGGATAGCTGTGGTAATGAACGGCATTAATCTGTACGCCGCGCTTCGCGATCATCCAGCCGGCGACCGGGCTGTCAATTCCGCCCGAAAGCAGCAGCGTGGCGTTTCCGTTTGTGCCGACAGGCATTCCGCCGTAGGCGGGTATTTCCTTTACGTACAGATAGGCCATATCGCGGATTTCAATGTTGACCAGGTAATCCGGATTATGAACATCAACTTTCAGATTCGGATTCGCGTTCAGAATCCTGTATCCGGCTTCCTCATTGATTGCGGGGGAATTCAGGGGATATCGTTTGTCGCTGCGCCTGGCATTTACTTTGAAGGTTCCTTTCAGATCCTTCACCATTTCAATGGCCTGGCTGCAGATTGCGTCAAAATCTTCCTTCGGCATTTCCACGGCAGGGCTTACGCTGTGCACACCGAACACTTTCGTCACCCGGTCAATACAGGCTTCCGTGTCGTTGAATCCGCGCACAAAAATACGTCCGTCGTGTACATTGACCGTAGCTCCCATTCCCCGTACCGCATAACGGATTTTCCGCACCAGCGCCCGGATAAAATACGGTCTGTTCAGTCCCTTCAGAAAGATTTCTCCGTACCGGACCAGCAGCAGATCCTGCATTGTCTCACTCCTCCGATTATCTTCGCGTATACTTTTTCAGGATTCCGTAATGAAACGCCGCCCGCTCTGCGGCATAATCAATCTCATCTTCTGTAGTCTCCCGGCTGAGGCTGAACCGCAGCGAACAGTCCGCCCGACCGGGATTGATCCCCATGGCTTTCAGTACCGGGGAAATCTTCTGCTTTCTGCTCGCGCAGGCGCTTCCCGCCGATACATAAACCCCGTCTCCTTCAAGGGCAAAAAGCATCGTCTGGCTGCGGACAGGTTCCAGCGCGACATTCAGAATATGCGGAGCGCCTTCCTCCGGCTGCGGTCCGTTCACCTGCGCTTCCGGTATCCTTTCCTTCAGGGCTTTCCACAGTCTGATTTTCAGGGTACGCATCTTTTCACAGTCTTCCTGCCGCCAGTCTTTCACTGCCGCTCCAAGCGCCAGGATACCGAAAGTGTTTTCTGTGCCCGAACGAAGATTTCCCTCCTGTCCGCCCCCGAAAATCAGCGGTTTCAGCGGATGGTTTTCTTCACAGATCAGTGCGCCGGTTCCTTTCAGTCCATGAATCTTGTGTGCTGAAAACGCGTATGACTGAATACCAAGCCTGCGGAAGCGAACCGGCATCCTCAGGAATCCCTGAACGCCGTCCACATGGATAGCGGCGTCCGGACAAATCCTGTTCCTGATCGCGGCTACTTTCTCCAGGTCCTCAACGGCTCCGGTTTCGTTGTTCACCTGCATCAGGGAGATCAGGGCTGTATCCGGTCCTGCCATCTTTTCCAGCTGCTGCAGGTCAGCCGTCCCGTCAGTGCAGGCCGGAATTTCCGATACACGATGCCCCAGCCGCCTCAGTTCTTCAGCGCAGGCGGAAACAGCAGGATGTTCAACGGATGAAATCAGTACATCTCCGGGGGTTCTCCGGGTTCTCATGTGTCCCAGCAGGGCCAGGTTGTCACTTTCTGTTCCTCCGGAAGTAAAAACGATTCTGCATCCTTCTGCGCCGGCGGCCTGCAGGCAGGCCTCCCGTACGCTGTCCATCCGTTTCTGAATATCCAGGGACGGCTTGTATAAAGCGGATGGATTATACCATCCGCTTTCCGCCAGCTCCGGGATCAGTGCCTGCACGGAATTTCCCGGGCGCGTCGTTGCGCTGTTGTCAAGATAAGCTGTCATCGTCTTACTCCCGCCAGGCGCCTCTGGGAAGATACACCCGGATCATATCAACCAGCTGGTCGCTGGGCTCCAGAATGATCATCTTCTTATCCTGGTCCTTGGTGAAATAGAAGAAGTACAGTTCCGCGCCACGGTTCAGGAACCAGTTCATCCGTTTGATCCCCGGGATATTTACATAGCGCTGGAATGCGTCTGAATTGACTTTCCCGAAGCATTCCACGTTCCTTACGTTCAGGCTCCCCATGGCCTTTCTCTTTTTATTGTTGTATACCTCCGCAAAGTCCAGCGCCCCGTTGGTAAATGTATATTCATATTCCGTCAGGATTTTGTCATGAAAGAAATATGTGTAGGCACAGATTCCTCCGCACAGCAGAAGCATAATGACACTCGGCCAGTGAATTCCTCCCTGCGACAGGCTGCTGGTGACCCCGGATAGCATGATCGCGGCGGTAAGGCCTGACAAAATGATGATGACCCAGCTCAGCATATACAGCGCTCTGTTGAAACCGTTCTTGTGCTTTACAACAACTTCTTCCATAAAATGGTCCTGCATTTTCTTTTCCTCCGGTTATTGTTCTCTGTAATATGTTATTTTGCCCTTCCCCACAGGCTGTCCGCGAAGGAGGCAAAGAATCCGGTATCCCAGGGCAGTTTCTTCAGTGCGTCCTTTGCCAGCCCGATTTCACGCCTTGCGTCTTCAGCGGTTCCTTCCACGCCTTTCAGCGCGACCCATGTCATTTTGTTCTGTTCCAGGTCTTTCCCTGCGGATTTCCCCATCCTGTCCGAGCTTCCGGTCACATCCAGAAGATCGTCTGTCATCTGGAATGCAAGTCCGAGATGAAGCGCATACTCGCGTCCTGCTTCGATTTCCGTTTCGCCCGTACCGGCCAGTGCGAGTCCTGCCTCCACTGCGGCTTCCAGAAGGTCTGCCGTTTTGTGTTCATGAATATAGCGGACGATGTCCTCCTTCGGTTCCTGCCCCTCAGAGGTAACGTCTTCGCTCTGTCCGGCGATCATTCCCGTAACGCCGGCATGGCGCATGATAATTTCCATCGCGCGGATTCCACGAAGATCACCCATTTTCACAGCGGACGCCGCCATCAGTTCCGCGGCGCCGTTCAGAAGCCCGTCTCCTGCCAGGATTGCGACATTTTCGCCGTATACCTTATGATTTGTGGGCTGTCCCCGTCGAAGATCATCATTGTCCATCGCCGGGAGATCGTCATGAATCAGGCTGTATGTATGAATCATTTCCAGAGCGCATGCGTACGGAAGCGCCAGTTCCGGATCGCCTCCTGCCATCTCGCACGCGCCGAGCAGAAGAACCGGCCGTATCCGTTTTCCGCCGGCGTCCAGGCTGTAACTCATTGCTTCCCAGAGCGGGGATGGAATATCTCCAAGTGAGGAAAGCATGGGAATCAGCGCCTGTTCCGTCATTCTCCTGTAATCCTCAAATGATCTCATCGGAACCCTCCGTCTCTTTTCCGTTCTGCAGAACAGTCAGCCGCCGGTTCATCCCGTCCAGTTCAGCAGTCAGTTCTCCAAGAATTTTCATGCCGCGTTCATATTCTTTGACGGATTCTTCCAGCGGCAGAATGCCGCTTTCGATTTTTCCGGTCAGTTCCTGGACCTGCTGCAGCTTTTCCTCAAAGCTCAGCGTTTTCCCCGTCTCACTCATGGTTCTGCACCCCGTTTCCTTTTACAGCAGCTTCCGCGGTTCCGTCCGAGAACCGGATATTGATATTTCCTGCATTTATGGCTTCCTGCACTCCGGTCAGAATGCGGCCCTCCCGGTCAGTTACCAGTGTGTACCCCCGTTGCAGTACCTGCATCGGACTGATTGCTTCCAGCCTTTCCCGGATTCGGAGAATCGTTATCCCTGCTGTTTCCATTCGTTTGGAAGCTGCATTGGCAAGCAGGGTGTCCGTCATCCGGAGCTGCGCTGAAATGTTCTCAAGCCGTGTATGCAGTGCGTGGATCAGTTCTGTCCTTCTCAGGCTGCCCGCGGAAGCGAGCCTCGCAATCCGCTTGTCCGGACTGGCGGACGTCAGCTGAAGAACAGTTTCCCGGACTGCTGTACGTGCTTTCGCGGTCTCGTTCTCCGCAGCCCGCATCAAACCGATTCGGATTGTGTAAATCCTTCCGCGCAGCTCTTTCCTGTCCGGAAAAACAATTTCTGCGGCGTTGCTTGGCGTGGAGGCCCGTACATCCGCAGCAAGATCACAGATCGTGGTATCGATTTCATGGCCGACCCCGGACACAACCGGAATGCGGCTTTCTGCCACCGCCCTTGCCACGGTTTCTTCATTGAAACACCAGAGGTCTTCCGCGGAGCCGCCGCCCCGTGCGACAATGATTACGTCTGCATCCGTCTGTTCATTTGCAGTCCGGATGCCTTCGGCGATTTCCACGGCTGCCTTTGCTCCCTGTACAGTCACGGGAATCAGCACAATCGGCACCGTCGGATTCCTCAGTGCGGAAACATTCAGAATATCATGCCAGGCAGCGCCGCTTCCGGATGTGACTACGGCAACCTTCCGCGGCAGCATGGGCAGAATTCTTTTCCGCGAGGGATCAAACAGGCCTTCCGCGCTGAGCCTGCGCTTCAGTTCTTCAAACTGAAGAAACAGATCTCCTGCGCCGTCAGGCCGCAGGCTCATACAGTACAGCTGGCAGTTTCCGTTTTTCGGATAAACATCCACGTATCCGCTGACAAGCACCCGGTCTCCGTCTCTTGGTTTTATCCGCGCATGATATGTATTCTGGCGGAACATCACGCAGCTGACCGAAGCCTCTTCATCTTTCAGGGAAAAATACCAGTGCCCCGAAGCAAGATGCGGCCGGAACCCGCTTACTTCACCCCGAACCGTGATGCTGCGGATCCTCGGTTCCTTCCGGATCGCTTCAGCAATCAGCAGGTTCAGTTCGGATACACTGATTCCGCCTGGTTCATTCACGTTCAGACGTCCTTTCGGCAGCGTCTGCAGTATTGGACAGAAGCATGGCAATTGTCATCCGCCCGACTCCGCCGGGAACCGGCGTAATCCATCCTGCCTTTTCCTTCACATTTTCAAAATCCACGTCGCCGCAGACTTTCCCGTCAACACGGTTGATGCCTACGTCGATCACGACGGCGCCGGGTTTGACCATATCAGCTGTCACAAAACCTGCGCGGCCGACAGCGGCTACAAGAATATCCGCCCTGCGTGTATGCTCCTCAAGGTTTACGGTCCGGCTGTGGCAGATCGTTACGGTACAGTTCTCCTGAAGAAGCATCATTGCCATTGGCTTTCCGACAATATTGCTCCGCCCGATGACGACAGCTTCTTTCCCGGAAAGATCGAGTCCGGTGGAGTGTATCATATACAGAGCGCCTTTCGGTGTGCACGGGCGGACTCCTTCCGTTCCGTCCAGCAGGTGTCCTGCGTTGATCAGATGAAAACCGTCCACGTCTTTCCCCGGCAGGATTTTTGCAAGCGCCGCACGTTCATCAAGATGGCGGGGAAGCGGAAGCTGTACAAGAATCCCATGAATGGAAGGATCGTCATTCAGCCGGCTGATTTCAGCCTCCAGTTCCTCCTGCGTCGTTCCGGCATTCATCCGGATCGTCCTGGAAAGCATACCGGTCTCTTCGCATCCTTTTCCCTTGTTCCTGACATAGATTTCGCTGGCCGGATCATCTCCGACAAGAATCACCGCCAGTCCGGGGGTTACGCCCTTTTCTTTCAGTGCGTTCACACGCCGGATAACATCTTCCTTTATTTCCGCGGACAGTACCTTCCCGTCCAGAATTCTCGCTGACATTTTATCCTCCTGCGCTTTATCCTGCCGTATTGATCCGTGACCGGTTCCTGACGGCGTTCAGTCCGATAAGTGCTACTCCGACCGCATTGTCTCCGCTCATCTCCGGTTGTCCGAAAATCACCTGCGGCGCTCCCCGCTTTCCGCAGATCCGCTGCCGAAGCATATTCCGGAACAATTCCGATGATGCAATGCCGCCGGTCACCAGCGCCTTACGAAAACCTGTTTTCCCCGCTCCTGCGCAAAGCAGGCGCGCGGTTGTCCTTGACAGCAGGTCGTAGATTTCCTTTGCGATCTGTTCCCGCGGGATGCTTTCCTTCCGGATCCATCGCTGTATCTGGCTTTCAGCGCCGCTGAAATGGCAGAACAGATCACCGCCGCTCATGCTGCACCCGAGCAGTCCTTTGCTTTGCCCTCTCTCCGCGAGTTTTTCCAGTTCCGGCCCCGAGGGAAAGCTGCACCCGATTGCCACACCGGCTCTGTCTACCAGTTGTCCGGCATGGAGGTCCATGCTGCCTCCGATTTGTCTGACAGAATCCCCCCGTACCTCAAGCAGGTCCGTTGTGCCGCCGGAAAGGTGAAGCGCAAGATATTCCTCGCTGTTTTCCAGTTCCGTCCCTGCTTTTGCCGCCGACAGATGACCCCGCTGATGCGTTGTTCCGACAAAAGGCACTCCCAACGCCGCGGCTGTAAGCCGGCCGAAGGAAGCGCCTGCCATAAACACCGGCATATAGGAGTCCGTTCCGTCTCTCGGAGCCGTACTGGCTGCAACTGCTGCCACAGTTCCTCCTGCCGCCCGCCGCAGCTGGTCTTCCGCAGCTGAAAGCTGTCTGAGATGCGCAAATACCGCTTCGTTCTGCCGAAGGCCGCGTTCTCCCGGAAGGACTGGCAGCAATTTCCTGTAATTCAGGAGAATCTCTCCTGTTTCGGAAACCAGTGCAACACTCGTCCGGTAATTGCTGGTATCCAGCCCGAGTACCGTGCTGCTCATACCGTATGTTCGCGGACGACAGTTCCGAGAATGCCGTTCACAAAAGGTTTGTCCTCAGGGTCTGAGTAGCGTTCCGTCAGATCCAGGGCTTCCGATACCGAAACACTGGACGGAACTTCCGGATTGTACAGGATTTCCCATACCGCCAGGCGCAGTATGGTCAGATCCACAAGCGACATCCGGTCCAAAGACCACCCTTTTGCCGTCTTCCCGATAATATCATCCAGTTCTTCCAGATGCTCCAGGACGCCGTTGAAAATATCAGCGATAAAAGCCCTGTCTTCTTCATCCGGCTCTTTCTTCCCGATTGTACGTTCTCCGGGAATTCCGTTTTCCCGAAGCTCGTCATAAACCATCTTCAGCGTTTCTTCTCCGCCCTGTCCTCCGGATAGTTTCTCGAAGATCATCTGCATGGCGGCGGATCGCGCGGTTGTTCTGGACATAAGTCTTATTCCTCAACTTCGTTTTGTTCGGACGGTTCGTTCACTGCAGCCTGAATATCCGCCGCCATCTGGTGGGATTCCTGATCCCGGGCAATTTCACTTTTAAGATCAATCACTTTTGCTTCCTTTGCGGGAATAATCCTGTTGGCTGCGTTTCTTACAAATTCCTGTTTATTGTCCACAGTTCCGATAAAATATCCGATTCCGAACAGCGCCATCAGAATCAGCGCTTTCCAGAACCCGATGATCATAATCAGCGCAGCTGCGGCAACCAGTGCGGCTCCCAGAACGACGCCCATGAGCGGCGTCCCCATCTTCAGTTTTTTCATGCGTTTTCTTCTCCCTTCGTTTCGTCCCCGCCGGCTGTTTCTGTGTTATCCTGCTTCTCTGTTTCCGGAGAGTCAGCCGGTTCCCGGGATTCCCCGGTTTTATCAGGCTCACTCTCTTTTTCAGGTTCTGCCGGATCCAGGGGCTGTTCGTTTACTGCCTCTGCATTCTCAAGGTTTTCAGGCGGAAGCGGCATGATGCAGGGTTCTTCCTGCGTACTGAACAGCTTCTGATGAATCGGCCGGTCGTCCTCAATCTCAACTTCATTCATGAGGCTTTCCGCGGCGGCCATCGCAGCCGCGGCCGCAGTTTCCTCCGATGCGGCGTTTTTTTCCGTTTCCGCGTGATTTTCAGGGTGCTGTTCCGCGCTTTCTTCTCCCGCCGGCTGTGCCGGTGAAGGCGTTTCATTCGAAGGTTCTCCGCCTCTGGGCAGCAGGTTGTTTGCAGGCGGATCAATCGCAAAAAGCGCATCCTTTGCGTCTTCGCCGGAAGACTCAATCTGTATCCGGATTCCTTTGACTTCAATTCCGCTGCATGCGGTTACATATCTTTTCACCTGTTTCTGCAGCGTATCAACCGTCAGCGGAATACTGATCCCCCCGGCGACGGTTCCCCGTACCCGGATGAGCAGGCCGTCCCGCTGGTTTTCCAGGCGGATGCTGTCTGTCTTGATTTCATTGTGCTGATCCAGGCACTTCCGAACCATGGTCTCCACAGTTTTCAGGGAAATGGCCAGGTCGCCGCTTTCCAGTTTCTGCAGAACAAATCTGTCTTTCCGCTTCCGGTGGCGGAAAAGAATCAGCAGGCAGTAAAGGCCGAGAATCAGCAGAATTGCGGCCGCCGCCCCGATCATAATCTTCTGCGCGGTTGTTTCTGTCGTAATGTGATTTGAAACAAAGCCGATCACATCCACGCCGAAAAACACCTGCGCCACCAGTCCTGCGCAGAAAGCAACCAGGATCAATCCTGCCAGTGCCACCAGAATACGGTCCAGTATTCGAATTCTCATGGTCTCCCTCACTTCTCTGAAAAGTCAGAAAGACAGAGGAAAAATTCCTCTGTCAGAAAACAGTTCAGGTTTCTTCGGCGGGTTTTTCCTCTTCCGGAGTTTCATGCTTTTCCTTTTTGCTCCTTGGATTCTTCGCGCGATTCTGCCTCGCGGATTTCTCCGCTGTTTTTTCTTCTTCCTCCGGTTTTTCAGGTTCCGGCTCAGCCAGCTTTTCCGGTTCAGTATCGCCGGCTTCCAGGGCGGCGCTGTCCGCTCCGGACTGAAGCGCGTTGTTTTCCTTTTCAAAGCTTACGCCCTGGACATGTACATCCACCCGTACCACATGAAGTCCGGTCATGGATTCAATTGCTTTGCGGACATTTTCCTGCGCGTCCATGGCAGCCCGCTGGATCGGTGTTCCGTATTCAACGATAACGTAAAGGTCCACCGCGGCTTCCTCGGTTCCGATCTCGACCTTTACGCCTTTTGTAACATTGCGGTTCTTGCTCAGGATGTTTCCGCTGACACTGCACATTCCGGCAATGCCTTCCACTTCATTGGCTGCAAGCCCAGCAATGATCGCAACCACTTCATTTGCGTATGTAATCCTGGCGGAAGGCGTCGTATCGGTCTCCGGCGTCTGGGGCAGTGTGCTGTTCGGATCCTTCTTAGCGGCCATGCATCGTTCCTCCTTCAGTGGAGTTTCAGATTCGTTTTATTATATCAGATTATTGTTTTCTTGACAACTGATCCGTCCTGCTCACTCCGCGCCTGCAGCTTCTGTTTTCCTTTCTTCTTCGGCAATCCGGATATGCAGTTCATCAAGCTGTTTCTGTTCGACGGGCCCGGGTGCGCCCATCATTACGTCCTGAGCATTTTTGTTCATCGGGAACGGAATGACTTCGCGGATGGATTCCTCCCCGGCGAGCAGCATCACCATTCTGTCCACTCCGGGAGCGATTCCGGCATGCGGCGGCGCACCGTAACAGAAGGCATTGTACATGGCGGGGAATTTGGCTTTCACGTCTTCTTCACCCAGGCGTACCATTTCGAAAGCTTTGATCATTATTTCCGGATCATGGTTCCGCACAGCACCGGAAGAAAGCTCAACGCCGTTGCAGACCAGATCATACTGGAAGGCGGTAATCTCCAGCGGATCCACTTCTCCGGCAGCGGCTTTGTTCAGGATATCCAGGCCTCCGTTGGGCATGGAGAACGGGTTGTGGCAGAATTCCAGTTCGCCGCTTTCCTCTCCGATCTCATACATCGGAAAATCAACGATCCAGCAAAACTCATATTTTTCAGCGTTCATGTGATTCGGGCACAGCTCTCCGAGCTTTCTGATCAGCACACCGGCTGTTTTCTGGGCAGCGCCTTTTTTTCCTGCGGCCAGCGCTACGAAAGTATTCGGCTTCAGCCCCATCGTCCGGACGATTTCTTCCTTTTTCTCCTGCAGGAATTTTGCGATTCCGCCGCTGATTTCCCCGTTCTCATCCAGTCTGAACCAGTAGCTTCTGTTGCCGCTGACAACTTCCGTATCGGCGCACAGTTTGTCTATCTGCTTTCTTGTTGCGTTAAAATCCGTTACAGGAACAGCTTTGATAACGTTCCCTTCAAACGGACCGAATCCGCAGTCTCCGAGCAGCTTCGTCACATCTGTCACCGTCAGGTCAATGCGCAGATCCGGTTTATCCGTTCCATAGGTTTCCATCGCCTCAAGATAAGGAATACGGCGGAACGGAGCTGAAGAAGCGGTATGATATTTTCCGAAACGTGAGAAAATCGGAGGCAGTACGTCTTCCAGCACGGCGAAAACGTCTTCCTGTCCCGCGAAAGCCATCTCCATATCAAGCTGGTAGAACTCACCCGGGCTCCGGTCTCCGCGGGCATCCTCGTCCCGGAAGCAGGGAGCAATCTGAAAATACCGGTCGAATCCGCTGGTCATCAGCAGCTGCTTGAACTGCTGGGGCGCCTGCGGAAGCGCATAAAACATACCCGGGTGTTTCCGGGCAGGCACCAGATAATCCCGGGCTCCTTCCGGAGAAGAAGCCGTCAGGATCGGTGTCGTGATTTCCAGGAAACCATGCTCCGTCATTGCCTGGCGCAGCGCAGAAACCACATTGCAGCGCATCACAATATTCTTTTTGACTTCGGGATTCCGCAGGTCAAGATACCGGTATTTCAGCCGGATGCTTTCATCAGCCTCCCGGCTTCTGTTGATCTGGAACGGCAGCTCGTTGTACCGGCATTTCCCAAGCACTTCAACTTCCTCCGGAACAACTTCGATATCCCCGGTATCCATTTTCGGATTCCTGTTGCTGCGTTCACGCACCGTTCCGGTAACCGAAACGACGCTTTCCTTGTTCAGACCGAGGAAAACATTCAGGATCTTTTCGTCTTCTGCAACCAGCTGTGTGCATCCGTAGAAATCGCGCAAAACCACAAAGGCAAGATTTCCGCCCACTTCCCGGACATTCTCCACCCATCCGCTCAGGCGGACTCTCTCTCCGGCGTTTTCCTTCCGAAGTTCGTTGCAGGTATGTGTTCTGTTCTGCATTTTATTTCATCTCCTGTCCGATCATGGCACGGACTTTCCCGCAGGCTTCCGCTGTGGAAACGACGGCCTCTTCTCCGCTTGCCATATTCTTGATTTTGACATTTCCGGAAGCTGCTTCCTCATCCCCGATCACCGCGGTCAGCGGGCTTCCGGTTTTGTTTGCGTACTTGAACTGCGCCTTAAGGCTCCGGCCGCAATGATCCAGATCTGCCCGGATTCCCGCCCTTCGCATCTTCTGTACCAGGTCGAAAGCATACAGCCTGTTTTCACCCATATAGGTCACAAAGACCTCGTACTGGTGCGGTTTCGGAATTGCAACGCCTTCTGCGTCCAGCAGCATCAGAACCCTTTCCAGTCCCATTCCGAAACCCACGGCCGGGATATCCTGTTCTCCGATTTCAGCCACCAGATTGTCATAGCGTCCGCCGCCGCATACCGTCAGTTTTCCGTCCTTCGTCTCTGTAACGAGTTCGAAAACGGTTTTGGTATAATAATCCAGGCCCCGTACAATTCTGTTGTTCACCCGGTACGGAATTCCGGCCTGCTGCAGGCACAGCTGCAGCTGCTCAAAGTGTTCCCTGCATTCATCGCAGAGCAGGTCCAGCATGCTCGGCGCGTCCTTCGTCAGCTCCTGGCATTTCTTTTCCTTGCAGTCCAGGGCACGGAGAGGGTTCCTCTCAAACCGCTCG
>JAEEGL010137954.1_pt1 | contig 16642 bp, 17 predicted proteins | sample 9134231 | NCBI WGS metagenome assembly JAEEGL01 (sample SAMN16246548, study PRJNA631951) | gut metagenome | biome: gut microbiome; feature: rumen; material: fiber-attached | host: Bos | place: Iran: Karaj | collected 2018-10 | reverse complement strand
TCAACAGGGGCTGCCCTTGCGGCAGCCCCTGTTTATTGTCCCTGCGCTTCCGGCGGCCTTGTTGACGGGCCGGAAGCACAAAAAGCCCGGCGGGCCGCGGCCCGCCGGGAATCTTGGGGTGGGGCGGCGGTTGGCGGGCCGCCGTCCCTGGGGGATATGAGCTTCTGCCGCTTCCACGGCGCCCCGGATAAGCTGTGCAGCCAGCATAACAGAGGCTGCGGGGGAAAAGCGGTCGAAATCCGTCGCCCGGATTCGATTTTGCGTGGAAGAAGCATCTTCCATTTTCCCCGGCGCTATGGTATACTGGCTTCAGGGCGGCCCAGCCCGCTCAGTAACCCCAGAAAGGAGAGAATCCTATGAATTTCGTGTTCACCGAAAAGAAGATGTCCTCCTCCGACGACCTGCGCGCTTATGCCGAAAAAAAGATCGGCAAGCTGGAAAAGCTGTTCCGGGGCGAATCCACCGCTTACGTCACCTTCCGGGTGGAGCGCAACCGCAACATCGCCGAGGTCACCGTCAGCTCCAACGGCATGTTCTACCGGGCCAGCGAGAGCACCAACGACATGTATGTCTCCATCGACGCCGCCGTTGCCGCTCTGACCCGCCAGGTGCGCAAGTATAAGACCCGTCTGGAAAAGCGGATCCATGAAAATGTCTTGGATGTGGATTTCGCCGCGGCAGTACCCGTGGCGGAGGAAGAGGAGACCGAATTCAAGGTCATCCGTACCAAGCGCTTCTCCATCAAGCCTATGAGCGTGGACGAGGCCATCCTTCAGATGAATCTGCTGGAGCACGACTTCTATGTGTTCCGCGATCAGGACGAGGACGACGCTTTCGCCGTGGTCTATCGGCGGCAGGCCGGGGATTACGGCCTCATCGTGGACTCCGACGAGGATTGAGCTTTCCCTCTTATTTCCCAGCCGATATTCAGGGACTGTTGCAAAATGCAGTCCCGTCCGAGAAAAACGAATGAAAATATTGTTGGGAGCGGACTTTCTGTCCGCTCCCAATGCGTTTTTCCCGCCAGGTTCTTTCGGATCCGGTATTCTGTTTGCAGAAATGCCTTGCGGCAGCGCTCTCAGGCGCCGGTCCTTTGGCCGCACTTCATGCAGAATTTGTCCCCCGGACGGAGGGGACCGCCGCAGTTCATGCAGAAAGCCCGCTGCGCGGAGGACGGCGCGGGCGCAGCGGCGCCTTCCGCCGGGGAAATGGATGCCCCGCAGCTCATGCAGAAGCGGCTGCCCGGCTTCACCGGCTCCCCGCAGGCGGGGCAGCGCATCTCGGCGGCGGCAGCTTCCTTCTCCGGCGCAGGCGCACCCTGCCAGATCGTCACCGGCTCCGACGCCGGCTCGGAGACCGTGACCGGTTCCGGGATCGGTTCCGGCGCAGGCGAAGCCTCGGCCTCTCCCGCCGCGGGGATGGATGCGCCGCAGGCCATGCAGAAACGGCTGCCCGGCTTCACCGGTTCCCCGCAGGCGGGGCAGCGGCCCTCCTCGGGCGCCTGCTCCGGTTCCGCCGCCGGAGCGGACAGGGTCTCAGGCTCCGGGACAGGGGCGGGGGCGGGCGCCGCCGGTTCCTCCGCCGTCAGCTCCAGCACGGCTTCCCGCAGTTCCTGGAGCGCCAGGGTCATTTTGTCGATGGCTTCGAGCAGTTTTTCGGTCCCTGCCATATCGCTAACCTCCAATTCCATGATGGCCGCCGACGCGGCGTGATCTTCTTATCTTTACTATAACAACCGGCGGCGGGATTTGCAAGGTCACCGCGGGGATTTCCCTTTCGCGCAGGGCAGATGGCGCCGCAGCAGTTGATTTCTCTCTGTCAGTTATGTATAATGATGAAATCAAAGAAATCAGACTGCCGCAGCGCAGCGGAAGGGAGAAACGCATGGACCTCCAGGCGCTTTTTGAACGCATCGGCTATACGGAGGGAGGCTCGGACACGGAACGGCTCATCCGCCTCCACCGGTGTTACGCTACCCACGTTCCCTTTGAGAACATCGACGTTTACAACGACAAGGACATCTCCCTCAAAACCGAGGATCTCTTCGACAAGATCGTGACCCGGCACCGGGGCGGCTACTGCTTTGAGATGAACGGCTTCTTCTGCGCCATCCTGCGGGAGATGGGCTTCCCCGCCTACGGGGTCCTCACCCGCCTGAGCATGAACGGCAGCGGCTTCGGCGGCTACCTCCACCGCATGAACCTGACGGAGGCCGACGGGGTCCGCTATATCTGCGACGTGGGCTTCGGGGGCGACTGCTTCTGCCGACCCCTGCGCCTGGAATACGACGTGCCCCAGAAGGTGCACGGCATGGTATACCGCGTGGTGCCGGGGACCACGCCCGGGGTGGAATACACGGTGCAGATCCTGCGGGGCGAGGAATTTCAGGACCTGATGGGCTTCATCGACCGGCCCGCTCAGGATGAGGATTTCCAGGTCAGCAATTATTATGTCAACCACAGCCCTTACTCCGGCTTCCGGAGCATGCTCATGCTCAACAAATTCACCGACGACGGGCGGGCCAGCATGTTCAATCTGAATCTGACCCTGACCACCGCAGAGGGGGTCCAGCGCCGGGAAGTGAGCTGGGAAGAGCTGCCGGAGGTATTGGAGCAGCATTTCGGCCTCAGCGTCATGCCGGACCGTCCGCCCCTGCCCATGGGACCCGGCTGATGGATCACGAGGGCTGGATGCGCGAAGCGCTGGTCCTGGCGGACGAGGCAGCCGCGGCGGGCGAGGTCCCCGTGGGCTGCGTGATCGTCCGGGAGGGCCGGATCATCGGCCGGGGCCGCAACCGGCGGGAGGAGGAACGCTCCGCCCTGGCCCACGCGGAGATGGACGCCATCCGGGAGGCCTGCGCCGCCCTGGGGGACTGGCGGCTTTCCGACTGCGGCCTCTATGTGACCCTGGAGCCCTGCCCCATGTGCGCAGGGGCCATCCTGAATGCCCGGATAAAATGGCTCTGCTTCGGGGCCCGGGACGAAAAAACCGGCTCCTGCGGCAGCGTATTGAACCTCTTTGAAGAAAACTACGGCTACCGCCCCGCCCTATACGGAGGGATCCTGGAGGCGGAATGCCTTGCGCGGCTGCGCTCCTTTTTCCGGGACCTGCGCCGCTGAACGGAGAATCCATGGAAAATGCTTTTTATGCTCTGGCCGCCCGGATGCGCAACATCCGCCGCTGGGGCCTCATGCGCAACAGCTTTGAGGAAAACCTGCTGGAGCACAGCCAGATGACGGCGGTGCTGGCCCACGCCCTGGCGGTGATCCGGCGGGACGTGTTCGGCCGGGAAGCCGACCCGGACAGGGCCGCCGCCGCCGCACTGTTCCACGACATGAGCGAGATCATCACCGGGGACATGCCCACGCCGGTGAAATATCTGAACGAGGACATCCGCCGCAGCTACAAGGCGGTGGAAAACCAGGCGGAAGCGCAGCTCACGCGGCTGCTGCCGGAGGGGATGCGAAGCGCCTACGGTGAGCTGCTGCAGGGCGGCAGCGGAGAGACGAAGGAGCTGGTGAAGGCGGCGGACAAGCTGGCCGCCTATATCAAGTGCGTTGAGGAGCTGCGGGCGGGCAACGAGGAATTCCGCTCCGCGGAGGAGCAGATCCGGCAGACGCTGGAGGCCTCGGCGCTGCCGGAGATCGCCTATTTCATGGAGCACTTTCTGCCCCCCTTCGGCATGACCCTGGACGAGCTGACCAAGGACTGATGGCAAAGGGCATCCTTGTGATCACCGGCCCCACCGCCACGGGGAAAACGGCCCTGGGCGTGCAGCTTGCAAAGGCTCTGGACGGGGAGGTCGTCTCTGCCGACGCCATGCAGCTCTACCGGGGCATGGTCATCGGCACCGCCGCCCCCACGCAGGAGGAGATGCAGGGCATCCCCCATCACCTGGTGGGCACCGTGGACCCGCGGGAGAGCTACTCCGTGGGGCGCTATGTGCAGGAGGCCTCCAGCTGCGCCGACGAGATCCTGGCCCGGGGAAAGCTCCCCATCCTGGTTGGCGGCACAAACCTCTATATCGAGGCCCTGCTGCGGGGCACGGACTTCGCCGCCGGAGACCCGGTGCTGCGCGCTCAGCTGGAGGCGGAATATGACAGACTCGGCGGCGAAGCCATGCTGGAAAAGCTCCGCGCCGCGGACCCGGAGCGGGCGGCAAAGCTCCACCCCAACGACCGCAAACGCATCGTCCGGGCGCTGGAGATCCACGCCCTGACGGGAAGGACCATCACCAGCTTCGACGAAGAAAGCCGCAGCGCGCCGCCCCGCTACCCCGCCTGCACCGTGGCCCTGAGCTTTGAAGACCGGGCAAAGCTCTATCAGCGCATCAACGACCGGGTGGACAGGATGTTCGCCCGGGGGCTCGTGCAGGAGGTCCGGGACCTGTTGGCGCTGGGCGTCACGGAAAAGGACACGGCCATGCAGGCCATCGGCTACAAGGAGGTGGCCGCCGCCCTCCGCGGAGAGTGCGCCATGGAGCAGGCCGCGGAGCAGATCCGTCAGGCCTCCCGGCGCTATGCCAAACGCCAGCTCAGCTGGCTGCGGGGAAAACCCGAGGTCCATTGGCATCTTTGGAAAAAAGAAACGAATTATCGAGAAGCCTGCCAGTTTTCGACAAGGATCCTGGAAATTTCTGGTATACTTTGAGCCGAGACCTCACCGGGTCATCAGGCAGGGAGCGCCTTCCGGCGCTCCGCCGGAAACAGAAAGGATGCGGAAAACATGCAGAAGACCATGAACATACAGGACAGCTTCCTGTCCCTCGCCAGAAAGGAAAAATCGCAGCTGACCCTTTTCCTCATGAACGGCTTCCAGATGCGGGGCTTCGTCACCGGCTACGACAGCTTTACCGTGGTGCTGGACTGCGAGGGGAAGCAGGAGCTCATTTACAAGCACGCCATATCCACCATCATTCCGGCGCGGCCTTTGCCTCTGCCGCTGCCGGCAGCGTTACAGACGGAATAGAGGGCCTCCCGGTCCGCGGGGACCGCGTGGGGGCCGCTGGGAGAGCCTGGGAATGAAGAACACGAATCTGACTCTGAAGCTGGCCTGCTATCTGATCGTCGCCGCATTGCTCGTGTGGCTGGGCATCTATGCTTATCAGGCCCTGAACGACCCCTATCGGACGGTGCCCGTCACGGGCATCAGCATCCGGGACAGCGTGGAGGTCCGGGGCATCGTCGCCCGGGAGGAGCAGGTGCTTTACAGCGTTTACAGCTCCGTGCGGGTCAAGCTGGCGGAGGGGACGCGGGTTTCCGCGGGCGGCACCGTGGCGGAAGCCTTCGACTCCGAAGAAGCGATGCTGCAGGCCGTGCGTCTGGCGGAGCTGCGCGCGGAGGCGGAAGAGTTGACCGCCCTGCTGAACCTGGGCAGCGCGGAAAGCACCCAGCAGGCCGACGGGGAGATCCAGTCCGGCATCCGCGAGCTGCGGCAGTGCGTCTACGAGGGGGATTTCACCGCCGCCGAGGCCATCAGCCAGACCCTGCAGACCCAGGTCTTCGCCGCCTTCAGCAATCCCGCGGACGTTCGTCTGCGCCTGCAGGAGATCGGAGAAGAGATCAGCCGCCTGGAGCAGCAGCGCAGCGGCGCCGAACGCTCCGACCCCATCACCGCCCCCGTTTCCGGGCTCTACAGCAGCACGGTGGACGGCTGGGAGGACCTGGGCTACGGGCAGCTGAAGGAGATCGGCGCCGACGACCTGCGGGCCCTGCTGCGGGAGGATCGCTCCGTTCCAGCCTGGTCCCTGGGCAAGCTGGTCAGCGGCACCAAATGGTACTTCGCCGCCCTGGTAAACAGCGGCGACGCAAGCCGCATCAGCGGCAAGAAGGAGATCTCCGTCCGCTTCGGCCGCTACTACGGCGAGGAGCTGCGCATGCGCGTGGAATGGCTGAGCCCGGAGGAAAACGGGCAGCGCGCCCTGCTGCTCAGCTGCGACGAGCACATGAGCGACGTGCTGAGCATGCGATACTAGGAGGCGGAGCTGGTCCTTTCGGAGGAAGCGGGCCTGCGGATCCCCCGGAAGGGGCTTCACGTGGACGACAGCGGCCAGGCCTGCGTCTATGTCCAGACCGCCCTGCTGGTGGAAAAGAAGCCGGTGCGGGTGGAGCGGGATTTCGGCGATTACTATCTGGTCAGCAGCGAAGTTCTCCGGGCCGGAGACCAGGTCATCGTCAGTGCTAAAAACCTCTATGAAGGAAAGGTCGTGGGCTGAATGGAAAGCATCCGGGACAACGTCCGCCGCGTGCGGGACGAGATCGCCGAGGCCGCTCTGCGCGCCGGAAGGAAGCCGGAGGAGATCTGTCTGGTGGCCGCCTCCAAGACCAAGGACGCCGAGGCCGTGAGGGAGGCCATCCGAGCAGGGGTGGACGCCTGCGGGGAAAACCGGGTGAACGAGTTTCTGGAGAAGGACGCCCAGGGCGCTTATGAAGGCGCGCCGAAGCACTTCATCGGCCGCCTGCAGCACAACAAGGTGCGGCAGATCACCGGAAAGGCAGACCTGATCCAGTCCGTGGACAGCGCTGCTCTGCTGGAGCTTCTGGAAAAGCGGGCCGCCCTGCTGGACACGGTGCAGCCCATCCTCCTCCAGGTGAACATCGGGCGGGAGGAAACCAAGGGAGGCTTCCTGCCGGAGGCGGCGGACGAGGCCGCCGCCATGGCTTCTTCCCTGCCCCATCTCCGCCTGGAGGGGCTGATGGCCATCCCCCCCGCCTGGGAAAAGGGGGGCGCTTCCTGGCCCGGCGGAAAAATTTATCCTTATTTTGACGAAATGTACCGGCTATATATTGACATACGGGAAAAAAAATACGATAATGCCCATATATGGTGTTTATCAATGGGGATGAGCGGTGATTTCGCCCAAGCGATAGTATCCGGTGCCAATATGGTGCGGGTGGGCAGCGCCATCTTCGGAGCCCGGACGGCTCCACAGCCATGAGAAACGGAGACGATTGAAATGGGTATTCTTGACAATTTGAAGCGGATCGCGCGGCCTTACGACGATGAAACCTTTGAGGATTATGAAGAGAAACCGAAGCCGGCGCCTGCGGCTTCCGTCTGGTCCGAGGGTGATGACTTGAACGTATCTGAAAAGAAGACCGGGAACAAGGTCGTGAACATTCACGCCACTGCCCGGCTTCAGGTGGTGCTGGTCATGCCGGAGCAGTATGAAGCTGCCCGGGAGATCGCCGACCATCTGCGGGACAAGCGTACCGTAGTCCTGAATCTGGAGAACACCAACAAGGACATCTCCCGCCGCATTCTGGATTTCGTCAGCGGCGTCGCCTATGCGCAGGACGGGAAGATCAAGAAGGTGGCTGTCAGCACTTTCATCGTCACGCCCTACAACGTGGACATCCTCGGCGACCTGATCGACGAGCTGGAGAACAACGGCGTCTACTTCTGATTCTGATCTCAGGCCGGCAGCTCCGGGAAAGGATGGCATACATTGCTGACACCCCAGGAAGTATCGAACAGCGTATTTGAAAAAGCCGTATTCGGCGGCTACGATATCGCCTCGGTAGACAAGCTCATGGCCCAGCTCACGCAGGACTATACTTCCCTCTACCGGGAGAACGGTATCCTGAAAACGAAGATGAAGGTGCTGGTGGACAAGGTGGAGGAATACCGCTCCACGGAGGACGCTATGCATATGGCGCTGCTCCAGGCGGAGCGGACCGCCAAGGACATCGTCGCTGCCGCCGAGGCCAAAAGGGATACCATCGAAAAGGAAACCGCTGAAAAGAGCGAAGAGCTTCTGAAGCAGGCGGAGGCGGAAACGGAGGCGCGGCGTGCCGAGATCCGGAAAGATCTGGCCGCTGAGGAAGCCGCCCTGAATAATGCAAAAAAGGCCACCGCCGAATATCTCGACCGGTTGAAGAACGCCATGAGCGCTTATGCGGAGACGCTGAACCGGATCTATGATTTTGTGGAGCCCCTGTCTCCCCAACCGGAGCAGCCTGCCTCAGCGGAGGCTGTGAACGTTCCGGAGGAAGCGCCTCCCCCGGAAGAGAAGCCCAGAGAGAGCGGCTTCACCCAGGACACGGTGGAGAACATCGCAGAGATCATCAACCGCGCCATCTCCTCCACGCAGGAAAAGGAGAAGACCGCCGAGGAAGCAGCCGATCCGGAATCCACCATTTCCAAGCTTCCCAACATCGATTACGATAATCTGCTTTTTGGAAAGAATTACGACCCCACCAAAAAATGAAATACCCATATCCGCCGCGCAGCTGCCGCTGCGCGGCGATTTTTATACTGATCTCCCATGGAAACCAGACAGGGAACTGCGAGAATGATCTGTGTCAGTCGAGGCGAAGGATGCGTTTCGGGCTGTCGCTTGCCAAGGACGCCTAAGAAGGATGGCGCAAATCAGGCCGCAAGAACGGCCGTATTTCATGGGAGACCGGTATGATCCCGCAAAGAAAAGCGCCTCTGCCCTTGCATTGAGGGCGAGGATAGGATAGAATAGCTTTATTATATGTGGGATTGCGCCCTGTCGGGCGATCCCGATGGAGGCAGACAAATGGCAGGCACCACCACCGTCCGCAGCATGGGCGTCCACGGCATCCGCGGCTATGGCGTGACTGTGGAATGCTATGCCGCCCACGGGGTCCAGAGCCCCTTCGACATCGTGGGCCTGCCGGATGCGGCGGTCAAGGAGGCCCGGGAGCGGGTGCGGGCTGCGGTGAAAAGCCGGGGCTTCCGCTTCCCGCCGGGGAGGATCACGGTGAACCTTGCCCCGGCGGACACCCGCAAGGGCGGCACCGTATATGACCTGCCCATCTTCCTGGGAGTGCTCACCGCCACGGAGCAGCTTCCGACCCTCCCCGACGACTGTGCCTTTTTCGGAGAACTGAGCCTGAACGGGCTTCTCCGCCCCGTCCCCGGCGCGCTGAGCATGGCGCTGGCTGCCCGGCGGGAAGGGATCCGCCGTCTCTTCGTCCCGGCCGCCAATGCTTCCGAGGCCGCCTTTGCCGAGGGGCTGGAGGTCTACGGGGCGGAGGATGTTGGACAGCTGCTGGCCCATCTGCAGGGAGAAACGCCTCTGACAAGGGCGGAAGCGCCGCCTCTCGCCGCCCTGATGGGTCCCATGCCGGACTTTGCCGACGTGAAGGGACAGGAGGACGTGAAGCGCGCCCTGGAGGTGGCGGTAGCCGGCGGTCACAACGTATTGCTCTCCGGTCCGCCGGGGGCGGGCAAAAGCATGCTGGCCTCCCGCCTTCCTTCCATTCTCCCGGCCATGAGCCTTGAGGAAATGCTGGAAACCACGGAGATCCACTCCATCGCCGGACTCACCGGCCCGGGGAACCCCATCGTGGCCCAGCGCCCCTTCCGCGCCCCCCATCACACGATTTCCTCCTCCGGTCTGGTCGGCGGCACCGCCAATCCCCGGCCCGGTGAGATCAGCCTGGCCCATAACGGCGTCCTCTTCCTGGATGAGCTGCCGGAGTTCAGCCGCCAGACCCTGGAGGTGCTGCGGCAGCCCCTGGAAAACGGGGAAGTCACCATTTCCCGGGCCGCCGGGGCGGAGACCTTTCCCAGCCGCTTTATGCTGATCTGCGCCATGAACCCCTGCAAGTGCGGATGGTACGGGCACCCCTCCGGCCGCTGCACCTGCTCGGAAAGCGCCGTCCGGGCCTATCGCCAGCGCATCTCCGGCCCGCTGCTGGACCGCATGGACATCATGCTCTCCGTCCGCTCCCTGGAATATGACGAGCTGCGCAGCGAAAGCGCCGGGGAATCCAGCGCAGACGTCCGCGCCCGGGTGGAAAAGGCCCGCGAGATCCAGCGCAAGCGCCTTGCGGGCACCGGGGAGACGGTGAATGCCCGCCTTTCCGGCGGGCTGCTGCGCCGGTCCTGCCACCTGGATGAGCCCAGCGAAGGCATGCTCCGGGCCGCCTATACCCGGCTGGGGCTCACCGCCCGCAGCTATGACAAGGTGCTGCGGGTGGCAAGGACCATCGCAGACCTGGCCGGCAGCGAGGCGATCCGGCCCCCCCACCTGGCGGAAGCCCTGCAGTACCGCGCCCGCCTTTAACCCGGGAAGCCCGGGCTTCAATAGAACCACCCATAACAAAGGAGGTCATACCATGAAAAAGCGGCTCCTTTCCTTCCTTTTGATCGCCCTTCTGCTGGCCGCCCTGCTCCCCTCCGCCCTTGGGGCCGATGTGGTCCTTTCCGGGCAGAATCTGACGGTGAACGGCGTGTCCATCCGCTGCGAGAAGTACAATATCGACGGCAGCAACTATTTCAAGCTGCGGGATATGGCTTTTCTGCTCAACGGCACGGAGAGTCAGTTCGCCGTGGGCTATGACGCGGAGAGCCGGACCGTGACCATCACCAGCGGCAGTCCTTATGAGTCCAACGGCACGGAGCTGATGTTCAGCGGGGAGGATAAATCCGCCACCGCCGTTCCCAGCAGCCAGACCATCCTGATCGACGGTGCGCCGGTGGAGGATCTCTCCGTCTACAACATCGGCGGCAACAACTTTTTCAAGCTGCGGGATCTGGGCGCCGCCGTGGGCTTCCGGGTGGACTATGACGCGGAGACCAATACCGCCGTCGTCCTCAGCGGCATGGGCGAAGCGGCTCCCGTGCTCCAGGAGATGACCCCGGAGCAGATCTATGCCCGCTGCGCCCCCGCGGTGTTCTACATTGAGATCTACGATGAAAGCGGCTGGCACATCAAAAACGGCAGCGGCTTCTTCCTCACCTCCGACGGTCTGGCCATCACCAACTACCATGTGATCTCCGGCGCTTCCAGCGCTTCCATCACCGTCTCGGATACCGGCGAGGTCTACCAGGTGGCCGGGGTCTACGATTACAGCGTGGATGAAGACTGGGCCGTGCTGCAGATCGACGGCAGCGGCTTCCAGACCCTGGAGATCGGCGCGGCAGACTATGACGTGGGCGGCGCCACCGTCTATGCCATCGGCAGTCCTCTGGGCCTTCAGAACACCATTTCCTCCGGCATCATCTCCAATCCCGCCCGGATCGACGGCGGCATGACCTACATCCAGATGAGCGCGGCCATCTCCCCCGGCAGCAGCGGCGGCGCCCTGCTGAACAAATACGGCCAGGTCATCGGCATCACCTCCGCCACCTATACCGAGGGGCAGAACCTGAACCTGGCCATCCCCATGACCTATCTGGAGAAGATGGACACCAGCGGCTATTCGCCCCTGAGCAACTACCACAGCAATCCCACCGGAACGCTGACCCTCTCCACCGCCAGGCTGAACCTGGGCCTGAACGAGACCGGCAGCGTCACTGTCACCGCCATCGAACAGAACTGCGACGAGACCGTCTCCGTCCGCTACGTCATCGGGGATACGGACATCGTTTCCTGCTCCTGGGGCGGCTGGGTCGGCGACGACAACACCCTGATCATAAACCCCCTGCGCATCGGCAACACGGATGTGACCGTATACTTCCTCATCAACGGCACGGAGACGGTGCTGGACGCGAAAACCCTGTCCGTGACCGTCACCTCCGAGGGCAGCAGCCAGATCGAGGACGACACCACCATCTTCTATGTGGACAATGAGACGCTCTTTGTGGGTCTCTTCGGCCAGGGCGAGATCCATGTTCACGGGCACACCGATTATCTGGACGATCCGAACCACCACGTTTACGCCACCTACTATGTCGGTGACAGCTCCATCGCGGAGTGCTCCTGGAGCTCCTGGGACGGAGACGATATCACCCTCTTTGTCTCTCCTCTGGCCACCGGCAGCACGGAGATCACGCTGGTCTACCACCTGGAGGACGATACGGTGCTGGCGCAGGAGACCGTGACGGTTTACGTCGTCTTCGGCTCCATCAGCGTTTCCGAGGATGAGCTGGGCATGACCGTGGGCGAAACCGTCACTCTGGCGGTCACAGGCCTTACCGAGGGGGACGATGAGATCGACCTTTTCCTCAACTGGAACACCTACGGCGACGATATCCTGACCGTTGAATGGGGAGACTGGCAGGAGGACGGCGTCACCTGTGACCTGTATATCACAGCCCACGGGCCGGGCGAGGCGGACGTGGAGATCACCATCGAGGATGAAGAAGGAAACCTGGTGCTGGACTGCATCTCCATCCCCGTCTCCGTGGAATGAGCTTCCCGCTCTATTCAATACAGAGCGTTGACCGATGAGCCCGAAAGGGGGAAAAACCGATGAATATCGTCGTCGCAGGCGGCGGCAAGGTGGGCGGCGAGCTCGTGCAGCAGCTCAGCCAGGAGGGCCACAGCGTCACGGTCATCGACGTCAGCAGCGCCCGGGTGGAGGAAATGAACGGGCAGTATGATGTGATGGGCATCGTGGGCAACTGCGCCACGCTGCAGGTCATGCAGGAAGCCCAGGTGGAAAAGGCGGACCTTCTCATTGCCACCACCGCTTCCGATGAGCAAAACCTGCTGGCCTGCCTGCTGGCCAAAAAGATCGGCGCGACCCATACCATCGCCCGGGTCCGGGATCCCCAGTATGTGGGACAGATGGAATACCTCTCCGAGGATCTGGGCCTGAGCATGTATGTCAATCCGGAATACTCCGCAGCTTCGGAGATCTTCCGTCTGCTTCGCTTCCCCTCCGCCCAGAAGCTGGAGCTCTTTGCCGGCGGACGGGTGGAGATCGTGGAGATCACGGTGCCGGAAGGCAGCGGTATGGCGAACATCCCCCTGCGGGATCTGCCGAAGGCCCTGGGCGCTCGCATCCTCATCTGCGCCGTGCAGCGCGCCGAGGAGGTCTGCATCCCCAAGGGTGACTTTGTCCTTCGTGCCGGGGACCGGATCAGCATCACCGCCGAGCCCAACGAGGTGACGAGGGTCTTCAAGGCCCTGGGCCTGCTGCGCAAAAAGGTGGACGATGTGATGCTGGTGGGGGGCGGCCTCATCAGCTACTACCTGGGGCGGATGCTCTGCGGCATCGGCACCCGCACCGTCATCGTGGAGCGGGATACCGCCCGCTGCCGGGAGCTCTGCGAGCTGCTGCCGGACGCCACCATCATCAACGGGGACAGCACGGACCATGAGCTGTTGGGCGAGGTGGGCATCCACCACATGGACGGGGTCGTGGCCCTGACGGGTTCCGACGAGGAGAACATCATCCTGGGCATGTATGCCGACTCCCTGGGCGAAGCCCGGAAGGTGGTGGTGAAGGTCAACAACGGCAATCTGGTGCGGCTGGGCGAACGGGCCGGGCTGGAAAGCGTGCTGAGTCCGAAGCACATCACCGCCAACACGATCCTGCGCTATGTGCGAGGCATGTCAAATTCCCTGGATTCCAATGTGGAGGCCCTGCACACCTTCTGCTCCGGCCAGGTGGAGGCTCTGGAATTCTCCGTGGGCAAGCAGGCCGGGGGGGTGGCCGGCATCCCTCTGAAGGATCTGCGCCTGCGGCGGGATCTGCTGCTGGCCTGCATCATCCGCGGCGGCCGCCCCATCATTCCCGGCGGCAGCGACGTGATCCGCCAGGGCGACCATGTGTTGGTGGTCACCACGGCGGAAGGCCTCAACGACATCACGGACATTCTGGAATAAAACGAAACGCAAAGCCCGCGTCTCCCCCAAGGGCGGAGATGCGGGCTTTTGAAAGGAACGGACATGGAAATGATCACAAGCTGTCACCCCGGCGGGGACGCCCTCACCCTGGAGGCCGCGAAGCTCTGCGGCTGGAAGGAAGGGGACCGGATCCTGGACGTGGGCTGCGGCAGCGGCGGGAGCATGGTCCTGCTGAAGAACACCCTGGGGGTAAAGCCCGTGGGCTGCGACAAGGACGAAGGGATGCTGGCCCGGGCCAGGCTCCTGGATCCGGATCTCAAGCTGCGCACCACCGACGGCATGAGCCTGGACTTCCCCTCCCTCTATTTCGACGGGGCCCTGCTGGAATGCTCCTTCAGCCTCATGAACCGCCACGACGAGATGCTCAACGAGCTTTACTGCGTGCTGAAAAAGGGCGCGAAGCTGGCCATCAGCGACCTCTACTATATCAACCCCGATCCAGACGAGGCCGGAAGGGTCTACTACGAAGCCAGGCGCATCCTCAGCACCCCCAGGGAGGAAGGGGACTGCGAAAAGGCCGACGAGATCCCCTCCCCCTATCTGCTGGACGGGATGTTCGTCATTGACAATCTCCTTTACGCCATCCGGGAGACGGGGTTCGAGATCACCTGCTTCCGGGACCGGACGAAACATCTGCAGGACTGGTACGCCCAGCTGCTCATGGACTACGGCAGCATGGAGGAATACTGGAAGCAGACCCTTCCTCCCGGCAGCACCCCCTTCTGCCGAGCCAAGGTGGACAAGCATACCGGCTATTTTCTCCTGACGGCGGAAAAGCTGTGATCGGCGCATTGATCCTGGCGGCGGGCTATTCCTCCCGCATGGGGGACTTCAAGCCCCTGCTTCCCGTGGCGGGGGTCCCCGCTCTGAAGCGCTGCATCGACACCCTGTCCGCCGCAGGCGCGGTGACCGCGGTGGTCACCGGTCACCGGCGGGAAGAGCTGTCGCCCCTGCTGCGATCGTGGGGCGCGGAGGAGATCGTGAACCCGGATCATGACCGGGGAATGTTCACCTCCGTGCAGGCGGGCGTGCGCTTCTTTGCGGAGAAGGGGGCGGAGATGATCCTCCTGCTCCCCTGCGACTGCGCCGCCGTCCCCAAGGAGGCGGTCCGGCAGCTCATCGCCTGTGCCGGGGACAAGGGGGAATATGCCCTGCCCACCTATGAGGGCCGCAACGGCCATCCCCTGCTGATCCCCCGGCGGTATTTTGACGAGATCCTGGGCTTTTCCGGCCCCGGCGGCCTCAAGGGAGCCCGGGATCTTCATGACGATACCCTCCTGCGCCTTCCCATGCCCTGGCAGGGGACGGTGCTGGATATGGACACCCCGGAGGATTACGCCGCCCTCTGCGCCTATGCGCAGGACGACGGCCTGGCCGGGCTGGCCGCCGGCCGGCGCTTCTGGCTGCTGCGCCACGGGGCCACCCTTCTCCACAGCGGCAAGGTGGTCATGGGCCGTTACGACGCCCGCCTCTCCGACCTGGGACGGGCCCAGATGGAGGCAATGGGCCGCCGTCTGGCGGCAGAGCAGCTGCGGGCCTCCGCCCTCTATGTGAGCCCCCTCCGCCGGGCCAGGGACAGCGCCGCGCTGGTGAACGCCTCCCTGGGCCTTCCCATCCGGGAGGAGGCGGGCTTCAGCGAGATCAGCCTGGGGGCCTGGGACGGGCAGCTGATCGAGGACGTGAAGAAAAAATGGCCCGATGAATACGCCCGGCGGGGCGAATACCTCATGAGCTACCGCTTCGACGAAGGGAGCGAGAGCTTCTATATGGTGCAGCACCGGGTCCGGCAGGCCCTCCTGCGGCTGCTGAAGGCGGACGGCAGCCCGGATATCCTCATCCTCAGCCATGCCGGGGTCATCAAATGCCTGTGGGGGCTGCTCCAGGGAAAGGACATCGACTGGTCCTTCCCCCTCTGCCGCCCGGACAAGGGGGAGCTGACGGTGCTCCGGACATAAGGAAACCGCACGGCCTTTCGGGCCGTGCGGTGCTCATAGCCATCGTTTCGCCGGAATCTCAGGACTGGATTGCCGCTTCCGCCTTGATCTGCTTCAGGGCCTGGGCCAGCTGATCGGGGCAGGAGGTGGGCTTGGGGCCGCAGTGGATGCCGTCCACGATGGAAATCACCTCGTCGATGGGGCGGTTCTCGCTGAGCCGGGCCACGCCCAGGGTGTTGCCGGGGCAGCCGCCGATGAACTCCACCTTGCGGATGATGTCGCCTTCCATGTCGATAACGATGCTCTTGGAGCAAACGCCCTTGGTTTTGTAAGTATACTGCATTTTTATTCTCCTTTGCTCGTTTGTTTTTTTCTATCATAGCACAGGCCTCCCCGTTCTTGCAAGAGCCTGTGCGGCATATATATCCCCATAAACGAACACCGGACAAAGGGGGTAGATGCCTTGAGACGGCTGATGCGGGATCTGGCGGTGCTGCTTGTCGTGGCGCTGCTGACCTTCGGGATGGACCGGCTGGGGGCCTTTTCCGCCCTGGCCGCCCGGCTGGAAATGCCGGCGGAGGAGAAGGGGGAGGCTCCCTCCCTCTGGCCCGGGGAAAGCGCGCCCTACCTTCCTCCCGCCCCGATCCCTGCACGGGAACCGGAAGCGGAAGCGGAGACGGACGGGAGGGAGCTGATCGCCGCCCTGTCCCAGGGGGACCTGCGCAGCGCCAGCGGTCTCACGGTGGATCAGCTGGGCCTGCTGCGGGAGGGCTGGAGCTATACCCTCTCCGCCGAAAGCCCCCAGGTCCTCATCTTCCACACCCACAGCTGCGAGGCATACACGCCCCAGGGGGAGGGCGTCTACGAGGCCAGCGGCGACTTCCGCACTCTGGAGGACAGCCAGAGCGTCATCGCCGTGGGGGACGAGCTTGCCGCCGTTCTGGAACAGCGGGGCTTCGGGGTGATCCACGACCGCAGCCTTTACGACTATCCCAGCTACAACGGGGCCTATGACCGCTCCGGCGCGGCGGTGAGGCAGCTGCTGGAGGCTAATCCCGGCATCCGGGTGGTGATCGACCTCCACCGGGATTCCCTGGGCGGACGGCGGACGGAATACCTGCTGCCCGACGGGACGAAGAGCGCCCAGGTGATGCTG
>JAEEGL015800845.1_pt1 | contig 16643 bp, 11 predicted proteins | sample 9134231 | NCBI WGS metagenome assembly JAEEGL01 (sample SAMN16246548, study PRJNA631951) | gut metagenome | biome: gut microbiome; feature: rumen; material: fiber-attached | host: Bos | place: Iran: Karaj | collected 2018-10 | reverse complement strand
GTACATATAGTCTAGGGATGCCCATATATGTCTGCCATTTCGGGTTTTAAAATAAGTCAGCTTTCAAATCACACTGAACATCATTCACTCTTATAGAAGCATCGAAAGCGTAATTGCTGGAGCATAACGAAAAAAAGACCGATCGATAAACGAAGGGTCTTCAGCAGTTCATACATGCAGCAGGGATTTCGTTTGATCTTTATTCAGAGTGAAAGTCTTACGCAGCGAGAGGCAAACTTCTTGTTTTTAGCTTTCGTCTATGAAAATGTCCTCACCGCCAAGCAAACTGTCCAGGCAGAAACCGTTCACATCACCGCGATTGTCTTCATTGCTCAGTACGCACAGAACAGTGAATGCCCTCTGTCCTTCAGGACCATACAAATTCCTGCCGCCAATAACAGAATCAACGGAATAGCCCGTCTCCTCATTTACGCCATAGAAATCCTCTCCACCGCCGATTTCTGGGACAGCATAACCGACAAGTTATCCATCTTCATCATAAAAATACGAACCTCTGAGAACACTTTTCACGCTGCAGCTCTTTTTTCTTCATATGCATCACCGTATTAATCATTCGCTGCTTGTACTCTTATCTTCCGCCAGATATCTGTTATGAAAATCGTCCCGAACATCAGTGCATGATTGATAGTGATTTATCTGAATAAGCAGTATACTCCAAAAATCTTCTAGAATATCAGGAAATAGCTTTATAAAGGCATTATCTCACGGCCCATTCCTTGTAGGTGTGGATTCTTGAGAAAACCTTTTCTTCTCCGCACGTGCTACGTTTGTTCAAGAAGAAGATGAATTTCCAATCAGGCTCCAGAGCCGTTCATATAAGGGCTTTCACGGGATTTGCACCCGGGTGCATGGCCTGTGCACCCTGTTTGCACCCGGGTGCAGAATACGCCATTAAACACTCGGAAAGGTTCCTACACAGACACAGCTAGAGCAGGATCCTTCACTATTGTGGAGGTGCGCCAAGGGCATTGGCTCCACAATAGTTGGGAGGGGCTCAAGTCCGGCGCTGAATAAATCTGCTTGGACTTTTTGCTCATTTTTGAGATAAAGTCCTTATACAAAGCCGGCGATGGGGATCATACTCCCTGTCAGCGGTTTTTGCTCATTTACAGCGCATCTTCCAATTCTTCTTCAGTATATCCAAATGTGTAATCTTCGTCCTTTCCATTTGAGGCCCAAATCTGTGTGGCATCCCAAACACTCAGTCGTTCGCTGTCATCCTTATCTTCGTAATCATCCTCGAGGAACACTTCGTCCTTTTTGCGCTTTGTCATAGTTATTTCCTCCCCGTCGGTTTGAACTTGGCGCTATATGCCTTGACTTCTTCGTCGTCAGTAAGCCAGCCATATCGCTGCAAGAACTCCAGCTTTCGATCATCAGTATCGTAATGCTCCTCTTCGCGTTTACCGGGAATTCTCTCGTTCTCCTTCCCATTGAAGAAGCGAGTGGATTCACCTTGCCGGTATGAGACCGGTTCACCATCCTTGATGTACTTTCCGCAGTAGACGCTCTTATAGCCTCGATATTCTCTCTCATCGCCTACCATACCATCCAAAAGCCCACTGGCGAGCTTTGCCAACAGGCTTTTTTCCTCTGCAGTCCTACTCATGCCGCAGCCACTCCCTTCATATAGCTGTCCACCCAAGTCTGTCCATCCATCAGAATAATGTTGTTCTTCAGTGCTTCAGCAATTTTCTCTGGCGAGGCGTGCCAACCGGAAGGCAGATTGCGGATGTGTCTGCTTACCTCGAACGGGAGAGTCTCCGAATTCGAAGCAATGGCTGTTACGACGTCCGGGATTGGTTCAGGGGGAATTTCCTTCACGACCTGAGTAACCGTCTCCACCGCCTTAGTGGTCGGGGTCTTCACAACTCCCCTCAGTGAATCCCAAAGAGCTTTGATAGTGGCCTTGTTCTTGATGCCCAGAATCAACAAAATCAGAGCACCAATTCCGATACCTGCTGCAATGAGTGCTTTCTTGTGTTCCTTGATCCAGCGGATCAAACCTTTACGATCTTCCATGCTACGTCCTCCTTTTTTCGTCGTGCCCCTCGTCCAGAGCAGGGTGGAAGGTTTACGTTCACATTATATCGATCGGTTTATCCACTGTCGTCCACAGTCTGTGAACATGTTCAAGTAAACGCCTCTATGTTAAATTTCAAGAAACGCGCGGCATAGACATTTTTCACTGAGACGAATGCATTAAGCATTTCATATCCTATTCTACGATTGAATGCCCATTCTAAATCATTGTCGACTATATTCCAAACATATTGTAGAGCCAAATAATAATCAGCCAAATCAGACCACTCTGCTGATTTTTTAACTGCTGTCAGTCTCTCATCAACCATCTCTTTGGCTTCATCGTCATCAATCGAAGCCAGAATAGCTTCAGCCTCTTCTGCAAAACTGGGATCTGTATTCTCAAGTATTTTACGAGCATTTTTGTCCTGTTTGGCCAACTGTCTAAGTGCTGCTGGTTTCGCTTCCAACACCTTCGGAGTATTGAGCATAAACAGTGTCAAAAACCATAATCCAATAACATTTGCAGCTGCTTCGACTGCGCTATCGTCATTTTCACAGGCTTTCTCATATTCCTCAAAACAAACATCAACATTATCAATCCCATCCAAGCTGATTCTGCGCAACTGATCATAGAACGACTTATGCATCCTGAAGGCTTTTGCAAAATGTTCATCAGAGAGTGCTTTTTCCGACACAGCTATGGGAACAATAATGTCAATGCTTTTCCAAAAAGCAGTGTTATCCACTCTGATTTTGTCGATTGCTGTTAAATCACAATGTAGAAGTTCTTCAGTTGAAACCATAAAGTGCTGCGCAATAGCGGCCAGCGTCTCTTTCTTTGGTTCCCTCTGGCCTTTTTCATAATAAGAGATAGTGTTTTTTTCTACGTATATAGCTTCGCCTAATTGTTCTTGGGTCTCACCAAAAGCACACCGTAAACTCTTAATATTTGCCCCTAACTTCTCTAAACTGGTCATAGTCATATCCCCATAGTTTTCTCGATACATCTTCGGCCTTCCTGCTTACATTTCCCAGTCGAAGGGATGTCCGTCGATAAACTCAGCGACCTTACTGATCGTACAGGGCTCTCCATGAGCGAGGGCGTTCCGTAAATCATGAAGAAGTTCGATTCGAGACCGTGATTCCTCGTCGGGAATGTAGAGCAGGTATTGGGAAGTATCGGCATCGCGTTTAAGCTTGGTCATACGATATATGGTGCCAAGCTCGGCATCATCAGGGTCGCTGATCACATCTCCAAACTGATAGATCAATTGAGACCTCCCAGTCTTGAAGTCATAATAACGCTCGCTCAGCGCTTCCTGGATTTGTTGGTGATAATGCTCCACAAACGATACTCTTTCGATCTCGAGCATCGGGAACAGAACCTGAAGCTGCGCTTTCCAGATCTGTGCTCCTATAGCATCCGTGTTATTCTTGCGAACCAAACTGAGGATATGCTGATCGTTGCTTTCTCCACGACGCAGGTACATCCCATTCTCAGCAATGGTCTGCATTCCAACGATTGGTTCTTCAGCTGTAAAGTTGCATTCTTCCATAAATGCCTGCGAAGTCTCCGCGTCTGTATTGCACAGCAAAGAACACATGACCGCAGAGTATTGCTGCCAGGTTGGGGAATATGTGCCCTTTTCCCGATTGAGATAGATGCTATTGAACAGCGTCAGATCATAGCGCTTAATCATATCGCTATAGCGAATAACGGCGAGATTACGGCGTTCATATTCCTTATCTGTCCATTTCACTTCCAACACGAATCTGCCGTCAGAGTCTTTCATAGGCGCATAATCTTTGCAGAATTGAAGCCAGCGTTTTTCCTGTTCGGCGTTCATTCCTTTAATCCAGAGGACACGATTATCAAGAACTTGTTTGTCGAGGATGTACTTCTGCATCTTCTCGCGGCCTCGGTATCCCGCTGCTATCTCCGGGAGCGCATATCGTTCCAACAGATAACGACCAATATCCGAAATATCCGGGCAATCATCTTCTACGTCGATAAACTCTACATAGAAGGATTCCATGTCCGGCATCTGATGCATCCCTGTTTCGATGCAGGCCCGCATCTCGTCGCGCCAAGGCAGGTCATCCGGCACGAGAAGGCAAACACCGCTCTTATTATGAAGAGCGCGAGAAACAGCATCACAAAGGTTTCTGGGCCCTGTGATGGCCGTCCACCAGAATTCAGACCATTCAGGCATTTTCCGCAACCTCCTCGTTATTCACTTCAATGTCATGCTCCAATGCTTCGAGGCTTGTACCAATCACGTCGATAAAGGAACGGCGGCGTAGAAGATACCGTTTTTCATCCGGATTGGGATGGCTCAGGATTCCCATCTCTTCCATTTCGTCAAGCAGGGCAACGATCTCTTTCTCGGAGAGCGATTCCAGGCAATGGATATCATACATATCCTTAACTTCACAGATAGAAGCCACATCAAAGCCATTACTGATCACGGAATAATTATTGCTGTAAAGATGATACAGAACTGTGATGCAGCGGGCCAGCATATAATACCGGTCATCCATTTCGAGCGTCCAACGGAGGCGATCCTTGATGTTCCGGTTCAGGTCTCTGGAATTCATGATGGATGCCAGCTGATCATCATGGAGCTCGAAGGGCGGATTACCTCTTACTGCGTCATAATACTGGGTATAATGCGTGGCAAGGGTCTGTACCAGAGTGTAGCCAAAGAACTGAATGATGCCGGGATAGTAGTTGGTGTTGGTCAGGATCGTATCCACGTGCGATTCGTTGGTGACGCGGAAACCAAGGTAGCGCAAGGGACGCACCAGAAGGTTTCTGGCATCAGCGGGTGTTAGTGGCTTGACGCAAAGTGGATCACCAAGCTGGCCAAAGAGGCCGTTATTACGGGTCGCGTTCTTGGCACGGCATACATTGTGAAGACCAGCCAGCACAAACTTGAACCGCCGATTGCTTCCACGCTGCAGTTCAATGAGGGGCAAAATCTCGTTGTAGCTTGTCGCACTGATTGAATCAAGGAAATCGTCCGTTTCATCCAGCAGTAGCCGCAGTGTCGAAATGCGATCGTTATCAAGCAATCGGCGAATCTGAGAGCAGAACTCACGGATGGTGGAACAGGGTGTCAACTTGATGCCACTTTTCTCAAGCGTATCATTGCAGGATGAAATGAGGATTTCCAGGAACTCACGCTCGCCGCGATGACCTTTGAAATCTGCTTTAATCGCAAACTCTTTGTGAGCGGGATTGTGATCAAGATGCATAGCTCGTTCCAGCAAGGCCGTCTTACCAAGCTGACGACCGCCATATACAATGGAGGTGCCAGTCATGTCCCGGATAGATGCCAGCTCACTTACGCGCCCGAAGAACATTTCATCAGCCGTAGAACCAGAACCATTTGTGAAGGGCTGATAAATCGTATACGGAAGCGTGCATTGCAGCATTGCGGGAAGACGCTCGTTGCTGGACTGCATTGCGAGGTACAGAGCAAGCACCCGGTCAATCACCAGGAAGGAGGCCTGGCCAACATTCTTCTGCGTGAAGAAGTATTTAGCCATTGCCCGGCGATCTGCAGTAGAAAGATCAGCGTCAAGAAGCACAATGAAAGTGCTCGTAATGCCCAGCCTGCAGACGTCGTCGATAAGCTGGGTCGCCGTTCTCTTTCCAAACAGGCAAACAACCTCGATCTGGGACTTCATTTGTGTTCCGAACAAAGAGATGGGGTGCCGATAGTCGGCCAGATTCTGTTCGCTCTTGTTTACAGTGAGTGTGCAGCACACCTCGTTGCCCCGCGTTGACTTGGCGCAATGCTCGGCATGAAGACCCAGAAGTTTGAAATACTCCTGGATGTTCTGAGGATTGACAGACTGTTTTCCAATCGGCCATTTTTCGATGAAACGCTGTGCGTCTTCAATGTGACGAGATGTCCATCCTGCTGGGGTATTCTTTTTCATGTACTGCACAGCCCAGCGGGGCATCGGATCTTGCTTGTTTCGTTCACAGAAACCATAAAGGCCCGGGAATACAGCGTCCGAGACAAAGCTCAAGAAGTGGCTCATTGTGCTTTCGCTGGTTTCAAAAGGCAGTACCCGTTCGCCGTTTCGGAAGCGGTGGATATAATCCTCTGCAACGGCATAGTTTTGTTCTTGTACAATCAGGCGTTCCGCTTCAGTCAGGAGAGGGCTATCTTCATCAGTATGGAGCATAGCTTTTGCCTGATCAAGCTGAGCGCGAACATCGTGCATGCTGCGCTGGGCAGCTTCACGAATCTGGGCTCTCAGTGCTTCCAAGAAGCCTCTCCAGCAACCAAAAGCTTTATGATCATAAAAGAATTTCTGGAAATCAGAAGTTTCAGGATCAGCCAACATTGCAAGACGTTCACGATCATTCTCACTGATGCGATTATAAGCATAGGAGATTTCGAGCTTCTCCCTGAAATTCCTCGCCTGCAAATCAGCGCTGTTGATCGCATCGCGTATACCTTCGCTGGTAGGCTCATAATCCTTCGGATCTGCGCCGATAAGGCGGCCAATGGCTTCCAGTTGTCCAAAGTTGTCATACAGGATTGATTCTGGACTGGCAACCAGGATTCTATCGTAAACAATCTTCAGATCATATTCGGTACAGGCAATATGCTGCAGCATCATTCGCCATGGTTCCGCGAACTCAATTTCATTCAAATCGTCATTCAGAATCAGCTCGCCCTGGTCAATAACCAGCGCCCCGCTTCTCAGCATAGTGGAAAAATCAGCGCCAGTGCCCTGGTTTTGCAGCTTCGCCCGAATCAGATCGAGTGATGCTTGCATAATTCCATATGCAGCAGAATATGGCGCTGCGTTGATCTCAACGAGAGATTCATCAATAATGCGCAGCACTTCATTCCGCACAGCCCTGAGCTTTTCAACATCGGGCTCCGCTTCAGTATTGGTCTCATCGAGCCACTCACGCAGAAGGTTTAGACGCTCTTCAAAAGCGTGGAGCAAATGTTTACGCGCATCATACTTAATTCCCATGCGGCGGCTGGAATACTTCTGCGCGGCAACGCTCCACTGGCTATCCAAAAGACGTTCCAGCGTTGAGGTGTCTATTTCATCTTCCCTGCAATATTTCGCCAGTTCAGTCTCTACCAATTCACGCATACTGATATCGTTTTCCGCGACGATTTCCAAAGCGGAATGCAGGTCAGTTTGCGATCCGAAGCAAAGATCAATCAGTTCGGGAACACCATGAATCATAACCTTGACTGTCGGCGGTTTAAGGAGTTCCTTGGCCTGAGAACGAATAGAATTCATACGCTCCTGCCGAATCTTTGAATCGCTCATGGCGGCAAGATTGGCAGGTGAAAACGCAGTAGGTACAAGCTTTAAGCCTTCCATGGCTTTGTGATAGAGCGGCTTCAGGACATCAAGACCTGTGAACTGCGACTCATAATCCATAAAGGCATTGTTATAGAGCGCTGCAAAGGTATGATCGTGCGCATGTGCAGGAAACAGCATGCTGTAGATATACGCGCACAGTTTCGTTGCTGGGGTGTATTCTGTCTCGTCAGCAAAGATGCCGGAAAGCGCAACACCCGTGTTTGCACCCGCTTCACGGAAAAAAGGTATTGCGGCATGAAGCTGGAAATAGATGTTTCTGCTTTGCGGGAAGGCATCGCTGGATGCCAGTATCTTTGCCAGGACAATTGCTTCTACGAGCTGATCATGGCAGTTGCGGATATCGTGAGACCGAACGCCTTCTTCCAGAAGCTGATGAATCAGGGTAACCATGCTCTCATCGCTCGGAATGGTTCCTGCCTTCAAAAGGCGTGCTGCGATTTCCGTAGAGGACAGATTGGCAAATTCATCTATTGTTACTTCCGGTTCGGCCTCCGTTTCTTCTGACAGGTCATCCAGCCAGAGACCTTCTACAGGTTCTGCTGCCACAGGAGCCTGCTTTACGGGTGTAATGGGCTCCAGGGGTGTAGTGGGAGTTTCGACATCATTGCTATCATCCTGTATTTTGTCTGGCATAGACTTCGAAGCATCTTGGCTGGATGTATCTTGGTCTTTTGTTTCGGAAAGATCATGATCCACTTCTTCCTTGTGAGTGATAGCGATCCACTGGCCATCTGACCAATGGAATAAGCCCTTTGCAGTCAGACAATAATGAAGCTGATCAGTAACTTCATTCATGTCAGGTAACTCTTCGGTGCTGCAGATAACACCTTCGCCCTCGTCGGGGATAAACGAAGTGAAATCATCCTTGGCAACAATGTGCAGCGGAAGAGTACTGCCATCGTCCAGTGAAAGATTCATAAGAAAGTAGCGTTTTTCATTATTCCATGTGGATGTTTCAAGTTTCGCACCGGTTTCTTCATCTGCATCAAGCAAATCTATAGCCTGCGTATATTGATCGACCATAGCCATGTGTTGCTCGAACTGGCTCGCAGGCATATCCTGTTTGCCTGTGATATAGATTTTCCCCAAGTTTTTCAGGCGATAGATTCTCTTCAGCGTGGAGGATAACCCAGATTTATTCAGACAGGCTTCCATAAGCTCTGTAAAGCAAAGGATATTTCTGCCATCAAACTCATAAGTGCAGAGCAGACCTCTCCGCTCCAACAAAGCGAAGGACTCGACACACTGTTCTTTCGTCAGAGGCTTCTGCAATTGAGACATAGCCTCAAAGACATACTGCTCATCCATAAGCCCGGTGAAAACGAGTTTATCAATTAGGAACCGGAAAACATCACCCGTTCTGCTAATCAGCTCCCTTAACTTCTGGTCAGAAGGCAGTTTCGCGGACTTGATCGGATTGATTGGGTGAAGGAATTCTTCCTCCTCTTCTTCCGCGTCCTCGGCTGGCTCACCCTTCTTCTCCGGGGGAGTTGGTTCTTCTGAAGATGAAACATCAACATTAACATATTTTTCGACAACCTCTTCAGGTGTGAGCGTTTCTATGCCATCATCGCTCTCGGCCTTGTCTTCTCGAGCTTCTTCTGGTGCTTCACTGGACGGGGCAATCTCAGCAGGAGCATCGTCTTTAGCAGGCCCCAACAGTGGTTCAACTACAGGAGGAAGCGCTTCTGTCCCCGCATCCTCCTGATTACTACTGGCCTCTTCCGCGGCACGGATAGAGTATTTATTGTCATGTAGCCCTTTAACAATTCTTGGGCTAAAAGCAGAGCTGTCCAAAAGCCGATCATAAAGCTCCTCATCGGAACTCAGATCAGCTTTCACGCCATCTAGGAACAACTGGAAGGTTGAAACATCAGGTGACTGCGTTTGTGCTTCAGCAGAATCCATACCACTCAGAAGATCCTTGGCGTCACGGATGTATACTTCTATTGCATCCATGTACTTTTTTTCATCAGAATAAACGCGGATGAACTCCTCCAGTACATCACGAACTGCTTTCTTTTGGCTGAGCACACTGTTTTTCCAGGCTTCCTCATATGCGCGTACAGGGAGATCACCCTCTGGAAGCTCTTCTGCAAGAATGTGCTCCGGCAGTTCTCTCCGGATTTCGTCATAAGCTGCACGCAATGATGACAATGCAGTTGTGATATCCTGGCACAGGTCGGGATCTGGCGCAAAACCATCTCGCATTTGCCCGATGCCTTTTTCTAGTAGTTCCTGCGCCTTCACACTCAGTTCTTCAAACTGATCAAACAGCTCTCTCATTGGTATTCCTCCGATCGCATGTTTTGGAAGTTTTACGTTCCTGCTTGGCCCCCAATTAGCTGAAATGCTCTGCTACAATCTCGTTCAGTTGCTTTGCAATCTCCGAAAACTCCTGGTTCAGATCCAGCGTTTTTACACTGATCTGGTTCTCGCTCATCTGGTAAGTGTTGTCCGGCTGGATCAATTCATCCGTTTTGGCGTACAGCAGCATCCCAGACACCTGATGCGACTGATCACCGAATTCCGTATCTCTGTTCTTCACATAGGTGAAGATCTGATACAGGTTGGCAGAATGCAGTGTGTGTACATCAAACTGCGTCTGCATTGTGTGGGTGTAGTACTTCGCGTCAATGATTAGCACCCGGTTGCCTTGAGTGAGCGTGATGTCGCTCTGCATAATCTGCAAGTAAGTGCCAATGCAATCGTCCAGTGCCCAGGGGATCTGCGATGCGGTTGCCTTGACCTGCGGACACTCTTTGGCGTAGTACTCAAGGATAAATTTCTCGTACAGCCTGCTCATCCGCTGTTCATCAACGAAGGAAGCCAGTTTGTATTCGCCATCCTGTGTCGTCATCAGCATTCCTTCCAGAATTAGCTGGCACAGGCTGATGAGCATTCGGTAGGTGTTGTTGTTCCGCTGGAACCGGATGGCACTCCACCTGACCGTCGTTGGATCGATAGTATCCACGTTGGAGAAAAACAGCATCTCCTTCTTCAGGTCATTCTTGTGCTCCGCATCCACCTTTGCATGCTGCAGAAGGAGCATAACAGTCGTTTTCAGAATCTGGTTTAGCAGATTATTCTCGGAAAGCTCGTCATACTCGCATGTCAGTACGCGCTTTCGGGCCAAACGGTGCTTGATAGAACCGGGCATGTCAATCTTTCCGCGAACAACAGCCAGGTCTTCTTTACGGCTTAGATATTCGCGGTACAATCCCTGCTTCAGTTGCCGACTGATGCCTTTTGCCAGGATTGCCGCAAAGAGGTTACCATTCTCTATAATTGCGGCCCTTCAAAAGTGCATATCCATTTTGTGAATCGTTGATTGCAAGAAAAGCATTTGCATGTCTCCGCTCGTAGGAAGCCCGTGCCCCCAACGGCCATCATCACCACGAGCGAACTCATCTCTAACAGCTTGTTCGACACCTTCCCCTGCGTCTTTTCCTCCCCAAGACTGACCAAACGGCGGATTCTCCAAAACAAATCTCATCCGCTGACCGGGGAAGCAGTCGCCTTTCATCGTATCCTGCAACCTGATGTTTTCGGCATTTTGCCCTTTGATCAGCATTTCGGCAAGACACATGGCATAAGACTCAGGATTGATCTCCTGACCGAATAGACGAACATCCGCAGAGGGATTATAACGTTTGATAAAATTGTAACCAGTAGAAAGCATCCCGCCTGTGCCACACGCCTGATCTATCAAGACGTTATCTTTGATACAATGCCCGTATGTGCCAGAGGCCCGGAAACCGCTTGATTTCTGGGCTTTTCGCCGTGTTGGCCTGCTGAAAGACGGGTGCCAATGGGCACGGTTTTCGTATGCTGTTGCCACTGCTGTGCTTAAACCGACACCCCTTTCCTAAATCGTTAAAAAGTATAGAATCGTTAAAAGGTATCAAGCTGCCTGTTCAACAAATGGGAAGCAGCATATGGCGCTCATCCGTCTATCTCACTCATGCGAAATGCTGAATGAATGCTTTGGATTAATCTTTGACAGTCACGCTGGATAGCTTCCAGATTTCTCAGTGTTGCCGTCTTATTCTTTCTGTCATTGCGAATCTCGCTCAGACTTGCATCTATCTCATGAAGTGGCTCTTCCAACGGTCTGTCTACGCATTCCAGAATATACTTTCTCCCAAAGGCATCAAAGTCATCAGCAGCACTGTTAAACTGACTTCGAACATTTTGACGATTCCTCTGGAGTTCAAGCCTTGCCTTATCTTCATCCTGATCGGACTTTATCTGCATGAATACAGACACGCCAACACCCAATGCCCCAAGAATCCGACCGCCTATAGCGACACCTTTCGTCCACTTTATCGCCTGCCAAGGCTTGAATTTATGACCCAACACATGCCCTGCTTTTAGAATCCAATCATGAATTGTGCTGCCTGAAAAGTTGGTCAGTTTCAAGCCGCCATTAACACCAGCTTTGTATGCTTTATCCGCTACAGCTTGGCCGACTTTTTGCAAGCCGGGGCCTGCCCCTACAAGCATCTTCTTGACGTTTTCTGGGAGCGTTTCAAATCGTCCGGTCAGCCGTGCTTTCAAATTCTGAGCAAATTCTGTTCTTTCACTGTCTTCCAGATGTTGCCCCATCTCAGTAAGTCTATCATCGACCAGTTTTTCGGCTTCACGCTGGCATTGTACAGTTATCTGCTCAACCTGACGAACGAGATCAGCTAATTGCATTTCTACATCTTCTTGATTACAGCCTGCGACCAGAAGATTTGCAGCATCCAAACCTAATCCTCTGATCTTTGCGGTCGCTGATGTAAACAAAGCACTTATCTCTTGTTGGAGCTGTGCTCTCGTGCTGAAATATATATGACGCTGCTGTAAATAATGCTCCTCTAATGCTGCTACATCTTCATCGTCATCATGCGGTTCCGTTTCTCTGATGGCTTTTTGCAGACGCTCTTCAAGCAGATACAGTACCGTTGTGATCTTTGAAGGCAGACTTTTATCCTTAACAAATGTGTTTAGTGTCTCAATAAATTCCTCATACCCGCTGCGTTCCAACAATTCGTCCGCAAGCTCGGGATCAGATTCTCTTTCTGTTAGGCTATCAAGATAGGATTCCGCATCAAGGAAACAAAGATTCATTTGTTCAGGTGTATATGGAGCCAAAACTCTCTGAAGATCTTTCCGTATTACTTCCTGCTGCGCTGGTGTATTCCCTTCAGAAGCCCTCTCCATTTTGTTGACTACAAGTATCATTTCACCAGCTTTATCTCTGTCAATAGCCAGTTTTCTGAAATGGTCTGCAAGATAATCATCAAACAATTCATTGGTAATAACAAAGACTAACATATCAGCAGAAGCGATGGCTTCATACGAAATCATATCATGATCAGGCCGTAATTCAGTATGAATACCAGGGGTATCGATTACTTCAAGACCATTCCATTCGTAAGAATTGGCTTTCTGTGTTGTTATGCCTGCACCAATAGCTATATCAGTCCTGCCGGTCAACATTCGTAATATGGTTGATTTTCCAGCACTGTATTGTCCTGCGAAAACCAGCCGCACGGTACCTTTTTGGCTATCTTCAATATTCAAGTGTTGACCGATTGAACTGAGCGCCATCGCTGCGCGCTCAATAAGCGAATCAATCTGCTTTGTGTATTCAGAAATCTGGAATATCATCAGTATCACCCCACAATCATTTCGTTATGGCCAAATGAGAGAATTGTTGCGCCATGCGTACTCTGTTCATTATTCGTGGTGCCAAGTCATCAGTAGGAACATGCGCAACACCAATTTTTGCTTCAATACTGATCTTATATCGATCAACTTCTTTCCCAATAACTCTCGAAATCAGAGTTCTCTTATTCGGAGTATCATAAACAAAGCCGATTGATTCACCAGTCAAGTTTACCAACTGCTTCCGTTGTTCATCAGGGAAAACCACCCCGTCATTCAGCATGAATGTCATTGTTGCTCCTGGAATTCGCGCAACCTCTTTTATATGGTACTCGAGACCTTCTGCACCGATTAAACGAATTGCTTCTTTAACGAGTCCTGAATTGAGCTCCATCAGATTGTTATCCAAATACCAAGCAAGCTCTTTTTGCGTATCCGCCAATCTAAATAGAACAGAATCGATACGCGTTAGTTCCTGAATGACGCTGTCAACCCGTCTTTGCACAAGTAAAGCAGAATTCTTTTTCATCTGACTCTCAAGTGACTTACATAGTGAGGAAACAATTTCTCTCAGATTCCGTTCCAGTCGAATGCGAGCCTCATGCTCTTTTTTATCACGACTTGAGAATAGGAAAGAGCCTAGTGCTCCTAATACTCCCACACCTACGGCTGCCCAACCTAATGGCCCAGCAATTGCAGCGCCCGCTAATCCAGCAATTATCGATCCGATAGTCAAACCGCCGCCAAGTATGGTTGCAGACCAATTCCATATTCTTTTTCCATCGATGATGTGGCTTCCTCTGAAACTCTTTTTGCTAATCGATGATGATACATAGTTTAACTCATTAGAAATCTCCCGCGAGATTTCGTTGATTGTATCATTACACTGACTCTCCAGCTCTTCCATCAGCTCTTGGCATCTATCTTGAACCCTACGTTCCCGAAGAAGACTTTGCCAAGCTCTATCCGCGTTATTATCTGCAAAATGATCTTCTGCAAAAGCTGCGATTTCTGCGTTCAGTTCACTCTGAATTCGAGCAATGCAAGCTGCAATCTGAGTTTCAATCGTTTTTTCAAATTCTTTTTTCCATGCGTCAAGCTTTCTTTTCTTTGCAAGTATAGTCCTACCTTGAGCACTGTTGACCAAACTCTGCTGGAGTAGGCTTTCCATGGAAGTAAGCATAGGAATTGAAATGATATCTATGAATGTTTTAATCCTATAGAACTTCCCTTTAGTTCTAACCTGGTAAACGATAACATCCTTCAGATGCTCAATTCTGCTCGCTCTCAGATAGCTTTCGCTGGTGGCTTCGTCAGAGACGTGTTGAGCCATGTATGCGGATTTCAAATGAACATAGACGAATGGAATGCTCCGCCAGTTCTGGCCCATCTTTTCTGCGTAAGAATTGAACTGGTCCCGGATTGCAGCCAGACGTTTTTCATCGAATTTTCTCTCAATGTCTCTTAATGCAAGTCTGACACTTTTCCCCTCTGCAACAGAAGCTTTCACGTTTATGATACAGATAACTGGTTTCCCCAGATTCAGAATTTGGCCAAAGCATTCTGCTTCTGAAGCCTGCGGTGCATCATCCGTTATCAAGAAGAGAATCAAGTCCGCTGCTTTTGCTGCCTCAAATGCTATAGATTCATCTTCTTGACCTTCAAAAGCACTTATACCAGGGACATCTGTTATTTTCAGATCGTTCCAATAATACTCTCTAACATCTTGAGTGGTTCTTTGCGCACCATGCCCTATGGAAGAACCATCTCCATGAGTCAATACCTCCATCAACGTTGACTTTCCTGCCATGGTCCTGCCAAAAAGCGTAATGGAAAACTTGCCGAGGTTCTCTCTCTGCGATTGAAGATCATCTCTGAAGGCAAAAGACATGCGATCCAGGTCGGAGCGTGTTTCTGTCAATTGCTGCGACAACGATTCCGTAGCATCAGATAAATAGCAAGTCGATGTGGTAAACGCCAAAAGTGTGCTTTCGATTTTTTCTTCAACATTCTCTATGGTGGCGTGAAGACGTTTATATTGCGCGGATGCGATATCATATCCAACTTTTGCTGACGTCTTGCATTCATCTAAGACATCATGAAGATCGAACTCAGCCAATTCACGCCACCTCCTTTACGAAATATTGGGAAGGCATAACAGCAAGCCCATTATGCCTTCCTACGGTTACAATTACTTATCGAATCCGAAATCATCCACGTGAAGCGTCCGACAGTTCTCTGATATAGTGCGAATTGTGCCCTGCGCGAACCCATCAGGTGTATGCGCGCTGACTTCCAGGCTCAGCTCTACATCGCAATTATCCGTAGAAGACAGATGGCTGATGACCTCATCAAGATAACGTTGCAGGTCACGGATCACGCGGGTATTATCCAGTCTGACGTTCATGAAGAAGCTGGTGTTTGTAGCGGGCGGCGGCGGTACCTGTCCTCCGTTGTTGGTTCCATCGCCTTCATGCAAAGTGTTGCCACCATTCTCACTTCCGCTCCCAGATGGGCCAAATGTCATCCCACCAATCATAGTGCCACCGGTGCTTCCTTGCGCCTGTCGTGTCTGCATATCCTGATTGATCTGCTTCAGGGCAACAATCACCTTCACAAGATAATCGCTCGGATAAACATCCAGAACTGTCGTGTTGTACCTAAGCTCAGAGTACCTTTCTCCACTGATGCCGGAAGCAATAGCGAAAGATTCATCGCTTGCAACACCAGCTCGAATCGTTGCTTCCAGCACAGAGAAATTCGCCAGGCGCGGCAGGTAGCAGTAGGTCGTCAGATACTCCCAGAGCTTCTTCACTTGGATATGATTGTCATCTTTCCAGAGCAGATTATCCAGCTCCATCTTCAGCAGAGACGGAGCCCACTTCGTGATGATCTGCTCGTTCTGGATCATCTTGGCGGCAGCTTTCGGCACAATTGGCTCCATACCCACCAGTTTATCCGTATCCCAGATGACGGTTTTCATATCTGCGCCACTGTCAATGCTGGGGACAAGGAGCCAGCAGTAGACCTCATTGAGTCTGCTTCTCACTGTGTCGTTGCATCTGGAAATGTTGCTGGCGGTCTCTGCATTCTGGGCTGCATCGAGGTTGAGCCTTTCACTGTCAGTCTTGATTGACTCCCATGCCAACAGGTCCCTGACTGCTTTCTGTAGGCTGGGAAGCAAGCCTTGATCCGGCGCAACAAAGGCCAGCATGTTCCTATAGGTGCGAGGAGCAGTGCCACGAGTATTCAGAATTTCCTCTGCCTTTTTGAGCGCTGCACAGTCATCCTTGCCTTGCTTGAAAGTATCAGACGGCCTCAGAATAACAAGTCGCACAGCCTGCTCGTCCGAAACATCGATGGAACTCGCAGGGCAAACATGCAGACCCGCAAATGGGGCTTCCTTACGGAGATCACGGAGCCGCTTTTCGATTTCATATTCCACATCGGAACTCGCCATCTGGGAAGAACGGTCCGAGGCGGTTTTTCTAAGGGTCGGGCGAGTATCATACCAATACCGGTTTCCGTTCGGATCAGCATACAGGTAAGAAAGAGAGCCCCGCAGGGTG
>JAEEGL013577356.1_pt1 | contig 16643 bp, 13 predicted proteins | sample 9134231 | NCBI WGS metagenome assembly JAEEGL01 (sample SAMN16246548, study PRJNA631951) | gut metagenome | biome: gut microbiome; feature: rumen; material: fiber-attached | host: Bos | place: Iran: Karaj | collected 2018-10 | reverse complement strand
TCTCACAGGAATGAAGGATGCCGGCTATGAATTCGTAGAAGCTGATATCGAAAGAGTTCCTACCGTTGAAGCCACACCTAAGCCGGAAGATCTCAAGAGACTTTCCAAGATGATCAATCTTCTTGAAGAAAACGAAGACGTTCAGAAAGTTCACCATAACTGCGCAGTTGAACTTTTAGACGAATAAGGCGTTGTTTAGTTGAAAACAGAACTGATATCCTGGTGTATTCGTTAAGGAAACATAAAAGAACCTACATTTGCGCTTTGGGAGCCCGAGTCATTTATCCATTATGTCAAGCCTCCTTCGAGTGGAAGACAGAAATTTAGATGCAGGGCACCCACCTATCTCAGATAGGGCGTCTTTTATATCCTTAACGGTACTCTGGGATTTTTTTTAGAGAATATATTCGAAAAGACATGAAGAGAATAGTAATAATCGACGGAAACAGTTTGATAAACCGCGCGTATTATGCGATGCAGAGACCGATGATAACCTCAGAGGGTATTTACACCCAGGGAATCTACGGCTTTTTAAACATGCTGTCAAAGATTGAGGATGATTACAGTCCGGAGTATATGGCCGTAGCCTTCGACCTGAAAGAACCTACATTCAGACATAAGGAATATGATGGTTATAAGGCGGGACGCAAACCCATGCCCCCTGAACTTGCCATGGAGATGCCGATTCTGAAGGACATCTTAAGAGCAATGAAGATCAAGATACTCGAAATCCCGGGATTTGAAGCGGATGACATCATAGGCACCGTATCCAGAATCGCTGAAGAAAAGGGTATCGAGCCCCTTATATTCACCGGGGACAAAGATGCTTTGCAGCTCACCTCGGATGTAACCAAAGTGGTATTTACCAAGAAGGGCGTAACGGACTTCGACCTCTATGACAGAGAAAAGATGCTTGAAAGATACGGTCTTACGCCTGAGCAGTTCATCGATCTTAAGGGAATCATGGGAGACAGTTCCGATAATATTCCCGGAATACCTGGTATAGGGGAGAAGGGAGGCATCGAGCTCCTTACCCAGTTCGGATCCCTTGAAGAAGTCCTTTCAAGAAGTGATGAGATCAAGAAACCGGCCATGAGAAAGAAGGTCGAAGAAAACGCTGACCTCGCCAGGCTATCGAAGCATCTCGCAACTATAATCCGTGACGTTCCTCTTGAGGTTGGGATTGAAGATATGGCTTTAGGAGAACCGGATTATGCGGAACTCACTGCCATATACAAAAAACTTGAATTCAGAAGTTTCCTCAAGAAACTCGGTTCCAAGGCTGTTTCAGAAGACACGCCTTCCATAGAGCCTGAGGATCTTACTTTTAAAGGCGAGGAAATACTGATCCTGGATGAGAAAGATCTGTATAAACTTAGAAATTTAAGTGGCAAGGATGTTTTTTGCGCTACAGCAGGGGAAGCTTCTCATGTGAACGGAGTAAGCACCGAAGGAATATTTTTTGAGGCGGAAAACGCCTATTATGTCGATTTCAGGCTGGTGCCTCTTGACAGTTTCAATGGTGTCTTTAAGGATATAGACATGAAGATCTTTGGTCATGATATAAAGGATGATCTTTACGTCATGATGAGTTTAGGCATGGATATCAAGGAAATATCTTATGACACTTCCATAGCTGAATATTGTCTCGATGTTTCCAGGAAGGATTATAGATTGAAATCCGTATCTTTAGACAGACTTGGCATAGATCTTGACGAAGGAGCAGGAGACGCAAAAAATCAGCAGATGAGCATGTTCCAGGAAACGAGGGTAAACATTGGCGAATACATCTCACAAGCCATGACTACAAGAGCTCTTAGAAAAGTTCAGGAGAAGGAACTGGAAGAAAAGGGACTAAATAAGGTCTTCTACGAATGCGAGCTTCCTCTTATAGAGGTCCTGGCTTCCATGGAAAAGACGGGTATAATCTGCGATAAAGAATATCTGGATGAGTTCGGAAAAAACCTTAACAAAGAGATTGAAAACCTTGAGAATGAGATTTACGACCTTGCAGGAACCAGATTCAATATCAAGTCGCCCTCACAGCTTGGAGAAATACTATTTGAAAGGTTAAACCTTCCTCATGGTAAAAAGACCAAGACCGGATATTCTACAGGAGCAGAAGTCCTGGAGAAGGTGAGGGATGACCATCCCATCGTACCCAAGGTTCTTGAGTACAGGAATCTTACTAAACTGGCATCCACCTACGTTGAAAGCATGAAGCCTCTTATCGCAGATGACGGCAGGATACACTGCCACTTCCAGCAGACTGTTACGCAGACCGGAAGGATAAGCTGTACTGAACCAAATCTTCAGAATATCCCTGTAAGACAGGAGCTTGGGCGAAAGATCAGAAAAGCATTCAAGGCTCAGGAAGGGAAGATCCTCGTAGGAGCAGACTATTCGCAGATCGAGCTGAGAGTTCTGGCGCATTTGTCAGGCGATGAAGCGCTTATTGAAGCTTTTAATAATAACGAAGACATTCATAAGATGACGGCCGCAAGAGTACTTGGCATTCCTTTGGACCAAGTCAGACCCATTGACCGTTCAAGAGCTAAGGCGGTCAACTTCGGAGTGATCTACGGCATGTCCAGCTTTGGCCTTTCGGAGGAGATAAACGTCACCAGAAAAGAAGCTGAAGCATATATCAAGGAGTACTTCAATAAGCATCCGGGAGTTAAGGAATATATGGATTCACAGATCGCTTCTGCTAAAGAGAAGGGCTACTCTGAGACCATTCTTGGCAGAAAGAGAAGGATCAATGAAATCAGCGCTTCAAACTTCATGGTTAGACAGTTGGGAGAGCGTCTCGCCATGAACACACCCATACAGGGATCAGCTGCAGATATTATAAAGCTGGCTATGATCAAGGTGTATCAGGAATTGAAAGAAGCACATCCCACCTCGAATCTCATTCTTCAAGTCCATGACGAATTGATAATAGAAGCAGACGTAAACGAACTTGAAGAGATAAAGGAATTGCTTACAAGGAATATGGAAGAAGCATTCAAACTAAAGGTCAGACTCATCGCTGATCTTAACACGGCTGAGAACTGGTATGATCTTAAGTGATAATTGAGAGGTTAAATCTATGAAAGTTATAGGATTGACAGGCGGAATAGGTTCAGGTAAGAGCACCGTATCGAATTACCTGAGATCCAAAGGATGCCATATTATAGATTCAGACGAGATATCGAGAGCCGTAACGGGTCCTGGGGGACCGGCGCTGGAACCGATACTTATGGAATTCGGTGTTAAGGTCTTTAATGAAGATGGTACACTTAATCGTAAAGCACTTGCCGACATGGTGTTTTCAGATGACTTAAAGCGCAAAAAATTAGAAGACATAGTTGTTACAATGGTAGTGAATGAATTTCATGCTCAGGTGGAACATCTTAAAGAAGAAGGGTATGAAGGGATAGTTGTCTTCGATGCGCCGCTTCTCTTTGAATTCGGTCTTCAGGAGTTTTGTGACGAGACCTGGTTTGTAAACGCCGGTATAGAGACGAGGATAGCCAGGGTTATCAGAAGAGACGGAGCAACCAGGGAAGAAGTCATGAAAAGGATAGATTCCCAGATGCCGTCTTATGAAAAAGAACAGCTGGCAGACCATACGATCAATAACTCTCTTGATGAAAACTGGCTCTTTGAACAGCTCGACAGACAGCTTTACAGGCTTGGAGTTCTTAATTAAATATTAGGCCAAAAATAATCATTGTTTTTTGAAAGGCCCTATGATAGAATTATAATGTTCATATTGGGCCGGCATGATGGAATTGGCAGACGTGCGGGACTCAAAATCCCGTGGTGGCGACACCGTGTGGGTTCGACCCCCACTGCCGGCACCATTCAAAGGATAAATAATCTTACATTAAGTAAATTGGAGGAGCATAACAAATGAATGCACAGTCAACCTTAGTAAACTTTTTACCTCTTGTGATACTGATCGCTGTAATGTACTTCTTGATGATCAGACCTCAGAGAAAGAAAGACAAAGCCATCAATGAAATGAGAAGAAGCCTTACCGTAGGCGATGAGATCGTTACTATCGGCGGTATCGTTGGTAAGATCGTTAAGACAAAGGATGAAACCATCGTTATTCAGGTAGGTTCCGAAAGAATCAAACTCGAAATGATGAGATGGGCAGTTTCCTCTGTTACAAAAGAAGCTCCCGGCAGAGCAAGAACAGTTCAGGAAGAAGTAAAAGAAGAAGATACTCCGAAGAGGGGAATCAAGCGTCTTAAGAAGGATCCTGTTGAAGATTTCGAAGTAAGAGAAGAAGAAATCCAGGAAATCGAAAAGAAGGACGAAGGAAATAAAGAAGTTGAAGACTTTATCTAATCTGATTCTTAAAATAATGGGCAAAAACTCCTTGAAATACAAGGAGTTTTTCTTGTTTTTTGACAATATGTTTGATATAATATAATGTCAAATAAAATGCCTAACTATGTACTTCTTCATATGATTACATAGAATTTGGTGTTTTTTAGATAAATTATTAATTTGAGAGGTTATAGGAAATGAGTCAAAAACTAAAAACCGTACTTTCAATATTGGTCATCCTGGTATTGTTATTCGGACTTTATGCCACCTTCGTAGGAATCGGCACCACCGAAGACGGGAAGCCATACAACGGAAAGAATGCGCTTAAGTACGGACTTGACATCAATGGCGGCGTTTACGTCGTAATGGAAGGAAAGACTGACGGTCTTGGATATGATACTGATGAGATGAATAAGATCATGGATCAGACAAGAGCCGTTTTAAACAACCGTGTTAACCAGCTCGGCGTAGCGGAATCTACCGTTACAAGAGAGGGTACCAACCGCTTAAGAGTAGAGATGCCCGGAGTAACCGATGCTGAAGAAGCCATCAAAGCCATCGGAACAACGGCTAAGCTCACATTCATCCTCGCTGACGGTACTGAAGTCCTCGACGGTTCATACGTAAAGGACGCACAGATTGATACCGACGGAGCAGGATACAGGATCCTTCTTGAATTCAACGCAGAAGGAGCTAAACTCTTCGAAGAAGGAACCAGAAAGGCATTTAATCAGGAGCCCGAGGTAACCGTTGAAGAAATGTCAGCCAACGAGATAGCTATCGTTCTCGATGACGTTATCATCACGCATCCCACCGTTAAGGAAGTTATCTCCGGCGGAAGCTGTGAGATCACAGGAAACTATACCAAGGAAGAGGCTTCGACTACAGCTGCACTTATCAGAGGCGGTGCGCTTCCCATCGAACTCGAAGAGATCCAGTCATCTGTTCAGACAGCTACCATCGGAGCTAATGCTCTTGATAAGTCCATCATTGCGGGAGGCATCGGTCTTCTGGTAGTATTCGTCCTGATGATCATCATGTACGGACTTCTTGGTGTAATAGCAGATATCGCACTGATGCTTTACGTAGTAATGTTCGTATGGGCAATGTCAGCCTTTGACGTAGTGCTTACTCTGCCAGGAATCGCAGCTCTGATCCTTTCAATAGGTATGGCTGTTGACGCCAACGTAATCATTTTCTCAAGAATAAAAGAAGAGATCTGCCAGGGCAAATCCATCAGAGTTTCCGTTGACAGCGGATTCAAGAGCGCACTTGTCACCGTACTTGACGCTCAGGTAACAACTCTTATCGCAGCCATCGTACTTTACGAAGTGGGTACAACGGTAGTTAAGGGATTCGCTCTTACATTGATGATCGGTATCGTCTTCAGTATCTTCACTGCAGTTATCATTTCACAGCTGTTCCTGAGCCTTATCGCAGGAACAGAGATATTCTGCAAGAACAAGTACTTCGGAGTTAACGATGATCTTACACCTAAGCAGTTCCTTCACAAGACCTTCAGGTTCATCAAGAACAGAAAGATCTACTACATCATTTCAATTGCCATAATCGTTATCGGACTTGTATTCTCACTGGTCGGCGGAATGAACTATGGTATCGACTTTACTGGTGGTACCACCATCCAGGTTGAAATGGGAGAACAGGTAGATATCAACGAAGTTAAGGATACCCTTAAATCCTTCGAACTTGATCCTACGATCATTTACACCGGAGAGGGTAATACCCAGATCCAGATCAAGACCATCAAGGCCCTCGATAATGAAGCAAGAGCTAAGGTATTTGACGCTCTTGCAGAGAAGTACAACCTTAAGGATGATGCTTTGGTTGCAGCTGAACAGTTCGGACCTTCCGTAGGTAATGAACTTAAGCAAAATGCTATTACCGCCGTTATCATTGCTGCCATCGGTATGCTGATTTACATCATCATAAGATTCAAGTCCTGGAAGTATGGACTTTGCGCAGTTGTCGGTGTAGCTCATGACGTTCTCATGGTTCTGGCATTCTATGCGATCTTCGGATATACGATCAATAACCCGTTCATCGCAGCTATACTTACGCTGGTAGGATACTCCATAAACGATACTATCGTTATCTTTGACAGAATCCGCGATAATAAGAAGCTTCATTCGAGAAACAACAACGAAGAAAACATCGATCTTTCACTTAACCAGACCCTTAACAGAACCATCATGACATCACTTACGACTCTGGTAGTAATGATACCGCTTCTCGTTATGGTAAGCTCCGCCATCAGCCAGTTCATCATTCCTCTGATGGTCGGCGTAATCGTTGGATGCTACTCATCCATCTTCATATGCTCACCTCTTTATTATGACATGAACAAGAAAGATGAGACCTCCAAGTACGTTCTTAAGCAGCAGGAAAAGGCTAAGGCTGACAGAAAGAATGCAAACAAGAGCAGAAGAGAAAGAAAGAGCAACAAACAGAAATAATCAAACTAAAGCAAAAGAGATGTAATTATGGACAGCAAAAAAGACTTTATTGAAAGAATATTAAGCAAAAATCCAAATTACAACACCGAAATGATAGAAAAGGCCTATGATATCGCTGAAAAGCTCCACAAGGGGCAGTTCAGAAGATCAGGTGAGCCTTATCTCATCCATCCCGTAAATGTAGCGTATATACTCGCCGACATGGGGATGGATGAAGACACTATCATCGGCGGTCTTTTGCATGACGTCGTTGAGGATACGGACTATACGAGAGAAGACCTGATCAAGGACTTCAATGAAGAGATCGCAAATCTTGTAGATGGAGTCACCAAACTTGGTAACATCAAATACGAGTCCAAGGAAGAGATACAGGCTGAGAACTTCCGAAAGATGTTCCTGGCCATGTCCAAAGACATCAGAGTACTCGTTATAAAGTTAGCAGACCGTCTCCATAATATGAGGACTTTGGAATTTATGCCTCCTCATAAACAGCAGGAGAAAGCTACCGAGACCCTTGAAATCTATGCTCCTCTGGCGGCGAGACTCGGTATCTTCACGATCAAGTTTGAGCTTGAAGATATTTCTCTTAAATATCTCCATCCCAAGGAGTATAAGGATCTGGTGGTTCAGATCAGCCAGATGAAGACCAAGAGAGAAACCATTATCAATAATGTAATCTCTGAAATCAAGGAATCCCTTGACGACATGGGCTTCACCTATGAGATCTATGGAAGAGCCAAGCACTATTATTCCATTTATAAGAAGATGATGATCCAGCAAAAAAATCTCGATGAGATTTTTGACCTTATCGCTATCAGAATCATCGTTGATTCGGTTAAAGACTGTTATGCAGTACTTGGAATAGTCCATACCATGTGGACGCCGATACCGGGAAGATTCAAGGACTATATCGCAATGCCGAAACCAAATATGTATCAGTCCATACATACGACGGTAATCGGCGAAAACGGCGATCCCTTCGAGATCCAGATCAGAACGAGAGAAATGCATCACGTAGCTGAGTACGGTATCGCAGCCCATTGGAAATACAAGGAAGGGAAAAATTCCGGAGAATCATCAAACGACGAAATCAAGCTTGCATGGCTAAGACAGTCTCTGGAATTGGAAAAGGATTCAGATGATCCAAAGGATTTCCTGGAAAACGTCAAAATGGATCTTTTTGCGTCTCAGGTATTCGTATTCACACCACAAAGCAAGGTGCTGGAACTTCCCAATGGTTCCACGCCTTTGGACTTTGCTTTCAAGATCCACTCTGAAATCGGATATAAGTGTGTCGGCGCTAAGGTATCAGGAAAGATGGTACCCATCGACTATGTTCTTCAGAATGGAGATATCGTAGAAATTGTCACCTCGTCCAACTCCAGTGGACCGTCCATGGACTGGCTGAATATTGCCAAGTCATCGAATGCGAGAAATAAGATCCGTGCCTACTTAAAACGTGAAAACAAAAACGAAAATATAGAAAAGGGCAAGGACCTTGTAGAGAAATATCTTAAGAAGAGAAATCTTGAACCTTCAGCCTTCATGAAGGATTCATACATCAGAAAGGCAGTCAAGGACGCTAAGTTCGCTACTACGGAAGAGGCCTGGATTCAGTTATCAACGGGAGGCTCCCTTGTAAGCAAGTTTGCCAATCTGCTTATTGATTACTATCAGGAAGATAACAAACAGGAAATCCCGAAGACCAACGAAGAAGTCATTGAAGAAATCAAGGCTCAGGAGGCTAAGAAGAACCGTACACAGAGAAGGGGCAAGGATAACCCCGGCATCGTTGTAAGCGGAGCAGATAACCTCATGATTAAGCTTGCCAAGTGCTGTAACCCGGTTCCGGGAGATGAGATCGTAGGCTTTATCACAAAGGGCAGGGGAATATCCGTTCATAGATGTGACTGTACCAATATAGTATCTCTTCCTGAAGAAGAAAAGGTCAGATTCATCGACGTTGAGTGGGAGGATCTCAAGGAAGGCAAGTCCTATGAAGCCACCATTTCTATTATAGGAACGGACAGAAGAGGTTTGCTTTCTGATATTTCGAAGGTATGTGAAAATCTCGATGTTAATCTTTCCGGTGTAAACGCAAGGACCGGCAAAGACGGAAGCATGAACATGACCATCCAGCTGGATATTTCATCCACGCAGGAGATGGACAGAATACTAAGAGCCTTCAGAGGTATTGAAGGCATAAGCAGCGTATATAGAGCCAGGAGTTAATATGAGAGCGGTCGTTCAGAGAGTTACAGATGCAAAGGTATCCGTGGAAGATAAGATCTGCGGTTCCATCGGGAAAGGTCTGTGTGTACTTTTAGGAGTCGAGACAGATGATACCAAGAAGGATCTCGACTATATGATAGAAAAGGTTTCCGGCCTTCGTATCTTTGACGATGAAAATGGAGTTATGAATTTATCCATACTGGATATCGGAGGGGAGATATTAAGCATATCCCAGTTTACTCTGTTAGGTGACGTGAGACATGGCAAGCGTCCCAGCTGGATAAGAGCAGAAAGACCTGAAAAGGCCAATGAGATGTATCAGCTCTTCAACGAGGGGCTGAGGGGGCGCGGCATCAACGTAGAAGAGGGAGTTTTTCAGGCTGAGATGCTCGTTGAGATCAATAACGACGGCCCGGTAACCATACTTCTGGACAGCAAAAAACTATTTTAAAATGAAAATATTACATTACGTAACAGGACCTATACAAGTAAATACCTATATAGCCTTTGATGAAGAATCCAGAGCGGGTTTTATAGTGGACCCAGGTGGATATGACCGAAGAATAACGGATAAGATCCATGAGATGAATATCGATCTTCAGTACATAATCCTTACCCATGGACATGGGGATCACATAGGGGGAGTGGAAGGCTTCAGAAGGGATTTCCCAGGCATCCAGGTCGTGGCTGACAAGGCAGAGGATATGCTCCTTGATGCGAGACTTAACGATTCCAGAAGCCTTTTCGGAAAGGACATCATAGTTAATGTCGACAAATGGGTTGAAGACATGGATACCATGAAGATAGGAAATATGGAGCTTCTTTTTATCCATACTCCAGGTCATACCAAAGGGGGAATGTGCATCCTTACTGAAGGACATCTTTTCAGCGGGGACACCTTATTCAGGTATTCAATCGGAAGGACAGACTTTTACGGCGGATCCTGGCCTCAGCTTGAAAGATCCATCAGAGAGAAACTATATACTTTACCCGATGATACCGTTGTACTTCCGGGGCATATGGGATTTACGACCATCGGAGATGAAAAGAAAGGAAATCCTTTTGTAAGATGAGAAATCCCTGGGGAGAACTTACGGGAGTGAAACCCGTAAAACTTACAAGAGAATTATTTAAAGGCAACCCATATAACGGCAGAAAGCCCCATGAAAAGCCTGAAGTTTACAGGATACTCACGGAAGAGAAGGGCCTGAGCTCCGATAAGGCAAGTCTTCTCATTGAAATTTACGAACGTCAGCAGAAAGTGCTTAAGGGGGAAGAATATCTGAAGGCAGGACTATATATCGGAATTCCTTTTTGTCCTACGAGATGCCTTTACTGCAGCTTCACGTCCAATCAGAAGCCCTATAGAGAGATCGAAAGATATCTTGAAGCACTCATTGAAGAGATAGAATATACCGGTAAAAGATGCATTGAAAGCGGTCTTGGTATAGAAACTATATATATCGGAGGTGGCACACCGACCACCTTGGATTCCGGACAACTCAACAGGCTGCTGGACTCTGTTCTACATAATTTTGATTTATGTAAACTGAAGGAATTCACCCTTGAGGCCGGCCGTCCTGATACCATTACGGCTGAAAAGCTCTCTTTAGCCAAAGATCACGGCGTAGACAGGATATCAATAAATCCTCAGAGCATGAAGGAAAGGACCATGGATCTTATTGGAAGAAGCCATAGCCCGTCTGATATTCTCAGAGCTTTTGAGATTGCTGACAAGTCTGGCATTTCAGTCATAAACTGCGACCTTATAGCGGGTCTTCCCGAGGAGAGCGTAGGGGATTTTGAACACACCCTTAAGACCATGATCGGATTAGGACCGGCGAATATAACGGTCCATACCCTGGCACTTAAGCGCGCATCCAGACTCATAGAACAGGACGCTTCGTATCACGAATCACACTCGGACGTGGTTTCAGACATGATAGAGCTTTCACATCATATGTTGAGAGAAAGCGGATACGTCCCGTATTATTTGTATCGTCTTAAGAGAATGGCGGGTTCCCTTGAAAATACCGGCTGGTGCAAACCGGGGACAGAGGGGCTCTACAACATAAGGATCATGGATGAGCAGCAAAGCATCCTCGCTCTTGGAGCAGGAGGAATGAGCAAGGTATTTTTTCCTGAGGAAAACAGACTGGAAAGAGTACCAAATGTAAATAATTATGAAGTCTATATTGAAAGACTTCAGCAGATGCTTGATAGAAAAGAACAGGGCATATTCAAGATGATGCCTGAAATATATAAACAAACTGAAACATTAAGAAGGAGGTAATGAAAATGCTTACAAATGCACCCAAAGGAACCAAAGATATTATGCCCGATCAGGTGTACAAATGGCATTATGTAGAAAGAAAATGGAAGGAGATCTGTGAGAGATACGGATTCAAAGAGATCCGCACTCCCATGTTTGAACATACAGAACTGTTCCAGAGAGGTATAGGAGATACTACCGACGTAGTTCAGAAGGAAATGTATACCTTTAACGATCACGGCGGCAGATCCATCACTCTTAAACCTGAAGGAACGTCACCTGCTGTAAGAGCATTTCTTGAGCACAAGACATATGCAGAAGTGCAGCCCACCAAAATCTACTATGACATTCCCTGCTTCAGATATGAGAAACCTCAAAGCGGAAGATTAAGACAGTTCCACCAGTTCGGCGTTGAGACCTTCGGTACTCCCAACATGCTGGCTGACGCAGAAATCATCGCCATCGGATATGATTTCCTTACGGAGATGGGCGTTACTGACCTTACTCTTGAGATAAATTCTGTAGGATGTCCTGTATGCAGAGCAAATCACAGAACTGCTCTTAAGGAGTTTTTAAAGCCCAAGTACGATCAGCTTTGTGATACTTGCAAGTCCAGATATGAAAAGAATCCTATGAGAATACTGGATTGCAAGTCTCCTATTGACCAGGCGCTCGTAGAAGGAGCTCCCATGATGCTGGATTATCTTTGCGACGAGTGCAAGACAGCTTTTGAGGAATTAAAGGAGAACCTCGAAGCCATGAATATCCCTTACGTAGTAAATCCCAAGATCGTAAGAGGTCTTGACTACTATACTAAAACAGCTTTCGAATTTATCACCAATTCCATCGGAGCTCAGGGAACTGTTTGCGGCGGAGGCCGTTATGACAATCTGGCCGAGGAAGTTGGCGGACTTCCGATTCCCGGCGTTGGTTTTGGTCTTGGAAAAGAAAGACTTCTCATGCTTATGGAATCTAACGGAGTTGAGATTCCTGAACCGAAGTTCTGTGACGCTTTCATCGCTACCATGGGAAAAGCAGCCAAACTTTACGGACAGAAACTCATGAGAGACCTTCGTAAGGAAGGCATCAAGGTACAAATGGACGACCTTCAAAGAAACTTCAAGGGTCAGTTTAAATATGCTGACCGAATTGGAGCAGAGTTCACAATCGTAATAGGTGATAACGAAATTGAGAAGGGCGCTGCTAATCTTAAAAACATGGAAACCGGCGAGCAGATAGAAGTTAAGTTCGAGGACATCGCTAAAGCAATCAAGGAGAGATAATAACAAATGAGCAATATTTTTAAACGTACTAATATGTGCGGAGAATTAAGATCTGCGGATATCGATAAAGAAGTAGTCCTTAACGGATGGGTTGCAAAAAGAAGAAACCTCGGAGGACTTATCTTTGTTGATTTAAGAGATAAGACGGGTATCGTTCAGGTAACCTTTGATGATAATGTACCCAAAGAACTCTTCGACAAGGCTAATAGCCTTCGCTCTGAATATGTTATCGGAGTCAAAGGTGTAGTCAAGGAAAGAGCATCCAAAAACGATCAGATCGATACTGGAGATATCGAGGTCTTCGCTACGGATATGACCATTTACTCCGAGTCAGATACACCTCCGATCTATGTAAAGGACGATGACAACGTAGATGATAATCTCAGACTCAAGTACAGATATCTTGACTTAAGAAAGCAGCACATGCAGAGAAACTTAAGTTTCAGACATAAACTCGTCAAGGTTACAAGAGACTATTTCGATGAGAACGGTTTCACAGAAGTGGAAACACCAATTCTCATTAAGTCAACACCTGAAGGAGCCAGGGACTATATCGTTCCGTCAAGAGTATATCCCGGAGAATTCTATGCACTTCCACAGAGCCCCCAGCTCTTCAAGCAGCTTCTCATGGTAGGCGGTACTGACAGATATCTTCAGATCGCCAAGTGCTTCAGAGATGAAGACCTGAGAGCCGACAGACAGCCGGAATTCACACAGGTCGACCTGGAGATGTCCTTTGTGGATCAGGATATGGTGCTTGAAATCCAGGAGGGTTATCTTAAGAGAGTATTCAAGGAATGCCTTAATGTGGATATAGAGACACCGCTTCAGCGCATGACCTGGGATGAAGCTATGGAGAGATTCGGTTCAGATAAACCAGACCTCAGATTTGGATTTGAACTTAAGAAACTTAACGATACCGTTAAGAATTGCAATTTCAAAGTATTTACAGACTGCCTCTCAAACGGCGGAGACGTAAGAGGTATCTGCGTAGATGGAGGATCATCCTTCTTCTCAAGAAAGGATATTGACAAACTTACGGATATGACCAAACACTACGGTGCTAAGGGCCTTGTTTGGATCAGAATGAATGAGGGCGAGATCGGTTCATCTGTGAACAAGTTCTTTACACAGGAAGAGCTGGCTGAAATCGCTAAAGTATTCGACGCTAAAACAGGAGACCTCATCTTTATCGTATCCGACAGAGCTAAGGTTACCTATGATTCTCTCGGCTTCTTAAGAAGAGAATGCGCCAGAAGAATGGGGCTCTTAAATGACAAGGAATATAAACTTCTTTGGGTCGTTGATTTCCCCATGTTCGAACTGAGCGAAGAGGATGGCAGCCTGAAGGCGATGCATCATCCATTTACCTGTCCTAAACTTGACCAGCTGGATCTGCTTGATACCGATCCTCTTAAAGTCAAGGCTGACGCTTATGACATCGTTCTTAACGGAGTAGAACTCGGCGGCGGTTCCGTCAGAATCCACGATAAGAACCTGCAGGCCAAGATGTTTGAAGTATTAGGACTCACTCCTGAAGAGTGCGACGAAAAGTTCGGTTTCCTTATTGAAGCCTTTAAGTATGGAGCACCTCCTCATGCAGGACTTGCTTATGGACTTGACAGATTCGTAATGCTTCTTCTCGGAGAGCCTTCCATCAGGGAAGTAATGGCTTTCCCGAAAAATCAGAACGCACAGTGCCTCGTTTGCGGAGCACCTGCGCCTGTAGAAGGATTACAGCTTGATGAATTAGGTATCGGAGTAAAATAATGTGCGTAATAGGAGTGCTGGGCGGCAGTTTCGATCCCATCCATCTCGGCCACAGATCTCTTGGCTGCGCAGCCGTAAGAGAGGTCGGCCTGGATAAGCTGATCGTTATGCCCACGCATATACAGCCTTTCAAACAGAATAAAAAAGTAGCCCAGGACAAACATAGGATAGCCATGGTAAAACTGGCTTTCGACGGATGTCAGCAGGTGGAAGTCTCTGATTATGAGATCAAAAAAGGCGACATATCTTATACTTACGAGACCATGAGTCACCTGAAATCTCTATACCCAGATGATGACCTGTATTTCATCATGGGGGCAGATTCTTTCATTAACGTTGACAAATGGTATAAGGGCGAAGATCTTCTGTCTGAATTTGGCTTTATAGTAAGTTCCAGACCCGGTTACCCCGAGAAGGAGCTCGATGCCAAAATCAGATTCTATAGAGAAGACTACGGAACCAGGATCATAAGGCTTAAGGCTAAAATGCCCGATATAAGTTCCACGGAGATAAGAGAGACCGCTATTCAGGGAGACCCCATCACACACCTGGTTCCTACGAAGGTAGATAACTATATCACAAGGAACAGGCTGTACGACGACGCTATCAGGAGTTTAAGATGGGATACGAAGAAATAAGGGACGACCTTTATCGCCGCGTGACTTCAGAACTCTATGAAAAGAGAAGGGTGCACACCTTAGGGGTAAGAGACCAGGCATTGATACTTGCATCAAAATACGGGGCAGACCCTTTAAAAGCGGAGATCGCATCTCTTGCTCATGACCTATATAGAGATTTAAGGGGTGAAGAACTCAACAAGACGGTGAAAGAACTGGGACTTGATGATAAATATATGGATAATCCCAATCTCGCCCATAGCAAGATAGCGGCGATAATGCTAAAGAGGGATTACGGTTTATCAGATCCCGACATATTGAACGCCGTATCTTATCACACCACAGGAAGGGCAGGAATGAGCACCTTGGAAAAGATTATTTTCCTGTCGGACGCCATAGAACCGGGAAGGGATTACCCGGGAGTGGAAGAGGTAAGAAAAGCAGCGGAAATCGGTCTTGATGAAGGATGCCTGAAATCCATGCTCGGCACGGTCTCTCACGTAAGAGATCAAGGCGCATACTTAGACGAAGATACAAAAAATGCAGCAGATTATTTAAATAAACATTTGAAGGAGAACAGATGACAAACAGGGAATACGCATACTTAGCAGCAGAAACATTATCAGCAAAAAAGGCCGGAGAGATAGTTGTGATTGACATCGCGGAGAAATCAGGTTTCGCAGATTACTTTATCATTGCTACCGGTAATACTGAAAGACATATCAACAGCCTTGTGGATGATGTGGAAGACGCCTTAGCTAAAGAAGATCTTTTAGTTAAAAGCGTGGAAGGAAAGGATACCTCCGGCTGGATACTGATGGATTTCGGCGATATCATAGTAAATCTATTCACTCCTGAAATGAGGGATAGATATAACATTGAAAAAATCTGGGCAGACTGTCCCACAGAAAGCATAGGAGACTAAAGCACTATGGAAGAAAGATATAACTTTAAAGAAATAGAGAAAAAATGGCAGAAAGTATGGGAGGACAGAAATACTTTCAAGGTAACTGAAGATCCTTCAATGGAAAAGTTCTATTGCCTTGAAATGTTCCCTTATCCTTCCGGCAAACTTCACATGGGTCATGTAAGGAACTATTCCATCGGCGACGTAGTAGCCAGGTTCAAAAAAATGGACGGCTATAACGTACTCCATCCAATGGGTTTCGATTCCTTCGGATTACCCGCAGAAAACGCTGCCATCCAGCATGGCATCCATCCATCCACATGGACGTGGGACAATATTCATGAGATGGAGAGACAGCTTAGAGAACTGGGCCTTTCCTATGACTGGGACAGAGAATGCTGCACTTGTTCAGAAGAATACTATCGCTGGATGCAGTGGATCTTCATTCAGTTCTACAAAAGGGGACTGGCATACAAGAAGGAAAACCCTGTTAACTGGTGTCCTTCATGCCAGACCGTTCTTGCCAACGAACAGGTTGTAGACGGCGTATGTGAGAGATGCAAGACCCCTGTTACAAAGAAGAACTTAAGTCAGTGGTATTTCAAGATCACGGATTATGCTGACAGACTTCTTGAGAACCTGGATAACGGAAAACTTGAGGGATGGCCTCAGAAGGTCAGACTTATGCAAAAAAACTGGATAGGAAGATCCTATGGATGCGAAGTCGATTTCAAAGTTAAGGATTCCGACGAAGTTCTTACGGTA
>JAEEGL015317398.1_pt1 | contig 16644 bp, 12 predicted proteins | sample 9134231 | NCBI WGS metagenome assembly JAEEGL01 (sample SAMN16246548, study PRJNA631951) | gut metagenome | biome: gut microbiome; feature: rumen; material: fiber-attached | host: Bos | place: Iran: Karaj | collected 2018-10 | reverse complement strand
GCACGGCAGTTAGACGCGCTGTAACCCATATACGCCTTGCTGTTGCCGCTCGCATAGAGGTGGAACTGCGAGGAGCTGAGAGCCGCCGCGTCAGAGCCGCCGTCGTATGCGCCTGAGGTTGACACGATATTCGTATTGCTGATGTCGAAGCCAGCGATAGAGCCTGAGACAGCCGCGATGTGCGTCACGTTCAGAAGTGAGGTCTCGATATAGCCGCCTACGATTATCGTAGAATCGAGCATTGCCTTGCTCACGAAAGCCGTGTCAAGCAGGGAGCTGTTGACCTTCGCATTGATCGTGTTCTTTAGGTTCGTTGCAAGATTCGTCCACGCAACGGAATCGAGCGTCGCAAGAGCACCGAGGTCTGAGCTGTTCGCTTTCCCGTTGATGGTGTTAGCAAGGGCTGTGGCGAGGTCAGACGATGATACGGTGTTCTTAGTGGCGAGGTCGCCCAAAGAGGAGGAATCAGCCTTACCGTTAATCAGCGATTGCAGGCTGTTGCCGAACATTTGGAACGTCACGGCTCCGACGAGGTTTATCTTGGAAGAAGCAATCGTCGTTGTCGTGGCCGTCTGATTGATATAGGAGATAATCGTGTTACCGTCCTCGAGGGTCTTTCCCGCCCACCAAGTGTTACCGTCAGCCCGTGTTATCCATCCCGCCGTCGATATCGTATTGTTGATGGTGTTGATGGCCGTGCTGTGCGCTGAGATACCGTCGCCGAGGACGTTCAGCTCCGTGCCGACGTTGTTGAACGCGTCCGTGATGACAGAGTAATCGGAGAGGTTCGTAAGACCTGAGGAGCCAGCCTTGATTTTGATGTTGCCGCCGATCTCACCCTGAGAGAGGTCGAAGTAAGTGTTTCCGTCCGTCGAGAGGATGCGGTCTGTCGTGATGCGGCCTGGGAGAATCTCCGTGAAGCCGTACAGGGTGGCAAAGGAACGCTCGCCGTCAAACTCGCTGTTCAGGACACCGACCAAGAACCAATAATAGTTCGTGTCGTTCATCGCGTGAGCCGTCTCAGAGAGAAGGAACACGGCGTTGGTGTCTGCCTTGTTCGCACGGACATAAAAATAGTATTTCTTCGACGGTGTGTCAAGGCGTGCCGAGGTGTAAGCGGCCACGTCCCAAAACTTATACTCACTCGGCGTGTGCGAGGCCTTCATAGTGTTTATGCCGAGCGTCAGGTGCTGGAGTATCGTCGCGGGGGCTGTCAACACCTTCGTCTGCTGATTATAGGCGATATATGAAGGCACCTCGGAGATAGGGGCTGTCTTACGGTTCACGAAGCGGAACTGCAGCGATTCGTCACCGACGAGCATAGACATCGTCTGTACTGTTATAGGCGTGATGGCCTCCGTGAAGTGGTCGAAGCCGAAATCAATCAGGACGTTTAGCATATCGATGGTTTCCTTCGCGTCGCGGAAACGTCGCTTAGTGAAGCTCATAGCGGCCTTCGTCATCTCCTCAGTATAGACCTCCTGAGCCTCTGCCTGTTTGATTGTCGTTACGAATCCAGCCGACACGGTCTTGTTGGATAGCTCGATCTCAGGTGAGTGCGGGTTGTTCACATAGTCCTTTATGCCGATGATACGCACAAGGACGGCCTCAGACTGAAATCGGCTGTCCGTGAAGCTGATATAGCCACCGAGGACGATATGGCCTCCGATGTTGACCCAATCCCTTTTCGCCCATATGCCGTCAAGCTCTCCTGAGAAGGAGAAAAGAGCCTCCTCATTGTCATACATATAGCGGACACCCTCGCGGTACATATCCCACTCGGCACCCGTCTTTGTCTGAGCGTCGTTGATATAGGCCTGCGGGAGCTGACAGCCGAAGACTGCGTATTTGTCACCGACGGCGGGGATGAAGGTGCTGCTTGGCATTGTTATGCCGTCCTCCTCCTTAGGAACGATTTCAAAGCGTTTCGCGGCCTTCGTGATGATCGTGCCGTCATCCTGTTCCTCCTGTACGGTGCTGTGGTAATACTTTACCTCAAACTCACCGTGACCCGCAAGCTCGCCTGACTGAAACACGACGGTCATCGTCTCGCCCGCTATCAGGCATTCCTCATAGTTCAGGGAGGCGGGTATGGAGCTGTCGATGAAGTCATAGAAGCACTTCTGAGCGTCAACAACGACAACACCCGAAACGGTACCGACGCGCTTCGGGTAGATGTGAGTGAGGTCTAATGAATCCTCAGCCTGAGAGGAAAGCTGGCGGTCTGAGCGTCTGATAGACAGACCCTGCGCGTCCGTGACGTAAGCCCTCGCGTGCGTGCTGTCATAGCCCGTCTCTCCCTCGAACTTGGAGCCGTCATAGCGCAGAGCCGCGTTTTTTGGAAGATGAAGCTCACGGCCTCCGTACTTTGACGGGTCTATATTCTCCGTGCCGCCCTGACAGAACAGAATCTCGACGGGAGGGTTCGTGCCGTCATTGGATCGCCCGATACCTGACTTGAAGCCGTTACCGCGTCCGTATGACAGGCTGAGCGGCTGACCCTTGAAACGCTCTACGCGCCTCAGGTAAACGGTCTTGTTGTCAATCTCAAACTCCGTGTTGAACTCCTCGGCCATCTTTGCGAGCGCGTCCCAGCAATAGTCGTGGTCGTAGGTGATGACCTTCTCCTCACCCTCGATGCAGCCGCCGATAGTCCACCCGCTGTCCCGACGGTTCATATTCGCCACGAACATTTCAAGGTGTTCGTGAGGCTTGGCCGTCAGGGGGAACTTCAGGCGACCGTCCACCGTGTTACGGAACTTCCACATCTTGGCATTTGCCTGAGGGGTGTCGAGCGTCACGGTGTACTCGAAGGAGCGGCTGTGCTGCATCTTCAACGCCTCAGGACGTATGAGCGTGAAACGCTGCCCCTGATAATCGCAGTAAGACCCCACAGGAAGCTCAACGTGCTCTGCGAGGCTGTATTTCAGGGTCAGGCTGTTGTCGCCCATTATCGCGCGATAGCGATAGCTGGTGTCGTCAACGGGGATGTCGAGGACTTTTACACCCAAATTGTTGTATATCTCCATCTTCTGAGAGTGTTTATAAAATAATCACTTATTTGTTGTTTTTAAGCCCGCTCGCGGCTTTTCAGGCCGCAGCCCTATAACCTTACAAGTCAGGGATAGAAACGCCGCGAGAGAGGCTGTTTTTGCTGTCAGGGGCTATCTGATGCCAAGCTCTTCGCAGTCTGCGTCAACCTGAGCTTTCAGGGCAGCGCGCTCGGTGAGGAAATCGGTGTAGGCCTGAATCTTGGCTCTTGCCTCGGCTGATGTCTTGGAGCCGTAGATACCAAGCTGTGCGCCGTTGTACTCATTGACGAGCTTCTGTTCACGGTCTTTGTCCCACTTTGACGTGAGAACGACCTGAACGACCTTATTGGCCGTGAGCGGTGCCCACACCGTCACCTCCTCGCACACCCATTGTGTGCGTGCGGGCTGTTCGCCTGTTCCTGACTGAGAGGCGTTTTCGACCTCCTGTTCCTGAATGCCGTAACGGTAGAGATAGCTGCCGTTGCCTACTGCCTCGAGTTTCGAGGGCATACTGTCGTAATGTGCCATAATACTTGCTGATTATTATTGTTCGTAATAAGTTTCGGCTGTCGCTGTGCTTCGCCCAACCGAGCCACGGTGCTATTGCCTGACGGTAGGCCTCGAAAGATGGCACAGGCTCCTGACGGTTCAGACGGGCGACGGCACGACAGAAATTCTTCTTTATACACTTGCGCATAAGCCTCTGATGACGGTAGAACTTATAGCCCACATAGTCGAGGGCGCGTCCTGACCTGTCGTAGCGGTTATCCGCAATAGGGAACACCTGCCAATTGCCCTTTACGGTCAGGTGGAGGCGTTCAGAGAGATATTCGCGTATGAGGGGGAGGGCACGGTGCAAGGCATCCTTATCGTCTGAGAGGAACACGATGTCATCCGCATACTCCAGCGAGACGATACGTGCGCCGATCAGCAGGGGCAATACCTCGTTCACCCAATGCATAAAGAATGCCAGGCACAGGTTGGCGAGATACTGACTGAGGTAATTGCCTATCGGCAGACCCTGAGCGGAATCAATGATACCGTCCATAAGCCACAGAAGGTCTGCGTCCTTGATGACCCGACGCACAAGTCCTTTCAGCACTTCGTGGTCGATAGAGGGGTAGAACTTCCTGATGTCGATTTTCAGGCAATAGAGAGGCTGACCGTCGAAGGAGGCTATGGCCTTCTCTGTTGCGCGTGCGCATCCCTCGATACCGCGTTTCTTTATACAGCTGTACGTGTTGTGAGTGAACACCTTCACGAATATCGGTTCAAGGATATTCATTATGGCGTGATGAACGATACGGTCAGGATAATACGGAAGCCTGAAGATAATCCTCTCCTTCGGTTCATAGATCGTGAACACGGTATATGGGGAGGTCTTGAATGTCTTTGTCAGCAAAGCCTCGTGAAGACGGATGATGTTCGCCTCACGGTTACGGTCGTGAACCCTAACGCCATAAGACTTCAACTTCCCGCGACGGGCTTTCTCGTCAGCCAATCGCAGGTTGTCGGGGTCGATGACCCGTTGCCAAAGTCCTGATACTCGTTTCATCTGATATATGTCGATTTTACGTTTTTTGCTTTGCTTTTCTATTCGGAGCCTTCGGTAGCCGTTACGAGGGGCATCCCTACCAACACCTTTCGGGTTACTTGAAATCTTTTGCCAAGAGGCAAGGCCGTCGTTTCTCCCTGTTGGAAATGTTTCTGTTTGTTTCTTTCCCTTAGAGCCTGTTTTAAAGCATAGGTGAGAGCCGATATTCGCGTTCGTATTCGAGGGGGTGTTATTCGAATTCGCATAGGCGAAGCCCGCTTTCGAGCTGTTATTCGCATTACCGCTGAAATGGACACCACCGAAGCGACCAGCCTTTCGGACTATCCGATATGTCTTTTCCTGAGCCTCAGACAGAGCTATTCGAAATAGAACCTGTTGCCCTCGCTGCGCATCGTCACGCGACGCGGGAAGGCGTTCAGCTCCTTAATCTTCCGACAGACATAGAGAATATCCTGAGAGCCTGTAAAGAACTTCTGAGCGTCGCTCTCGGGACTGTCCTTTGTTGGGCGAATCTGTACGAGCGTCTGCCCCGCCGTGCCTTTCTGTCGGCTGTACTTCGTCGGTACGTCCTCCAAGAAATCAAACACCCAAAACGAGGTATTCACAATCTTAGACTGCTTCACCTCGTCACCCTTCAATGAGCGGCTGTTCACGTCACGGGGAATATTCAGGAAGGCGAGGCTTCCGTCATCCTCTGTCATCTGTCTGTTGTCTGTCTCACTCATAACAATTATTTCTGTATCATTACTATTCTTTTTTTCTTGCGGCCTGACCCGCGCCCGCTCCCCTCAGGTCATCTTCAAGCTGTCAGGCTGAGAGACGGACGGGGAAGGCGGGGACGGGTTTTCGCCGCTTCGCGGTTACGATGCGGGGATAAAGCAAAGGCGAGAGCCGATATGCGCGCTCGTATTCGAGGGGGCGTAATACGAATTCGCATAGGCGAAGCCCGCCCTCGAGCCGTCATTCGCAAAACCGCCGAAAAGGACACCACGAAGGGTTGTCTCTGACGGTATGTTCGTATAATGATAGTCGGGGAAGTGGGTTGTGTCTGAGCCGCCCACCTCTGACGGTATAATCTCGCCTGTTGCCCCGAAGATGATGGCGCGCACATATCCTTCAGCGCGAGCCTCATTGCCGACGTGGGTGTAACCGTTATAGTTGCTGTCGTTGAAAGAGGCGGGGTTGGTGGCCGTATAGACGCGGCTCAGGTTATCGCCTGAGGTCGGGGTAATCTGAATATTGATACCATCCGTCCACTTCCAAATATGGCCGAATGGGTTCTCAATGCCGCGATAGCGTGGGACACTCACGGTGGCGACGGTGTTGTTACTTCCGTCCTTCATTTCGTAATCGACAATGCCCGTTCCGTTGCCGAGGCTGTCCGTATGGCCGCAGGGGACAAACGGGTTATAGCTGTTATATGATGACCACGTCGATGATGACAGCGTGGTTACGCCTGCACCCAAGCCTCCCTGATGGAAGCCGTCGCCTGAGAGGTCTGCGTGATAGTCAGCCTGACAGTTGCGGGTGGCGTACTCGATAGTGAACAGCCAAAAGATATTCTTGTGTACCTCATAGACGTAGCAGTTCCATTCCGTAGAGCCGCTCTTACGGTTGCGGGCATAGCCTCGGAAATCGGTGCGGCTGATAGACGTTGCGGGTCTGCCAAGCAGGGTGCGGTATGTGCCGTCCCAAGAGCTTTCGTTAGAGCCGCCGCGATAGTCCGTAGATGTGTTCACGACGGAGGCCAGCTTTCCTGAGGTGCGCTGCAGGGAGGCTTCATAGGCTGAGACGTACATCTTAGGGATGAGCGTGTACCCAGGCAGGGCATACTCGCTGATACGCGTCTCTTTCTTATAGCCGTAGTCGGTGTGCTTACGGTAGTGAGCTGGTATCTCCACCATCACCTGACCCTGAGAGCCGTCGCGGGTCTCGCCCGTCCAGCTGTCGGCGTTGAGATACTTCACGACATCGCCGTTATCGTCGAGCAGACAGCCCTTCATACGGCTTTGGATCGGGAGCGTGCGGTGTAGGATTCCGTTTCCGACACGCGGGGTCACGGGTGCCGACACGCGGTAGTCATACTGAATGCCATAAGACAGCATATCCTCCAAGTATGGGAGGAGCTGAGCAAGCGTCGCCTTCTTCGAGGTGTCCGCTTCCGTGTCATAGACTGCGAGCAGGGCTGAGATAGCGTCCCCGTCGAAGGAGGAAAGCTCGCTGATTTTCTTTCCGTTCTGAAAGGCCTGTAGCATTTCGAGAACATCCTGTTCCTGTTGTGGTGTCATAACTTTGAAACTTTTTAAATTGATTATTGAATGATATGGGGTTATCCGAAAAGCATAACGCCTGAGCCTGTAAGCAGAATCTCGGAATCAGAGGCTTTCAGAAGCACGTTATCGTTGGTGGCGAGGACGTTTATCGTCAGCGTCTCATAGATCGCCGTGCGGAGCGTCGGGATGACATAGACGTGAGCCGTGCCGACGCGCTTCGGTGTAATCACGCCTGAGGGGTTCACAGAGACGATGTCGCCGTCAGTCTGATAGATGACGTTCTGAGGCACGGTGTTGGGGGACAGGACGGCAGAGATACGGCCTCCGACTGCTGCGTTCACGCGCATAGACGTGGGAGCCGTGACGGTCAGGGATACAGGGATAATGTTCTCAGGGTCGCCCGTGTCGCCTTTGTCGCCCTTATCGCCTTTGTCACCCTTATCTCCCTTTGCGCCCGTGTCGCCCTTTTCTCCTGTGTCGCCCTTCTCTCCTTTGAGACCTGCGAGCTGCTCAGGCGTGAAGTCGCTGTAAGTGAAAGCGTCGCCCTTATCGCCTTTGTCACCTTTGTCGCCTTTGTCACCCTTCAAGCCCTGAGGGATGGTAAGGTGCAGACGGTATTTTGGGTTGCCGTCTTGGTCTGTGCCGTCGGCTGTCAGCGAAGCACTTGCGGCAGAGCCAGCCTCGCCCGTCGTGATAGTACCGATAAGAATCTGCGGGGTCTTTCCCGTGAAGCCGATAGCTCCCGACATATCGACGAGGAAGGTGTAATTACCCACTGTGCCGTCATAGGTATAGAGCTTGGCGTTGTCGGGGTCTTGGGTGTCGCCTGAGTTAATCAGCACGAAATCGCCCTCTTTCAGGTCGTGAGCGTCGTAGGCCTCCATAGCCGCGATAGAGGCGAAGGTCTTACTGACGTGGAAGCCCTCGCCACGGACATAGATAGCCGTCTTGTTATAGGTGTGGGTGCTTTTGTTCCACGCATAGACATAGTTGTCCGTGCCGACATAGCATGGGTGGTCTGCCGTGTCCTGAGCGTCGGCGATGACAGCGGCCACGTCCGTCTGAGCCTGACCGAAGAAAACGCTCCAAATCTTACGCACGCCGTTCGTATCGTCTGCAGACGTACCGAAGAAGCCGCTCCACTGATTCTGAACTAAGGTATAGAAAGCACTCCAAAGATAGCGCACGCCCGTTGTCAGGCTGTCAGAGAACCAATTCGTCCACGTTGTCTGAATCGTCGAAAGCCAGCTCTCCGAGGTGTCCTTGAAGCCGTCGTTGTTCGTACCGAGGAACCAATTACGGACGGTGTTATAGACGGACGTAGCGTTGCTTGCAGCCGTGTTTGCGAGCGTCGCCTTTTCGTCGGCAAGCTGAGCCTTCTCATTGGCGAGACCCGCCTTTTCGTTAGCAAGTGCTGCTGCGTTGAGAGCGGCCTGTTTCTCACGCGTGATGTCCGTGATTGCCTCCGTGACGAGAGCGGCCTTTGCGTTGGCGTTGGCCGCAGCGTCGTTGGCTGCGCCCGTTGCCGTCTCGCTCTCAGATTTCAGGCGTGCGAACTCCGTCACGCGGGCGTTCTCAGCCGCTACGCGCCCCTGCTCATTGCTTATGCGGGTGGCCTCATTGGTCTGAGCCGTCTCTAAGGCCTCCTGAGCCGTCTCGAGGGCTTCGTTTGCGTCCGAAAGAGCCTGTTCAGCACGGTCGCCAAGCGTGCCGAGAGATTCCAGCGACACCTTCACGCTCTCGTTGTTGTTGTTGGTACCGATGACAAAAAGTCCCACCCAGGAGCGGAACAGCGGCAATTCGGAAATCTTGATTTTTCTCATATAGCTTTCATATTTTGATTGTTATTACTCATCGGGGAAATACTTGCTGTCGGGCTGCATATCTATGAGATAGCCGCCGTCCTCTGTCTCGATGCAGATATTGCTCTCTGAGGCAAGAACCATATCGCCCTGAAGGATTCTGAACTGCTCCGTGAACGTGACGGTCAGCGTGAACTCAAACCATATCTTACCGTCATCAGGGAAGAAATTCTTTGTCTGACAGCTCTTGTAATAGAACAGGAACTCCTCCTCAATCTCAGAGACGTACAGCGTGCGCTCCTCAGGCCGTATCAGGTCATACAGGAACGCGTCATAGCTTCGCCAAAACTCCGTCAGGGAGGCGGCACGAAGGAAGCAGTTCAGCTTCACATCCTTGCTCTTATAGGTGACGTTCTGAGGGTCATAGACCACGCCCGCCTGAGAGGGTATGTTTCGGAGTAGGTTCTGCTTCACGGCTGCGCTTTTCATTACCTCTGCGAGTGATCCCTGTAAGAGACGGACACCCCAATAGGTGGTTGGGTGGTCATCAATGAGATACTCCTGAGAGGTGGCGACGGTGCTTGCTGGAGCAACATAGTCGCTGAAATCACTCTCAGGGGTCAGGGGGAAGTCATCGGCGAATTTCAGGATGTAAACGCCGAGAATCTTACCAGCGTCGAGGTTCGGCTGCTGAGTGAGACGGAGTCGATACGTGCGGCCAATCTCCACGAAGTTAAAGTTGTGGTATGCGCCGTCGCTGATAAGCTCGAAGAACTTGAAATAACGGGAGAAAAGCCCTGAGACGGCAAACTTGATTTCAACCTCTCGGGTGTTCAGGACAGGCTCAGACAGATCGGCCTCAATGCCGTCCTCCTCCTGCCAATCGTTCGATTTCACGGTCTTACGCGGTGGGAAGGCCACAAGCTGATTGTAACCGTCATCAACGACATATACACCGTAGCGGTCGTATGCGTCCTTGCTGTCTATGTATAGCTTTCCTGTCCTCATAGGATAATGGCGTTATTGAATACGTTGCGGATGACACTTGAACCGTCGCCGCATGTCACCTTCACGACAGCCCATTTCTGAGCGTTCACGGTGGCCTTCGCGCCGTGCATAAGGATGACTTCGTGCTGTTCAAGCGTGTCACAGTTCACGGTGGCAGACGTGCGTCCGATCAACACGGCCTTAGAGGGGTTTTTCAGCGTGATTACGCCCGCGTCGATATATATCCCGTGCTTCTCAACACCCATACCCTTGAAAAGCCGCACGGTGGCGATATTCGGGAAGCGGTTCTTTACGCAGAACTCCTGCCCCTGAGGTGACAGGAACAGGTCGATAATCTCCTCTAAGGTCTCTGACCCCTTGAAGAGCTGACAGGCACCGAGCCTGCGTGCCTGAGCGTGTATCTTCTTAATAATATCCTCTTGCATAATTTCTTAGTTTTTAATCCTCACTCCTCTGACAGCCAAATCCTCGACAGAGCTTCTGAGACGGCTCACGTCGCTGTTCAGTTTGTCAATCTTACCCGTCAGGCCGTCCGTGTTCTCGTCAATGTTCAGAACTGACTTTAGAATCTGCTGAGCAACGGAAAGGAGAATCTTCGTGTTCTCTGCGATAGAGTAGGTGTGCCCCTGTATGGCGGTGGCGCGCCCGTTGAGTTCATCGACGGTTTCCTGAGAAGCCTGTGCGATACCCTTCTCTGAGGCCTCGCGTTCCTCAGCCTCTGCCGTCTGAGTGAACATATTCTTCACGCTGTTTGGCAGAGCGTCCCACATCTCCTTGAACCTGTCACCGACGGCGTTCAGGTCGTTGGCGAAGTCGCCCATATCGGCAATGACCTGATCGAGGGTGTTCGTTCCTATGCCATTGGGGAACCACTTGGCCTTGTATTTGTCGAATATCTGACCCAACGGCTCCTCCAAAAACTTCTGAACGAGCATACGCTTCATAACGTCAGCCACGATTTCTTTTACCTTCTCGCCCCAGGCCTCGGCAGCGTCCTCTCCCGCACCGAAAGCCTCAATGAAAGCGTCACCGAGCTGCTGTGCCATATCCTGAGCGGAATCGCCAAGAATATCTTCCATCAGCTCATTAATGATGTTCACGGCCTGCTGTCCCAGCTCCTCAATCTTCTTTTCCCATTCGTCGATTTGGTCGTAATCTGTTTTCTTTTTGTCACGCTCCGCATCAATCTGCTTCTGAATGAGAACCTGTTGCTCTGAGATATTCTCGAGGTCTTTACGGGTCTTGGCATAACGCTCTGATCCGAGGGCTTTGTCAACTGAATAACCGATATTGGCGTAAGCGTCTGCGAGTTTCTGTGCCGAGCGCGTAACAATCTCTTGTTCGTGATACATCTCTTCAAAGGAGCGGATAATCCAATTGTTACGCTGTTTCTCTGTCAGATATTCATTTAGAATCTGCTGCTGCATTGAATAGTATATCCTTCGGACACGCTCAACGGCTGACCCCTCCTTCTCAATCAGTCGCACGGTGTCGGCGTTGTCAAGCTCCCATTGGAGTTGGTCGATACGGTTCTGAAGGTTTTCGATTTCCTTCTGCTTCGCGCCATCGTTGTTGAACAGGTTCACGATAGCCATAGCAATCTGCAAGGCCGCTGAGATAATGGCGAGGATGACAGAGGCTTTCTCCATCGTAGCGATAGCGGCCGTTCCTGCGGCTGCGGTTCCGACGATACCCGTTGCAGACATATTGACAAGCGTAACGATACCGTTAATCATCGAGAGGGTGGCGGTTGAAATCTGACCCGCAGACTTGATGGCCTCGCCGACGGCACCACCGATAGAATCTCCTATCTCCTCAAATGACTTGGTGCATTCATTCAGGGTCTTATACAGGTCTTCCCACTCTTTGATTGTGCGCTTCTGAGGGCTGAGATTCTGTTTCTCTTTCTCCTTATTCAGAGCCTTCGTAGCCTTTGTGACCTTAGATCGCGCCTCGGCAAGTTTCTTGCTGTCAGCCGTGCCCGTCTTTTCGAGCTTATCCAATTCTTCTTTCGCCTTTGCAAGGACATCCTCGAGCTGTTTCAGACTGAGGTTCCCGATTTCCTCACACCACGCCTGATAGCTGTCCTCACGGGCTGCAAACTGTTCGTCGACGGCACTCAGGGCTTCATTCATCTGACGGTTCAGTTCGTCGAGGTTGCCCTGTGTCACGCCCTCTTTGAGCTGCTTATTACCGCCCGCGTCAAGCTTGAATGTCCCGTCCTCATTCTTCTGATAGAGAGCGTCACGCTTCTGAGCGAACTCTTTCTCTATCTCAGCCCTACGCTGCTCATAGGTCTGAACATCCTTTAGCATATCCTCGAGAGCCAAACGGTTGGCGTTGATGCGGTATTTGTTGGCTTCGTCAGTATAGGCTTTGAGAATGTCTTGTTGCTCTTGTGACAGGTCAGAGGCTGAGAGGTTGAGAGAGGCTTTCTGTTGAATCTCCTCGGCTTTCGTGGCCTTCGGGTTTGCATTCTTCCACTCCAACATCTTTTCGTCGGCGAGAGCGTCTATCATCTCCTTCTCACGCTTCTTATTCTCAGCGATCAGTTTGTCATAGTTGAGCTGAATCTGCTGGGACTGTTTTTCGTAACCCTCCTTTAAATTGTTAATCTGAGCCTGTCGGATGTCAAGCTCAGCATCACGGACGGCCTCAGACACGTCCTTACCGTATTGCTCAATGGCCTGTTTACGCTCTGCGGCTTCGTCAGCAAGGCGTTTCTTCTCGTTCTCTATGGCTTTGCCGCTACCGCCGCTCTTGGCACCCGCCTTCTCCTTGGCTTTCTTTACGGCCTCTTCCTGAGCTTTCAGAGCGTCAAAATATTCCGTCTCGGACATATCCTTGACGAGCTTACCGCCAACCTCCATATCAGAGTTTTTGCGTTTGCTCGGGTCAGACAGGGAGCGGAGCTTTGACAACCTCTCCTTCTGCTCTTTATAGGCTTTGTCTGCCTCTTTGAGAAAGTCCTTATTGCCGTCTGCGATGGCCTGAGCGCGTCGGTTCTGTTCTGACTGAAGCAACTGAACCTGACCCTCCAGCTCCTCTTTCGTAAAAGTACCTGTAGCACCGCCCTGAGAGACGTAGCCTTTCTTATGGCCTGTGGTTTCCATCTTCGCCAAGAGGTTCTGACGCTCACGAATCTGCTTTTCAAGGTCAGCGTTGGTTACGCCTGTCAGGTTTGCAAAATAAGCGTCGCCTTTGTCTTTGCGAATCTTCGTCGACAGTTCCTCACGCCGTCTCTGCAAGGCTTTCAGTTCGTCCTCCTCTTTCTGAGTGCGACCACCGACCTGATAGTATTGAGTACCGCCGTATTGAGTGGTCATCGTCTGATACTTGGCGTTACCTTTCGCTGTCAGCTCATTGATACGCTTATTGACGTTATAGAGTTCGTTGTTTGAGTTCGAGGCAGAATTCTGACCATCGATGGCTGCAATCTCACGTTTGATGTCAAGAATGTGCTGCAGCTTTTCTGCCTCAGTATCATACTTTTCAAAAACAGACGGATATTTCTGTTCAAGCTTTACGAGGGCAAGCCGACGGCTCTCTGTCGATAGAGATTCATCGCCAGCGATCTGTATCAGCTTCTCTATCTTCTCTCTCTGTTCCTGTTCCTTTTTGATGACCTCATCCTGTTTCGACATATAGTCCTTATAGGCATCATTGACGCGCTCCTGTTCTGTGCGCTGAGAGATAAGGACGGCAACGAGAGCGGCACAGGCTGTTGCAGCCAATACATATGGATTGGCGAGCATAGTCTTATTGAGAAGCGCCTGGGCTTTCTCAGCCGCAAGGAGAGCCTTGATTTGGAATGTCTCTGCAAGAGTATATCCCGCAGCGACCTCCGTCGCGATACTCTGAACGGCTGTCGCGGCCATAACAGCGGCCTTGTAAACACCGTAGGTCTCGATAAGTCCTGCGAGGACACGCCCGACCTGTTCGTAATTCTCTACAAGGTCAGAAACGACGCTGAGAGCACCGCTAATGATGCCCTCTGACTGCTTGCCGAGATTGTTGAACATCTGCTCAACGGAATCCTCGATGTTCGATATCTGTCCCGTGATCGTCTTTGACTGAGCCTCCATAAGACCACCGAACTTGCTACCTGCGTCTGTCAAGTCCCAAATGGCTTTTTTGACCTCAGGGAAACCGACCTTACCCGCAGTCACAAGCTCACCGACCTTATCCTTCGTCACGCCGAACTGCTTGGCAAGTTCCTCGGCGAGAGGGATACCGCGCCCCATAAACTGACGGAGGTCTTGTGTGAATACGCGCCCCTGTGTCATCGTCGTGCCATAGAGGTAAGCAAGGTCATTGATGGGGATTGAAAGACCTGCGGCAATGTCACCGAGGCGTATAAGCGTCTCGTTCACATCCTCAGCGGCCACGCCGTAAGCCAAGAGCTGCTTAGCTGAGTTGGCGATATCGGACATACCGAAAGGCGTAGTCGCAGCCGTCTTCACAAGCTGCGACATCAGTTTCTCAGCCTGAGACGCTGAGCCAAGCATTGTCTCGAAGGCTATCTCCAGCTGTTGGAACTCTCCGCGAACCTTCGCCACCTGAACAACAAAGTCCTTTGCCTTCGATACGGCAAAGACCTCCGCAATGCGCTGGCCTATCTTACGGAAGGCCTTATCCATCACATTGCCTTCATTCTCAGCCGACTGTCCGATTTTTCGGAATTCGTTTCTTATCTGCTGAGCGTCATTGCGAAAATCGTCGGTGTTGATCCGCGCCGCAAAATTCTGAGAGCCGTTGTCGTTTGTCATTCTATACCATCTTTGAGATTAAATCCTTTACTTTGTCGTTATTCTTCACATCTGAGGCCTTGATAACGTCCTGTGCCTGTTTCATCTTCTCTTTGTCCTCCTTAGACTGATAGGATGGAAGGACGGCACCGAAAAGTATCATATTCGAATAGCTGAGGTCATACAGGACATAATCGAGCGGGAAGTTATACGCTTTCAGGAAGCCCCCGACCAAAGCCCAAATGCTGTCGTTCAGGTCTCCACTTTCGTCTGACGAAGGAGATTGATTTCTGTCAGGAAAGTGGTAAGCCCGAAAAAATCCGTCAGCTGCATCTTCTTCAATAGCTCAACAATGAGGTCGTTCAGCTCTGAGGGCGTGAGTGTTTCCAGCAGCTCTTTCGACAGCTCGGCTTTTCGGTCGATTGTCCGTGTGACGGTTATCTCCTCTGTCGTGTGATACAGCCCCCACAGACGCGGTTTCCTGACCGTGTGAGCCTCTGTTACCGTCTCTGTGAGGTGACGTGCGCCTAACAGAAGAATCGCCGCCACATCGCCGATTTCCCGACAGTCCTTTGCAACGGCAATACTTTCCTCAACAATACGCGTCTCTTCGAGCTTGATATGCGGTAAACGCGAAACAGCCTCCGATACGAGTATCAGCGTTGCTGTGCTCGGTGGGGCTGCTTTGAATGTCCTGTTGCCAACCTTTATCTCGACATCCTTCTGAAGGATAGCCTCGGAGGCAAGGGTTTCGATATTTTTCTTTGCTTCATCCATAACCGTAAAATAATTTTAGGTGAGTGGCGGGGGACGGATTCGAACCGCCGACCTCAAGCCAATGAGACTTGCGAGCTAAGCCGCTGCTCCACCCCGCGATGTTGGCGGTGGTCTTTGAAACCCTCCACCGCCACAGGGTCTACTAAGGAATCTGCAACACCTCAACGACGGTTGACTTGCCGTCCGCTGTCAGGGTCACGTAAGCGGTACGAGGCTCACCTGTTTCGTTGGCGGTAACCTTCACGGTGGCAACATTAGCGGCAGTCGTTACGGTTACCCAGCTCTGAGCGCAGGAAGCGGTCACGTCACCCGTAGAGGTGGCTGTGATGGTCTTACCTGTGCTGTCGGCTGCTGCATCGAAATACAGAGCGCCTGGAGTGACGGTCAGACCGCCCTCGGTGTACAGCTTCACGGTGTTGCCTGTTGCGGGTTTCAGACACTTGGCCGTATGACGGAGCAGAATGCCGTCGGCAGAGGCATAGACAACGTCAACGCGGAGCGTCGCACGGTCAATCTTCAAACCGAAGCAACCCTCATCCTCAGGGATCACCTTGAAGGCGTGCTCACCTGAGACAACGCCGTCGGAATCAGAGAACGGAGCCTGCTCGCCCTTCTTCACAAAGAGGTCGAACGTCAGGACATAGGTGGTCTTACCTGTGCGGCTGTCCACAAGGTCGCCTCCCTCCTGTGTTGCGTTCACCTCATTACCTGCAGTCGGGGTCAGCTGCGTGGTGTCCTCCTTAGGCACGGGAATGGCGGTAAAGTTACCGACAGGCGCACCGTTGAGGGACGTTGCGTGCTTGATAGTGCACAAACCCCAAGAAAGTACTGACATAGCTTTTACGATTTATTTGTTTATAAAAAGTTGTTTCCTTTACAGGTTTTCACCTGAGAGAGACACGGACACGGGGCTGAGAGAAGCTATCGCCCGTCGAAATACTCATACGCGAGCTTTACGACAACGAAGTGCTGATGTATCTCTGCCTCGTATTCCGTGAAAATGGTCTGCTGTAAGCGGAACAGATAGTTCGTCCTGTCGGCTGTAAGGCCTTCGACCCATTGCTGGGCGAGACCCTCGACCTCCTCCGTCCGTTCGCTGTCCTCAACCAACAGCCCGTCATCGTAGGGGTCGATGTCAGGAACATAGATATTCACGGTGACTACGCCCGTCTGAACCTGATCGGGAAGACCCGCAGTGAAAATCACTATCGCGTCCTCCTGTTTGCTGTCCTTAGGACGCATACCCTGACGGTAAACAGCACCTGAAATCATCGTCGAAAGGGTGCTGTGCTTCAAGAGGCTGTAAACGTCACTCTGAACTCTCTTTCCTGTTAGTTTCCTTGCCATAGCTTACTTCAAACCAAGTCGTTCCAACATCTTCGGTATTTCCCTCTGAGCCAACAGCTCCGCGCTGTCGAGGACATCGAGACCCTTTGCGGACACATATGT
>JAEEGL011554982.1_pt1 | contig 16644 bp, 15 predicted proteins | sample 9134231 | NCBI WGS metagenome assembly JAEEGL01 (sample SAMN16246548, study PRJNA631951) | gut metagenome | biome: gut microbiome; feature: rumen; material: fiber-attached | host: Bos | place: Iran: Karaj | collected 2018-10 | reverse complement strand
GATGCCATCAATCTGCTTTGAGCCTATGGATACAAATCTGCTCATAAAACTACAGACGGAAAAGGCACACCGGTTCCTTCAGGAAGCTGATGACATGGTTCTCCAGAAGCGATGGGATTTGGCTGCCAATCGGTTTTACTATGCCTGTTATCATATTGTTCATGCTGCTTTCATTACGCGTAACATTGCCACAAAGACTCACGATGGCACACTTACCGAATTGGGCAGGCAATTCATCATGACAGGACAATTGGACAAGAAATACGGCCGATTTTTTGCTCGTATGATACAGCTTCGTATTAAGGCCGACTATAACAGCATTGCAGACATCACGGAAGCCGAAGTGCTCGAAATGGCTCCTCTCTCACATGACTTTGTGACAGCTGTGGGGGAGCTGGAAAATATTACGAATGTTGAACCCTAAAAACCGTAAATGGTAATAGGGAAAACAAATAGAATAAAAGCCGTTTCTTCATAGTCGTCGTTGATAATGGCTTAGACAAATTCCTCCATAGATATTACACGGCCACGGCTTTCTCAACCTTCTCCTCCAATGCGTCCTTGATGAAGGCATTGATAGAGATGCCTTCTTGAAGTGCAAGCATAGCAATCTGACGGTGGATAGCCGGCGTGAGCCGCACGTTCAGCACACCTGTATAACTCTTGTCGGGTTCGATGCCCTCGTCCTCGCAATAGGCCAAATAATCGTCAACGGCCTCGTGGAACGCTGCCGTCAGTTCCTTGACGCTCTCACCCTCGAAGTTCACCAGACCATTGATGCCCTCAATCTTACCGAAGAACACCTGATCCTTGTCGCTGTAGTTCACCGACCCTAAATAACCTTTGTACGTCATTGTATTCATATCCTTGTCCTCCTATGCTTATTGAATAAAACCTGCTTCACGTAAATCTTCCAGCACTTGCTTCATGGCATAATCTTTCATGATGTTGCCTGGATGCGGCTTGTGCAACATAATGGGGCGTTTGTCGCCGTTCTTGAAAATCAGCCGCGAACCAGACGTCCGGCCTTTGTTACTGCGTTCGTAGCCATAGCCCTCCAACAGCCTTTGCATCTCATCGAACGTAAAGTCTGAAGGCATTTTCAGAAATCTCTCGCGCAGTTTTTCTTTTGTTCCCATATCGTCAGAATTGCAATTCGCCCGCAAATGTAACTAAAATTTAGTTACGCTCCAAATATTTCTTCATTTTTTTGCATAGACATCTTTAATTTTACATATTATTTCTTTTAGATAATTTTTGAAAATTTCTTTCAAAATATTTGGTGGTTTCAGGATTTTTTGTACCTTTGTAGGGTAATAATAAAGCGGGAACGGCCACCCGGTGTAGTTGGCCGATAGAGTTTCTAATACCATGAAAAAACACAACGAAAATGGCAAGAAATGAGATTACTTTCCTCGTGAACCTGAGGAAGAACACGTTGACCACGTCGAAGTCGTACGGCTCTTACTTCGGCGAGGCCGAGAGTAAGAAGCCGCTGTCGCTGAAGGGGTTCGCCCGTCACATGACAGACCACGGCAAGCTGGCCGACTACTCGATGGTGGTGCTGGTGCTGCAGCAGCTGGTGGACTGCATGACGGAGCTGATCTGCCAGGGACAGCCCGTGAAGCTGGACGGTCTGGGTACGTTCTACCCGACGATCGAGAACAAGCTGATGGGCTCGTACACCGTCGAGGGCTACTCGCCCCAGGAGCACATCAAGGGCGTCCACATGCGCTTCCGTCCCGAGAACGCGCAGGGCGAGGAGCTGACGTCGCGCGAGCTGAAGGACAAGTGCGTCTTCGAGATGCACGACCTGATTGTGACGAAGCACAAGACGGTGGACGGCAAGAAGTACACCTACCAGGAGCGCACGCCGCTGAAGACCTACGGCATCGTCCAGGCAGAGGCTGACCCGGAGCCGGAGCCTGATCCCGGCGACGACGATGACGACGATTAAAAGGCCTCCCCCGCCCTCCGAAGGAGGGGGGAAGTTCAGAGATGACAACTGAAAAAAGTCCCTGAAAGCCTTGATGCTTTCGGGGATTTTTCGTAACTTTGCAGCACCTTTCAAAAAATTAGTTAGATAGAAGCATGGTAGCAGGAACAACGATAAAAGAAGAGAGGATGGCGTGGCTCGACTGGATGAAGGTTCTGGCCATCTTCTCGATTGTCTGGGGACACTTCTTCTCGGCGGGTCACTTGTATCTGTATGTGTTCAGCGTCCAGGTGTTCTGCGTCATCTCGGGCTTCCTCTACAAGCGTGCGCCTGACTGGAAGACCTGCCTCACGAAGTGCTTCTGGCAGCTGTTGGTGCCGACGGTCATACTGAGTATGGTCATGCAGGCGGAGGCCTGGCTGCGATGCATGGCATTGGGAGAGCCCTACCCTGTTTCATGGCCGTGGCTTGTCAAATGGCTTTTCTTGGGTCACCGCTGGTGTATGGGGCCTTGTTGGTATTTCTACACATTGATAGTGATGAGGCTGATTATGCAGGCGCTGCCGGCGAGGAAATGGGCATATGCCTTGCTGTTTGTCGCCTTGTCGGCCGGTGCCATATATCTTCATCATATAGGCTTCGAGGTGAGCAACGCCAACGTCAATGTGCTGGTGTGCATGCCGATGTTCCTGATAGGCGTTTTCCTGAAGCCGTTGAAGCCGTTGCTCAGCAAGCTACACAACCATGCCATAGAGGTGGCTTTGTTCGTAGCGGCGGCGGCCGTGGTCTATGTGTGCGGCGAGTATAATGGTTACGTCTGGATGTACAAGAACGGATATGGCGACAACTACGCTTTATATATAATAGGTGGAATGGCGGGAGCCATGCTGCTCTACACCGTTTCCCTATGGCTCAGCCGCCTGCCGTACCGTCAGATGGTTCTGACGTTGTCGAAGGGCTCGATTCTCATTATCGGCCTGCACATCGTCATCGTTCGCAGGTTGACCGAGTTGCCCGACCGTATGTGTGGGGGGGATTTGTTTTGGGCTGTCCTTATACTTTTCGCCTTTGTTCCGTTGATACGATTGGCAGATTTATTCTTCCCTTTGTTGTTGGGACATCGTAAATAGTAATTTATATGGAAAAAGAATATATGCAGCGAAAGGATTATATTGATATTTGTAAGGTCGTTGCTATGTTTATGGTGACATGGGCTCATTGTGCTCAGCAAATAAGTGGCATGATGTTCCCAAAATTACTTGTTAGTAAGGACGCATTTATTTCTGTTAATATGGCAATATTTATGATTGCAAGTGGACTTGTAATGAATTTACCCAAGATGCGTTCAACACCTTTTTGGGAGTTTTTTTATTCTAAGGTCTTACGTTTACTTGTTCCAATGACTATATGGTATTTTTTGTTGATGATGGCTCTTTATCCAAAGAGGCTTGATTATTGGGAAACCTATTGGTATTTGTCCGCCATGTTCATTTGTCTCATAACTATCAGACTGTTGGCACAGGTAATAACTTCTACATTTGTAATTTGTCTCTTGTCAATAATTGTTCTTTTAATAATGCCTTTTCTTGAGTTTGAAAGGAGTTGCTATATGATGCCATTTCTGTGGGTTGGTTATGCCTTGCGCTTTTTGATAAATCGTATTGATAATAAAGTATTATTGCTTTTGGTGGCGTTATATGGCATTTTATATTATTATTGGGACGTGCGTTATTCTATATATAATTGTCCGTTCCGTATATGTGATGTTAGTCAGAATAGTATTTTATTTATGATATATAGATTCGTAATAGGTTCTGTTGGTAGTATTGCTGTTATTTCATTAATAAGAATAATGGTAGAGTCTGATAGATTTAAGTGGATAAAGATTCTGGCGAAGTATGGACAATATACATTGGTTTTTTACACTATGTCTTTTGTTCTTAATGCTATGTTAGCTCGTTTGATGTGGCATATAGGTGTTTATATAACAATCCCAGGCTTGCTTGATTTTGTGTCTTGTATTATTTCTCTATTTATGATGGTACTGATGTATAACTTTCAGAAAATTGTAGAGAATAAAAACGTTATATGTCAATTGTTAGGCGTCATTTGTCGTAAGTCATAATTGATTAACAGCGTTATAAGAGTCTGTTGATTAGCTTGATGCAGGTGATTAGCAACTTGCGTTTTTTCTCGTTGTCGCAGATGTTAAACAGACGGTAAATACTTGTCTTGTCCAGCTTTGTCAGTGTTGCATAGTCTTTATACACACCATCAGGAAGTAGGTGGTGTAGGTAATCGTCTATCTCTTGTCTGTTTCTTTCACGTTGCAGTTCTGAGAGTCCTCCTTCTTCGCGTTTGCAGATAATGTCTGGAATGAATTGAACTGTTTTCTTCTCTGTTACTATCTTTTCTGTGAAGAAAATCCAGTCGGAGACCAATTTATGGGTTTCGTCATAAGGCGAGTTCTTGAATAGCTCTCTTCTGATAAAAGAGCTTTGATGGTCTAACGTCGCCATAAAGAAATGAATCATAGTTGTACGCGGAGGTTGAATGGATACATGCCCTTTCTTTGTCTCTTCGTTGAAATGATAGTCGCGACCTACGATGAAGTCGGCATCGCTCTCGACATGCGCAACCCGTGAGAGCACGCCCTCGTCGTAGAAGCAGTCGCCGGAGTTCATGAAGTTCAGGTAGTCGCCAGTAGCCTTGGCAATGCCTTTGTTCATGCCGTTATAGATGCCAGAGTCTTTCTCCGATACCCAATAGGTGATGTCCTTGTCGTACGTTTTCAGCAGCTCCGCACTGCCATCGGTAGAGCCGCCGTCAATAACGATGAACTCATAGTCGCGGTATGTCTGGCCGACCACGCTCTCGATGGTGCGGCGCAGTCCCTCACGGTTGTTGTAGTTGACGGTAATAATAGAGTACTTCATTTTTAAATGAGGAATTAGAAATGAGAAATTAGAAATTATGATTACTAAGTGGGCGGAGCAATTTTTTAATTCTTCAATTTTTTAATTTTCCTAATTTTCCCAACTCTTCTCAGGCTGTCCTTGGCACCTTTGGCAAAGAGTATGGTGGCGCTGAGGTCGTAGCAGAGGAAGATTACCATGCTGACAGAGCTGTAGGCCACCCAGTCCCAGATGCTGCGGTAGGGGCTGAAGGGAATAAACCGGATGGTGTAGAGCGAGGCGCCGATGGCAAAGGCTGACACACCGTAGTTGCGCAGGGCACCGCGCCAGTAGATGCCGACAGACTCCTTGAAGCCCGCCGTGAACAGGTAGTAGGGCTTCCACAATACCACGATGGCCAGCAGGCTGACGATCTTGCCAAGCAGGATGCCGATGATGCCCCACTTCAAGCCGCAGACGATGGTGATACTGACGTTGATAATCAGTTCGGCCCAGGCTGACCACACATCGGCATAGAGTCCGTGGGCGTAGTTGAAGGTGTCGACAGAGTTGCGCGAGTTGGTAATGTAGATGAAAACGATCAGCAGTATCAGGATGCGATGGTCCATGACGTACTCAGCCCCTAACCAGTGGACGATAAACGGCTCTAACAGGGCGTAGAGCGAGAAACTGAGCGTAGCGGCAATGGTGTGCTGGATGGTGGTGTACTCCCAGAACACTTTCAGCATCTTCTCCTTGTTGCCTTCAGCCACAAGGTTGCCCACACTGGCTCCAACGCTCTTGGTCACCGCCGAGAACAGCGAGATGAGCTTCGAGATGATGATCATATAGTTGCCGTAGTAGGCCACCATCTTCAGCGAGACGAAGAAGAAGATGAACAGCTCGTCGCTCTTCACCAGCAAGAAGTCCTTGATCTTATGGATAAAGACCTGCTTGGTCTTGGTGATGACTTCAGGATACTTCTTCAGCAACTGGCGCCCCTGCCGTTTGTCGACCTTCAGCCACGGATACTCCTTGTTGATCTTCCAGTTCAGGACGATGCAGCCGAAGACGCTGAAAAGAAACTCGATGCCCACCCAGACATAGAGGTTGCGGTAGTGATAGGCGAGGAAGATTTGCAGGACCAGCTTCGCAAGGTTAGCCGACTGGAGGTAGATGGCCACCAGATAGTTCTTCTGGTCGGCACTCAGCAGCATCTGCCTGTAGTTGATGAAATAGCCGATGAGCGAGGAACCGAGGAAGGAGTAGAAGGCGAAATAGACGATACCCAAGGGCAGCTCGGCACTGCTGAAGATGAGCGGGAAGAACAAGCTGATGACAAAGGCACCACAGAAGATGATGGCACCAATCCAGTTGTACAGATAGCCTAACAGCGACAGGATCTCCTGTATCTCCTGACGGTTGTTCGTCTGAATAGGCTTGAACAGGAAGTAGCCGATACAGGCACCGATACCCAGTTCCGACAGGTTCAGGTAGCCTAAGATGTTGTGAAGCGTACCCGTCAGACCGATGAATTCCGTACCCAGGCAGTCAAGGAAAATCTTCCTGGAGAAAAAGGCCAAAAAGAGCGAGAGGAAGTAAAACAGCAGATTTACCTCCGCATTAAGAATACTCTTATGCACCCTTTCGCCCATGGTCAGTGGATGTTACTTTGCGTCGTGAGTGGTGTGCAAGAAGTCGGTGTTCTTGCGGTCAATATGTAGCACGTTCTTCAGCATACGCAGGACAAGTCCCGGGATGGCCAGAGCCTTGCCGAAGAGTGCCGCAGAGCGAAGCTGCGAAGGCAGGGCGATGATGAGGGCGATGATGAGAATGGCGAACAGCACCCACCACTTGGTACACCACACGGGGACGGCTACGGTCATGACGACAGAGATAAGCGCAAGCAGGACAATGAGGATGGAGCGCGGGATAAGAGCCTGCTGGATGGTCTTGTCGATGAAGTTCAGGTTGCCGTGGATGAGAGCGCTGGGAATCTGCGGCAACTGGCGGAAGAGGCTTTGCACCTGAGCCGTCATCCAGCGCATACGCTGGCGCTGGAAATTGTCTTTATTACTCACCTTCTCGTCGAAGACATGAATCTCGGCTGCATATTTGATAAACACTTCCTGATGCAGCAGCAGGGCCTCCATCTCGCGGTCCTCGCCAGCGGTAGAAAGCTGGAAGACATTGTGACGGAAAAGGGGATACGTGAAGCACATGCCTGACCCGATAAGGGCAGAGGAGAGACCGAGACGGTTGTGAGCCTTGCGGAAAATGGTGTTGTTGATCTCTTCGCTGGCACCGTCGAGCATGGCCACGTCGTTGTTGGAGTTCTTGGCGCAACGGTGGCACTGGATGACCTCATAGCCGGCATTGCAGAGGATGTTTAGCTTGTGGAGGAAATCGGGCTGGACGACGTTGTCGGCATCGAGTACGACGACGTTGTCGAAACCGCCAGCATTCTCTCCCTTATCACCCTCTATCTGAGTAATGGCATACTGCATGGCCTTGGCCTTGGAACTCTTCTCGAAGACGGGGGTCAGCAGGGTGATGGGGAGTGCGCCTAACTGCCGGTTCGTCTCATCGGTCATGTGGTCGGAGATGACTACTAACTGGAACTTGTCGGTAGGATATTCCTGATAGAGGAACTTATCGACGGAGTTGACGATGACAGAGTCCTCATTGTAAGCAGGAAAGAGTATGAGAAAGCGTCGCTCGCGGTAGTTAAGTGTCGAAGAATGGGTGGAGGCAAAGTCGTCTTTCTCGTAGAAGAGGGAGATGATGGCAAAGAAAACGACATAGGCCACTGACGCGGCCAAGAAGAACCACAATACTATTTCGACAATATGCAGGATGCTCCAAAACATAGGCTATGATTTTTTCTTAAGTAACTTTTTTACTTTTCCCAGCACCTTCTTACCGAGGTTGATGGCGGTGACAATAGGCAGGGTGATGAAGTCCTTGTCCCAATGCTTGTCGACGAGAACGTTGGGAGTGGCAAAGGCGAGTGAGAATCCCCAGATGACGGTGACAATCCACCACTTCATGGCCAGCGTGAAATAGATGAAAGGCAGGACAAGGCACATGATGAAAACGATGGGGAAGAGAATGGAGCGGGGAAGAATCATCCACTGGATAATCTTGTCGGCCCAGTCGTATTGACGATTGAAAAGAGCTGCGGGCAGGTAACGGATATTCTTGATGCCGGTCTTGAACTGCTCGATAACCCAGTGGCGGCGCTGGCGATTGAAGTCTTCCACTTCGCGCTTGTTCTCGCTGAAAATACATACTTGGTCAAAGTAGTCGACGTAGATTTGCTGATGGATAAGCATGGCTTCCAGCTCCTTGTCCTCAGCGGTGCCGCGTACTTTCATGATATGCTTCTTATACCAGTTGAACTCATAGGCAACACCACTATCCATAAGGGCCGATGAAAGACCAAGGGCAATATGGCCACGACGGAAAACGGAGTTGTTGATTTCCTCGAAGATGTTACTCAGACGAGCTGAAGAGGTGTCGCGGTTGCGGGGCATCCTGTGGGTGACAATGGCACGCGTACCGGCTGACTCATAGGCTTCGTTAAGCTGTTCGAGGAATTCCGGCTCAACAATGTCGTCGGCATCAAGGACGACGACAACGTCGTAAATCTTGAATGCCGGAAGGTTGAGAATGGCATACTGCAGCGACTTCACCTTTGAGCTCTTTTCAAAGTTCGGAGTCAGCAGCGTGATGGTGTATTGGGCCAACCGCATATTGGTCATCTCGCTCTGATGGTCGGAGACGACAGTGACATCGAAAAGACGCTGGGGATAGGTCTGGCTCAGGATAGACTTGACGGTATTGAGGATGTTCCTGTCATTCTTGTAAGAGGGAATAAGGACGATGAAACGGTTCTGGCGCTTGGACTTGGGCACAACATGATTTCTGCTGAAAAGGGAGCAGACGGAAAAGAAGGTCATATAGGCAACGGTCAAAGCGACTGCGACGAACAGAAACCAGTCGACAATGAACAGAATCCACCAGAAATCGATTTTCATATCCTTAAGTTATTTATTTTAATTACTTCGTTGATGAACAGAACGACGGAAACAGAAGTCGCTGACACCATGCAGCGCTGCCTTGGCAAGGTCGGGACGACGGCGCAGCAGGTAGCGGCAGATGTCGCGTGGCAGTACGAGGACAGACAGGTAACAGTAGGTTACGAAACGATAGAGCCCTTTGCTGTTGCGACTGGCAAACAGATACCTGTTGCGGGTGACGTAATAGATTTTCAGCGGACTGTCGGCACCTGTCGTGCTGCTTTCCTTGTGATAGATGGTGACGCCCGGCTCATACCATATCTGATAGCCGGCACGTGTGAACATCAGCGACCAGTCGAGTTCCTCGTAATAGAGAAAAAAGCACTCAGGCATCAGCCCTACCGACTCCAGTGCTTCGCGCTTCACCATCATGGCGGCACCATGAGCGTAGGGCGTCGTGTGAGGGGTGTCGTACTGACCATTGTCCTGCTCGCCAAAACCGATGGAATGGTTGCGCAGGGTGATGCGAGAGAGAGGGGTATAGCCAGTGTACTGCAGGGGTTGGGGAGCCCACGCAAAACGAATCTTGGGGCAGACAATGGCGATATTGGGTGATGATGCCATTCGCTCAATAAGCGGACGGACATCGAATGTCTTGAATAGTGTGTCGTTGTTGATAAGGAACAGGTAACGGCCTGATGCAGCCTTGATGCCCAGATTATTGCCGCCGGCAAAACCCAGATTACGCTCACTGCGGATTGTCTTGACGTGAGGATAGCGTTGACTGATAACTGCTGCCTCGTTAGCTTTTGAACCGTTGTCGACCACAATCACCTCCATTTGGTCGTTGTAGGTGATGGTATCAATTAGGGAACAGGTATCGTCTAACCCATTATAATTGACTGTGATAATAGACAACTCAATCTTCAATTTATCAGTTTCTTCATTTTCTCGGCTCTCAGCCGCTTCTTTTCTGCAATCTGAGCAAGCCGCATCTGTTCATATTCCTCATACTCTGCATCCAAATAAGGCAGGATATAGACAATGGCCAGACCTCCGAAGAACGTCAGACCGTTAGGATATTGGAAAAGAACCTGGTTGGCATAGCCGCCTAATTGGATGGAGACAAAAGAGCTGCAAAACGCTGCTCCAATTCCTATGACTGTCTTGTTCTTTAGCTTGAATAGCACAATCCTACATGCGCCGAGGAACATGAGTGCCATGCAACAGACGAAAGTTGTGATGCCGATAGGACCTGTATGTACCCAAATATAGACATACTCCGAGTCAGGCGGAATAGTTGACAGTTTCTTGAACTTGTTGTTGGCCGGAACATCACTGGCGTTCATACCCAAGCCAATACCCCAAGGAATGTCTCTAATATATTTCTTGATCGCTTCCTGGTTGATGTCGCGTACGTTTGCTGACGCATCTTCTTTATTGAAGGCGGAACGCATACGTCGGATTTGCTGGTTGCCGTTTCCTATTGTCGTAAAGACCAAAAGAAATGCGATGATGCCAAACAGGATAGAGAAGGGAACGGCTATCTTTACTGATTTCGACAAGAAAATATAGACCATCATGCCTGCTGCAAGACAGAAGATGGCTGTTCGCGTACCTGACTGGAACATTCCCCAAATGACAATAGCTGCAGCAAGAAGGAAAAAAATCTTGCCCCTTTTCAGCTTATTGGTAATGCCAAAGATGATAAATGCAACAGCTGCTCCTGCAGCATGACAGCCATAGTTGGCAGCATCACTGAAGGTTGAGAAGTAGCGGATAAGGGTACCGCCGTTGATAATATGGGTGGTACGTCCACGGGTCTCCATCCAGATCTTCTCTGCAGACGTCATGCCTAAGAATTCCTGCTTGTATGTCCAAAATGCAGAGAACAGCGAAAGGATGGCCCATAATTTCAAATAGGTCATCAGAATCTTGGGAGAAGAGATGTAGACGGAAAAAACCAACAGAATCCACACCAGCTGTAGGGCCAGCAGTCGGAAGCCTGTAAACCATAAGCCAACATTGATTCCCAAGTCGCACGAGTTGTTGAATACCTCAATGAGACAGAAGCCAACCCATATCATGACGGCAAACAACATGGTGCTGCTGGCTCTGGAGAACCTGTTGTCTTGTCGGACGTCAATCAGTGCAACAGCTAATAATATCAATTCCAGCATTTCATCAGCCAAAGACATTGGGAAGGGGATGCGGAGATCCTTCAGCTGAATGAAATAGTTGACAAAAATCAACGTCCAGAAAGTGACCATTCGCCAGTTAAAAGCAACGTAGACAAAGAGCACAACGAACGGCAACAGACAGACAATGGCAAAAGCGGGAAAGCCTGCTGTTACAAATTCGTACATAGCCAACAAAAACAGAAGAAAGAGTAATAGTACTCTTCCTCTGTTTTCTGTGCTGAAGCTGGAAATGCTGATTGGCATTACTTTATTTTGCGTGACTGTTTTCTACAGCGGTCAGTCCCATCTGAGATATACGGTATACGAAGTTGTTGAACCGCGTATATGGCGGTAACTGACCAACGAACTCCTCAACGGCATAACGCTGTGCCTCCGTCAGATACATATAGAGCGACTCCTTGTTTTCAAGCATGGCCTGAACTTCCTTCAGTGCTTTTTGGTCAACGTCCTTCCAAGTACGGTTGGCACGAGTGACCATCAGATTGATGGTGCCCATATTCAACAAGGCAGGAGAGATGGAATTGTCGTCAAGATTGGGGTATTCAACGATGGCAATCTCATTAGGCAACAGGTCAGGACACAAATCCTTGATGTCCTTTGCCAGAATATATTTGCTGTCTTCAGCCAGGAAATCCTCGTCATAGGTCAGCAGACGTACTTGTAAGCCAATGGAAATCCAGTAGTTCTGCAATTCCTGAGCCAGATAGCTCTTGCCATTAGAAGCATCTGTCGACAGCAGGTTGAGAACGTTCTGTTGACCCTCCTTGAAGTGGGGGAGCAAGGCTTTGGACAACTGTCGGAGAGCCATGTCGCTGATGGTCTTGTTGTAACGACGGTAACGCAGGTTGCTCTCTTTGGGGAAACAGCCAAGAACGGGAATCTTCGTGATACGTTCAGAACGCATGCGATCACGTAGCGTACGGTCGAGCAGTTCAATGATGAAGAAGTACATGGCTGTCAGAATGAATGTCAGCATGAATGCGCCAAGCAGAATCATCAGACGGTTCGTCGGCTGAGCATTCATCGGGAACATCGGGGGGTTAAGGACACGCAATGTTGCTGTTGACATCTGAAGGTTACGTTGACGCAGACGAGCAGAGTTAAGTGCTCTCAGCATCTCCATATAGTTACCCTCGATGAAAGAAATGTGGCGGTCCTTACGGCTGATGGTTGCGCCGATAGGTGCATAGTAGAGCAGGTCGCGGTCAATCTGCTGGCGCATGATGTCCTGAGCAGACATCTCAGCCTTGGTCTTCTCAAGAATCAGCACCTGTTCAAGCCACCTGCTGATGAGGTCGCTGGCTTTGACACCCGTATCAGAGCTATAGGAACTGGCTTCGATGTCCTTTGTCAGATCCTTAACCTTGGCGGCTGTGGCCTGCAATTGCTTCTCGGCCTTTGCCAACTCCAACTGTGCCTCGTTGCTACCGCCGCCTTCACTCGTCATAAGACGCAGATTGGATATACGTGACTGAAGGCGTGATATGTCGTTAATATGGCTCGTAAAGTCTTTATTGGCAAGGATAATCTTGGCACGGTTGCCTAACTGACGCTCCAAGTAGTCGAGCATGGCTTTACTCGTGGTATAGTTCATCAGCTGGTCATTACTTGAGGTCTTGTGCTTGGCGTCCAGGTCGGCCACCATCTTGGTTTGCTCACCATAGTTGATGATACGGCGCTCTACGTTGTAGCGGATGAGGTCGTCCTCGGCACCTGTGAGCAGACGATACAGTCGAGCCACTTCTCGCTCGAAGAACTTGATAACGTTGCTGGTCTCACCATAGCGCAGCTGTTGGTACTGGCGGGCAAAAACATCGTTCAGGATGTCGAGCGTGTTATAGGCAATACCGGCATCATTGGCTGTATAACCGATATCAATAATATCACTCTTGTTGAGCTGCAACACCTTCAGGCGCGAGGTAATGCTGTTGATGCCGAAATAAGGGTGATAGTTGAGAATACCGAACAGGTAGTTGTCCTGAGTCGGCTTCTCGTATGCTTTCAGATTGGCGTAGGTCGCTGCCTCGCTGTTCTTGTTGATAAGCGCCTTGACATCAGCAGGAACACTGTTGTTTAATGCACGGAAATGCTCAGCGGAGATATAATTGTTATCCTTGTTGGGATTACCGTACATCATACAACGGGCAAACAGACGGAGTGATACTTCGTGAATGGTGTTGTCAGTGGTGATGATCAACATCAGGTTGGTGATGTTGGTCTGGGCGTTGCCGCCGGCACTACCGGTTCCACCTTCAATGTTGTATCCAGTAATCATACCAGTATAGATAGTGGTATTCGTGTCATAAACACGCTCCATGTTTCGTGTCATAAACCATGCTATGACAAGAGCTATTAAAGGTAAAATGACAAGATACCAGCGTATCTTGTATAAAAACCTGACAATATATCTGAATAAATCCATAGTTTTGTGATTTGATACGATTACTTTTTTCCCTCTGCAGCTTTCTGAGCCTCCTTGGCTGCCTTCTTTTCAGCCTTCTCCAGCTCTTCCAGTTGCTTCTCGTCTTCCTTGGCAGCCTTCCTAATGCGCTTCTCCACAGCCTTGTTCTCCTTGGCAATCTCCTTCTCACTCTTGTGGACATTGCCGTCAAGTGTGATTTCTGTCGTAGAGTTTGTCAAGATGGGCGTGTGGGTCATGATTTCCAAAGTGATGATCTTTGTCGTAATCTCGGTTTGCATAGTTTGATACTTGCTTACCAGGTCACTCTCGTGTAATTTCGTTCCTGCAAAATCCTCAATAGTCATATTGCCATTGTGGAATTCCTCCAGATTAAGTGCACCGGCACCTTGATAGACTGCTGCACTCTCACTAAACGTCTTCAGAGTTACAAGATCATTGGTAATACTAATGTATAAAGAGGCTATCTGCAACTTCAGCTGGTCGTATGCCATGTCTTTGGCCAATTGGGCACGGTCTGCCTCCAACCGCTTGCGGCGGATGCTGGGAGCTAAGTCCAGAATGTCTTCGACAGGGACTGCCAAATTGACACCAATGTTCCAGTATTTTTGTTCGGAACCTTGGAATTGCATGATACGCATGTTGTATGATGATGAACTGTTGCCCCACATGTCGGAAACACCATAGCTATAGCTGGCGTGCCCCGTCAGGTAAGAAAAGATATGACGTTTCTGCTTCGCAACTTCCGCCTCAGCCAACTGTTGCGCTTTTACTAAATCAATGATTTGGGGGGTTGATTTAGCATTTTCAAACAGGACGGCAAGTGGCGGCAGGTGAAATTCTGAAAAATTGATGCCCTTTTCCTTACTGGAGTCAAAAAATCCGGCACTGATATTACTCTCATCTAACTGAGCATAGGCATGAAGCCCCATCGTAGCGATGATAATGAGAGATAAAATGCGCTTCTGCTTGTTCATAAAAAAGAATTTAAGTCGTCAAAGATTATACATTTTCTTTTTGGACAAATGCTGTCAGAGTACGGAAGATAATCTTCATGTCGAGCATGAAGTTATAGGTCTGTCCGTAGGTAATGTCGAGCTGCTTGCGCTCTTCTGCAGACATCAGTCCTCCCTTGCCGCGCTCCTCAACCTGCCATAATCCCGTAAGGCCTGCGGGAGCCATGAAACGGTCAATGCTGGAGTCGGCAGTTAGTTTCTCTGCTTCGTAGAGTGGAAGAGGACGGTTGCCCACAATAGACATATCGCCCTTCAGAATGTTGAACAGTTGGGGAAGTTCGTCAATGCTATACTTTCGGATGAAGCGGCCAACCTTCGTGATACGCGGGTCGTTCTCAATCTTAACGAAAGCATTGTTGATATCTTCCTCTTTCTGCTTGCTGAAATCACTCTCTGCCACCACGAAATCATCGCCCACGAGCATGACCTCCTCGTCGCTGATCATCATATCTGATTCCATGCCCATTGCCATCATTGCCATCTCGGCCTCGTCGCCTAAGGGGGCTGTAATGGTGGCTTTGCCGTCTTCTTCCTCTTCCTTCTCTGAGTATTGGTTGCCGGAAGTCTTGCTGACTTCTCTCAACCGCTTTTCAGCATCGCTATACATAGACCGGAACTTGAGGAAGTCAAAGATGGTGTAGTTGGTGCCTACGCGCTTCGACTTGAACAAGACGGGACCAGGGCTCTCCAACTTAATGGCGATAGCCGTGATGATGAATATTGGTGAAAGGATGATGATGGCCACACTTGAGAAAATGATGTCGAAAGCCCGTTTCCATACTGGAATCTTAAACCTGAGGATATGCTTCTTTGATACTTGGTCGTCAAACATGATCCCTTCACGGTCGCTGATGAACTGGATTTTTTTGTTCAGCTCAGTTACTGAGGCTGATAGGCTAAGTGTGTCGTTAATACCACATCTCTGGTAAATCTGACGTTCCTCGTTTGACAACTGGTCTGTCAGAAGGATGATGTAGGTGTTTGGGCATTTCTTGCGCAGATAGGTGATGGCAGTGATGTCCTCAGTACGAACATTCTTCTCGAAGAATACTATGAAATGCTCATTCCGCACGTGTGGGGCACATGCGGCTGCGGCATCTTTGTAATTCTTCGTCAACTGGACCAGCCGACCGGGAATGTACTTCAGACGCTCTTCTGTCTGAGGATTGTTGCCTAAATATACTATACCTATCATATATATAAAGGTAGGTTAGTTGGGCAGGATTTTCTTGACTCTGATCTTCAGCTCCATCGGATTGAAGGGCTTGACGATGTAGTCCTCTGCGCCAATCTCTAAAAGACGGATGCGCTCACTCGTAGAGTCTTCGCTTGAAAGCATGATAACGGGAATGTGGCGAAACAGCTCGTTCTGCTTAATCCATTCAAGGAAATCGTCACCACGCATACCTGGCATACGGATGTCAGATATAATAAGGTCAGGAGTATTACCTGCCTGCAACCATTTTACACCCTGCAATCCGTCGGGCAACCATTGTACGTCATAGTCACTCATCAGATAGATAGAGAGCACCTTTGCTATAGTCTCTTTGTCATCAAGAATTAGTATTTTCTTTTTCATATGAAATTTTTTAAGTACTTCTAACGTGCAAAGGTAAAAAAAAAAAATTAATTGTACTCAAATTAGAGTAAAAAAATGACAATTTTTGAGAAAAAAGTTGTTATTGTGTGTTTTTTTAGGGAATTTTGCACCTAAAACGTATTAAATATAACAAACAATATATATTGTAATATGGCAAACAGATATTTGTTAGGTTTCGACGTTGGCAGTTCTTCTGTCAAGGCGTCGTTAGTTAATGCCGATAGCGGCAAGTGTGTGGCTTCAGCTTTCTATCCGGAGAAAGAAGCTCCGATTATGGCGGTCAAAGCCGGTTGGGCTGAGCAGGATCCTGAGTCGTGGTGGAATTATGCGAAGCTCTCGCTGAAAAAGATTATGAGTGAGGCGGGGGCCACGGCCGAAGAGGTCAAGGCTATAGGCATCTCTTATCAGATGCATGGTCTGGTGTGTGTCGATAAGGATTTGAAGCCTCTTCGTCCGTCTATCATCTGGTGCGACTCGCGTGCCGTTCCTTATGGCGAGCGGGCGTTCCGCGATTTGGGTGCAGACCAATGCCTGAGTCATCTGCTGAATTCGCCGG
>JAEEGL010795523.1_pt1 | contig 16644 bp, 9 predicted proteins | sample 9134231 | NCBI WGS metagenome assembly JAEEGL01 (sample SAMN16246548, study PRJNA631951) | gut metagenome | biome: gut microbiome; feature: rumen; material: fiber-attached | host: Bos | place: Iran: Karaj | collected 2018-10 | reverse complement strand
ACTCCCTTCGAACCTGATCATCGGTTCTGGTACGAACCTCGACTCCGCACGTTTCAGAGTCCTTATCTCCAGAAAGCTCGGCGTTGACGTAAGAAACGTTCACGGCTATATCCTCGGCGAGCACGGCGAGACACAGTTCCCTGCATGGAGCCACACACACGTTGCAGGTATGGGCATTGATGAGTACGCAGAAGCTATCGGCGTACCTTTCGGCCAGGATGTCAAGGATGAGATCGCACAGCAGACAAAGTCTTCCGGCGCACAGATCATCAAGCTCAAGGGCGCCACATTCAACGGTATCGCAGTAAGTGCAGCCACACTCCTCAGGAGTATCACAGAAGACGAGCATACTATCAGAACAGTATCCACAAGACTCAACGGCGAGTACGGCATCAGCGGCGTAACGCTTGATGTTCCCGCACTTATCGGTGCTAACGGCGTTGACAAGATCATCGATATGCGTCTTACCGATGAGGAGTATCAGCTCCTCAAGAGATCCGAAGCAAATATGCGTGAAGCTATCGCTTCCGTTGAAGGTCTCTGATATTTTTCTTAACTTAAAACCGCTGACCGGCCCTTCTGTTTCAGAGGGGTCGGTTTTTTATTGCATTTTAAGGACATTTTGTGGCACTGCGCCCCAAAATAAGAAAAGCAAAAAGCAGGCATGATATAATAACGGCACAATCTGGGGAAATATCAAAAGCAAGGATTGGAGATTATTCAGATGCTAAACGGACTGAAGAAGGTGACTTCGGCAGTTGTCGCTTTATTAATTGCATTTACCCTGACGGGTGCTTTTTCGCGCTTTGATGAGATTCAGGTCAATGCCGATACCACCACAACAACCACTGCAACTGCAGCAAACATGTATACGCTTTCCGGAAAAGCGAGCATGCAGTCGTACGGAAACAAGAAAGGTTCTTTCAGCAGCGGCATTCTTACCCTCGGCAAGAAGGGCAAAAAGAAGAATATCTACGCAATAACCATAAATCTCAAGAACAATACGGGTTATTCGGGCAATATCCGCTACAGGGTATACCGCCGCAAAAAGGGCTGGTCCGGCTGGAAGACGAGCGGACAGAAGGCCGGCGGCGGCAAGACATACAGGGTCGAGGCATTCAGCATCGAGCTTACGGGCGAGCTTGCCAAGCATTACAGCGTCTATTACAGACCTTACATGCAGACGTATAAGTACAATCAGGGATGGGTCAGCAACGGAACCATTGCAGGTGCCACAGGAGAAGGCAAGAGACTCGAGCAGATCGAGGTCAAGCTGGTTGCAAGAGATCAGGAGAAAGAAACGCCCTCTGTCTCATACCGCATGTACAGGGACAATTACAAGTGGTCTTCCAAGTGGTCAAAAGACGGCCAGGTCGCAGGCGTTACTTCGGGCGGCAAACAGAAGCATGAAGGCCTTTCAATGTCAGTTCTGGGCTCGAAATACACAGGCAACATTTATTATTGCGCCAGGGGACAGGGCTATTCCTGGACCGCCTGGAATACAAAGAGTGCCAAGGTCGGAAAGTATAAGAAGACCAATGGCAAACGCATGGAAGAGGTAATGATCAAGCTTTCAGGCGAACTGGCTGAGCATTTCGACATCTACTACAGGACCATGGTAAAGGAGAAGGGATGGCTCGGCTGGGCTAAGAACGGCGAGCGTTCCGGAACAGATAAGTACAACTACTACATTATGGCGCTCCAGTGCGTCATAGTTCCCAAGGGTTCGGGCGAACCCGGAAACGTCGGAGGCATAAAGAGTAAGTACACTTCTTCATACCTTGTTAACGGCAATCCGGTGCTCAAGTTCGCGGATTTCAAGACGGATTACAAGACCTCCAAGACCATGCTCGGTATCGATGTCTCCAAGTACCAGGGCGACATCAATTTCAAGAAGGTCAAGAGTGCGGGCTGTGAATTCGTTATCCTGCGCTGCTATGTAAGAAACAACTACTACGACAAAGATGCGAAAAAGTACGTCTGGTGCAACGCTCCCGACAGAAAGTTCGAGCAGTATTACAAGGATGCCCGTGCGGCAGGCCTCAAGGTAGGCGTGTATTTCTTCACGTGCGACTACACGGAAGCGAACATGCGCAAGTACACCCAGGACATGATCAACAAGTGCCTCAAGGGCAAGAAGCTGGACTTCCCGATCGCTTTCGACTGGGAGAATTTCGATTACTACAAGCGTGCCCACAAGAGCAAGGGATGGTCCACATCGACCATGAACAAGCATATTGACGAAGACCTGAACAAGATGGTCGCCGTTTTCGCAGAGGAAGTCGAGAAGGCCGGCTACACAGCTTCCATCTACGGAAGCAAGTCAAGGCTTGAAGGCACATGGTCACCTTCGATCAAGGCAATGAAGGCAGGAAAGAACAACCTTTCCATCTGGATGGCTCACTGGGTAACCAAGTCATCTTATAAGGGAACCTACTATATGTGGCAGGTCAACTCTCACGGCAGAGTGCCCGGTATCAGCGGAGACGTCGATCTCGATGTCGCATACATCGACAGGCTCCCTTCACCTACGATGCCAGTCAAGCCCGATGATCCGGGCGAAGGCGGCGAGACCAAACCGACCGATACACCGGACACCAACACGCCTGATACGACCACACCGGATAACAATACACCGGCAGAAGGCGGCAATGATACTGCTGCACCTTCTGAAGGAACGCCTGAAGAGGGCGCACAGCAGCCCGAGGGTAAGCCTGATGAAGGCGGCGAAAAGCAGCCCGCAGAAGGCAACGATCCTGCACCTGCAGACACGGACAAGACACCTGAGGAAGGCAACGCAACGCCTGACGAAGGTTCTACTGCTCCCGGCAAGGACGCTGCATCCGGCGAAGATGAAAGACCTTCTTCTGACGGACAAAAGGACAACAACGACGAAGCTATTGATTCCAAGGCGAAGTCGGTAGATAATTCTTCTGCTGATTCGGATAAAGAAGAGGCTCCCGCGAAGGAATCTGCCGGCAAGGAAGCCGCAGTGCCCGCCAAGGAGGCTGAACCTGCAAAGGAACAGACTTCTTCCAAGGATTCCGCCGTCGTAAAGGAAACGGCTCCCGGTAAACAGGCAGCTCCTTCAAAAGAGCAGCCTGCCGAGGTCACGACGGAAGGACCCGAGTAACAAAGTAATATTGAATTCTTAAATAACACAGAGGGGTTTTGAAAATGGAGATCAGTGCAGTTGTAATGGCCGCAGGCCGAAGCACGAGAATGAAGTCCAAGCATTCGAAGGTTACGTTCCAGGTAGCCGGTAAGGCTATAATCCAGTGGGTGTCTGACGCGCTTTTCGATGCAGGATGCAAGGAACAGGTCTATATCGTAGGTGATGCCCAGGATGAGATCAGAGCTATCTTAGGTGAGGATGTCGCTTATGTTCTCCAGGAAGAGCAGCGCGGAACGGGACACGCCGTTATGCAGGCTGCACCTTTCCTTGAAGGAAGAGACGGACTTACGATCGTTCTGCCCGGTGACTGTCCGATGGTCTCCGCTGATACCATAACCAAGGCTCTCAAGGCATTTGAATCTGTTGAAGGCAACTGCGCCGCAGTTCTTATCACCGCGATCGCTGACGATCCGACCGGTTACGGAAGGATCGTAAGAGGCGAAGACGGCAACGTCGTCAAGATCGTCGAACATAAGGACTGCACACCGGAAGAGCTTGAGATTGCAGAGATCAATTCCTCGATGTATGTTTTCAAGACCCCGCTCCTGCTCTCCGCATTGGGAAGGATCGGAGCCAACAACGCACAGAAGGAATACTATCTTACGGATACTATCGGTATCCTTATCGGCGACGGCTATAAGGTCGGTGCCGTTGTATGCGATTTCGATGATACGCGCGGAATCAATGACCGTATCCAGCTGTCGCAGGTCCAGTCGATAATGAACCGCAGGATCATTGAAAAACACATGAAGAACGGCGTTACCATCGTTGATCCTTCGACCACGTGGATCCACAACGCAGTTGAGATCGGTCAGGACACAACGATCCTTCCGGGCACGACGCTGATGGGTAACACGGTCATCGGAAACGACTGCATCATCGGAGAAAATTCAAGAATCGACTGCTCCGAGATCGGCGATGAGACGACGATCGATAACTCGATCGTTACGGGAAGCCGCATCGGCAAAGACTGCCGTATCGGACCCTTCTCACATATCAGACCTGACTGCGTCATCGATGATCAGGTCACGATCGGTGCATATGTTGAAGTCAAGGCATCCGTCGTCGGAGCTCACACACGTGCAAGACACCTTACATATATCGGTGATTCCAAGGTTGGAAAGAACGTCAACTTCGGATGCGGAACCGTTACCTGTAACTTTGACGGACAGGACAAGGTGGGATGCACCATCGAGGACAACGTCTTTATCGGAGGCAACTCGAACATCGTTTCCGCAGTCGTTCTCGGCAAGGATTCCTACATTGCCGCAGGTTCGACCATAACGACGGACGTACCTCCGCTTGCGCTTGGACTCGGCCGTTCAAAGCAGGTAAACAAGGAGAACTGGGTTGCGGATAAGTCCCGCAGCAGAGGTTCCAATTACATCAGACTCGACGACAGACGTTCAGAATTCTGATATGTGGATAGTCGCAGGACTCGGAAATCCGGGCAGACAGTATATGTATACGTGGCACAACATGGGTTACCTTGCTGTCGATATGTTATGCGAGAAACACGGCATTTCACTGGATAAAGACAAGTTCAAGGGCATGTACGGCAAGGGAAAGATCGCAGGGCAGGATGTTATCGTCATCAAGCCCGTGACCTATATGAACCTTTCCGGGGAGTGCCTTGTCGAGGCGAGCCGGTTTTTCAAGGTCGATTCCACGCATATCATCACCGTATATGATGATATCGATATCAAGAAGGGCACGATCAGGGTAAGACCCAAGGGAAGTGCCGGCACGCATAACGGAATGAAGTCCTGCATCCAGCTACTGGGAACGGAGAATTTCCCTCGCGTAAGGATCGGCACGGGTCCTGTTCCCGAGCATTTCGATCTGATAAACTATGTTCTCTCCGAAGTTCCCAAGGAAGAACGTCTCCTTATGAACGATGCTTTCATCGAGGCCTGTGCGGCCATTGAAGGATTGATCGCAAATGAATCAGCAAATAAATGACCTGCTCGGTCTTATCGCGTCCGACAAGACTGTCATTGACGGGCTTGAAAAGTCGCGAAAAGAGGGCAGACATCTTAATATCTCAGGCGTTTGTGCTGAGCAGAAGGCGTATCTTATCAGCGCGCTTGCTTCGCACAAGTCTTTAAAGCCTGTAGTTATCGTACCTGACGCTGCACGCGCCAGGGCGATGTCGCGCGCTCTTTCGGCATTTGTTGACGGTTCTGTCGCAACCCTCATCCCAGCCGAGCTCTCGCTCCTTACGGCTGAGGCTTCTTCGCGTGAATTAGAGCTCACGAGATGCGCCGCGCTGGCTGAGCTCGTAACGGGAAGCTTTGGTGCCGCGGTCATTACCGCAGGCGCGCTGATGAACAAGCTCGAGATACCGTCTTCATTTGCTTCCAGGATATTGGATCTGAGCACCGGCAGTACCATCGATCCCGATGAAATGATAATTAAGCTCACCGAAATGGGCTATGAAAAGGTCCCGCAGGTCATGGAGCGCGGCGAGTTCGCAAGAAGGGGAGACATCCTGGATATCTTCCCGCCGGACATGAACGAGCCTGTCAGAATAAGCTTTTTCGATGATGAGATCGACCAGCTGAAGAACTTCGACTTGGAGACACAGCGTTCGACCGAAATGCTCAAAGACGTGCGCATCATACCTGTAAGGTCTTATTCCGCGGGTGATGAGGATGCACGCAAAGAGGCTGGTGAGAAGATCAGAAGCCAGGCAGCTGAAGACATCGCAAACATGAAGACCGATTCGCGCGAGGCAAGACGTGCAGCTGAACTTCTCTCTCGTACCGCCGAGGCGGATGCGCAGAAGATCGAGCTCGGAGGCGAGCCCACGGGTATCGCGCGCTGGATAGGACTCCTGCTTTCCAAGAGCGCATGCGCGATCGATTATGTTGAACTGAACGGCGCATCTGATGTGCTCTGGTTCGCAGATGAGCTTGTGGATACAGATGCGAGAATGAAGGCTTTTTCAGCCGAATACATGCAGCGCTGCACTGAGTCTTTCGAGGCGGGGACCGCGCCGTCATGCGCTCCCGAAGCAGTTTTCGACACCTCCGAGGTAATGAAAAGGATCGACAATCTTGCGAAGGTCGTAACCCTTGCGACGTTTGCTTCAACGGGCGGCGGACTTCCCGGCGGCGTTAATGTCTCCACATCTGGATTCCCCGCGGACAACTATTCCGGAAGGATAGACGAACTCGCAGAAGCTTATAAAGGCACACAGGGGATAAAGATAGTCCTGCCTGAAGGCAAGAGGACAGAAGCATTAAGGGACAGCCTGATCGATGCGGGCGCGATGCCCGATATCATATACGCGGATCTTCCGCAGGGATTCTCCTATCCGGCGCTCGGAATAACGCTTCTCGGAGAACAGGAGATCTTCGGAAGCGGAAGGGCAGCAAAGCCCAAGAAAAAGGGCGGCGCGAGGATCACTTTTTTCGGTGACATCCATCCGGGTGACTTTATCGTCCACGACAAACACGGCGTAGGAAGATACGACGGCCTCATCAACATGAAGGTCGGCGATACGCGCAAGGACTACCTCAAGATTACTTACGCAAGAGACGAGGTCTTATATATCCTGCCCGAAAATCTCGATTCTCTCCAGAAATACGTTGGCCCCGGCGAGCGTGAACCTAAGCTTTCCCGCCTTGGCGGAGACGAGTGGAAAAGGCAGGTCTCAAGAGCCAGGGAATCGATCAAGAAGGTCGCTTATGACCTTATCAAGATATATGCGGCGAGAAGTGTGAACAGCGGCTACAAGTGCGATCCTGATGACGAGCAGCAGAAGCTTTTCGAGGATAAGTTCCCATTCGTTGAGACGGAGGACCAGCTCCGCGCATGCCGCGAGATAAAGGCGGACATGGAGTCCGAAAGACCGATGGACAGGCTGCTTTGCGGCGACGTCGGATTCGGCAAGACCGAGGTCGCGTTCAGGGCTATGTTCAAGGCGGTAATGAACGGCAGACAGGCGATAATGCTCGCGCCCACGACGCTCCTTGCACAGCAGCATTACCAGAATTTCGTAGAGCGCTGCAAGGGCTTTCCGGTCAACGTAGTACTGCTTTCGAGATTCGTTACGCCCGCTCAGATAAAAGCAAATCTGATAGACATCAAGAACGGCAAGGCAGACGTCATAATCGGAACGCACAGAGTGCTCTCGAACGACGTGAGACCGCCGCAGCTGGGTCTTTTGGTAGTTGACGAGGAGCAGAGATTCGGCGTCAATCACAAGGAAAAGATCAAGTCTATGAAGACCGACATCGATGTCCTTTCGCTTTCCGCAACGCCTATTCCGAGGACGCTTCACATGTCGCTTTCGGGCATCAGGGACATCTCCGTCCTTGAGGAGGCACCGTTCAACAGACGCGCGGTCCAGACATACGTCATGGGCTATGACGAGCAGATAATAGTGCAGGCCTGCATGCGTGAGATCGCGCGCGGCGGCCAGATCTTCTACCTGTATAACAAGACGTCGGATATAGACAAGGTCGCTACAAAGCTCGAAGAGCTGATGCCCGGAGTGCGAGTAACTTACGCTCACGGTCAGATGCCCGAGAACGGCCTCGAAACGGCTGTCGGAGATTTTATCGAAGGCAAGTACGACATCCTTGTCTGCACGACCATCATCGAAAACGGTGTCGACATGCCGAACGTAAACACGCTTATCGTAGAGAACTCCGACCGTTTCGGACTGTCGCAGCTCTACCAGATCAAGGGCCGTGTCGGCAGGTCTGACAAGCAGGCATACGCTTATATCACATACGATGCGGACGCTCCTTTGAATGAGGAAGCAACGAAGAGACTTAACGCGCTTCGTGAATTTACCGAGCTCGGATCGGGCGTCAGGATCGCCATCAGAGACCTTGAAGTAAGAGGCGCTGGCAACCTCCTCGGAGCCGAACAGCACGGACAGATGGACGTCATCGGATACGAGCTCTACTGCAGGCTGCTTGATGAAGAACTCAAGACCTTGAGCCAGAACGAAGCCGAGAAGAGCAAGGCGCTTGAAGGTATGGAGACACCCGCTGTTGCCGGAGATGTTACCATCGAAGTCGATTACGACGCATACATCCCTGCGTCTTATATACAAGACGAAGCAAGCCGCATGGCCACATACAGAAAGATCGGAAACATCAGCGATTTCAGTCTTTACGACGATTTTATGGACGAGATCGTGGACCGTTACGGCGATCCTCCGAGGGAGATATACATCCTCGCAGGTATTTCGCTGATCCGCGCAATGTCAGGCAAACTGGGCTTTACCGGAGCATCCATCAGAAGCACCGGCGTAAGGCTGTATCTTGACCCGAAGCTGCAGCTCGACATGAACGCTCTTGGCGCTCTTCTTCGTGACAAGTTCTACGGCGCGCGCGTGACGATCAATGCCATGAGCGACCGCCCGTACCTGCTCTACAAACCCACTTCGACTAAGCAGGCGGCCACTGTCAATGAGATCAAGGGCCTGCTCAACATACTTAACGATAACAGGACGAATGCTGTATAATACAGCTTGCCGTGCTCCAATAGTCTAATGGATAGAATAGCGGTTTCCGGTACCGTTGATGCGGGTTCGATTCCTGCTTGGAGCGCCAAAGTCACAACCCTTTGCGATATGTACGAACAGGTCCTCGGCGGGCTTTGCCCGCCTGCGGAACTAATATCGCAAAGGGTTGATTACTTTGTATGGCTGCCCACCACTACAGGCAAAAACAGGCATACATACGAAATCCGTATTTTTGAAGAATTTATCCGTGCATTTTGACTGTTTTCTTGCCTGTAAGCGAGAAATGTACATACGAAAACAGACTTTTTCTTAAAAATATCCGTGCGCTAAAGCTTTCAGCGGCACTTTTCGATGAAAATGCACGTATAAAATGCTCGCTTTTTCGCTTTTCGTATGTACGAATAAAAACAGGACTGTGGAATCGTGTTTGACATAGCTCATGGCGGAGAATACAATCAACAAAAATGAAAGGGGATTGCTTATGATTGCAGGCGCGCGTCTTAGACTTGATAAGATGATGCTTATGCGAATGACGATGTGTCAGGCGTCTGCTTGTGGTGGAATAGTAGTCATGTGAGTTTTTCAGATAGTAACGGCAAAAACTTGGATCACCATTAAGCTGCAGATGCTTGATGGTGTTTTTATTTTCACACTTGGAAAAACAGGAGGAAAAAGAAATGAATATCGAGATCAGGAGATTCAGGGATGAAGATGCATCTGATGCTGCGGAATTGGTCAGATACACGCTCAGGACAAGCAACAGCAAGGATTATCCGGCTGAATCTATTGACGCGATCATTGCTTCGCACACATCGGACAATATAAAAGAGTATGCGCATAACGGGCATTTCTATGTGGTTACTGATTCGGGTAAAGTGATCGGGATCGGCGGAATCGCGGCGTTCTGGGGTTCGCTTACGGAAAGCATCTTATTGACGATATTTGTTCATCCCGACTATCAGGGAAAAGGCATCGGAAGAAGGATCATTGGCACGCTTGAAGAAGATGAATACTTCCTCCGCGCAGAAAGGATCGAGATCCCGGCTTCGGTCACTGGCGTGCCGTTCTATCTTAAATGCGGATACACTTATAAGAACAATGTGACTGAGCCGGATGAGGAAGGGTCGATCAGATTGGAGAAATACCGGGGCGGTCAGAACTGAAGTTAACATCCGAAAGCCTTTTGCCACAAATATACAATAATCATGTGGTTGAAGTAATGTATACTCAAAAGGGTTTTGAGACTATTTTAAGAAGGCACAGGGTGATTTATGGGTATTTTGACTGATGGCATAATCCACGAAGTTAAAAAGGTAATCAGCGGCAAGGACAATGTCATCGAACAGGCGCTGACGGCGATACTTGCAGGCGGGCATATTCTGATGGAGGATGTACCGGGCGTTGGCAAGACCACGATGGCGCTTGCGTTCTCGAAAACGATGGGACTCAATTTCGGAAGAGTCCAGTTTACTCCTGACGTACTGCCTTCGGACATTACGGGCTTTTCGATGTATGACCGCAATACTGATACGATGAAGTATCAGCCGGGTGCGATCTTCCATAATCTTTTTCTGGCAGATGAGTTAAACCGAGCATCTTCGCGTACCCAGTCCGCGCTCCTTGAGGCGATGGAAGAGGCGAACGTGACTGTCGACGGCAACACATATATGCTGCCGGATCCGTTTATAGTTTTCGCGACGCAGAACCCTACGGGTGCTTCTGGCACGTCGCTTTTGCCTGACTCGCAGATCGACCGTTTCATGGTCAGGATCTCGATGGGCTACCCGTCCGCGAAATACGAGAAGGCCATGATCGAGCGCCGCAAGAACGGCACCAATCCGATGGATACGGTAAAGACTCTGTGCAGCGCGCACCAGCTTCTGGAGATGCAGTCGCAGGTCAACAATGTTTTCGTGCACGATGCGGTGACTGACTATATAATCGCGCTGGTCAACAAGACAAGAGGTCATCACGACCTGGCAAGAGGCGCATCTCCGCGTGCTTCGCTGGCTTTCAACCAGATGGCCAAGGCGTATGCTTACCTGAACGGAAGGACTTATGTCGTGCCAAAGGACGTGCAGCAGGTGTTCCTGCCGGCCATAACGCACAGGCTCATTCTCACTCCGGAAGCGGAGGTCAACGGGAAGAATACCGTTGAGATCGCAAAAGAGATCCTTGCGTCTACTTTTGTTCCGAAGGTCTGATCTTTTATGTTCAGATCCTGGGGCGTTTACTCAGTTTCTTTAATCTCATCCTTCGTCTTTTTTCTCTGTTACAAGATGTGGGTGTCCTGGATACTGCTCATTATTGTCTTGGCAGTTCCTTTGCTGTCGCTCGTAATGAGCCTTGCCGCGTCGGCGACGATGAAGTTCAAGGCGGACTGTCCCGCAGCGATCCGTCTGGGCGATGAGATCCACCTGAATGTTACGACTAGCGGCATCGCTTCTTATTTCTCTTTCTGCAAAGTGAGGATGACCGTCACCGACTACATGGCCGGAAAGACCGTGAAAAAAGTCTTCATGATCCATGACAGGGGCACTTCGCAGATACCCGTGGACACGTCGCATTGCGGCGCTTATTCTTACAGGCTGACGTGGCTTTATATATATGATCTTTTCGGGCTTTTCTTCGTGAAGATCAATCTCAACATGAACAACGAGATACTCGTAAAGCCTGTTCCCGCGATGCCTTCGGTGATGCCTGACATGTTCGGCTTCAAGGCAAAGAACCTGCGCAGATCCAAGCTTCCCAACTCGGAGATCTACGACATCAGGGAGTATCAGATCGGCGATCCGTTAAGGTCGATCCACTGGAAAATGTCGGCTAAGAAGGACGCGCTTCTCGTCAAGGAACCGCTGGAAGAATACGGCGGACATTCGCGCGTTCTGCTCAGGATGAGTGGCGACAGGGACGAGATGGATCTGCATCTGGGACAGATCGTTTTCACGTCGAAATTCTATATCGAGCATGAGACTTCGCACAGGATCAGGGTCATTCCGCCTGACAGGAGTGAAGTCTCTTTTGAGATCGAGTCGGAGGTCGATCTCGAAAAGGCGATAGCTTCCATTCTCCGCATGAGGATACCCGATGAAGACTGAGACTGCAGTGAGTGTCAGCGGGAAGACCTACCCCAAAATATTGTCCGCACTGATGGCGGTCATGATCGCTACGCTTTTGAACAGCGGATTCATTCTGATGTTCGGGTCCTCATTCAGCATTGAATTCAAGGTATCTTCCGTGATCATCTCATCGCTGATTATCTCGGCGGCATTTACTGCGATCTTTATGTTCAATAAGAAATGGCTGTCTTTTGCCGCGCTGATCAGCGCTCCGCTGATTTTTACCGCATGCGTCTATTTCGACCGTTTCGATATAAGAAGAGGCATCATGTCCACGCTCTACTACATAAAGTCCTACGTCTTTTTGTGGTTCCCGGGCGATTACTTTGAAGACATTGAAGGCAGCCGGACTATACTGGCATTCCTTACCGCGTACAGCCTTGTCGCTGTTGCCATAACGACATTCGTTCTGATCAAGCGCAGGTGGATACCCGCTTCTCTCGTTTTCTACGCACCGCTTTTCCTGTGCTCGGTATCCAACACCGACATGCAGCCCAAGGCGGTGCCGGCACTGATCTCGGGCGCGGCGGTTATACTGATACTGCTTAGCAATGCTTTCCGCAAAAAGCAGACTGCAACATACGTGAAGATGATCTTTACCCTCACGGTTCCTGTAATCCTGGTAATGTTCCTGGCAGGAGGCATTTTCCCGCAGGAGAACTACAACAAGGACAAGTTTGCTGAAAAGATCCTGATCGAGATGAGAGATTCGGCCGACCGTGCCGCAGGCCGCAACAGCTTCATCAGAGGCATAATCGAAAAAGCCCTGAACGGATTGCAAAACACGGATTTCGATTCCAGCTTTGATGCAATCTCGCCGCTTTATTCTTCAGCGACCAACCTGAACAACGTCGGACCTTTTAATCCGTCGGATGCAGAGGTCCTGAAGGTCTACAGGGAGAGCAATCCCAATTATTCGGGACGTGCTCCGGTCTATGGCGGCAACGTGCTGTATCTGAAGATCGAGTCGAGTGACCATTACGCGAACAACTCTTTGACCAGCACAAGGATCAATGCGGCGCCTTTCAACAAGGGAACCGAGTTCCCGAAAGAGGAAGCGATGTATTCGATCACGATCACACCGCTCAAGAGCAGCTCGGTGGACATCGTTCCGTATTACGCTGACAACTATCAGATGAATAACTCCCTGCCTGTCAGGATGAATCCTTACAACAACACGCATGAGCGTGTCTTTAAGTTTGCTTCATCCAACGTGCCGGTTAAGACGGGCAATATCTATTCGAAGAACTATCTGGAAAAGTACGTTTACGGCACATGCCTTGAAGTTCCGTACGCAACCGACAGAGCTTTGCTGTCGTCGGACAAACTGCCCGACTGGTACCTCGACGTGTATTACGGAAGAGTTCAGATGACCGATGCTGAAAAGGTGAGAGGCGTTACCGAGTTTGTAAGAAACCTTCACCCATATGATGCAAACACCGATTATCCGCCTCAAGGCGCGGACTTCGTACCGTGGTTCGTGAAGGATGCGAAAACAGGTATCTGCGTGCATTACGCGGCAACATCCATGGTCCTTCTGCGCATGATAGGCATTCCTGCAAGATATGTCCGCGGCTATGTCGACGCGAATTCGGGACTTGATAAAGAGAGCACGATCCTTGCCTCACAGGCGCATGCGTGGTTTGAGGTTTTCGTGCCCGAATACGGATGGGTAATGGGAGACGCGACTCCCGGCTACGGCATGGATGAGTTCCACTTCAATCTCGAGAGCATCGAAAGGGCGCACCCGGAAGTAAAAGAGGCGGGATTCTCCAAAGAGAATTATGAGAATGCTGCTACGGAGACAACAACGGAGACGACAACGGAAACAACGGCTGAGACCGAGACCGAGACAGAAACCGGAACGACCGGGGAGACTGCTCCTGAAGCAACAACGACGACAAATGAAGCAGGAGAGACAGCCGCTCCCGAATACGATCCGGGCAATGCAGGGATACAGGCAGGTCTGGATGAATCAAAGACGTCTGTTCCCGCAGGTTCTTCTGCTGCCGGCGAGGGCGGAAAGGGAACCTTTGAACTTCCCAGGCAGGTAGTACGCGCGTTCAAGATGTTCGCGGCATTAGTGATCGCTGCCACGGTCATATGCCTGACCGTGCTAATTGGAAGAGCGGTCTTCGTGATCTACTGGTACAGGCAGTTTAAGACCGAGAACATCAATGACAGGATCGTCGCTTACTATCACTACTACATGCTGATGGCTAAAATCTTCAGATTCGTTTATCCGGACACGGTCAATGAGACCGCCGAGAAAGCGAGATTCTCAGGCCACGATCTGTCACGAAAGGAATTCCGTGAGCTCGTCTCGTCATGTGAAAAGGTCATGAAAACGACCATTCCGGACTTTCCGCGCTACAAGCGGATACTGTTCAGGCTGATGAAGAAGCCTGATGTTTATAAGAACCCGGATCAGTCGCAGGTGTAACCCGGCTTCTTATATAAAGCGTCCATTTCAGGCGTGATCTGGGTGTCCCAGACCTGTGCCTTCCATGAGTCCTTTTCGATCTCCTTGATCGCTATCGAAACGCTCGAAGCGTCACAGCCCATTGTCTCTGAAATGGCCTTTGTTACAGCCTCCGCGCATTTGGTCTTCTGTTCTTCGGATCTTCCGGGAAAGCATTTTATCTCTACGTGCGGCATATTCGCGCCTCCTTATTTTCGTTCAGATTACCTGTTTGACGCTCTGTTTTTGATCAAACGGAGCAGGTAACAGGTAATAATGCCGTTTTTGTGCCCTGATTACCTGTTTGGCGCTCTGTTTTGAATCAAACAGAGCGTGTAACAGGTACTTTTTCACGCAACCTGCTCATTTTGGACAAAACGCGGCAGGCGGCGTGGATTGAACCATCACAATACTACGTTGATCCCGTCGAGATCCAGGCCTGCGAAAGGTCCCGGGATTATAGCAGTTCTCTTCGCGCCGAAATAGTCGGTATCGAAAACGATGTCATTGCCGTCCCTGTCTTCAAATCTCTGCTGGGGCTCGAAAGCCTTGCCCAGTACTTTGGTATCGACTAAGGATGCTGTGAACGCGCCTATGACGTCCTTGAGGTTCGTCTCGAGATAGACCTTGTCGCCCTCTTCTTTTACGTTGACATAGACCTTGGATGTGTCATCGACCATGTAGTTCTCTTCCTTGCAGTAACGGAGCGCGCCGCCCAGGTATGCGTTGCCGTCGATCCATACGGGAAGGTGATCGAAGTGTGCCTTGGCAATCTTCATCATGTCGGGTGTGTCGGAATCCATGTCGAATCTTTGGATCCACTCGTCGTAAGTCGGATACTGGTCCCATACGTGCGTGCCTACAACGCGCTCTTCGACTTCGACCCTGCCGTCATCAAAGCGCGAGACGAGGGAAGTCTTGGAGTGCTTCTGGAAGAAGATGTTGTTATAGAATCTGTCGTCACCGTGCAGGATCGTCATGAAGCCCATGACCTCGGTCCTGTGGGGCATGTGGTAAGGTGTGTAGCGCCAGTCAGTGCCTGCGCCTACCGATGTGAAAGCGCCGCAGATGAGGTTGTGGACCATCGCAACGCCCTGTGTCGCGATACGGAGCGTAGCGTCAGATAAAAGTATGTTGTTGTCGATCAGGGTAGGACCGTGGCCGACCTCAACGAAGATGTCTTCGCTGCCCATGCCGCCCTTCAAAGGCTCTGCGTATTCAGGTCTCTGGTTGTCGTGCAGGAGGTTCTGCGTGATGCGTGTGCCCTGCGCTTCCCAGTCTGTCCAGATGCCCATGACGCAGTGATGGATGTGGTTTCTTCTCATGAGAACATTGATCGCCGAATGGAGCTTGATGCCTGCGACTTCTGCTCCGCCCAATTCCATCATGTTGTTGATGTGGTGGATGTGGTTATCCTCAATCGTGGAGAAGACTGCGCCCATACGTCCGATGATGCCGCCCTGCTCGCAGTGGTGGATGTTGTTCCTTCTTACGATGTGGCTGCCGATGTTCTCCTTGAGCCAGCCGTGATACTGGCCTCTGCAGACAGCGTCACGCTCCATCTGCGTGGGGCTCTTCAGGTGATGGTATGTGAAATAGTGGTTGTTCTCGGGATCTAAGTACTTGCCGAGGCCTATGCCTGAACACTTGGAGAAATAGATCTCGTTGTCTTCGATGATCCATCCCTTTGACCAGTGGGGACCGATCATGCCTTCCTGCCATGCGGCCGGAGGTGCCCAGTTTGTGGCAGCCTTGCAGATCTTAAAGCCTCTTACTGTGATATAGTTCCTGCCCGTCTCCTTGGGGAAGAAGCACATTCTCCTGACGTTGATCTCAGCCATTTCGCTGTTGGGATCAAGACCGCCGAAGTTTGCGTAGATGACTGTCTCGTTGCCGTCGTCTTCCGCGTACCACTTGTACTTGGATTCCTCGGGAACCCATGAGCATTTATAGATCTGGGCCTTGATGACTTCCTCAACGGAAGCTGCCTCGTAGAGTCTTCTGTCATTGATGTAGACGCATCCTACGTGCCTGTTCTTGCCTGCGAAATACCAGTCGCCGTAGCAGAAGGTCGTGTAGGGATTGTAATCGCCGAAGATCCTGTTATCCACTCTGCATACCCAGACATTGCCGTCGTAAGGCTTCCATGTCGTTATCTGCTCTGCGCCCGAGATCGTCGCGCCCAAAGGCTCATCACTGACATAAGTGATGCGGGCATCCTCGGTACCGCCGTTTGCGGGGGATACATATTCCCTGTAGAGGCCGGGAGCCACGTGGACCGTATCGCCGGGTTTTGCGATTGCTGCCGCTTCGGAGATTGTGCCGAAAGGCTTTTCTTTTGTACCGTCGCCTGAGTTGTTAAGGAATTTGATGTCTACATAGAGTTCCATGGGCGTACCTCTTT
>JAEEGL010234098.1_pt1 | contig 16644 bp, 13 predicted proteins | sample 9134231 | NCBI WGS metagenome assembly JAEEGL01 (sample SAMN16246548, study PRJNA631951) | gut metagenome | biome: gut microbiome; feature: rumen; material: fiber-attached | host: Bos | place: Iran: Karaj | collected 2018-10 | reverse complement strand
CTGTATTCATTTTTCTTAATACCAAATGTAGTGATCAATGTGCTGTGAACCGCACTCTTTTTAGGGATCATTTCATTGAGCAGATTCTTTCTGTGACGTAATACAGAATCATAGTCCTTATCCACAGTGAACTCATCACCGTAATACTTCATCTCACACATATTCACTATATCGTCTCTGCGCGAAATGATCATATCTATCTGCGTGCCTTTATAATCATCGCCCATCTTGGTCCATGCGGATTGGGTAGTACTGATACCGCTTATCCCAAGCGTTTTCTTAATCTGCTCAATATGATTAAAGCATACATTTTCAAACGCGTACCCTCTCCATATAACTATGGACTGCGATGTAACATTTGATAGCCAAAATTTTTCCGGCATCGCCTCTTTTTTATCTATAAAATCAAGATAAAAAATACAGAACGGATCTACCAGTTTGTAATACTCTTCTCTTTTACTGAAACCAAACGGTGTATACTTTATTATAAAATCACTAACAATCAACGCCTTTAGCGCTTCAGACAAAGTACCGCCTTCCGAATATCCGGTCATTCTGGCAATATCTTTTCTCGTAAATCCCATTGTTCTCGTCTTCAACGCCTTTATGATAGATTTCATCATATCGGGATTTGTAAAAGCCGATGCAAACAGGCGGTCATATTCCAAACAGAGTTTAGCACCCTTTGCAAAAAACAGATCGTCTACATTTTGAGCAAGACTGCGTCCTCTTTTAAAATAACCTAGATAATACGGTATCCCCCCAAATATCATATAACTCTGGACTATATCATATCGAGACAGGCTTATCCCATTTTCCCTGAATAACAACTCGCACTCTTTCAAGTTGAAAGGTTCCAATTTAATTTCCCATGTCACACGCCCATACAGACCGCCATGATTATTGATAAGTTTATCTCTCATCCATGAGTTGGCGCTCCCCGACACAACAAGCATCACATTTCTGTGACATGCCCAATTATTCCAAAATGATTCCAATCCCGTTATGAACCCGGATTTGGGCGTATCCATCCAGGGCAATTCATCCAGAAAGATTACCTGTCTTGAGCCGTCATCGTTTTTTGTCAGAAACATTTCCAGCATAAAAAAAGCTTCAAGCCAGTCCGACGGGCAATGTTCTTTTTTCATTCCATGAGAGATCAGCGAATAATAGAAAGCTTGTAATTGTTTTTTTATCGGCTTTTCCTTTGATTCATCTCCTGATTCTAACGGAGATATTCCAGCATGCCTGAACGTTATGCGCCCTTTGAATGTCTCATCCACCAAATACGTTTTGCCGACACGACGTCTTCCGTATACAGCAACAAACTGCGCTTCATCTCGCTCATATCTCTCAAGCAGTTCCGATACTTCTTTCTCTCTCCCTATCATCAAATATCCTTTCAATTATCTATATTGTTTTAACGTCAATACACAGCCGCGCAGTTATTCTGAATCTATTATAATCGCACGATAATTAGCCGTCAATTAATATTTTCTGTTTTCGCGGCTAATTATCGTAATGTTTTATCGCTATATTGAGCCGATTGCGGCAGAGCCACTCTTTTTAATATGCTGATCGGACTTAACGGGTATATTAACTTATATTGACATCCTTAAAAGGCTTACAAAGCACGTTTTAATCGCCTGCCGAAAAATTAATTTTGCATCCGGACATACTCTCATCGAAGCTTTTCAGACTTTCGCAGAGTTCAACAACAGCATTATCCGGCAGATCTCTCATATTTTCTGGATGAAGACCACATCTGCGAAGCCAATCCGCAGGATAACCAAGCCTTTCAATGCGCTCCTTATCATAAGCCTCATAATCAATACCGTCAGTTATATCCGGTAATTCATACAAAGTTTCATACAGATATTCTTCGGGAAGACCGTACTTTGAGAGGCGCTGCACATATTCATCAAAAGATGGTACTTCACCCTTATCATATCCATAACCCACTCTGCCTTCATTAGACACTAATGTTCGCATAACTTACTCCTTACTGTAGCTCTTTACGATCATCATGATCATGTTCAATATTACCCTGCTTATGTTAAAAAATACACTATTTTAGGCGGATCATTCAAGTGAAAGTGAGACAAAAGAAACCGCTATCGAAGGATCATAACTCCGATAGCGGTTTCGTATTTACCTGAATATGTTTTTAATGAACGTCTTACCTTACAACAATCACTTAACTGTAACAGTCACATCTTTAGTTCCTTTGTAGAGACCGGTACCCGTTATCTTCACGGTTTTAGCCTTTCCATCATAGTTAGGATCTACTGTGAAGTCACTCTTTTCAGCCTTTGCATTGTACTTAAGCTTCATGGGCTTTCCGCCGGGAACGTCTACAGTCAGCTTAAACTCCCACTTCTTTGACTTTGAAGTGTAAGTAGCACTGCCTTCGACCTTTGCCTTGGAAAGATCTCTGGGTATTATGGTGTATTCAATAGGCTTTGACTTGAGGGCTTTGCCAGCATCCTTTATGCTCTTCTTGAAATCTTTATCCTTTACACCCTTTGCGGCTTTCAGTGCAATAGTAAACTTACCCTTCTTAGTCTTGAGATCGTTCTTTACCTTAAGCTTAGAGAATACGATTCCGGTTTTGTTGCCGGATACAGAGATCTCCTCGCCGCCCTTATGAATCTCATTATTCCAGATACTCAGAAGTATCTATCTCAATCCCGGATATATCTTCCTCCTGTCCCGGCTTCGGAATCACCTCATCAATATACTCCTCCAGCTCAGATATCTCTCCCGCTATGATATTCCTATTATCACCATAAACGTCCATGGTAATAAGTTCCTTAGAATGCCCCATAAGATTAGATATAGCCTTGGGACTGAATCCCTCACGCAAAAGCAGCGTACAATAGGTACTCCTCAGATCATGCCAGCCTATATCCGGCAGACCAGTATCCTTTGACTATAAACCATCTTGATATCCGTCATCTGTTTTTCACCACCTCACTCTCAAAAACCGGAATGACCGCGACTGACTCATTTATGGATGGAACAGTTGTCATTGTAGAATAGCCATTCGTAATGGCCGTCACCTTCGTAGCTCTCGCCAGGTCTGGAATCACATTTTGGCGGGCAAAGTCTCTGGCGATGGATTCCCAGCCCGAGCTGTTATTATCTGCCTCCGTGCCTGTATAGCCGTTGGCTGTTTTCAGACGATAGAGGTCTGCGATGACGGCAGAACCACTGTTGTATTTCTTATAAATTCCGTTATCGATGTAATATTTATCCGCATCGCTGTCGAGAGTGGTCTGAACCAGCGCCGCAGCCTTTGGAGAACCATCTTTGTTATATGGTACGATTTTATAGAGATCGGGCCTGACGTAGTACTGATAGTTATTCTCTCCGGCATCGAATAATTCTGTTCCGTCCAACAAGGTAATATTGTCCTGAAGTTCATAATCGTGTGTTAACGGATTATATCTGTATAAAGGCGGCGGGTAATAGGCCTGGTACTCTTCATCCACGTCATTCAGAATATACAAACCTCGGATGTTCAATGTGGTATCTCTCACCATCAGTTCCGCTGGGGGATTGATCACGCTGTACGAAATCCTGTAGAACTGCGTATTATCCACCTCCTGATAGCGTTCCCCCTTATCCGTCCCGGGATCTGTGATTTTAAGATATTTTGTCCCACCGTAGGAGGAAGGGGTGGTCTCGATGGAGACCAGAACCTTGTCGTTTAAGGTAACGCTGTAGGAGGCAGCACCGCCTCCGGCAAACATATATGCATATTCCACTGTCATCTGCCGGTTTTCGTTGGATTTTTTCAGGGCAAGAGTGAAAGGGATCTTGGTTCCGTCAGTATCCAGAAGATCCAGATCGGTATAATTCCGCCCGTTTAACAGCGCGTCGATCTTGGCATCCATTATATCCCTGACCTGCGAGGATATTTTTGAAGTCAGGTTATTGAGGGTTTCATCGGTGGCGTTTAAGAAAAGGCCGTCATGCATCTTTACCGACAGGGAAGGTTCGGAGACTGTTGCCGGGGAGGCAGCTGCCATGGAGGTTTTATAGGTTGCGTTCTTAACGCTGAAGTCTCTTCCCATCTCGTTTTCGTCCGGAACTCTGACCCCGACTGAGCCGCTTGATCTTACCGTAACGTATCCGGTCGTGCCGGTCTGCGCCGAAAGCGTTGTATTTGCGCTTAAAGAACTCTTCCCGATGGTGATCCCGTCAAGCGCCCTTATGACTTCGTCCTTACAGGCAACTTTGGAGAGGGAAAATTTAAATTCCAGGTACTTCGGTTCCTCCGGGGCTTCCGAATAAGTATAAACAAGCGTTTCCTTTGGCTGCACATCTCTTCCGCTCATCCAGTCAGCCAGTCCCAGCTCCTTCCAGCTGCGTTTTGACCCCACGATCTCGTTTCTTAAACCGTCCAGAAGCCATACGCCATCGTTGTCTGCCTTTACGGTAAAACACATTCCTTCGACAATAGTCTGAACCGCAGCATTTGATATCCCGGCTCCTTCAGCTGAATAGGTTTCTGCTGCCCGTCCCTTCTCTGTCCCCACGACCTTCAGCCGCCAGTCGTAATTGAATTCTTCATCATGCATTCCCCTGATGGCTTCCGAAGCGTCTCGTAAGCTTTTTGCACCCAGAAGCTCGAAAGTGACCTTCGCCCCGTTATAGCTGACGCTCCACGATCCGGGAGAAACACTTCCGCCTGTCATGGCCGCCCCGCTGCTGTTCTTCAGATCACTCCATGGATGCCATTCTCCGTCAATGGCGAAGCCCTTATCCTCAGAAGCATCAAAATCCACATCTCTAATAAGCTTAGGAACCGGATCTCCTTCCATGCAGATGATCCTGAAGTGTTCTCCCTTCTGATTGGTATAAGACCAGGTCCCGGAATGAAATCTGCTGATACCCTCACGGTCAGTATAGACGATCTTCTGCTTCGGATCGATCCCGTTCCAGGAGATACGCTCGCCCTTAAATACTATACCGCCGAAGACTGTCCGCCCGGTAGAGGGTTCATATGAAGCATTATAGATGGAAAAGTCATCCGGAATGCCCTCCACATGAAGTCGTGCGAGCTTTTCGAATTCCGGTTCTGGCTCGGGTTCCGGTTCTGGTCCTGGTTCTGGCTCCTTCTCCTTTACTCTGACCTTTATCTTTATGGTTTTCCCGTTGATATTTGTGCTCAAGGTGGTTTTGCCGCTCTTTCTGGCGTAGACCACGCCATTTTCGTCCACAAAGACCTCCTCAGGTTTCGAGCTCTTCCACATAACGCTATGAACCGTCCCTTCCAGGGAGATCCTTCTCGTTTCCCCTTCGGTAAGATCGTACTGCGTCACCATGCACTTCGGATCCTCCACGTAAACAGTGGAGCCGAAAGTAAAGCCACCGTGTTCGCACTTCACCTCTGCTTTTCCCTCTTTAAGACCGGTGATCTTTCCGAAGGTCTCTTTCACCTTTCCGGTCACTGCAGGCTGATCCGTGCTCCACTGAGCCTTTTTATTATCCACCTTGTAGAACTTCAGGGTCTCCTTACTGCCTCTGTTCAAGAATACCAGGCTCTTTGCAGCCCTCGGTTTTACAGTAACCTTAAGGTCCAAAGTGTTGCCTTTTTCATCCACCCCTTGAAGGAACGTTGCTCCGGTACCGATGGCGGTTATCTTTCCTTCGCTGGTGATCTCCACCACTTCGTTCTTCCACTTCTTCGGCCTGCCCTCTATTTTAGTCTTATTCACAGGCAGCTCCCCACTGTTTCCCTCGCTCCACTTAACCGCCTTCTTAGCATTAAAAGAGGGGTGCTTTATCACGGCACTCTGGAGAGGATTCATGATAATGCTTCCGGCACTAAAGTCTGTCGTAGTCTGCTTACAGGTATCAGTGATATTCACTTTCAGCCTGTATTTCTTTCCGCAGATACACGCGTAAACTGTTGTCTTTCCCCTGGATACGGCGTAAACGCCTGCCTTTACAGATGTATCATCAGAGGCATCGTTTATCACCACCTTCCTTGTATCCGCACTGTAGAAGGTCACTGGACAGGAGCTGCGGTTTTCGGAAGGGATGCCCTGAAGCTCAATTTCTCCGGCTTCGCCCACCACAAGATTCAGCTTCTTATCCTTGCCGCTCTTTACAGAAAGCACCGGTGCCATAACTATTATATTGCAGGTATAAGGCTTATCCTTATCACCGCTGTTTACCAGCGTGGCCGTACCTGTCTTAAGTGCCTTTACCTTACCGCTCTTCTTTCCGACTTTGACCACGCCCTTTCCGGACGCAACTCTCCAGCTGCCCTTCCATAAGCCATGCTTCTGACCTTTGACCATGTAGAATGTTTCAATGCCCTCCGGACTTACCACGGACCGAGGAAGCATGCTGTCGAGGCCTGAGCCGCTGTAAAGCGTTCCCCCGGTGCTGCTTTCTTTAAAATAACGTGCATAAAGGGTCATATCCCCCCTGACGGGAGTGGTGAGGTTCCATAAGCTGTTTCCAAGGTACCACCCCATAAAGTCCCCTTTTCCCGAAGGCGTGGGAGCGTATGCCTCCAGGGTCTTCCCTGCATCCAGCGTAAGGGTTTTGGTTAAGACCCCTCCGTCATTAAAGCTCACGCTGCAGCTTGTGGCCTCCTCCAAGGCTGTCGCGGCGGCCTTATTAACAGTCAGAGGCTCTGCCCCCGCCGTCACGTTACCAGAGATAAGCAATAGGGTTAAGATCAACACAAGTCTTCGGAATATACCAATCTTTTTCATGGCTGCTTCTGAATAAAACATTCAATAAAATCCCCTTTAGATCAACTGCACATCACCAAAAACATAACGATTATTCTCCGTTCCTTTTTCCGCCTTAAACCGTCCCCATACATCATTTACCTCAAACGCCCTGGCGACCGCATATTCATTTACATACCCTACTCTCATGTTTGCTCTCCTTTCACTGCAAGATTTTACAACCACATCTATGTAAAAAAATATGATATCGATAATCAACAATTTTACTTCTTATCAGAAAAGAAAGCAACAAAAACGGGGCGAAGTTCAGAAATATATAACTTTTCCTATTCAGAGTTTTGTGATAAAATACCAACTTGTTGGATAAAAAAATATTGAAAGGTAATTAAAATTGAAAACATACATAAAATCACGCAAAGCGGCTTTCGTTGCGGCAGCAATCCTTATGGCGTCCATGTCCCTTACGGGCTGTATAAATAACATTCCCAAAACGAGCATTACGGATATCCTTGATAATGCATCGTCTAATTCAGATACTTCGGGTGGCACCGATACTGATACCGATACTGATACTGATACCGATACTGATACCGATTCCGGTTCCGGTTCAAATACAGACATCGATTTTGATTCCCTTAATGGATCCGTTGAAGCGATCAATAATCTTAAAATTGATACGAACGTCAGCACCGGTTCTGAAAACAGCGATACCAAAGACACTGATATCGCACCGGCAGATGATGCATCCGAAAATACAAAGACCGAACCTTCGGGATATAAAACAGTATACAGTTTCACAGATGTTTACGCTGACGGAAACGACCTGACAATCATCCCAAACGGCGGTCTTAACCCCCAGACAGTTTTACACAGCGGAAAAGACCTTAAGGGATTCCTTGACTATGTCGATTCAGATGTTTTGGAAGACGGCCGTACGATCAACAGGGATTTCTTTTATGACATGCTTGCGGTTATGCTTGTTGATAAGGATCTAAGCTCAGATGATGACAGTATAGAAAAGAATCTTATCATGTCGCTTGCAATGGCCAACAATTTCCATGATACGGATGTAAAGATAAACGACTGCTACCTTAATGCAGCCAATGCAGCCGAATACAAATATCATGTGACTTTCCACGGAAAAGATGATACATGGATCGTCAATTACAGGGATCGTACCATGTATATGAATGACGGCAAAACAGAATATGTATCGGATATGTTCAAGGATGAATACCTCGCAGTGTGGATGGTAGCCATAGAGGATTATTACGGAATCGTATTTAAATAATGTTTTCCGCTAAAATATACTTCCTTAGGCATGTTGTGGCTGAAACCCTCGTGCTCCGCCGTGATCAAGTCGTTATCGAATACAAGGAAGTCTGCGTCCTTGCCGGCCTCGATGGAACCCTTTGTGGCTTCGATGCCGAGCTGCTTTGCTCCGTTAATCGTATAGCCCAGCAGCATAAGACAACAAATTATCTTTTGTCAATAATCTACAATTCTACTTCTTTTCAGAATAGAAAGCAGCAAAACCTTACTCCGCTATGCCCGCTTGACAACCTTAAATCTATCTGATATCATTTTGATATCAAATCGATGTGCATTTCGAAATGTCCATCATTTGATGAGCACTACAAAACAGATTCGGAGGTTAATAGTTATGGAAAAAAATGTTCAGGAGAAAATCATAAAGGGACATAAAATAGGAGGCTTGATACTCTTTTTAGTGATCATGGGCTACCTGTTTTCCATCCCCTTGATTTCAATCGCATCGGCTACAGGAATATACTTAATTTCAATACCGGTCATGGGCTGGATATTAACAGGCTGGATACTGCTTCTGGGACTTAAGATATTAAAGCCAAACGAGGCACTGGTACTCACGCTCTTCGGAAAGTATGTCGGAACACTTAAGGGAGACGGATTTTTCTTCGTAAACCCCTTCTGCACTGCTTTTAATCCCGCAGCCGGAACCAAGCTGGGACAGAGCGGCGACGTAGTAAAGAATGAGGTTCTGGGAATTCCCATGAGCTCGGGAAATATGTCTGCAAACGCCATGGCAAATAAAATGATCTCGCTCAAGGTGATGACGCTTTCAAACAGCAAGCAGAAAGTAAATGATGTTCTGGGAAATCCTGTAGAAGTGGCAGTTGCCGTTATGTGGAGAGTATGTGACACTGCAAAGGCAGTGTTCGAAGTAGATAATTATAAGGAATATCTGTCTCTGCAGTGTGATACCGCAGTTCGAAACGTGGTAAAGGTATACCCCTATGATGTGACTGACAATGTGGATACCACCGGAGACGGTGAAGCCGATGACGGAAGTCTGCGCGGTTCCACAGAGCTGGTAGCAAGGCGCATCAGGGACGAAATCCAGAACAAGGTCCGTGACGCAGGACTGGAGATCGTGGACGCCAGGATCACCTATCTTGCCTATGCTCCCGAAATTGCTGCAGCAATGCTCCAGAGACAGCAGGCAGCTGCAGTCGTAGACGCAAGAAAGCTCATAGTGGATGGCGCCGTAGGCATGGTAGAACTGGCGCTTGAAAGACTTAACGAAAAGAACACCGTCGTACTTGACGAAGAAAGAAAAGCCGCCATGGTCTCCAATCTCCTGGTAGTCCTTTGCGGAAACCATGATGCGCAGCCTATAGTGAATTCAGGGAGCCTTTACTGATGGCAGAAAAAAAACAAGTGCCTTTGAGACTGTCGGAAAAACTATATAATGCCATCGCTGCCTGGGCTGAAGACGACTTCCGCTCCGTGAACGGTCAGATAGAATACCTGCTCACGGAGTGCGTCAGGCAGCGCAAAAAAGACGGCAAATACGTAGGTCAGGACATTGACAAACCTCTGGAGATAGACCTTGGGCAGTCCTCCCGAGAAACCTGATATGATCATCTATCATACGAGGCTGCTATCTTTTTATAGATCGGAAGGTCCACGCCGTATTTTTCCGAAAGCCTCACCACTTCAAAAATAAGACCGTCTATTTCCGATCTGTTGCCTGACATGATATCCCTTTGCATAGACGTTGTCGCATCTTCCGAAAGAGCATCCAGAATAGCCAGATTTCTTTTGACTATATCTTCACCGAAGTCGATGCCCATGGCTTTTGCCAGGGTATCGATTTCGCTCACAAGATCGGCAAAACAGTCGCGGATCTCACCGGGTTTCTGGATTTCTCCGGCAGCCACATTATAGTATAATCCGCATGCTCCCTGAGCTGACACATAAGAAAACTTAAGCAACGCATCCCTGACAATATCATCTGACAGAATACCTTTGATGCCGCTTTTTTGAGGTCCGCTTCTATTTCGGACAATTCCTCTCTGAAATCCGCTTTATCTCTTACTCCGAATACGACCCGCAGAACATCTCCGTTCATCTTTATACATCCGGGTCCGGATATCTGCGCCGCAACATAAATACAGCCATCCGTCACAAGACAATCAGGAAAATACTTCTGCATTTTCCCTCCTGTGCCGAAGATGTTCAATATCGGAATGATGATCGTGTTACTGTCGGCTATCCTTTGAATATGAGGGATCACTTCATCCAGGGAATAACCTTTCACACAGACAAAGATCACATCAGCCTTCTCATTATAATCTTCAAGAGTGGATGCCTTGCAGGGAGAAACAGTAAACTCATCCTTCGGTCTTATGATCCTCAGTCCCTTTTCCCTGATGGCTTCCAAATGCTGTCCTCTTGCAATGAACACCACATCCATACCTGCCTTTGCAAGATAAGCGCCGATGGCACCTCCCGTTCCGCCTGTTCCCAGGATCACATATCTTCTCATGCTGCTTCCTCCATTCAGATTGTTTTCAAAGATTTATGCGACTTTACATATTTTAACAGAATATCTCAGCTCGATAAATATCGAATCCTCAGCCTTTGGGTCACCATATTCACCCCGTTTCATACGTCCATGGAGTCTTTTTTGTCCTCAACAGCCACAATATCTTCCAACTAAAATCAAAAAAAGCACCATATTTTGTATGGTGCCCATTTTGTATATACTAGGACACAAAGTACGTGGCCGCGTTCTCAGGGAAGAACTCTTTAAACTCGGAATAGAGCTGTCCCGCCAGGGTCTTATTGTGTGCGATCACCAGTGTGGGGACATTGAGCTGTGCGATGATATTAGCCATGGTAAAAGTCTTGCCGGAGCCCGTAACACCAAGTAAAGTCTAGCATTGATTGCCTTCCTTAAAGCCCTTGACCAGCTGCTCGATGGCCTGAGGCTGTACTGCGAGGCCTGCCATAACTGGAACAACAGATATAATCGTAATCCATAAAATACATCAGTTATGCCCTCAGGTTCCTCTCCATCAATGCCTTTCATCCTCATTTTCATAACACTCACAGAATCTTGCCGAAAATGACGGCTTCTCGTCTCCCATAGTCAGATGAGTGATGTCACCGATCCGCAATGTGCGGAATATGGCTATTCCTTCTTCTCGCTCTTCCGTGACAACCTCGGTAACCGATGTGGGTGCCATTGCAAGGAACTGAAGCGTCACAAATGGAGATATATTCCAAAGATGGGAAAGCATCACGGATGTCACTCCGAAATGACAAAAGAATGCAATTGTCTTGGCATTGCCGGCCTGTGCGTTGTAAATGCTGCCGCACCGCTCATATCCATGTGAGCACAGGAACTCATCAAAACATCCTACGATATGGTCATATCTTTCCACGGCATCCGAATACTTTACTATATCGGATGATCTCCATCCCCGGACATCGAACAATTCGGGATGATCCCTGTAATATGATGGCAGTATATCCCATACTATGCGTTTCTTATATGCTCCGGTCCCGTCCCTTTTCAGTTCATTCCTGTATGCCTTGCGCGTAGCATCGTCAGCAACCGACGGATCGAACAATGCCGGAAATTCCTGCAGCCACTCAAAAGTTGTTGCTGTAAGCCCCAGTTCATCAAGCGAATACTCTAAAGTTTTAAGGGCACGTCCCAGAGGCGAAACATAAACCTCATCAACGCCGAATGACCGAATCCGTCCCGCAAGAAGGCCTGCCTCCTTGCAGCCCTTCTCAGTAAGTCCGTCTACAGCGTAATCCGGATCTCCATGCCTTATAAACAGAATCCTCATTAAACAATTACCTCGGGCAGATCTATTTTATGATTCATGTAGCAAGTCCTCCGTCACACCGGCCAGACTTTCTATCAGTTCATCATAGCGCGACAGTACCTGTTTTCTCACTTTGTCAGCATATACCGGGTGATATTCCTTCGGCAAACGGGGATGAGACATGGATGCTGTGAGGTACTGCATTGTAGCAAAGGGCAGGAGCTTTTCATTCAACGCCTCTGCTTTTTCCGCATTGCCGCAGTAGGTTTCCAGAAATACCTTCCAGAACACCTTGAGCTCTCCATAGGTAAGATCAATGAAACTCATTTCATCATCAGTATGCTCAATCACGCCGGATCCCATCATCTGATATACAAAGCAGCAGTGTATAAGATCGATCAATGGATTGCCTGATCCGGCATCGCCCAGATCAATCAGCATCAGATCACCATCGCCTGTCTCCATAACATTCTTGACATGATAGTCGTTATGCACAAACCGATTCATAGCAGGGATGGAATTATACAGTGTATGCATTTTCTCCAATTCATCTGACGTAAAGTCTTCGGAGATTTTGTCTAATGTACTGTGAAGTAACCGATCCGCAGGCGGCATCTGCCCGTCCGGTACCTCAGTCTGGTGAAGTTCTTTCAGAAGCTTTGAAGTAGCCGCCGCCAGTTCCGGCAACCGGTCGGGTTTTTCCCGGATGCGCTCCTGAACCGTGGCGGCATTCAGCATCTCGTAGATCGTGCCATAGCTATCGCCAACCTTCACAGTATCAAAAGCAATGGCGCAGGGTACACCCAGTAAAAATGTCTTGCGGGAAGCTTCACGCTCTGCTTCGATCTCATTAAGCGTGATCCCGGGGCGGAACACCTTGATCATCTCGTCCGATGTCAGGCGATAGACTGTACCATTTGCGCCTGATCCTAATTGCGCACAGCCCTCGACACTGACCTCCCGCAGTCTCTTCTTTACATCCAGCAGATCAGTAAAGCCTGTCACTTCAAATACATCGTAGAGATCTGAAGATACGTTCACCACCGGGACAGCCTTGTTCGCCATCTTTCGCAGTTTCATCAATACCCGCAAGCCGGCTGAGGAGATATACTCCAGCTCACTCGCGTCAAGTGTGATTTCATCAACAGAAGTATCCGCAAATGCATCCATTATCTTTTTTTCAAACTGTGCCGCATTACCGGAATCGATACGCCCAATTAGCTTGATCATGTTCATGTATATCCTTTCATAACTCACTTATCATTCTGCTTTTCATTTATAATATCACAGTGTAGCAATTATTCAACATCTTTCGCTTCCCAACCAAAATACTACCATACAACCCGACTATATGATTTCAAAATATCCATAGTTATCTGCGAGCTACGTTTGAGATTTTTTGTTTTTAAAGATGTAGCAGATCTGACTGTTCTGCAGATTCAGGACGCTTCCCTGTGTTCACATCAACGATAACCTTACCTTCCACATTCTTGCCGCTGCCCTCGATGATAACTAACCCTTTTTCGGGATCCGTGTCGGTTATGGATACATCTTTTTTCTTAAGCTTGTGAGACTTGCCATTAACGTTTATTGTCAGGCTCCTGATCTTCAGCTTTCCTTTTGCGTTAAATGCTGCCTCCAGCTTTTCAAAGCAATTCGTAAGGTCGGCCTTTGCAACCTTAACCTTTACCGGAGCCTTTTTCATGGCCTTATTGAGTGCTGCCACGGCCTTCGTCATGGCCTTTATGTCTTCCTTACTCATGCCAAGTCTTTTAGCCGGCTTCTTATCAAACTTGATCTTCACGGTAACGACAGCCTCTCCGGCCTCACCTTTACCGCCTATCTTACAGGAGGTTGTAAACAGTGAACTCAGTTCGCTGTCACTGATGCCGGTACTGTTTTGATCCGAAGCTAATATCGCAGCCTTTACTACTTTTTCCAACTCGCTTGTATCTGTCTTTACGTCCAGTATCTCAGCCGTCAGCTTCTCTCCGATATATACTGTTTCACCCACATATGCTACGGACACTGCCACTGAGAACTCCTGTCCGCCTGTACTTATCTTTACGGGATAGCTCTTTTCCTGTGTAATTACTGTGCCTGATGAGCCGCCATCTTTCCTTTCTACAATGGTAAGCACACCACTTACATATGTCACAGAATAATTTCCCTGTACTGCATCGCCGGAAGGTATGATGGCATATTTCCCGGCGGCCTCTCCTTCTTCACGGGTGAAATCGTATCTTATCAGACTCTCATCCTCGCCTTCCGGGATTCCTGTCACAGTAGCGGAAAACTCAGGATCCTCAGCGCCTTCATTCTTTTCCTTATCATCTGCTTTTACGGTTATTGGCTTCGCTGCAATGGTAACTTTTACCGGCGTAGGTTCCAGAGCATTCACATCAGCAGTCTCCGTAAGCCTGAAATAAACCATATATTCCCCGGCATCTTTGCCTTTTGGAAGCTCTGAAGAATATGTACCGTCCGGTGTCAGGGCGTATTCCATCTCAGATCCGGCAGTGACCCTTCCCGTCTTTACCAGTACATGCTCACTTCCATCATAAACGAGCCCCGGTATTGCCACAGGAGCTTCGTACACAGGGGAAGCCTTTCCTATCTCAAATTCGGCAGTCACTGTCTTTCCAAGATAATTAGCAGTCTCTGAGACTACCGCCTTAACAGTGTATTTTCCCGCATTCACCGGAATCTTTTCGCTATAGTCATCCTCACCCTTTTTTGAATAGTAGTACACGACTTTGCCGTTCCCCGGATTGCCGCTGATCTCAGGCTCTGATGCTTCCCCGCCATAAATCCATCCGGCGATCGTGACTACGGGATCGACAGGAGCTTTTTTGACCGTGACATCCACAGTTCCCTCACAGCTGTAATACACAGGATTATCCGGTATGAACATCCATTCTGCACTTATCCTTCCCGCATCCGGGACAACATCCGGAGCCTTCCATGCAAGTGTTCCCTCCGCTGCCGGCTCATTTTCGTTTCCGCTGATAAACTCTGCATCGCCAAAACCAAGTGCGGACAGCTTATCCCCATATGTCAGAAAACTGCCAGCCGAAATGATCGCAGTACCTTCCTTCAGCTTCAGGCTGATCTTATCTGACAGCTTCACATTTACCGTGATCGTGGTATCCGTATAGTTTAATGTCTCTGCCTTTACGGTGATGGTTCCGGTATCATTAACTTCACCGGGATTTACGGTATAAGTAAGCATTCCATCCGCTACCGCCGGATCAACGGAATAGGTCACATCCCCAGTATTGATCACTGTATAGGTAGTTTCACCACAATCCGCCGGGAGCAGGGCACCTATATCTATACTGTCCTGCCCTCCTGTCTGATATAGAAATGTCCTGCTGATAGCAGAAACATCCGCAGCAGTTTTCTTTGTGATAGCGGCCGTTGCTTCAGTCTGATTCCCGGACTCCGCTATCGTATAATTTCCTGCATCAGTCCCGCCAAGGACAGCGTTTCCGTAGTTAAGAGTAACGTTCTTTCCGTCTGCCACATCCTTATCGGCAAAAGTGCCGGTCACTCCGCTGACGGAAAGAGTATCTCCGTCAATTTTTCCTGTAAATGTTGCCCCTGAACAATCAACCGTCGCATCGGTCGTACCGTCATAGGTCTTGCCGGAGACGGTCAAGCCCTTAATAGTGACAGGCTTTGCCGTAATATCTGCCGTCACACCGGCCGGCTGTGCAGAAAGCTCATAATTGTACGCCTCTGCACCCGTAAGAGAATAGCCGCTGAACGTCACGGTTTTTCCCGTGCCGGCATTCTTATCTGCAAATAAAGCCGTTCCCACCGCTACTCTTACCTCATCGCCGGATTTTGCACCTCTGATGGATGGCGTACCCTTGACTACTACAGTAGCATTTCCGTCATAGGTCTTGTTTTCTGCTGACAGTCCGGTAATCGTGACAGACTTCCTGCTGACCGTAAAATCCGCAGTCGTAACTCCGCCCGTATAGTTATCCGTCTCTGCAACAGTCGCCTGAACCGTATATACCCCGGCTTCTGTCGGAACAGTTCCGGAATAGGTGCTATCGTCTGCGCCTTTGGCCTTATATTTATAAGTTACCGCTCCTCTGCCGGGATTGCCTGCTGCTGTCAGGCTCGGACTATTAACTTTTTCGCCGTATGTCCAGCCGGTAATGCTCACAACAGGCGTGATCGTTTTTCTCTTGATCGTAAATGTCTTTTTTATTTCGCCAAGGTAAACACCTTTTCCCGTGATCGTCACCATGGGCGGGTTCAAAGCGGTAGACGCAGAGGCATCAGTATTGTTGGAATAGCTGACAGTGTAATCTGTGCCCTTAGTCAGTTCTTTACTGCCGTCCCTCACTGTTACGTCCGGTGTAATAACGCTGCCGGAGTAGGTCTGAACTGCGATTTCACTAATATTAGGCGTAAAATCGGTATATTCAATAGAAACGTCATTATCCGGAACAGTCAGCTTATACTGCCCTGTTGTTCCGGTCAATGATGCTGTTGCGCCGGTAACAGAGAACTTTTTCATTCCCGATTCCGGTACGGCGGCAGTGACTGTCAGAGCGGTATCCTTATCGTAATAGGCTTTTCCCCCAATGCTGATCTTTTCCGCCGGAACGACACTGCACCCAACAGATGATACCCGATAAACACGCCCGACATCATTTACAGTGCAGTAATATGTTTTATAATCTCCTAAAGCAGCGTATTCATGTGCTGTCTCACTGTCATGATAGTAGCACCTGGATATTGTACTCGTTTCTACGATTGCGCATATTACTGCTACTTTGCCTCCGAATACTCCATTCGCATTCAGT
>JAEEGL010054508.1_pt1 | contig 16644 bp, 11 predicted proteins | sample 9134231 | NCBI WGS metagenome assembly JAEEGL01 (sample SAMN16246548, study PRJNA631951) | gut metagenome | biome: gut microbiome; feature: rumen; material: fiber-attached | host: Bos | place: Iran: Karaj | collected 2018-10 | reverse complement strand
ATAAGGGTAGGTCTTGTTTTTTCGTCCTGAGCGTTTTTCAAAGCCTGACGGATTGCAGCGGCGTCGTTGCCGTTGATTTTTACAACGTTCCAACCCCAAGTTTTGTATTTTGCGTAAGTGTCTTCGTCAGAAACTTCGTTGCATTTTGTTGAAAGTTGGATTTTGTTGGAATCGTAAAACATAATGAGGTTTTTGAGTCCCAAGAAACCTGCGATACGTCCTGCGCCTTGTGAAATTTCTTCCTGAATACCACCATCCGAAATGTAAACGTAGGTCTTGTGTTGAACTCTTTTGCCGAATCTTGCAGCAAGAAATTCCTGAGCGATTGCAGCACCGATACCGAGAGCGTGTCCTACGCCGAGGGGACCTGATGTGTTTTCAATACCGCGTTTGATGTCCCTTTCCGGGTGTCCGGGAGTAACGCTTCCCCACTGACGGAAATTTTTAATGTCTTCGAGCGAGAATTTATTGATGAGTGTCAAAATTGAATAAAGCATCGGAGACATGTGTCCGGGGTCAAGGAAAAATCTGTCGCGATTGTCCCATTCAGGGTCTGAGGGGTCAAATTTCAAAAATTCTGAAAATAATACGTGTACGAAGTCCGCACCGCCCATTGCACCACCGGGGTGTCCTGATTTTGCTTTTTCTACCATTGCAGCGGCAAGTAATCTGACATTGTCAGCCGCTTTAAGGTCTATTACTTTTTGGTCCATTTTTTTAAATTAAAATTATTTTGTAATATGAATGTATTTTTCAATTATTTCTTCAATTTGTTGAGGATTAACAGGTTTGTCGATAAAACTATCACAACCCGAAAACGAATAATCCCTTCTATCCTGAGCCGAAAAATACGAAATTTGTGCTATCGTATTGACTTGTGGATTTATCTTTTTTATAATTTTCATAACCTCTGTACCGCTAATTCCGGGCAGCGTTAAATTGCTGATAACCATAACTGTTTCAGGGTTATTCTTGAAAACTTCCAATAACTCTTTGCCCGTTTTTGCCCTTAAAATGTTAAAGCCCATGGGTTGGAGTACTTCATTTAGCAGAATGAACGAAACATCTTCGTCTTCACCCACTATTATTTTTATATCTTCGTATTTTTTTATGGTTTTCGATTTCTGATTATCTATGGGCAGCGATACATAAAAAATCGTTCCGACACCCGGCGAGGAGTCAAACCAAATATCACCGTTTAGAGCCGAAACATATTTTTTTACTAATGCCAATCCTATTCCCGTACCGCCGTAAGTTTTTGTGTAAGTGTTTTCACCGTGTTCAAATGGCATATAAATTTTATCGTAAAGTTCAGGATTAATACCTATTCCCGAATCCTTAACGTAAAAAACCACCGTTTGAGCATCGTTTGACGAGCCTATTTCAACAACGCCTTTTGAGGAGAATTTGAGCGAATTGCTTACCAAATTGTTGAGAATTTTGCAAAGCATATCGCTGTCTGTTTCCACCGAAAAGCCGACTTTATTTTCATTGTTGATAACAATATCAAGACCTTTGGCTATGGCCTCGGCTGAATTTTTCTTGGCAACGCTTTCCAAAATCGTGGAAATGTCGGTTTGTTGAAAATTCGGCGAACTCTCTCCCGTAAGCGCTTGCGAAAAATCCAAAATATTACTGAAAATTGATAATAATTTTATCGCATTACTTTTAATATAAGCCAAATATTCGTTGCGCCTTTCTTCCTCTGTATTCTCTTTTACCAAATCAGTAAAGCCGATAATCGCATTCATCGGCGTATAAATTTCATGCGAGATATTTGCTAAAAATTCATTTTTGGTTTTTTCAGCAAGTTCTACTTTCTCTTTGGCCTCTTTGTATTTCAAAACCGCTTGTTCGAGTTGTGTGTTAAGGTTTTTCATTCTTTGATTGATATTTTCCAAAGTCTGAGTCCTTTCCTTAACTTTCTCTTCCAGACCGCGGTTTACAATTAGGAGTTCACGGTTCAACTTGCTGATTGTCAGATGTGTTTTTACCCTGACTAACAATTCTTCCGTCTGTATGGGTTTGGTAATATAATCTACCGCACCAGCTTTGAAGGCCTTGATTTTGTCAAACGAAGAATTAAGAGCCGACATAAAGATTATAGGAATGTCTTTGGTTTTGTCATTTGCTTTCAGAAGTGCGCATATCGCATAACCATCAATATCGGGCATCATTATATCCAACAATATTAAATCCGGTCTTGTTTCGTTAGCAGTGAGAATGGCTTCGTTGCCGTTTGTTGCCGTGGAGACACAAAAACCCTTGCCCTCCAAGAGCGACTGAACGAAAGCAACTATTGAAGGTGTATCATCTACAATTAAAACATTTTCCTTTATATCATTGATAGGCATATAGTTATCATTATTTTATAAAGTGTCCGCCGTGTTGAAATTTTGGCATACAAATATTGTTATTTTTTCTTAATATTCAAAGATTTTTTTATTTTTTTTCAAAAAATATTTTTTTGCATAATTGGATTTTCTTGTCTACTTTTGCAGTTAAAAATTTAAAGAGAAAAATGGCAAAGGAAAACTCATATTCTTTCAAGGACGTAATCAAGGCTTGGGGCAAATTTTTTATTTCGACTTACTTTATAAAAAATTTCTGCATTTGGTTGGCTTCGATAGTATTGTTTTTTATTTTAGTATTTGTGGGTTTGAGGATTTACACCCGTCATTCCCAAAAAGTCAGCGTACCGAGTGTTGAGGGTATGACGCTTGACGAGGCTAAAAAAATTATATTAGAGAGAAAACTCGTCCCGGAGATTACTGATTCGGTTTTCGGAGGTTCTTCAAAACCGGGTACGATAATTCCTAACGGACAGATTCCTACCGCCGGTTATTCCGTAAAAGAAGGAAGAAAGGTTTACTTAACTTACAAAGCATGGACGAAGGAACTTGTTGATATGCCGACAGTTACTAACATTTCTTTGAAGGATGCCACAAGACGTATTGAGAGTTGCGGTTTGCTTTTGGGAAAGGTTACCAGAAAAAAAGCTAAATTTAAGGATTTCGTTTTGGAAGCCCGTTTCAACGGTGCTAAAATTCCTCAAGGCGAGGGTCAGCCTTTCAAACTTCATAAAGGCGATGTCGTTGATTTAGTTGTTTCGGACGGTAGCGAAGATCAAAATTCAGCTACTGATTTCTCAGATGAGGACAGCAATTCGGATTCAAATTTCGATAAGCCGGACAACGGTATTGACGAATTTTAATTTTTTTTTTGAAAAATATCTTTCTTTTTTTTTAACGATAACAAAATGCGAAAATTAACCAGAATTATTGCTGTATTAACAATTTCTCTGACGGTGTTTTTTGCCGTTGGAGGTTTCGCATATTATCAAGAAGATATTTCAGACGAATTGGAATTGCCTTTTTTTGACGATTTTTCCTACGGAGGAAAACTTCCTGAAGAACAGTTTTGGGTAAATAAAGGCACTGAAATTTCATTTGTTATGGCAAAAAATCCGCCGAGTACCGGGGTTTTGGTTTTTGACGCTTTGGATTCTAAGGGCAAGTTTTATAAAGATGCTGCATATTCTGCCCGTTGCAGCGGAGATACAATCGAAAGCCGTCCTATCAACCTTTATTATCCGAACGACAAAACTATTTATTTGACTTTTTATTATTTGGCGGGAGGTTTAGGCGACAGACCCGAAGAAGGTGATTCTTTGTGTTTGGATTTTTATTCGCCCTCCATGGATGCTTGGTTCAACGTAAAGCGTTATGAAGGACTACCGCAAAGAGATTTCAAACAGGAAATTATTAATATTTCCGAAAAGAAATATCTTGAAAAAGGTTTTAAATTTCGTTTCAGAAATTATTTCAGCCCGGGAACTTCCATGCAGCCGGATTTAGTAAGTGATTGCGATTTTTGGCTGATAGATTATGTTAAACTTGATATAAATCGTTCTGAAATTGATACTTGTTACGAGGATGTGTCTTTGACGGCTTTACCTGAAATTAAAATCGGTGATTATCAGTCGGTTCCGTGGAAACATTATTTAGAGGAACCCCAAAAAGAGAAACTTTCATACACTATATATTATCGTAACAATGACGAAAAGCCGAGACTTTTGGATTCTATGCAGCTTATTTTAAGACAGGATACTTTTTCGCTCGGAACTTATAATATGCCTTCTTACATGGATTTTGAAAACAATAACGATGAGTTTTCTTTTCGTTTCAACTCTGAGTCGGCTGATACTTTAGTTTGTCAGATGAAGGTAAGAATTGTCAGCGATGTCATTTATAATGATTATCCTATTAATAATAGTGTTGTTTTTTCAAAAAAGTTTTCGGATTGTTATGCCTATGATGACGGGACAGCGGAGGTAGCATACGGACTTTACGGTGAAGGTAGCACGGGCGGTCTTGCGGCCGTAAAATTTCATACTTTAATACCCGACAGACTCAACGGTGTTTATATTTATTTCTGTCCTGTTTTTAGGGATGCTCAGGCGGAGTATTTCAATTTAAAGGTGTTTAATTCGATTAAGGGTTTGCCCTCGGCGGAGATTTATTCGCTTGACAATGTGGCTGTTCCTAAATCTGAAACAGGAAAATTTGTATTTTTCCCCTTTGACGAGTTAATACAAGTTACCGATACTTTTTTTATCGGTTGGGAAAAACTTTCTCCGAAGATTATGGCTGTGGGTTTCGACAAAAATACCGTTGAGCCTAACAATAAATTTTTTAATCTTAACGGCACTTGGCGGCTCTCTGGCGAAAAAGGTCAGATTATGATGAGGCCCTCGTTTGGAAATTTGAAGACCGGAGTGGAAAATATTCGGGAAGAAAAAAAGCCGCAAGATGTTTTGGTTAAAATTTATCCTAATCCGACAACCGATTATATTAATATTGAGTTGAAAAAAAGTGTTTCCAAGCAAAAATTCAGTGTTTATTCTCTCTCTGGCAAGAGGGTTAAAGATTTTTTCTTTGAGGGAAATTTCATGGAAATTTATCTTGGAGATTTACCTTCCGGAGTTTATGTCGTGGTTTCGGAAGGCTTAAAAATACGGCAAAAAGTTTTAATTATTAAATAACCATAAAAGGCGATGGCAGAGTTAGAAGAGTTATTTGACGAAGATTTCAACGACGAACCGGATTTTTCTGAGGCGGAAAACAGCTCTCAAAAAACCGAGCGTTATCATATAATAGTGGACAAGGGTCAGGAATTGGAGAGAATTGACAAATTTCTTGACAACAGAATTCAGGGCGTTTCCCGAAACAAAATTCAGGAAGCCGCTAAAACGGAGTGTATTATCGTTAACGGAAAACCTGTTAAAAGTAATTACAGAGTTCATCCGGGCGACGAAATTTCTGTTATGCTTCCCGGTGAACATTCTGATTTTGAGTTGATTCCAGAAAATATTCCGCTTGACATCGTTTACGAAGACGAGGATTTAATCGTTGTTAACAAAAAAGCTGGAATGGTGGTTCATCCCGCTCATGGCAATTATACGGGTACATTAGTTAATGCTTTGGCGTATCATCTCGGTTCTAATTCCGAGTTTGACAGTTCCGATACCCGTCCCGGACTTGTTCACAGAATTGATAAAAACACTTCAGGACTTTTGGTTATCGCAAAAAACGAAGCCGCAAAAGTCAATTTGGCAAAGCAGTTTTTTTATCATACTGTTAATAGACGTTATCAGGCGTTGGTTTGGGGCGATTTCAAAGAGCAGATGGGTACTGTTGAGGGCAATATCGGCAGAAATCCGAGGGACAGAAAAAGTATGTGCATTTTCCCAAAAGAAAGCGGAATCGGAAAACCCGCAATTACGCATTACAGAGTTTTGGAAAGGTTCGGATATGTCAGCCTCGTGGAATGTAAACTCGAAACGGGTAGAACGCATCAAATCCGCGTACACTTAAAAAGTATCAATCATCCGCTTTTTAATGATGATGTTTACGGTGGCGACAGGCTTTTAAGAGGTACGACCTTTGCAAAATACCGTCGTTTCGTGGATAATTGTTTTGAAATTATGCCGAGACAGGCTCTTCACGCTAAAACCTTGGAATTCAAGCATCCGAGAACGGGTGAGATTATGAGTTTTGATTCTGTTTTGCCCCCCGATATGCAGGAGGTAATCGACAAGTGGAGAGTTTATTCGCTTTCAGGTAAATTGTTGGAAGAAAATGATTAAAATTTAAATTAAAAAAGGTATTGTTTTTGCAATTTAATTTCAAAAAATACGTTAATTAATTGATAGCTGTTAATTAAAAAAATGAAATTTATGCGTGTAAAATTTACAATATTATTTTTGTTAGCAGTACTGAATATTGACGTTTTTGCGCAAGGCGTTAGTTTCGGTATTACAATGGGGGTTAATTCCTCTTATCTTATCGGTAAGGACAAAATTGAAGGTTCAAAAAACCGTCTCGGTATTTGTCCGGGGGTGTTTTTAGACATTCCTTTGGTGTATGAATCTTTTCTTGAAATTGGTGCAATTTATTCACCGCAAGGAGTTTGTGTTAAGACCGAACCTGATGCACCGAATAATATTGTTGTAAAATATACCGAATTGCGTAAGATTGATTATCTAACAATTCCGATTACTTGGAAACAAAAATTCGGTGATTTTTTTACTCAGGCAGGACCTTTCGTAAGTATTGCAACTAATGCCGAACTTACTTGGAAAAAAGATTCGATTCTCAATCAAAGTGCCGTAAAAGAGGGCGAACAGTCATCATACCGTTTTGAGGGTAAAAAAGGCAGTTTTGTAAACAATCTCAGACAATACGATGTCGGTGCTATGTTTGGAATAGGACTTCAAACGGCAATTACGGGCGGTATGGATTTGTTTGTCGGCGCAAGTTACAAAATCGGATTTTTCTCCGTTGAAACAAAAGGCAAAAACGAAAGCCGTAACAAAATTCTTCGTAATCAGGTCTTTTCGGCTACGGCAGGTATTTATTTCGTTAAAAGTCGTTCTTCAAGAACTTATCGAGGTCATCACAGACGCAGGTAATGGTTTTGCGTTATGAAACTGAAATTTTATATAGCAATTTCTTTCTTGTTTTTCATTATGAACGGCTCTAATGCTCAGCAGTTTACGATGAAAGGTGGTGTTATATACTCCAAAATGCACACCCGCGAAATCGTAGGCTGGGTAGAACCGCTTTTGAATTATTATTACGAGGCTAATTATTGTTATCGTTTTGGTAGAGGAAAATTTTGGACGGTTGGTTTCGGTTATTTAGGTTCGGGCGGAACTATTTATGACAAGAGAATTGCTAATGTTAATATAGATTATCATGTGGACATTAGATTCAGCAATTTGATTTTCCCCGCTAAATTGAAAATTTCGACGGAACACCGCGCGCATCCGAGGTATTATGCCTTTGTAGGTGTTGCGCCGGCGTGGATGTTCAATGAGGAAAGAGAACTCGAATACACTTGGCAAGACCCGGAGCTCGAAAGACGTAAAGGCGAACTCCATGATATGAAAAAAACTCTTTTCCCTTATACCGCAAAACAACTTCAGGGGTATGTCTTAATCGGCGGCGGCGTTTATTACAAACACGTCGTTTTGGATGTCTCCGCTATGATTAACACTTTTAACGTTTACAAAGAACATGTTGCGCCGGTTTCTTTTAATTCGGGCGTTATCGCAACTATCGGCGTTCAGATTTCGAGAGCGCGAAACAAAATGTGGTAGGCATGAAAAAACAATTCTTGGTCATATTATTAACGCTTTTTACTTGCAGCTTTATGAATGCTCAAGTGCCTTTTCAAAGCCGTCCGACCGCTTTTACGATTGGCCACAAAGAATTTGAAATCTCACTTTTTGCTTCTTCAAGATACGGTTTCTACAAAAATACAGAAGTTTTTTCAACCGTTTTCCTCGATTGGAAACTTCCTAATGTCGGTATTAAACGCCTTTGGTGGAAAAAACCGGCTAAATCTAAACAAGGATTCTTTAAATCTCGTGATATTTATTTCGGAACTGTTCATAATTTGGATTATCCGAATATGTTTTTCAAAGGCGTTCAAAATCATAAAAAAGATTATATTTCAGATACTTGCGTTTTGCCTAACGTTATTACTATGAGAAATGAGGCAAGAATGACTTTTTTCTTAAAGAAAAAAACATCGTGCGATGCACCGAATTTTTTGTTCACATTGAGGGCAGGAGTGAAAAATTCTTTTAAATTAAGAAAGGATTACAATATGCCGCCCGTTAAAAAAACGCCGCTGTGGTATCGCGAAACCGTAGTTTGTCTTGATACGATAGTTTGGTTTGTTGGTGCGGATTTGGATTTCAGTTTAACGGGAAGACTTAATATGTTGGCGGATTTGGATTTTTATTCCGTAGATTGGAATGTTAAGGATTATTCTTTTGAGAGTAAAATTTCTGTTTACGGATATTTTGGAATGAATCACAACATATTGCTTACTGCCGGAGTAAAACTTGTTTGCGGAACAGTATATTCCGATATGAAATTTTCCGTTTTGCCGATGTTGGATGTTGCGTATTTGTTTAAACTGAAAAAGAAGAAACGTGAGGTCGGACTTTTCGGCTGATGACATGAAAGAAAAATATGGAAACTAAAATAGAATTAGAAAATCTTAATCCTGTGGATTTTTACGGTGTTAATGAACAGCGTTTGGAAAAAATCCGTCAGTTGTTCCCAAAAATTAAAATTATTGCAAGGGGCAACTCTTTGAAACTTTTGGGCGAGAGTGCCGAAGTGGACAAGTTTTCCTTATTGCTGAAAAAAATCAAAAAACACGTTTCTACTTTTAATACCTTGACCGATACCGAGTTTGAAAGTCTTTTGCTTAACGATGAGCATAAAGCTTCGTTGTCGGCCGGCTCTGGCGGTGCAATTTTGTTTTCGCTTCAGGGGCAGGCTATTAAGCCAAGAAGTGAAAATCAAGTCAGAATGGTTGAGGAGTTTGAAAAAAAAGATTTGATTTTTGCAACCGGTCCTGCCGGAACGGGTAAAACTTATTTGGCTGTGGCTCTTGCTGTTAAAGCATTGAAGTCAGGTCTTGTAAAGCGCATAATCCTTTGTCGTCCCGCAGTGGAGGCCGGCGAAAAAATCGGATTTTTGCCCGGCGACATGAAAGAAAAACTCGATCCTTATATGCAGGCTTTGTACGATGCGTTGAACGATATGATTCCTCAAAAAAGACTTGAGGCGTTGATTGAGGAAAGAATTGTTCAGATAGCACCGCTCGCTTTTATGAGGGGCAGAACTTTGGGTGAGGCTGTCGTAATTTTGGACGAGGCTCAAAACGCTACGATTTCGCAGCTCAAAATGTTCCTTACCCGAATGGGTGAAAATTCCAAATTCATTATCACCGGCGATGAAACTCAAATTGATATTGCCGACAAAAGGGATTCGGGACTTGTTCACGCTCTGAAAATTTTGAAAAATTTAGAAAATATTTCATTTATACGGTTTAAGAATGCCGACGTAGTCCGTCACAGACTTGTGAAACAAATTATTGAGGCTTACGATAGGGATTTTGCCGAAAGAAAAAACAAATAAAAATTATGTCAAAAGCATTAGTAAAAACTGACTTTAATTTCAAGGGTCAGAAAAGCGTATATCACGGTAAAGTCCGTGATGTGTACAACATCAATGATGAAAAATTGGTAATGGTGGCAACCGACAGAATTTCTGCCTTCGACGTCGTTTTACCTAAAGGTATTCCGTTCAAAGGTCAGATTCTCAATCAAATAGCCGCTAAGTTTTTGGACGAAACCAAAGACATCGTTCCTAATTGGAAACTTTCAACGCCCGATCCTATGGTAACTATCGGCGTTAAATGCGAACCATTTCCCGTTGAAATGATTATCAGAGGTTATCTTACGGGTTCAAGTTGGAGAACTTACAAAGCAGGAGCAAGAGAAATCTGCGGTGTTAAAATTCCTGAGGGAATGAAAGAGCATCAAAAATTTCCTAAACCTATTATCACTCCTACTACAAAAGCCGCTGAAGGTCATGATGAGGATATTTCAAAAGAGGAAATCATAAAGCGCGGTTTGATTTCTGCCGAGGATTATGCTCAAATTGAGGAAATAACATACAAACTTTTTGAGCGCGGTACCGAAATCGCTGCTAAACGCGGTCTTATCCTTGTTGATACTAAATACGAATTCGGCAAAAAAGACGGTAAAATTATTCTTATCGACGAAATTCATACGCCCGACTCTTCTCGTTATTTCTACAAAGAAGGTTACGAAGAAAGATTCCAAAAAGGTGAGGCTCAAAAGCAACTTTCAAAAGAGTTCGTTCGTGAATGGCTTATGTCAAACGGTTTTCAAGGCAAGGAGGGACAAAAAGTTCCTGAAATGACGGAGGAAATCGTAAACGGCATTTCAGAGCGTTATATCGAACTTTATGAAAATATTACCGGTGAGAAGTTCCAAAAAGCAGACCTTTCGCAGGATTTGGCTCAGAGAATTCAACAAAATGTAAATAAGGCGTTGTAAACGCCTTATTTTTTTTTTGCTTTTTTTGATTTTTTGTTTGTTAATTGTTAAAAAAAGTTCTTTTTACGTCCATTTAATTTAATATTAAATACACATAATTTTTTATTTTGTTTGTTTTTGTAACTTTTAGGGGTTGAAAAAATGTTACAAAATTTAAAATATATAAGTTTATTTTCTGATAATCAAATCGTTAGCTTTGGGCGTTTTTTTAAAAAATATTTTTTCTAAAAAGGCACAAATTCAAATCCTAAAAATTTGCGGTTCTTAAAAAAACATTAAAAATTTGCGATTGTTAGAATTAATTTTAACACAAATAAACAATTATTTTAATATCTTAATTTATTTAGTAATTAATATGAGAAACAATCAGAAATGCAACTTTGCTTCATGTAGGAGGCTTTTTAAGAGTCTCTTATTATTGATGGCAATGTTATCGGTCTTTACCGTTGATGCTTGGGCGCAGGCTACAATCAAGGGTAAGGTATCGGACTCGAACGGCGAGCCATTGCCCGGTGCAAATGTCGTCGTTAAAGGTACTACTATTGGTACGATTTCGGATTTTGACGGCAACTTCGTTCTCTCTAATGTTCCAGAAGGTAATCAAACGATTTCTGTTTCGTTTATGGGTTATCAATCTCTTGAGAGCGATTTTGTTTTCGTTTCGGGTTCTACCATTACTCAAGACTTCCCCTTGGTGGAAGACAGCGAACAACTTGATGAGGTAGTTGTTGTCGGTTACGGCGTTCAGAAAAAGAAACTCGTAACTGGTGCTACCGTAGAGGTAAAAGGCGATGATATTCAAAAAATGAATACAACGCAAGTTCTCGGAGCTTTGCAAAGTCAATCTCCCGGTGTTAATATTCAATCTAATTCAGGACAGCCCGGCGACGGTTTCAAAATCAGTATTCGTGGTGCTGGTACAAACGGTTCTACTGCTCCTATTTACGTTATTGACGGTGTAGCCGGCGGCGACATCAACTCTTTGAACCCTGCCGATATTGAAAGAATCGACGTTTTGAAAGATGCTGCATCTTGCGCAATCTATGGTTCAAGTTCCGCTAACGGTGTTATCCTTATCACCACAAAACAAGGTAAAGCCGGAAAAGTTCAAGTAACATACGACGGTTCTATCGGTTGGTCTGACCCTTACAAATTGCCCGATATGCTCACGGCTAAAGAATACATGGAAATCATGGATTTAACGGCTTTCAATCAAGGTAAAGAGGCATACGATTGGTCAAAATACATTAAAGATGAAGAACTTTTAGCTGCTTATCAAAACGGTTCAAACAAAGGTACCGATTGGATTGGCGAATTACTAAACGAACACGCCGTTACAACCTCTCATGCCGTTAATATTGCCGGTGGTAATGATGTAAGCAATTTCTCTACCGGTTTAGGTTATCAATATCAGGACGGTGTTTTCGGCGGTCCCGTAAAATCAGATTACAAACGTTTTACTTTCCGTTTGAATTCCGAACATATTCTTTGGAAAGGTTCTAACCGTGATATTATCAAATTCGGTGAAAACTTTTATTTCCAACACAAACAAAATCAAGGTATTCAAATCGGTAATCAATATTCCAACTTGCTTTCTACCGCTTTGAGAGCAAATCCTCTTGTTCCGGTTTACAACAAAGACGGCGAATTGTTTATGCATGACGACATCGCAGAATTGGGATTATTTGATTACAATCTATATTCTTCAAACCCTATTGCATACGCATTGAATACTCAATCGGGTAACAATAAATCAAAGAATTTCAACATGAACTCTTCTTTCTATGTTGATGTTCAACCTATTAAAAATTTGACTTATAAAGGTTTGGTAAGTTACAAAAACTACTCTTCTTCATGGAGAGCATACACACATGCTTATTACCTCAACGATCAAGGCGAAAAAGTAGATGAAGGCAGCGATGCTATTTCTAATAATTTGTCTTTGGGTTGGAATTGGTCTGCTACGAACACAATCAATTATAAATTTGATTTAGCCTCTGATAATCATTTTGATGTTTTGGTTGGTACTGAATATTCAAAATCTCGTCCCGGTTACGGTGAAAACGTTGATGCGACCGCAAAAGGTAACGTTTTCTCAAAAATGGACAACAGTTTTGAATATGCTTATCTTCACAACGCTTCAGCAAACAAGAGTGCAGTTGTAGACGGTTATCCTGCCTCTTACGGTTCTAAAGTTTCGTATTTCGGCCGTATTAACTACGACTTCAACGAATTTTTGATGTTTAGTGCTGTTTTCAGAGCTGACGGTTCTTCTAAATTCTCTAAAGACAATCAATGGGGTTATTTCCCGTCATTTGCAGCAGGTTGGGTAATGTCTAACATGGACTTTATGAGCAGTGTTAATTGGGTTTCTTTCTTGAAACTTAGAGCAAGTTGGGGTCAGAATGGTAACGATAATATTTCAACCGACGCATTTACCTCCGGTTGGAATTTCGGTGATTTCGGTCAGTATTCTTTTGGTAACAATAAAAATTCTGCAACCAGAGGTGCTTACAAAGACCGTCTTGCTAATCCCGATCTTACATGGGAGACTTCAGAGCAAACCAATATCGGTATTGATGCACGTTTCTTGAATTCTAAATTGTCATTGACTGCTGATTGGTACAACAAAACCACAAAAGACCTTTTGGTTGCAGTTGATGTAAATGCTTTGACAGGTTTTACTTCTCAAATTCAAAACGCAGGTACTGTTAAAAATACCGGTATAGAACTTTCTTTAGGTTATCAAGACAAAATAGGTAAAGATTTCACTTATTCTGTTAATTGGAATATGGCTTTCAACAAAAACGAAGTTACTGAGGTTAAAAACTCTAACAAATATATCGAAGGTGGTAAAGACTTGTTAGCTCAATCTACGGGTTATATCGCACGTATGGAAGAGGGTTATTCAATCGGTTATTTCTACGGATACAAGACCGACGGTGTTATTCAAAATGAAGCCGACCTAAAGAAATACTTAGACGATAACTGCGGTGGTGATGTTTCTAATTCTCTTCAAGGTAAATCTATCGCTCCCGGTGATTTGAAATTCGTTGATACTAACGGCGACGGTGTTATAACAAGTGATGATAAAACCGACATCGGTCATCCTACACCTGATTTTACGACCGGTCTTTCTTTGAATTTCGGTTACAAAGGATTTGATTTGTCATGCGTATTGTATGGTGCATTCGGTCATCAGATTGCCCGCTCTTACAGAAAATACTCTGACGGTGAAAAAGAAAACTACACTTCTGAGGTTTATGATTATTGGTTTGGCGAGAATACTTCTAATGTTCATCCTATTTTGACAATAGGCAGCCATCCAAACACTATGAATATTTCAGATATTTATATTGAGAATGCTGATTATGTTCGTATGCAGAACTTAACTTTGGGTTATGATTTCAAACATCTTTGGAAATCTTGTAATCTTCAACAAATTCGCTTCTATTTTTCAGCACTTAATTTGTTTACCATTACAGGTTACAAAGGTATGGATCCTGAAAACGGTATAGCTCTCAATAGTGACGAACCTTGGGTAACAGGCGTTGATGTAGGAAATTATCCTAATCCTCGTACATTCTTATTCGGTGTTAACATTAAATTCTAAAAATTAACTGAAAATGAAGAAGTTTAATATATTTTTATCAACATTGGCTATTGCCGGAAGTTTGACATCCTGCGATCTTGATTCTGTTAGTATGACGGAACAAAACGATTCAAACTTTCCGCTCGATGCCGACGATGCCGCTTCGGTATTGGCAGCTATTTATCAAAACAATAATAATATTAATTTTTTTCCGCAAAAGACATTTTTATATCTTTCGATGTTGGCCAGCGACGATCAGTTTGGCGGCGGTGGTAACAATGACTATGATATGCAAGCCTTTGACCTTATCGGAAATAGCGGTTCTGACAAAACCCGTGATTTTTACTCTGCAAGATTTGAGGGTATCAGTCGTGCTAATTCTTTTATCAACATGGTTGATAATTTGACTATGGATGAGGATGCTAAAAAGCAGGCAAAAGGTGAGGCGTTGTTTTTGAGAGCTTTTTACTACTACGAATTGGCTTCGATGTACGGTAAAATTCCTCTTGTAACTAACCCTCCGGAGTACAAAATTCCTGAAACCCACGCAGAACTTTGGGGACAGATTCTTTTGGATTTGTACACGGCTACTCAAATCATGCCAGATGTTCGTAAAACTGACGGTCATGTTGATAAATATTGCGCTGAAGCAATGCTCGGACGTGCTTGGTTGTTTTATACAGGTTTCTTCTGCAACGGTGAAACTATTGCAGATTTAACTTCAACAAATTATAATCCTCTTACCTCCGTTACTCTTGCTGACGGAACAACACTTAAAAAAGAACAGGTTGTTGCAGCTATTGACGATTGTGTTAACAATTCGGGTTATGCTTTGGAAGATGATTTCCGTGAACTTTGGGCATACACCAACAAGTATACGTTGCCTGATATCAAAGAAGGAAATCTCGGAATTACTGCCGATGACAAAAAGAATCTTGTTTGGGCTGAAAACGATAACAATGTTGGCAAAGAGTCTATGTTTGCAATCAAATTCAACAAACTCGCTTCATGGCAGACTACAATCGGTTACGGTAACGGTTTTGCACTTCATTTTGGCGTAAGAGATGCTGACAATTCAAACGGAACGGGATTTCCTTTTGGTCAGGGTTGGGGCGCAGGTCCTGTTGCAACCAACTTAGTAGAAGATTGGCAGAAAATCGAACCAAAAGACAAACGTTTTACTTACAGTGTTTTCCCTACGGCAAAATTCACCAAACGTTCTGCCGATTTCATTCAAGAAACAGACTATTTTGCAACGAAAATATCTTCCGTAATTGCTAAAAAAGATGACGGAACGTATGCGGATCAGTTTGAGGCTGTTATGTACGGCACAGATGGTTATATAAATGACAATCTTATGCAAACGGGTGCAATGCACGATTTAATTCTTATCCGTTTTGCTGATGTTCTTCTTATGCAGTCTGAATTGAAAGAAGATGCTTCTGGTATCAATCAGATTCGTAAACGTGCCGGTTTGCCTGAAGTTGCTTATTCTCTTGAGGCTCTTCAAAACGAACGCCGTTGGGAGTTTGCATTTGAAGGTATCCGTTGGAACGACATTCGCCGTTGGCATATTGCCGCTGATGCTTTGGACAAACAGCAAAACGTAAAAATTTATGTCTCACAAAAAGAACGTGAAAATTCACCTCAGTTAGGCGGTTATAAAGCCCGTTACAATGCAACTGCGGGTTTCTTCAAAATTCCTGAAACCGAAATCAACCTTAATAACGGAGCGTTAAAACAAAACGAAGGTTGGGGTTCAGATGCTCAGTATAGTGCTTTTAATTAAACTTTAATTTTTTTGAAACAAAATGAAAATAAGATATTTTTCAGCTTTTGCGATTCTCGGTTTGTTGGCCTCTTGCGATCCTGCTGTTGAGGAATATGATGCGCAGGCCTTTTATAACGAGAGCGATTTGGCAAATAGTGTAGAGATTACTCAACCTTTTGCCGATTATCCTGATGTCTTGAAATTCACGACAAATCCCGCAAAATCCATTCAAATTTTGGACGAAACAGGAGCAGTCGTTGCCTCAGGAACAGCTTGTGATTCTTTTAAAGTTGCCCCGGGTATTCCCGGCAACTTTATTATCAGAGGTATGTCTCAAACGGGAGATATTATCACCACTACCAAAACCATTACAATCAGCAAATATACTAATGTACCCAAAAGTTGGTATAACATAACCGGTAACAAGGAAGGTGAATTTTCCGGCTCAACAGAATGGGTTTGGGACGAAGAAAGTAACGGCGCTTGTTGGGGTAACTGTGGTTATCAAGCAGGTCATGGTGATCCTGTAAATGTCCCCGGCAAATGGTGGGGCGCAAAAATCAGCGAATTTTCTGGTCAACTTCAACACGCTGTGGGCGGAGCTCTTACCGGTGAGGAATCAGCCGATGCTAAAATGGTAATTTCAGGAGCTTCCATTAAAAAATATGCTGCTGACGGTAGTCTGCTCGCCACAGGTTCTTTCTCTATTAAGGATGTTGAGGACAGTGAATATAAAATCGCTGAATTAGCAACTACTAACAATACCGTTCTTTGGCCTTATCAAATTAATGGAGGAGGAACGTATGTTAATAACTTTGAAGTTACCTTCTT
>JAEEGL015770677.1_pt1 | contig 16645 bp, 13 predicted proteins | sample 9134231 | NCBI WGS metagenome assembly JAEEGL01 (sample SAMN16246548, study PRJNA631951) | gut metagenome | biome: gut microbiome; feature: rumen; material: fiber-attached | host: Bos | place: Iran: Karaj | collected 2018-10 | reverse complement strand
TTGCCGACTGGTACAATGTATTCCAAAGTGAACTGATTGCCGAGGCTTGCCTCGACAGAATAGTGCATAAATCGAAAAGATTTGAGCTGAAAGGCGAGAGTTTGAGAAAAAAGTATTAACTTTGCCGCCGATAGAGTAAATCACCAACCGAGTGAACGGATATCATCGGAATTGGTGAACGGCTATCGCCGGAATACGCAGTCAAATTTTACTTTATGTGCCAAGTTTATTGCTGTATTTTGATCCGGTAGAGACAAACAACCAGAATCTTTACCCCAGTCTGCAATTTTTTCCCATGTTTCATATGATATCAGGGATACAAGTTGCCGATTGATTGTATCCATCTCTGCATCAGTAGATTCTTTATCTGCATAGCGTTGTTCTATTACCTCTTTGCTACAGATATCATTCCTTATACTATAGATATCTGGGATTAGGAATTTCTCTTTAACTGTTTTCCAGCATTCTTCTTTTGTACCCCATTCAATTATATTCGATCTTGGAGAATTTTCTTTAAGGAATTGATTTAATTGAACCATTAGATTATACATATAATTAGATAGTTCAACAGAAATCTTTTGATTTTTCCAGATTTTCCCCAAATCGAGACACCCTCCTGTTGCAATTCGTAAAAGAGCTATACTATAAGGCACCATTACCTGCTTCATATCACCAATAGGAGGAGTTTTACTACGTTTTGTACCATGTCTTCTATCAACTTCCTTAAACAAAATGGCTTTAGCTATCAAATCTTCATAGAATACAATGTCTATATCAAGGTTTGGCATCACATTATCACGGAATGCCCTAAAGTTAACCTCGTTACCATCAACAACACAATGTGGTCCGACAATAATTTTCCCTTGTATTTCAAGTTCATAATATGAATTATAGTATTTAGCCAATTCGTACTTAGTAAACTTGCATTGCTTAGGATATTTCAAGAGGAAAGCCTTTTTCCGTGATTTCTGTTTCGAATTCAGAGTAAGCAAATTGTCATATTGTCGACTAATGCGATCAAAGAACCAATAATGCTGTTGATTGGAGTCTACGGTTATAGGCGTAAGCATATAGCGTGACAATTTTTCTATCTCTACTAAAATCGGGTCGTTAGCGGACAAATCCGCATCGTTAATCTTGTTTTGTGTATTCGCATACTTTGATATATGTTTTACAATCTCGTATGCATTATCAGCATTTTTAATAACGGAGATCTTAACAGGAACAAGTATCTTTTCCAAATTGTCTTTAGCATCTTTGGACGCATAAAAAAGGGTTGCTGTTGTTTGACCTCCATTTACAATCTGAAGATTATCTATCTTTCGAATAATGCCGCCTGAATCGTCCAAAACAATAGCATCGGCTGTCGCAGAAATACCATTATTATATGCGAAAAACATGCTTGGTTTTTTAAGTATAGTGTCCTTTATTCCTCGGTTGATTCCTCCCTTAAATTGCAAAAACGATCTTACATTCTGCTCAAGGAGTTTAAAACCGTATTGTTCATACAATGATGCCAGAAACGCTCCAGGAAAATATGTTAAATAACCATCATAAAGCTCTGACCCTGTTGATATTTGCATACATTGAGGTTCAATACCATGTTCTTTCAAATCTAACTGAATAGGCAAACGTGACTGAGCCGAAATGCTATACAGTTTATCAATATCTATTATGCTCGCAAATATCTTCTGCCCAGATATTTCTTTAGGAGAAAGAAGTTCTCCCTTATAACGCGCATTTGTTAAAATAAAAGCGTTGACCCTAATTAGATTGTTTCGTATTTCTACCGAGTTAGCTAATTGATGTGAGAATTCAAATATTGATGATGTTTCAGCCAATTCTCTTTCGTAATGATTGAAATATGCTTTAGAAAAGAAATTTGTTATACGAGTATATGCACGTTCTATACTCTGCTTATCTATAGTATCAATTGTATCTGATGGGTTATAAATTGAAACGAACAAATCTATAGTATCACACGACTCAGAAATTGCATAACCATTTATCTTATGCTGATTCCTTGTACCAAGAGCTTTTTCATCATATGCCACGACTGCATTATCTGTTTCATTTGCTTGTGTAAGCATATCCAAACAGATTCTGGTGAAAGATTGTTCCTGAAATTCGCCATTTTCCTCAGCAAATTGCAGCGATGATATTTCGTTCTTAAATGAGTTGTAAAACTTTTCTATTTCAGTCATTACCTGTACATTTTGAAAGGACTTCCTGTTCGGATACTCTATATGATTCAAATGAAGAAATGTTAATTGAATACTTAACATTACCAACACCTTCTCTTAATTCTTTTTCTCTAATACGTGGGAACTTGTCTTTAACATGAAAGAAATAATCCTTACGCAATTTATAGTGTCTTTCTGTATACAAATGATCCTGGGAATCTATATAACCAGCTTCGAATAATTTTGCATTTAATAATGATTGTGCAGCAACATTCCCCATTAATATTCCTCTAAGACTCTTGACCATTTCTGGCAGAGTCTCACCCGTATGCATTGAGACCTCAACAGAACAATGATACAAATACATTGTATCTATCATTGAGTCATCTAATTGCCTCTCTCCATTAATTGTTAGTGTTTGCGGATTATTAGTCGAAGTCGTTTTCACTTCAACGGCCCAGTCTTTTCCCTGGAAGTCTCTCAAGGCCCTATTTGTACCCACGTATTTCTGAATGATGTCATATGAGTCGGATGCAAAATTAAGACATTTCTTCAAGAAACGTAATTCACCATAAAGTCCTTGCTGTTCTTCTTTTGACAATCCAACTCCATGAACTCTTTCAAATAGGTTTTTCCAACGTATAAGTGTATTTCCAAATGTTCTAACAGCATCAGCAATTGTTTTTTCTGCGAGAATTGATTGAATTACATTTTCGCATAAATACGAAAATTCATTTATCTTATCATACCTCTTTATTTTTACACAAAGAAGCATACAATTGGTAAAGCTACTATCCTCATAGATTTCTACAAAAGGTTCTGACACTGAGGCAAATGGTGCAAGATTAAATCTGATTGACTTGGGAAATGACAATGCAATCCCATAGTATTCCTCTGGATACTGATAAACACAATACATATTTATCTTTGAATCTGTAGAATACAGTCGCTTTACCAATCCGACTTGCTTTTCCGCTTTTAAGATTGTCCAAACATCAAGTACTTTATTATTCATCTGGATATTGGTTGTCATTTGTTGTCTCAAAGTTTATTTCAGTTTCAATTATATCCTTAACCTCATTAACTTTATATTTGACGCCCTTTGAATTCCTACTGTTTGGGAATACAATAGCAAAAGCCATAAACGGTGTATCATTATGTTTAAAACATTCAACATTTTTTTTGATTTCCCCATTAAATCCTATTACATTCGCCTTTTCAGGATTAAGTGGGTAAATGATAAGCAAAGGAGTATTTGGAGATCTAAATTTTTGACGTACTAGAGTTGGAGAAGGATACTCCTCATGCCATTCCTTTATACTAGGATTCTTTGCATGTTGCTCCTCTTTGACTCTGATTGTTTCTTTTAGTGCCGCCGTAAGATCTTCCTCCAAAATGTCCATATCAATGAACTCATCTTTAGGACCTGAGATTAAGTGATAATTTTTTAAGTTATAAACATTATCATCCTGTTCAGGGATGCCAACACGAGTACGATTTGTGCAGATTCCCGACAATGTACCGTCAACAAAAGAGTATACAGACTTGTCAGGGTTAGATTCATCATTAATCACTTGATTCCTCAAGATTATACGCCATGACAATAGTTCGCCATATTCACTTGCACAAGACTTGATATATTGAGACATCTTTTCCAGATTCATTTTTATTCTTGATGTTTCTGCAATCTCAAAATGCTCAATGAAATCACAAACTTTCTCCGGACTTACGTTTATCCACATAAATCCACGAGGATCATCCACACCATTTTTCTTATACCTGTGGCCAAGATTCCGCAAAAAATTTGAGGTAAGTTGGAAGTTCCTTTCTAAAGATTCCTTGGTACGTCTCAATGAGTATGTTTCAACAAGGGTAGAAGCCCACGAGACTTGAACATCTTTTGTGGAGAACATTTTCAAAGGTGAAGTAATAAGAAGCCCAGGGCTTGTTCTAACCTTCAAAGCAAATTGTTGAGGACTACCATTACTTTCCCATAGATAGTCAAAATCTTCCCTAAGTTCATTATTGGCAATAGTAATATTTTTGAACCAATAGTTTATTTCTTCACTTATAAATAGTCGACAAACATCAACATATTGAGGACGATAACCAAACCATCGCCCCATCTGCATAAGTGTGTCATACATTTTAGAAGCACGTAGGAAATAACTAACCGTTAACCCTTCCAATGTAAGTCCACGGGAAAGTTTATCCCCGCCAATAGCAATAACGTAGTATCCGTCTTCTTCATTATCATCGTATGCAAGACTATCTGTTGATGCTCCGTTTAGGGCTTCTATTTCTATTTTGGATACCACATGATAGAGATTATCTTTTACCTCATTCCATGTTATAGGTTCTATTCCTTCTTTTATAACAGTATACTGCGAATTGACTACCTCAAAGGTTGTCTGAACAAACGATTTATATTCCATCTGAGTGTTACCTTTTCCACAGACATAGTTATCTTCAAAGTCTTTCTTTAATAAGTTATAGATGTGAATATCATCAGCAAGAATCTCATTCTTGTAATATTTGAACAATCTATTAATTAAAAGTTTAATTTCATTCTGCCACGCCTGAAAACGAGACAAATGTATAAGCATAGAGTTGTGTTTGTTAGCTTGACCTCGTGCACATCTGATTGCGCATGCCAAAATGAAACACCGGAGGGCATACTTCAAACTTTCTGGTATATTCTGATAACTCAAAGTTTCCAAATCTCCCAATTTATGTTTATCAGGAACAAAATCCTTATAATCTTTTACTATGTTCACAATTGGTAACGGCTGTTCACTTTCTGTATCAATCCCAAATATCTTTTCTGGACTTAGATAGGCAGGAGGAGTTGGAAGATTAACAATGAAATGACGAGGAAACAAATCATTTTCATCTGTTCTATCAATAAAGATATTTGCATAAGGAGTAGCTGTATAACCAATATAGGCATTACGGCGAAATAGTGCTAAAATGTCTCTAATTTTACCATTTATGGAAGATGCTTTCTTCTTGTTTTTTGAAGTGTTTACAGATGCATTATCCGCTTCATCATCGATAAATAAGACTGATTTGCCATCTAAATCTTTTTTAGACAGCCACTTTTTTAGGTTAGCCAAAATTCTACCATTCTTCTTTACGACAAATAAAATAGGTTCCTTTGTTTGAAAATTGGTACCTAACGAGTTAACTGTTGATTCTTTGAAATCAGAAACAATTGTTGTAAAAGCATGCGCGATAGGTTTGTTATTTATCAATCCCACACCAATGCCAATTTTCTCGTAATCTGTTATTTTCTTTATGTCTTTTGTCGTAAAGCCCAAGAAGCACTTCTCCAAACGATTTTGAGTCTGGGTCCTTAAATCGTCAAGAATTCCAGCAAACACAATGACAACGTTAAAACCAGCATCCACAGCCTTACAAATTAAACCAGAGAAATTTGATGTCTTTCCCGCCTGAACTTGACCTACTACAAGACCTTTCTTTGAAAAATTAATGTCAACCCATGAAGGATCAAAAAGGTTATCAAGAATTTCATCTGTCGACTTGTCTAATTGAAAGATAACGCCAGGTTGATATTTTTGTTTTTCCCTAAGATATTTTTTATATCTTTCCCAAAAACTCCAAATAATTTCCTTTTGCCTTGCTCTATTATTGTCGGTAAGCCAACCAGCTCCAGGATTATTACTATCGAGCAAGGTTTTATATGGCGAAATTGGAAGTGTGTAAAGGGACATAAGACGCTTTTTTACCTCGAGTCGATCAACATCAGGGAAAAATTGCGAAAATTTATTAACAGATTCGTCTATCCTTGTATCTGTTACAGCTATATTATCACCAATATCTAGACGACAAAAGTCTAAGTATTTATCTAAATCTTTTTCCATTATAATGAATCTATTAGGTCTTCGAAATAATTAAAAGGTTCAATTATCTTAAGTAGAGCTTTTGCTTGTAAAGGACTTTTATCCTGGCTAATAAAAGAGTCATATAGTGCCTTTGCAGTTTGGTGAATAGTTACTTCATCAAGCATCTTATAGGTATCATGCATATTTTCATCCTTAGCCTCATTGTAAAAAATAACTTTAGTAGGGACATTAGATTCTACCAATAAAAGCATTTGGTTAATAGCTTCAGAAGGATTAGTTTCAGCCAGTTTCTTGAAATGTATAATGAGAGGATTATCCCTATTTATCACATATGACCAACTAGAATCTTTTCTTTTCTCTAACCATAATGGATAAAACTGTTGACCAGCACGTTGTTTTAGAATTTTACCTCTATGCCTAAATACTTCCTCTGCATATAAACGAACTTTTCTAGCATATTGCTCTATCTGTTCTCTGCAATAAGATGGGGGATAAGCCTTGGATTTTTTTATGTCAATTTGCCATTTTGCATCCTGACTATTGGGCAAATCAATGGCTATTCGCGCTAATTTATAACATTCTTCTTTTCTAAATAGTCCAAGCCAATCTCCTGATAATAGAAGTCTTTTACCACGATAAACATAAAAACCTTGTTGTCCACTCCATCCATTAGGACCTTCTGCCTGATGAAATGCTGTTTCATTAGAGAAATTTAGTTTGTGTGGCAAAACAACGCCTGTTAACGTTACTCCTCCAGAAAGATAATCAACTGGGAAAGACTGGCGTTTGCTTTCAGAAGGACAGAATGGATTCCAAGGTAAAATAGCATGGCTGCCCCAAATTATTGAAATTTGTTTATCTTCAATAAATCTGTGAAATGTCATAGCAATATGATCTCTTACCTTTTCCATAGCTTTGGAGAATTTCTCTTTTTCAACTTCATTTGTATTATCTGTACGCGTTGGTATAACTCTATCCAACTCTGACCAAATAACGATAGTGCCTGACGATACATCATTTAATGAATCTTTAAAGGTATCAAGACACCAGTGTACTAACTTCCACTTTTTACATTCGGCGACAAAATCCAAATCCCATGTCCAATATGAGACTTTTTTATTCTTCTTGCTAATAACTGTCAGTTTTCTACATTGAGAAAATGATGCTGTTTTAAGACCAAGTCCAAAACGCCCAAGGTCTTTTTCGTCTCGCTCTATCAGAGGATTTTGAGCCCCAGGACGCATAGCATGAATTAACTCATCGTTTGTCATTCCTGCTCCATCATCCTTAATAGTGATAATGGTCTTTCCACCATCCCAAAAGCGATGTATGGTTACATGTTTAGCACCTGCAGTTATTGAATTGTCAATAATATCAGCAACTGCAGTTTCCAAGCTGTAACCAATAGCCCTGAATGTTTCTATCATCGAAGCTGCTTCAGGTACGGCTTCCTGTGTTTCAAAATCTTCGTACATTGCGAGTATTATAGTTGTTTAAAAATATGTTTTAACAAAACAGTTACCACATTTATTTCCCATCCATTACCTGCACGTTCGCCAAGTTCCTGATAAGTCAGATTCTCAGGAAAGATTATTTCTCTTTTTTCTCTGTCAATTTTGAATCCCATTAATCTAAAATGTTCATCCACAGATAATTTTCTAAATCTATCCAAACCATTTAGTGGCGGCTCGACAATTCTAACCACATTATGGTTTGGAGGGGTTACGGTCATACAGATTCTATCAATACGAATTTTTCTATTATAATAGTCATAGCACAATCTCTCTGTAACATGAAAATAGTCATTAGGTTTATTATGAATAACTTTAATATGATCAACCTGAGCTTGGGTTCTGTATAGTTCCTCATCAGGATGTTCATCTAAAAAATCTTCGATAAAATGTTCAAGGGGTTTAATTTTCGGCTTCATTCCAAAATTCTCAGGCAATCCACCAGCATCTTTCCTTTTTCCAAAAAACCACAATCTTTGCCTGTTCTGGGGTATTCCATAATCTGAAGAATTGAGAATGGCTGTTTGTACATCATAGCCCATTACATCAAAAATAGATAATATTGCCTCATATGTAGGTTTAAATCTGCCTCTACATAGATTTACAACATTTTCTAAGAACAGATATCTCGGCTTTTTCTCTCTGCATATCCTTACAATATCAGCAAATAAAGACCCACGCGAATCTAATTCTCCTTTACAAGATCCTGCAGTAGAGAAAGGTTGACAGGGGAAGCCACCAGTAAACATATCAAAATCCGGAAGCTCAGATTCTTTGATCTTAGTAATGTCTCCCCAGTTCTTTATGGGTTTTCCGCTTCTTTGCTTATGGTTTGCATTATACAAGTCGATTGCTGATTGACAGATTTCGGAGTAGCCTACTATTTCGAATCTAATTTTTTTTGATGATTTATTAATTCGCTTCATCGCATAAGAGGCTCCACCATAACCAGCAAAGCCCTCAAATACTCTTATTATTTCTTTTTTATTGCTCATTAATCTGTCATTCTAATGTCAGTATTCTCACTCATACTAACAAACTATAAATTATTATTTCCTATAATCATCAAAATGAATAGCCAACAAATCCCTGTCAGGCAGGAATCGCTTTGGCATTATAAGTTTTCTATGATTAATACTCTTTATATACTCCTCTGTAGAAGAATCAACACAATCTAATTTCGCCCCGAAGAATTCATCTGAAACAAATATCTCGTAATCGGGCGAGATGCCTACCAGGTTTTCGTCATACGCTTTGTGAAAGAGGGCATTCAGACATAATCCGTTTTGTGGGTTAGTCCTATTTGCCTCATCTTTAGTCCAACCTACGATATGACTAGCTTCGAGAAGAGACGTATTGTTAATACCTGTAATACAGCAACAGTTATTGTATGAAGACAGAACTGTCTTTCTAAAGAAATCTTGATTAATCCTTCTCGTAACTTCCTGTTTTCGTTCTTCTCCTTTGGGTAAATTGCTAAGATCAATCGACTCTTTTAGAGATTCCTCAAGTCCTTTCTGCCTATATTGGGCTATCAAACCCTCTGCATCAATTGCCAGTTTGTCCCAATGGCCAAAATACTTATTCCAAACCGCCTCATCAAGTTTCCCTGTATGTCCAAGTCCTTCTACTCCCCTTGCTTTCATCTGTGGGTCAAAACTGGCAAGATTCCCGACCTTACGGACGATAGCCCCTGCTGTACGGCCAAGCAATTGTGCCAAATCCTTAACGAATGGTTTAGTTGCCGAGAATTGCCCAAAAGGATTTCGACAATACTCATAGAGCACAATCGTTATCTGTTCTTCTTTCCAATTATCTCTTGTCATATTAGAAACAAATTTTTGTCTACTTTTTACGCTTTTCGTGTTACCCACTAACTCAATTTGGAGTGATTGTTATCTAATACTATAACTATATTAATCCCTAATTGCTTTATTGGGTATAGATGGTATCGCCTGACGCTGGAGATATGCCATCAACTGTAATTTTAACCTTGTACTATATGGGGGAAGCAAACGCCCAACACGTTCCTCTTTTATATTTACCCAATTCTTTATGCTAATTCTGTCAAATTTGAATTCTATTATCATACCATTATGAATAAATGGAACAACCGCAAAATTGACTCTATCCAAAAATGCGCCCTTGTCAAATTTGTATCTAGAATTTCTTTTGTTAATATCTTGTTCTCTAATTGTCTTTCCTTCAACCAAATATAACTCGGGATTATCTTGACGTACTAAATCACAATCAGCCCTAAAATTAAGATAGTACTTCCTGCCAACTTTAAACACGTCACCCAAAGCAGGATAATCCATTAGTTTGTCACATTTCAAGAATCTTTCCCGTTCTAACAACTGGCGCAATTCGTTTTTTTCAACAGCAATATGATTTCTATGAATAAGTGACTTATCTAGTTTCAATGGAGTACATGTTGTTAAAAGATTATTGAATAAGAAATTCCCTATTTCAGAATTGTCCTTTCCAACATCCTCTAAATAAGTATCCAACATTATTGATGTCCAATCAGATGATATATTATTTAATTCATGAAATAATTCCGAAGTAGCCAATTGGGCATTGTTTTCCCATTGTTTCAGAACATATATAGAAGGTACTTTTCTTACCCAGTTTGCAATTGTTGAGAAAAGTATCTTTCCACTTTTAATTTCAGATTTACTTTTAACAAAAACATTGTTATTCTTATCCTCATAAAACAATCCTTTTTCACCTAACGCAAGTTCTATGTCATGCGGTTCTTCATTTGTAAAGATGAAAATAGGAACGAAGCAAATTTTATTTATCTCTTCTATAAAATGAATATTCTCATCTATAAGTGGCTGGGGGATAATGGCCTGATTATGCAAATTCCAATCTAAAACCACGAAACAAGCATTTCTGAAGTTTTGAATTATCTCATCTTGAGGAATAGAAGAATATGATAGTATTGGAAAATTCTTGTTAATCAAGTATTTGTGGATTTTATTGATATTATCATGACTATCAACATTACCTATGTTTTCATCGATAATAATACCAATTCCCCTGAATAAAGATATAATATCACTATTTTTCATATCTTATTCCTCCTTACTTTTAAAATCAACTTTAAAATTAGCCCCAGACAATATACCATATGCATCCATAAGAGAAATACTATACCCCATTCTGTCTAGAAGCTGACGTGCTATATACAATCCAAGACCACGACCTTCATCTTTACCAGAATAAAAAGCTTCAAATATATAGGGCCTATCATCTTCAGTAACGCCAGGACCATTGTCTGCAAAAACAAGTTCTTGCTTGTCACCATCAAGCATGATGCATATTTGCTTGTCTATACGATTAACAGACGACAGCCAATAGACAGCATTATCAAACAGATTAATCAATAATTGTAAAATAACGGCATCTGTACATATTACAACAAGAGGACTTCCTGTTTTCTCTATTTTCAAATCAATGTTTGCTCTTTTTAACGTATTCTTATATATGTGTACGACTTTATCAAGTAATGGAGCGACCCGTATTGTCCTCTTTCTTTGTTTAGATGATTTAAATAATAGTTGAATATTCCTCATCTCGTCTTGAACAAATATAAATACATCCTTTATAATTGTTAATTCCTTTGATATTTCAGCCTTTTCTAACTGTTTCCCTTTTACTGCATCAGACAAATCTGCAAGTTGATTTATACCTTGTGAAAGCATCATCATTAAATCGTGTGATGCGGTTTCTACAGAAAGTCCAACAGCAGCAAGTTCTTCAGTTACATTAATTCTATTATTATAAATATCTTTCTCTTTAATATAAGCAGAATGCAAATCTTTATATAAACTTATTGCTTCAGGACTATCCTTAACAACATCATACAATCTTTGAAACTTATTTTCTGTAACGCGAAGTTCTGCATCCTTCTGTTCTTTAATCTGCTTGACTTTTTGCTTATATTGCTCATATGGATGTTGTCGAATAAACAACAAGAAAGAATGGATAAGCATAATAAAATCTCTTGTCGCTCTACCCTCCTCTATAAGTCCTTCTCTATTTGTCTTATCTTTCAATGTTGGATTACCTTTTTTCGTAATATCCACAAATCCTACAACTTGGTCATTACTAAGATAACCTCCTGCTTTTCCTGTACCTCTTTTTTTATCTGTTTCTAGCCAATCATTATCAGCATCACCGTAAGGAGAGACCCGGATTTTGTCCCTATACAAATATATTCTATGCTCTTTGACAATATCTTTGTCTGTTTTGTCTAAATAATAAACGCTCTCTTTATCTGCAGCAAGATCAAATACAAAAAAATTGAAGGAGAAACTGCCACACTCTGGTTCTCTCAACACGGAATCTCCAAACACATCTTTGTTTGTCATAAAACGCTCCTTGAAAGGGGCCAATGCTGTCAATAGGGAGTCCATCAACGATAAAACATACGGATTACCGTTCAATTCGTACTCAAATTGAAGTTTATTATGATTATATTTTCCTTTTGTTATTTTTAATACCGAACAGTTTTTTAATAATGTAGCTAATTTGTCTACTTTAGGGTCTATGTATGGCATGTCCACCCCATTCATGTTAAAACCTATATTAAATGGGAACTTCACCGAACGCTTAAAAATTTTATCAAATACAGACTCTAATTTTTGGGACTCTTTATTAACCATGTCTATCTTGCCATTATCCCATGTCCCTTTCAAATCAGAAATCACAATTATTGTACCATGGTCGTTATCTGTGAAAACTTTGTTATTTACAACAACAGTCCTTTCAATAAAATGTGTTGGCATTTCTTCTTGCAAATCAATGCTCAGTTGATCCAAATACAATTCCTTTTCCTTACCATCTTCTTTAAGGAAATCATCATCATATTTAGAGAAGTCATAAGTAAGTGTATATTCTTCATTTATGCCAATAGGCCTCGTCTTTATGACAACATTTCGACCTAACTTAAGCACAGCAAATCTGCCTATACCTTTTTCCCCTTGAATAGTTCTTCCCTTTTTTGTGACAATAGAATTCTTTTCTTTCAACTTTTTATTAGGAGTAGCAGGATTCATCCAGCTCTTCTCAATAATGCTACGTTCCATGCCAGAACCATTATCTTCAATGATGATTTTTGAATCTTTCGTAATTTCAAAATCACCATTTTCTTTTTTCAGTCTAAATCCCAAGAAACTAACCTTAACCCAATCAGCATCTGCATCATACCCATTTTTTATAAGCTCTGCCAAAGCAATCTGCTCGTCCTTTATTAACTGCTCACCAAGCATTGTAAGCAAACGAGCATATGGTCGTATTTTCAAACTAGTTCCCATAAAAGTTATTTTCTCATTATTATTATATACTCATTAGGATACACCTTCTTACAGTTAGGATTATCCAATTTCGTAAATCTTCCCGTATTATTGTCTCTCAAAGTAGGCATCAACTTGTGAGGAATACTCCGTTTTATAACATTTACCTTCCGCAATCCTGCATTTCGCAGGAACTCAAAGAAAACCTCTGCAGACTTTATCTGTACTTCCTTAATTTTTGTATTACCAATAACAATACAGGCGTAACCGTTCGGAGCAAGTACTCTTGACATTTCCTTGGCAACTTCTTGCATGTCGTTGAAGTATTGCGCGACATCACGTGCTATATGCATACTCTTTTCTGCCAAAGCATTGACAATCTTTTGGGCCTGCTTGCTATTTGAGACCATTAGAGATGTGTTGCCTGAATAGGATGAACCTATAAATTTTTTGCGGAACTCTTGAATATCAGACATATATTCCATCCAATAGGCTGTCAACTGATGGATATCTGCATATTCATAAGATGTCACATAAGGTGGAGAGGTAATAATTGCATTTATACTTCCTGCCTGAATTGATGTATGACGAGCATCTTCCAAATGGATTTCACAAGGAGTATCCAAACGCCCTTTCTCGTTCAGTTCATTGTAGAATTTCTCGTTCCAACCTATCATTTTCTTGCAATGACGACAGAATTCCTCAAACGGGTCTTCCGGTTTCTTCTCCTTGTCTTTTTGTGGTTTTGTACTAGTCTGCAACCACCATGAACAATTTTTTAGGATGTGAGAAATACAAACATAGAAGAAATCCTTTATGTCATCATTAACATCCAAATGGAAAATCTTATCATATAAAAAGGCTATCTTTGCTTTCTGCGGTTGGGTAAACCAATAGTCTATTCTATCATGTTTTTGTATGCCTGCATAATCACACTCACTATATTCATCAAACAACTTTACCAGTGCATCATATGCTTGTTGAAGAGCAATGGGAGATAGTGCCGTAGTTTTTACCTTAGTTATTAGTTGAGCAACAGGATTAATATCTGTACCCACAGAAGATATTCCATGAACTTTGGCTTCAACTAATGTTGTCCCACAACCGGCAAATAAATCTGCTATCAAATTGCTGCCTCGTGCATAATCTTCTATTATCTTTCTTACAACATCGGGCAGGAATTTAGCAGGATAGCGATGGTATCCATGAGTCCATTGCTCCGTAGAACGAACACTTTCAAATGCCCATTCCCGATTCTCTGGTATGTTATCGAAATTAATATAGCGCATTATAATAAATGTTCATTCAAAAATCCCTTCAACGGCTCCAGATACTCTGCATCCAGATTCCAATGCTGGGTGTTCTCGTAATTGCGGTTTGCCGCTTTAATCAAATCTTTTTGACTTTTGGGCTCACCAAGCAGGGCTTCAAGATAACCGTAAATCTTTGTCTTCTTGGCTGGCGTAGTCAGAGGTGGTGGCGTACGTCCTGGGATATTAAGTGTCACAAGTTCCTTTTCGTAATTCTCCCAACAATCAAAGATTGGGCGATTGTTTGGATTGATGATGTTCTCCAACATGTCTTCCAATGCTCCATTATTTTGATTGTTTGGCAATAGGAACAACTCAAATTCCACTTCGTTTTCTTGTTGCCATTTCGCAATTTCGTCTTTACGAGTCTGAAAGTCCTTGTCTGCATCGACGATAACAAGATTTATGCCACCGTTAGCAGACATTGAACGCATACGAGTTGCCGAGGCTTCTGTTTTCAGTCTGTCCCATCCTTTGAGAACAACAATTTGTTCGTCAGGGACTTTTTCACCAAATACGTGATGGATGTATTGTTTGAAGAAACGTTCATCAGCCACGCCCTCCACAAAGATATTGAAATCCTTTTTCATAATACGATGCTCCTTAGTTCAATATCGTTTGTACATGCCTCATGCAAACCATTATAAGTCAGTTTGTATGCTTGATGCCCTTTCAACTTCGTCTTCTCTAAAGTATATAGGCGAAAGTCCTTCTGATAATCTGGATTATCTTCAAGCATCTCACTAAGATGAACTAGTGTCTCCTTACTATGAGTCGTGACAAACAGTTGTTTATCGCTGGCAACAGCTAAAGTAAACAAGGCTTGCCACAACTTCCGGTAAACAGAATAATGCAGGCCATTGTCAATTTCGTCAATAAGAATCATATCAATCATGGGATTTGCCGCACTGGCTACTATGCTCAAGTAACGACGAAGGCCATCGCCCGTCACTCTGGCAGGCAGCATCTCGGCCATTCCCTCAAAGCCGATATAAACATCATCGGTCAATATCTCAATTCCGTTTATCCGTTCATCAAATAATTTCAACAGAGCCAATACCGTATCTTTTTTGTTCCGACGGATTAACTCTGTCAGGTCATTGGCAAGGTTATTTGTCATTAAATCAGATGGTATCAGCCATGCTCTGCTTTGCTCCATATAACCCTCTGCTGACTTTTTGTTTACCACCAGTCCCTGAGGGTTGACCCGCAACCAACTTTTGTAACTTTGCTTAGCAGTACCTTGGGTTACGTCGAAGTGCATCTCCAACGTATTTACATAAAAAACGGATCCCGTTTGTTGGACAGGCTCATTCTTTGGATCAGCCATTTCGTCAAAAACGTATGATAATCCCAATTTCAGATGACGAGAAGCACCATCTGTTTGTTCAGATGATACCTCTGGTGACATTGAGACATCCATATTGCGGAAGAAATACTTAACATCAATGAAGTTACTGAAAGGCTTACGAGCCCTAACTGCATTTATCATCTGGGGAACCTCGGGATTCGACATGCTCATCAACATGGCTATAGCCTCAAGCACAGAACTCTTGCCAGAGTTGTTTTGTCCCAAGAATACGTTGACGCGAGAAAAATCATCAACCTTCAGATGGTCGATGCCCCTGAAATTCTTTATCTCTATATTCTTAAATCCATCCATAAACTTAAGATTATTTATTCGTTTATATTTCCAGTCTCTGTCCAAAGCAGGTCATCTACACTGACATCCAAGATTTTTGCCAATTGGATGAAAGTTTCTACATTTGGTTGGGCGGCATTAGTCACCCACTTGGATATAACGGCAGGATCTTTGTCAAGGATTTCCGACAATTGTTTGTTGGTCATACCTTTCTCTGCTAGAACTACTTTCAGACGATTAATTCTTTTACGTTTCATTTACATGATTCTAATTTGGCTACAAATATACACAATATTTTGTAATTACAATGTAATTTGAGTAAAAATATGGGTGTTGGGAGTTGAAAAAATGTTTTTTCATTCATTTTTATCCAATGAAACACCATATTAATGTGCCAAATCTCTGCATGAGTGATTGTCATATAATTACTCCGTTATTTGAGGTGGATGAGCTTGCTCGTTTTGCAACCATCGCTCCCCCAAAATTGAACTTTGGGGGGAATTAGGCTTCCCGATAAGAATAATTGAACTTTGGGCAAGCCCAACTTATGTTGAATCATCTCCAGTTTCTACCTTGGTTTCAGAATCCAAACAAGCGAGATTTTTGATGTGAATATGGATATAGCGAGAACTGTCTCCTTCACGCTGATGAATTCCCTTTCACCAGGAATAAGTTGAGCGATTTGATTCAGCTGCTCTTCTTTGGCTTTGGCAGCCTTACGATTCTTGTAGGCAATATCTGTACAATGCCTACAACAATATCGGGAGTCTAATGTCTTTGCGATAAAGGTGTTCCCACATACTTCACACTTGCGTTTGATCTGAAATTTT
>JAEEGL015422047.1_pt1 | contig 16645 bp, 11 predicted proteins | sample 9134231 | NCBI WGS metagenome assembly JAEEGL01 (sample SAMN16246548, study PRJNA631951) | gut metagenome | biome: gut microbiome; feature: rumen; material: fiber-attached | host: Bos | place: Iran: Karaj | collected 2018-10 | reverse complement strand
GGTGGAGACTTAGCTTGGTCTGAACTTAAAAAAGTAGTTAAAGAAGATACTGAAAAAGAGATGAAAAAGTATCAAGAAGCTGGCGAAGTTTTAAAAGAACTTAAGGCATATAACGATATCAAAACTGATAGCCGTCGTGTAATTATAGTTCCTGTATGGATGCTAGATTATATTAAAGATGGCGAAAAACACATTCTTTACATTAATGGTCAAACATACAACTGTGCAACTGATTATGAGTTTGCTCCAATGAAGACAAAGGGTATTTTCAAGAAAAAGGTTATTGACTATCAATTTAAAGTTCGTAGTAGAACTCGTCAAAGACATGAAGAGTTTAATTCAAGCATTGACTACTTAAATTCTCTTAAAAAATATGAAGTTAATAAAAACGATAGATCTGCAGAAATTAGAAAAGTAAGATAATTTTGAAAGGAACTAATTATGCAAAAAGTTTTAGGAATTGATGGAAATAGCATAATGAATAGAGCTTTCTATGGCATTATGGGAAGGAACATAATGAAAACAACAACGGGCATTTTTACAAATGCCCTTTTTGGTTTTTTGGCCATTTTAAATAAGACCACGCAAGACTACAATCCAGATTATATTTGCGTGGCTTTTGATTTAAAAGCGCCAACTTTTAGACATCAAAAATATGAAGAATACAAAGGCACTCGTAAACCAATGCCAGATGAGCTTAGAATGCAAATGCCTTTAATAAAAGACATTCTAAAAGCTATGAATATAAAGATTTTAGAGTTAGAAGGTTATGAAGCAGATGACATCTTAGGCACGATTTCATTGATGGGCGAAAAGAAAGATGACTTTGAAATATTATTGCTTACAGGAGATAGAGATTATCTTCAACTTGTGTCTAATAGAGTTACAGTAAGAATCCCTACTACAAAGCAAGGCCAAACAGAATACACAGATTACACGCCAGAAACTGTTAAAGAAGTGTATGGAATTGAACCAGAACAATTTAAAGACATTAAAGGTTTAATGGGAGATACTTCAGATAATATTCCTGGTATTCCAGGTGTTGGAGAAAAAACAGCATTTTCATTGATTCAAAAGTATCACGATATAGATAACATATATAATTTATTATCTACAGGTGAGGCTGTAGAGGGCATAAAAGGAAAGCTTTTAGAAAAGTTTAACGATAATAAAGACCTAGCATATCTTTCAAAAGACTTAGGAACCATCTTTAGAGAAGTGCCACTTGATATTTCAATTGAAGATTTAAAAACACAAGAAGTTAATAATGATGAACTTTACAATTTGTTTATTAAACTTCAATTCAAGAACTACATTGAAAGATATAATTTAAAGGCACCAGAAGGTGGAGAGAGTATTTCAACAAATGAAGAAGAAAAGTTCACTCCGGCTGAGTATAAAGTGGTTGATATAAAAGAGTTTAAAAAGCTAATTGAAAAGGCAGACGAAAAAGTAGAATCAGTATTTTATTTAGATAAGAATGCATTATCGGTTATTATCAATGATTCGCTATTATTTGTTCAAAATCCAGAAGTAGAGCTTTTAAAATTTTATTTTGAAAATCCAATTAATAAAGTTGGGTATGATATCAAAAAGACATATATAATGCTTAAAGAAAAGGGCATAGAGGCTGCTAATCTTTCTTCAGATATTAAGATTGCAGCATATATATTAAATCCTTCTAAAAATCATTTTGAACTAAACGATATTATTTTAGAAGAACTTGGTATCTTTATAGACAGCAATAAAGAGCCAACACAAATGAGCTTGTTAGGTGACGCACCGGTTGAGCAAGAAGATGTAGAAGAAAAATCAACAAACTATGTTAAATATATTTTAGCTTGTATGAATAGACTTAAAGCTAAATTAATAAATGAAAACGAATATGATTTATTTAAAAATATTGAAATGCCATTTAGAATAGTGCTTGCTAGAATGCAAATTGCAGGCGTGCTTGTAGATACAAATATTTTAGAAGAATATCAAATAAATCTTGGAGAAAAAGTTAAGACTTTAAATGATGAAATTATGGAGCTTGCAGGAGAAGAGTTTAATGTAAATTCTCCTAAACAATTAGGCACCATATTATTTGAAAAACTTAAGATTTATTCTCCAAAGAAAACCAAGAGTGGTTATTCAACTGATGCTGACACACTAGAAAAAATTAGAGACGACCATCCAATCGTTGAAAAAATATTGGAGTATAGAACACTTGCAAAACTAAAATCTACCTATGCTGATGGATTATTACCATTAGTAAAAGAAGATGGCAGAATTCATGCATCATTTAATCAGACAGTTACAGCTACAGGAAGAATTAGTTGCTCAGATCCAAATCTTCAAAACATCCCAATTCGTACTGAGATGGGTAGAGAGTTTAGAAAAGTATTTGTTGCACCAAAAGGATATAAATTCATTGATGCCGACTATTCACAAATTGAGCTTAGAGTTTTAGCACATATTTCTGAAGACAACACTATGATAAACGGCTTTAAAGAAGGCCAAGACATTCACTCAATTACTGCTTCACAAGTATTTGAAGTGCCTTTAGAAGAAGTTACAAAGCAGATGCGTAGTGAAGCAAAGGCTGTTAACTTTGGAATTGTATATGGAATTTCTGATTTTGGATTGGGAGCCAACATTGGTATTTCTAGAGCAAAAGCTAAAATATATATTGAAAAATATTTTGAAAAATATCCAGGAATTCACAACTTTATGAAAAGAGCTGTTGATGAATGTAGAAAAAGAGGTTATGCCGAAACCTTATGGGGCAGAAGAAGATATGTACCTGAAATAAATGCAAAGAACTTTAATGTAAGGCAAGGTGCAGAGAGAATTGCCATGAATACACCAATTCAAGGAAGCGCAGCGGACATCATAAAAATTGCAATGGTAAATGTTCAAAAGAAACTAGATGAAGAAAATCTAAAAACAAGATTAATTCTTCAAGTGCATGACGAGCTTGTTTTAGAAGCACCAGAAAATGAAGTAGAAAAAGCAAAAGAAATACTAGTAAGTGAAATGCAAAATGTTGCTAAACTAAGGGTCCCACTAATAGCTGAAGCCGAAGTAGGAGATAATTGGTACGAAGCACACTGATTTGTAAAACCATCAAAGCGATGTATAACTTCGAAGTCGAAGTTATACATCGCTTTTTTGACTTATAAATTAATGTATCGTAAATTTTTTTTCAAAAAAATAAAGCATAGGTGGTCAGCCTATGCTTTAAGCGATGGGTTGTCAGCCCATCGCGACCATAGAAACAATAAAGATAACGATGCCAATAAATATACCGAAAAAGTCGACATCATCATCTATGTAGCCTGCAACCATTATCAAAATGATCCCAGCTACCATTCCTATTGTGGCCATTTCTGACCTTTCTCCAGCTTCAAAGTGCTGTCGACTACAGCAGCTGGCTGTGCCCCCTCAGACAAAAAGCATGTCTGAGGTTATGCTAAGCGGGTAGCTCAAGTTGACCAAACAAGAGCTATTCTTAGCTAGTGCAAGCTGGCGTGTCCAGCTTGCGGGAAATAATAAAAGGTATACCATAATGTTAACATAAAATCACGCATAAGTAAAGAAAAATGTGCTTAAAGCTAAGATTAGTATTACTTATTGATATATTTTGACTTATGTCTCTTTTTTATGATAAAATACATACGGAATTTGTAAAAAAGAATGTTATTAAGGAGGCTTTAACATGGATTTTAATAATAATCAAAATGATTACTGGGACTATAATAACGGACCAACTGACTCACAGTACGGAGAAGCGGCTACATATAACCCCAATCCTTTTGTAGGCGCACAGCTAAATGAAGTTTCAGAAAATAAGCTACTTACAAAGGTTTTTGGCTGGATGGGAATAGGACTTGGAATTTCGGCAGCTTGTGCCCTAGGAGGCTATCAATTCCTAGGAGAATCAATGTATGGCTTATTTATACCACTTGCTATCATAGAATTGATTCTAGTATTTGTACTTACACTAGGACTTAAAAAGATGAGTGCTGCGGTTGCAACCATCTGTTTTATAGCTTATTCAGCAATAAATGGTTTAACACTTTCATCAATCTTCTTTGTATATGAATTAGGTTCAATTTATTCAACTTTCTTTATAGCGGCAGCAGTGTTTGGAATAGCGGCCTTTTATGGAAAAGTTACTAAAAAGAGTTTGGCTAGCTGGGGAACAGCCCTTATGGTTGGCCTTATTGGAATAATAATTGCAAGTATTGTAAACATCTTTATAGGCAATTCAATGCTTGATTTTGGAATATCTGTAATAGGAATTATCATATTTATAGGTCTTACAGCATATGACGTTAATAGAATTAGAGATATGTGGGTAGAGCAAGGCTCAGAAGACTCTGCAACTGTTAGAAAAATCGCTATTTGGGGCGCTTTACAAATCTATCTAGACTTCATAAACATCTTCTTAAAGCTACTAAGATTATTTGGTAGAAGAAGGAACTAAAAATGGTTGACATAAGCTAATATTGCTTTGACAAATATGGTTTTTGGTAATACAATATGTTGGCAAAGCAAAGATTGTATCTTTTTGAAAGAATTTAGAGCTTTATTCAAAATTGGTATATTGCAAGGAAACAAGGTGCGAGGAGCGGAAACGTATTCAATTTAACAAGTTAAATTGAATAGAGAATTTTATGCGTGGGATTTGTTTCACAAACCCACGAGGGTCGCAATGCATTGCATTGCTTGACGTTGAGCACCGGAGACACCGCAGTTGACGAAGCAAGATGCCGATTTTCAAGAAAGCGACCAATATGAGGGGGAAAAAATAGATGAGTGGACATAGCAAATGGCACAACATTGCCGCAAAAAAAGGAAAAACTGATGCTGCAAGAGGAAAGATTTTTACAAAGTTAGGAAGAGAAATCTTAATAGCAGTTAAAGAAGGTGGACCAGATCCAGTTTCTAACTCAAAGTTAAGAGATGTTGTTGCTAAATGTAAAGCAAATAACATGCCTAATGATAACATAGAAAGATCTATTAAGAAAGCTGCAGGAGAGGGTTCTAACGCTAACTACGAAGACGTAGTATACGAAGGCTATGGCCCAAACGGAGTAGCTATCATAGTAGAAGCTACAACGGACAACAGAAATAGAACTGCTGGAGATGTACGTCACATATTCGATAAATTTGGCGGAAATCTAGGAACAACAGGTTCAGTTTCTTGGATGTTCGATAAAAAAGGTGTTCTAGTTATAGAAAAAGCTTCTTCAAAGCTTTCAGAAGATGATTTAATGATGGAAGCAATTGAACTTGGAGCTGAAAACTTTGAACCAGATGAAGAATTTTATGAGATTACAACAACTCCAGAAGATTTCTCAAAAATTAGAGAAGGTCTAGAGGCTAAAGGCGTTGAATTTGTTGAAGCTGAAGTTAGAATGATTCCACAAAACTACATCACATTAGAAGGCGATGCTAATAGAAAAATGGGACTTATCATTGAACAACTTGAAGACAATGATGACGTTTCAGAAGTTTGGCATAACTGGGATGAACCAGAAGAAGAGTAATAACAATTATAAAAACTAAAAAAGAAGGGTTTGAAAAAAATGATTATTGACCTGAGTAATCCGTGGGTTTTCTTCGTGTGGTATTTTATAACAGCAGGATTATTATTTGCTTCTTACAAAACGAAAAAAGCGAAGATTTGTCTAATACCAGTAATCTATCTTTTAATAATGTTGGCTTTTTCAATTGCAAAAGTAGATGACATTTATAACATTATTATTCATAGAGTGATTATTTTCTTAGGCCTTGCGGTTTCAGTTTCGTTCTTTGTTGTAATGGATGAAGTCGAGACAAGACGTAAGTTTATTAGTCGAGTTTTCAAAAACAAATATAAAAAAGATAAGCTTCCTAGTGATATGGAAGAGGAAGATAATGAGGGCGACGAGTAGTCGCCTTTTTGTTACATCCAAGAGGAGGATAAAAGATGCGTGCAATAGTCCAAAGAGTTTTAAGCTCTAGTTTGGTAATTGATGGAAAAGAGTATTCAAAAATCAACAAAGGATTTATGGTTCTAATCGGTATAACGAATTCTGATACTGAAGAAGATATCAAGGCTATGGCTGAAAAAATAGTTAAGCTTAGAGTTTTTGAGGATGAAAATGAAAAGATGAATCTAAGCTTAAATGATATAGGCAGAGAGCTTCAAATAGTTTCTCAGTTTACTCTTTATGCAGATTGCCATCACGGAAATAGACCTGCATTTATAGATGCAGCAAGACCAGAATATGCAATTCCACTTTATGAAAAATTTGTTGAATACACCAAATCATTAACACCAAATAAAGTTGTTACAGGTGTGTTTGGTGCAGATATGAAGATAAACTTAATTAATGATGGACCAGTTACGATTTACTTAGAAGTAAAAGAAGGAAAAGTATTATAGCTTTTTAAAGCATAACATAAAAAATGTTATGCTTTTTTTATCGAAAAATTTAAAAAATATCATACAAAAATTATCATTATGATATAATGTTTTTAGGCAAAATTATAAAGTCAAAAAGGGGATAAAAGAGTATGAAAAATAAGTCACTTGTTATTGTTATGCTTGTCGTTATTTTAGTTGTAATTTTAGGCGCAGCTATGGTTGTTAATAATATTAAGACAGAGCCTACTATTACGAATCCTAATGGTAATAACGAACCAAGCACTAATCTTGTGGATAATGAAACCACCAAAAGCTTTGACGTAGAAAAAAGAGTGTTGGCAAAGGTTTCATGCCCATCTGAAGCTGATAGTATAATACCGACGGAATCAGCTTCTTTTGAGATTCAATTCGAAGAGGATGTTTCTAAAGAGTATGTAGAAAATGTCTTCTCAATTGAAGATGCCACAAAGAATAAAAATGTTGAATTTGAAATTGAAAAAGTTAATAACAATTTCTATAGATTAAATGCGGTTGATTCTTTAGAAGAAGGCTCTATTTATACGGTTATTGAAAGAACTGATGAAGGAGCTAAAAAGTGGGCCTTCCAAACAAAGCAAGAATTTAAAATCTCATCTACATCTCCTGGAAATAATTCAACCCTTTCTCCAGATTCTTCAATTGCTATATATTTCCAAACACCAATAGAGGATTATGAGCAATATGTTAGCATTAACCCAGCGGTTAATGGATATTGGACAAAAAATTACCAAACTACATTGTACTTTAGACACCCACAGGAAAACTTTGTTGATAATCAATTATATAAAGTTACAATAAAAAAAGGCATGAAAGATATATATGGCAATGAACTTAAAGAAGACGTGTCTTTCACCTTTACTTGTTTAGATTACAAAAAAGATCAAAAAATCGAAGACATGTGGCTTGCTTCAGAAAATGTATTCCATATTAATGAGAAAACATCTTTTGCATTAAATGGTGTATTGTCTTATAGCAATAAAAATACATCAATACCTATAAGTGAAAAGAAACTAAAGATTTACAAACTAGATTCAAGTTCACAATACAAAGAGATATTAAAGCACTTTAACGAAAATGAGAATTTTGCAAAAATGATGTGGACAGACGATTCGTATAAGGTTGTATTAGAGAGCGAAGGTATAAGAGAAACATCAATAGCAAAAACAGATGAAGGATATTCAAGAACGTTCCAGTATCAGATAGATACAGAATTTAGTTCTAGCACTTCTGGATATTTCGTAGCATTAATGTGTGTTAATAATCTTTATGTAGCTAAACCATTCCAAGTAAATGACAACCTTTCTACTATTAACTTCATGAATACTGGTGAAGCGATGATAGTTTATAAAAACGTAAAGAACTTAAACAATCACGTTGACGTTTTTATAAATAATACAAAGGTTGGATCAACGGATAGCGATGGATTATTATACGTAGAAAACCTGAAAGAAAAAGTAGGCAGTGACTATAATAGTACATTTAATTACATTGAATTTAAATGTGATGACCCACTTATATTTGACGTAACAGCCGACATTGACTATATTGATTCTTCATGGGTTAGCTTTTACTTTGAAGATAGCTATAGAGACTTGTATGTATACATAGATAATGAAAGAAACACTAATATAGCTAGACACAATAATGGATATATTTATTTTGATAGACCTGTTTACAAAGCAGGCGAGACCATTAATATTTGGGGCTATGCTAGAAATAGGGTATATGGAGTTAAATCAGCTGTATTAAAAATATATAATGATGGACTTCTTGTAGACGAAGTAAATGTTAAACTAAACAAGATGGGATGCTTTACATACGAGTACGAATTAGATGAAGTAAACTCTGAGTCTGGTGTTGATGCCGAACTTATAATTAACGATTCAACAGTTTCTAGAGCTCATTCAAAAGTATTAAATTACACAAACAGTACTTATTCTGTAAGTATAGACCAAAATGCAAGTACTCTTATAGATGGTGAAACAGCAGAGGTAAAGATTACTGCAAACACCTTTGATGGTGTGCCATTGGTAAATGCAAACTTTAATTGTACACAAACAGGAGGAAGTGATTACATTAAGGTCAACACTAAATCTGTTGCGACTGATGAAAATGGCGAAGCAAGCCAAATCATTTCTTTTGAACGTAAAAGTGAGGCTACTACAACTTCATCTAACTATGTTGAATTAAGATATGATAATTCATTATTAGATGGTGGAAACAAGTCAATATACTTTGATATTTATCCATATAAGAATAGTGCAAATATGAATCTTACATTTGATAAAAACACAAAAAAATATACAGCAAAAATTACAGAATATAATGTTAAAGATAGAAGTATTAAAGAGGGCATAGATGATAGTATCTCTATAGAGCTTAGGGCTTACTATGAGGAGAAATATGTTAAATCGACATCTTTTGACGAGTATACTATGAAAGAAACAAAGATATATGGGTATAACCAAATTAGTGTTCCTGAGCATGATAAAAACCTTGAACTAAATATAGTAAATGGTCAAGCAACCATTGAATTCGACAACTGGGTTGGCGAAAATGGTGAAAAGGCATATTATGCAGTTTATGTATATATTAACACGGATGATGGTAGAAAGTTACAAACAACATACTACACAAATACTTCATATATGATTTACGGCTATTCATACGAAAATGAAGAAGTGTCTGAAAAAGATGGAGAAGAAAGCGGAGAATCAGCTGGCTTTAAATTTACAAAAGCTAACGAAATTCCTTTATATCATCTTGACATTCCAACAAGAGTATCAAAATTCGGCGAAACAATTGAACTACCGTTGGTTGAAGGTCGCCTTGATGATTTTGGATCTGGTGTGAATGAAAAGAGTACTGATAAAGTAGACGATAATACGTACAAGGGTAAAGAGTTTTACGTATTAATTGTATCTGGAAAAGGTGCAAAAGTTATCAAAGAAAAAGGAAAAATGGTTAGCTTCAAATATGAAGAAGAGATGGGAGCAAATATAGCAGTATTCCCTATCATATATGATGGCGAAAAAATCTATAGTGCGAACTATATTAGTTCTACGCTATATGGCGACTATGAAAGAATTGATAAATTTAGAACAAATAGTGGTATTGCAGTTAAAGACTCAGCACTATTACTTGATATAGATGTTAAGTTTGACAAAGAAACATACAAGCCAGGGGAAGAGGCAGTTATTAAAGTTAAGACATCTCATGATGGAAAAGGCGTTTCTTCAGGCGTGTTGCTATCAGCAATAGATTCTGCTTACGTTGATTCAAATGGCACTTCGAGAGATGACATTGAAAATTCACTATATAATCCATACAGACTTTCTTCTTACGAGATAACTTCTCATGCATATATTAATTCGTTTAGCGTTGAAGGAGGCGGCGGAGGAGGCGACGGCGATTACGTAAGAGATAGCATTCTTACAACGGCCTTCTTTGAAAATGTAGTTACAAATTCTCAAGGTGAAGCGACAGTTAAAGTTAAGCTTCCTGACAATGTCACCGAATGGACTGTAACAGCATTAGGTATTTCATCAGATTATAGAGCAGAAAGTAAAGTGGTTAAAACAATAGTTTCAAAAGACTTTTATGTTGCTCTTACTCATCAAGATAAATACATTGAGGATGAATTATTTGCATTTAATGTAAAAGCATTCGGCAAAGAATTTAAAGGTAAAGACGTAATCCTTCAAGTTGAAATCTTGGACGATAAAGGAACTATAGTTGAAAGAGGTAACGTTACTGTAAAAGTCGGAACTCCAGATTATTATAAAATGAGCGAAGGCTTGAAAGAAGGCAAGTACAAGATTAAACTTCATGGAGAAATCAATGATTACAGTGATACATTAGTTGAAGAGTTTGAAGTTAAAAAGACGCTTCTAGAAGTTAAACAAAGAGAAACCTTAAATCTTCAAAATGGAGATGCAATTAATGTTGCATCACCAAAGGGTACTATTTATGTATTGAATCAAGACGTTGCTAAAAATCTAGATTTGTTACATAACTTGGTATTCTTAAGAGGAGCAACTTATAGAAATGACAGCAGAATTATTAGTAAACAAGCATATGCTATTTATAACGCATTACTAAATAATAAAGACTATATTCCTACCGCATCGTATTACGATTCAAATGATATTATGAAGATTACGAAAGAATCAGGAATAGATTATAACTTGATATTACGTAATTATGCGACAAAAGGCATAACAAATGATATGTTCCAAACTATTGAGACTGATAAAGGCAGAAATGCTATGCTTTGGGCTATGGCTGCAGCTGGGAAACCAATACTAAAAGAATTAAGAGCCAATTACGAAAAGGTTAAAAACAACCCAGAAGAATTTACTGAAGAAGAAGCTTTATACATAGCTTTAGGTCTTGCTGAGTTAGGCGATTTTGAAAAAGCTGGAGAACTATATGAAGTATTAAAATCACAAGTACCTAAAGTTGATGAAAACAATTATGTTTTATTAACTATATTATCAATTAAAATCAATAGTGATGACAGGGAAGATTATTACAATAGTGTATTAGAAATGAAATTGCCACCTGAGAAGATTAATTATATTAAGCTTTACTATCTACAAAATGAAGTTAACAAACATTATAAAGCCGGCAAACTTGTATTAAATATTGATGGGCAAGATAATACAATTAATGTAAGAAATATTGGCCTTACAGAGATTAATGTTTCTAATAAGAGCAATTACTATGTTAAATCAATGTCAGATAACGTTAAAGTAATGCTTGAGGATTATAAACCTGTAAATGTAGATGCTTATGAATCAAAAGGCTATATTTCTAAGACATATAGTAAAAATAATCCAAAACCAGGTGAGACCGTTTCTGTAACGATTACGATTCAAAACAAAAAATTAGTAGAAGAAGTTGGAAATAATGCTTATATTATTGAAGACGTTATTCCAAATAATATGTCATTTATGGATATTAATAATGGTTCTAATGGATGGCTAAATCACAAAGATGGTCAAAAGTTACAATTCTATACGTATACACAAGTTAATAATAACGGCATTCCTGCTGAGGTTAAATTCACGTATAATGTAAGAGTTGCAAGCGCAGGCGAGCAAAAAGAATCTGGAACACTACTAATAAACTTTGATGATGAAATAATCGATATTATTAAGCCATAGAGAGAAAGCATTAAAATGAAAGATATCAAAAAAGGCATTTTAATAGGACTAACAATAACCGCAATAGCAGTTGCTATTGCGGTATTGTTGCTTGTAAAGAAAAATGATGATAGTACAAAAGTAGAAGCCATAGATGTTTTTGCAAATGCTTTAGAAGAAATGATTAATGAAGATGGAAGCTTCGACTACGGCTACTACACAGAGACTCATGCTAGCATAGGTGAATACAATAATCTAAGACATTTATTAACTTCATATGCACTTATGAATTATTATGAAGAGAAAGGAAAGCTTCAAGAGAAGCAGCCTATAATTGAAAATCTACTTGATTACATTATGAAGGACGTTGTTTACAAAGATGAAGACACAGCTTATGTACTGGACGTAGAAGATGGTGAAGTTAAACTTGGAACATGCAGTATGGCTGTAATCGCTTTTTGCAAACATGATGAAGCTTATTCATCTAACAAGTACGAAACAGAAATAGCAAAGATCTCAAACGGAATTGTTTCTATGCAAAGACTAGAAGGAAGATTTAATCATATTTTTAATTCAAATAATTTTAGATTTAGAGAGAAAGATAGAACTATTTACTACGAAGGAGAAGCGGTGCTTGCTCTACTGAGAGCATATGAACAAACAAAAAATGAGGTATACTTGACCTCGGCCAAAAAGGCGATGGATTATTATATTTCAAAAGGATATGAAAAAGAAAAAGACCATTGGCAACAATATGCTGTACTTGAACTTATAAAATATGATGATAAAGAAAAGTATTTCGAATACGGATTTAGAAACTTGGAAAATGCAGTGAAAAGTATAAGCTCAAAAGAGGATATTTATAATACGGATTTAGAAACGTTAAAATATGGCGTTTTTCTTTGTGAAAAATATAGCCAAAAATATGAGAAAAACTATGAAAATACAGAAAAAATAACTCAAATATGGGAAAATGAGAGAATTAAGCTACAAGAACAGCTTAGTAGGTATAAAGGAGACTTAGTCACACAGTTTTTCATAGAAAACAGCAGAAACACAGTTAGAATCGATGATTTGGCCCATTTTTTGCTTGCTTTGAACAAAAATTACTAATTTTTGCTTGACTTTTACCTCGATTCGTCGTATATTATCTATGGTTTAAGAAGAAGTAACCACTTCTCACCATGCCAAGCATTTAAGCATTGAGCATCGGTTAAACATATTATTTTTTCATCATTTATGCCTGTATATGGCTTAAAAGATAGATAATATTAAAGTGGTGGCTTGTGTCTTAAGACTCAAGCTTTTTATTTTGCCTATAAGGCTTACTTAAACAATTTATTCTAGTATAAAAAGGGAGGTTTTTGCTATTAAACAAGAACTACGTATTAATGAAGAAATCACAGCAGATAAAGTTAAAGTTATCTCTGAGGAGGGTGAACAACTAGGCGAGATGAGCCTAGAGAAGGCTTTAGATTTAGCCTACCAAAAAGATTTAGACTTAGTTGAAGTTGCACCAGGTCAAGATGTTGCAGTTTGTAAAATTATGAATTACGGAAAGTTCAAATATGAACAATCTCGTAAAGAAAAAGAAGCTAAGAAAAAACAAAAAATAGTAGACACCAAAGAGATTCGTCTTTCATCTACTATCGACACTCATGATTTCGAATTTAAAGCTAAAAATGCTAGAAAATTTTTAGAAGATGGAGATAAGGTTAAAGCAACTATTAAGTTCAAGGGAAGAGAAGTTAATAACACCTCTTTCGGTGTAAATGTTCTTAATAGATTTGCAGAAGCACTTTCTGAAGTTGGCGTTGCTGAAAAAGCTCCAAAACTTGAAGGAAGAAGCATGATGCTACTTATCAATCCAAAAAACAATAATCAATAATTTAGGAAGGGGAGTTTTTATTATGCCTAAAATGAAAACACACAGAGCCACAGCTAAAAGAGTTAAAATTACGGCTACTGGCAAAATTAAAAGAAGCCAAACAAACAAAAGACATCTATTAAATTCAAATGCTAAAACATCTAAGAGAAAAGCTAGACTTAGAAAGGCTACTCTAGTTGATAAAACAATGGCAGCAAACGTTAAGAGAATGCTTCCATACGCATAATATTTTTGAAAGGAGTTAATAATCATGGCAAGAGTTAAAACTGCTAGAATTACAAAGAAAAAACATAAAAAAGTTTTAAAAATGGCTAAAGGCTATTATGGAGCTAAAAGCATTAGATTTAGAATGGCTAACCAAGCTGTTATGAAGTCTTTAATGTATGCTTACGTTGGTAGAAAGAACAAGAAGAGAGACTTTAGAAGTCTATGGATTGCTAGAATCAATGCTGGTGCTAGATTAAATGGCATCAACTATTCTACACTTATCAACGGAATGAAGAAAAACAACATTACAATCAATAGAAAAATGCTTGCAGAAATCGCTGCTACAGATGCCGAGGCATTTGCAGAGATTTGCAAAGAAGCAACTAAATAATAATTGATTTTTGACGTGCCTTAGAGGCACGTTTTTTTATGCTTTTTTTGTTTCACTTATGTTACAAATGACGTATTTTGTTGAATTTAGGCTCTTGAAAATGTAAACTAATATTGGTTATATTATGAGATTATTGTATCTATTACATAAATTTTCGGGAGGGTTACGAATGAAAAAACAAATGAGGGTACTAATTTTGGTTTTAGTCTTTATGATGCTCTCAATGCAAAGTGTATTTGCTAAAGATAAATATCTAGAAACTAGATCATATACTTATACCAACGAAGGAAAGAGGGCAGATAGCCGAGCTTTCATGGAAGTGTTTGTTGGTCAAAAGAATGCTGGTGTTCATGAAAAAGATGAATACATTAAAGTCAATCCTACTCCTGATGAGATGATTACTGATGATTTCGGAAACATGTATGCTCATTATGATTTATCTACTTATAAGCCAGGCCGTTCGATTACAGTTACAATTGAAAAGCTTTACGAAGTAGAGGATTATAACGAAGAAATTTCAGTTCGTTCTGAATCTACAGTTAATCCAGAGAACAGTCTTTTTGCTAAGCCTCAAGAAAAGGTTGATAGTGAGAATGCAGAAATAATTGCTAAAGCAAAAGAATTAGCTTATGGCATTTCATCGGATTACAAAAGAGCTAAAGCAATTTTTGAATTTGTAAATGTTAATATGAAATATAATGCTGGCTCATCACAAGCTAACCAAGGCTCTCTTGCAGCTCTTCAAAGTATGAGTGGTGTTTGCGAAGAGTATGCTACTTTATATGCAGCTCTTTGTAGAGCTATTGAGATTCCATGTAAAGTTGTAGAAGGCTTTAGACTTGAACAAGTTGTAGATACAGAGGCTACCTCATATATAGATCCTGCAACAGGTTTAAATGTTGATGTTCCAGAAACATATAGATTTAATTTAATTCCTCATGTATGGAATGAGATTTATTTAGATGATTATGGCTGGGTTCCAGTAGATACATGTGTTGTATATTCAGGAAAGAACACTAGTAAGACCGCTTATTTTGACGCTTTCTGCAAGATGAAAGGTGCTGACTATGTTGCAAATGGTTTATACAATGCATTAAAACCTGCCATTCAATATTCAAGTAACTTTAAAGAAGTAAGTTCTGTGGAAAGAGTAGTACTACTTGATGAAGATGGTAATCCTATCTTATCAAGCGGTGATGCAGATATAGATGTAATAGTTAAACCAAAGAAATCTGACCACAAATTTTTAGACTTAGCTAACTATGGTTGGGCAGAAGATGCGATTAATACTCTTTACGATATGAATGTTATAAAAGGTTATACAGACGAAGAGTATGGTCCTGCAGGCAATATCACAAGAATTGAATTCATTACTATGCTTGCTAGAGTTCTTAAAAACTTGAACTATACTCCTGATACAAGTGGAGTTGTATATTACTACTTAGACTATGATAAGACTCATTACTCAAAGAGAGAGTATGATTTCTTAATGAGATGCTTAGAAGAAAACTATCCAAAAGATAGATATGCAGTTGGTTATTATGCAATGAGTAACATCTTTGGTGAATCACTTCAAATGAATAAACCAATTACTAGAGCAGAAGTTGTTGCTTTGATGGATTCTTTCTTGAAGAACGCTCCTGATTATCAAAAATCATTTAATGATGCACAAGGACATAGATTCTATTCAAGCATAGTTAAATCTGCTACAAATGGACTAATCGTTGGTTACGAAGATGGCACATTTAGACCAAACAACGCAATCACTAGAGCTGAGATTGCAGTTATCTTAGATAGATACATTGGTGCAAAAGAAATTACATACTAAAATTTATTTAGCGAGCATTAAGGTTATAAGATTTATTTTTACGGAGGATAAAATGTCACTATATAAAATGATTGCCATAGATATAGATGGCACGCTTTTGAATTCAAATAGTGAACTTACGAAGAAAACAATTGATGTTTTGAAAGAAGTATCTAGTAGAGGTATATATGTTGTACTTACTTCTGGTAGAATTTCTGGAAACGTAAAAAAGTTTTGCGACCAAATTGGAGCTAACAAATATCTTATAGCTGAAAATGGAGCATCAATAATAGATTTAGAAACAAACGAACTTGTCTATTCAAAATATCTTTCAAAAGAAACAGTTAATAAAGTCTTAGATATATGTGAAAACAATAGTATTTACTACATGGTTTATACACAAAAAGAACTTATAGTTAAAAGTATCAAATACATGTCACTATTTTTCTACAAACAAAACTACAATCCAAATGCCAGAATCAAACAGGTTGTAGCAGGTAGAGATTATATTAATAATTGTGATGAAAAATTTACCAAGCTTATGATTTGTGATGAAGATAGATCAATCTATAAGAGCATTATTAATAAGCTTAAAGATATTGAAGAAATAGATATTCTTCCAGTACCACATGTTTCAGTAAAAAAGCTAAACTTAGATGGGGAAGAAAAAGAGATAAAATATAGCTACGCAGATATATCTGCAACTGGAGCTAACAAGTGGACGGCGATAGAGTTTTTAGCAAATAAACTTGGAATAGATAAG
>JAEEGL016564396.1_pt1 | contig 16646 bp, 7 predicted proteins | sample 9134231 | NCBI WGS metagenome assembly JAEEGL01 (sample SAMN16246548, study PRJNA631951) | gut metagenome | biome: gut microbiome; feature: rumen; material: fiber-attached | host: Bos | place: Iran: Karaj | collected 2018-10 | reverse complement strand
TTTTTCAAAAAATGTAGAAAAAATAGTGGGCGACTAGGCTCTTTTTTCGCCGTGAAAGCGTCTTGCGCAAATTTTGGGCAAATGGCCATTTGTATGAAACAAAAGTGGCGAAATTTGACGAAAATCACATTTTTGGCAGGGAAAATGTGGTTTTGAAGCCATTTGTATGCTTTTTTCCTACCGATTTCCTAGTGATTGTGTGAAGTTGGTCAACATATTTTTGCGTTATTTACAAAGTAATTGCAAAAAATGGCAATTTTAACTAAATTTAAGCAAAAACGGGGGTAAAGTATGCTCTTTGTAAATAAATTGAAAGTTCTGACTCTTATGACCTGCCTCGTGCTTGTTGGGCAGGCTTTTGCCTTTGACTGCTCAACCGGTGCTACATGGGGTGGATATAAAACTCAGGAAGTTACGCCTGAGGGCACTGTTTATAAAATTAGCACACCACAGGAGTTGGCTTGGTTCTCTTGTTATGTGACGAATAATCAACAAACTGCAAAAAGTTATAATGCTGAGTTGACACGGTCAATTGACATGAAAATTGATGGAGAAAAGAAACTGTTTATTCCAATTGCGGCCGGTGGTGGTAGTAATAAATATGAAGGAACCTTTGATGGCAAAGGATATACAATTTCCAATTTGTTTATACAAGGGTCGCAAATTAAGCAGGTGACAAATGGTGCTCAAAATATTGGATTTGTTGGCGTGCTTTCGGGAAAAGGTAAGATAACGCGTTTGACCTTAGAAAATGTTGAAATCCTTGCAGCAGTATCTGCGGGTTCAAATGGTTTGTCTGGAAATCCTGTTTCTGTGGGATCGTTTGTCGGTTGGCAGGAGGGGGGGACTCTTGAGAATTGCGTTGCATCGGGTACAATAATATCAAGTGGTGATAAAAATCGTGTTGGCGGCATTTCTGGAAATGTAAAGACCGCAACGATAACAAATTGTGTAAGTACAGTAAATATAACGGCTACTGGGTACGATACGCATGTTGGCGGTATTGTCGGTGCGATAAGAAACAATGGAACGGTTAATTTGTCCTCGTGCGCCTATGCGGGGGAATCTTTAAGTAGTAGCGGTGGCTCTGTGGGTGGAATAGCTGGTAATTATGAAAATACGGGTGGAAAAGTTACTACTAGCAATGTGTTTTATTCATCAACCGAGTATGGTGGTATAGGTCTATTACCTGATGGTAAAACTTTTAAAACCGAGAATGAAGAAAATCTTAATTCGGAAGATGTTGTTTGTCGATTGAATGGCGGAAGTTGGAATGAAAATGAAAACAGGTGCTCCGGTAAAAATCTTTCGAGTACGTGGTCAGTTGGACAAAGTAGCCTTTCCATGAATGGCTCGGACGGCTTTGTCGTGACCTTTGATGGAAATGGAGGGACTTTCTCTAATGGGGCTTTGCTAAATAAAATTGTTTTTGCAAAGAATGCCGCAATTGTTGTTGCTGATGGGACTCCTTCTCCAACATTAGGAAATAAAAAATTTGCCGGTTGGGCAAAAACAGACGGAGCAGAGGAACCAGAAACGGATTTGGGAATTGCGGATGGTGCAAAAACCGTATATGCGGTATGGTATGACTATTACGAAGTCAAGTTTAAAATTTCTTCAGAAGCACCGTTTGAAAATGCAGTATTCCCTAACGGAAAGGGAAAAGAGCAGACGGTTAAGGTCGTGAAACATGGTGTAGTTTCTGAAAATGGAATTGATGTTCCTGCTGGCTTATACCAAAATACAGAACTTGTTGATGGAGAAGAACAAGTTGTATCTTACTATTGGGTTGGGTGGGCGTACGAATCGAAAATCTATGAATTGCCCGATGATTGTGAAGAAAGCAATGAAGGTGAAGAGGGTGATGATTGTGAAGAAGGCGATGATAGTTATGAAAAAGAAAAAATTTCTTTGCCGATAAACATCGATGATCTCCAGAATACGACTTTGTATGCAATATGGACTAAAGCTCCTGTATATCATGTGACCTATCATGCTGCATTGCATGGAAAAACTGTAACTGAATTTGTTAAGGCTGTGAATTCCGGAAATGGGGTGCATGCTCCGGAAAATATTATTTCGGATGCAGGTTATAAGGTTGTTGGTTGGTACACAAGATCTGCTTGTGCTGAAGAAAATAACACATGTACTGATGATGATTTGTTCGTTTTTGGCAATCCATTAACTAGTGATATGGCTCTCTATGCTAAATGGGGTCTTATCACTAATACGATAGAATATAACAATATAGATGGAGCTACACAACCTCCTGATAATCAGACTACCTATACTGTTGAAAGCGATAACATTATTTTGTATAAACCAACCAAGGAAGGTTTTAATTTTGATGGCTGGTACTATGATAATAATGTTTGGAAACAAAAGGTGGATACGATTTATACTGGAGTTGCTACAGGAGATAAGGTGTTGTATGCAAAATGGACTCCGATAACCTATGTTGTTCGCTATCTTTCTGGCAATGCTGTGTCTGGAACGACACCGAACGATACGAAAGAATATGGAGTCCCTTTGACATTGAAGGGCATTGTTGATGAGTTTAAACTTAATGGTAATTGCAAGCAGGATGGATGGACTGTAAAGGATTTAGATCCTGTAATTTCGTATGCGCTAGGCGGTTCCTACACTACGAATGATTCTATTACGCTTTATCCGCACTGGTCTGGTTGTAATACGTATACAATAACTTATAAATTGAATGGTGCTGACCAAAGTGATAATGATAATCCTGCAAAGTACACTGGGCCTTATCCGGTAAAGTTGAATGATCCTGTTTATGTGGGCCATGATTTTGTGGGTTGGTATACAGAGAATAAGATTGAAGAAAAAAAGAGAATGACTCACATAAAAAATCTTGGTAACAATTTAGTCATTTACGCGCTATGGACTCCGATTGTTTATACCGTTACATATAATGAAAATGGTGGATCGTTTGATGGTGAAAAAACTTTTACTTATACTTATGATGACGAGAATAAAACTCTTGCGGTTCCGTCTAAGGAATGGTATAATTTTGCCGGTTGGCTCGTGAGTGGTACGGAAGATGTCATAACAATACTACCGCATGGTTCCTTTGGAGATAAGGAACTTGTCGCTCAGTGGACTCCTGCGCCGTTCACTATTGCATATGACCTGGCTGGCGGTACTTTGCCGGAAGGCGAGAGCAATCTTGAATCGTATACTGTCGAAACTGTTGTTACCCAGCTTGTTGCCCCGTCGAAGGACAACTACACGTTTGACGGCTGGTTCACGGATGCCGGTGTCGAGGTGACTGAAATCGGCGGCGGCATGACCGGCGATCTCTCGCTGACTGCCCATTGGGCTCCGGTTCCGTTCACTGTCACGTATGACCTTGCTGGTGGTGCCCTGGCGGAAGGCGAGAGCAATCTTGAATCGTATACTGTCGAAACTGTTGTTACCCAGCTTGTTGCCCCGTCGAAGGACAACTACACGTTTGACGGCTGGTTCACGGATGCCGATGTCAAGGTGACTGAAATCGGTGGTGGCATGACCGGCGACCTCTCGCTGACTGCTCGCTGGACTGCTGTTCCGTTCACTGTCGCGTACGACCTTGCTGGCGGTGCCCTGCCGGAAGGCGAGAGCAATCCTGAAACGTATACCGTCGCAACGGAAGCAATCAAGCTCGTCGCTCCGTCCAAGGAAAACTATGAGTTCGACGGTTGGTACACGGCTGCAGATGTCAAGCTTTCTGAAATAGGCGGCGGCATGAGCGGCGATCTCTCGCTGACTGCCCGCTGGACTGCGAAGGTTTACACGATTGCCTATCACAATATCGAGGGGGCGACGTTCGAAACATCAAATCCGACAACCTATACAGTTGAAGATTTGCCGATTACACTCAATAATCCGATAAAGGATGGATATAATTTTGAAGGATGGTTCACTGATGAATCCTTCAGTGGCAATCCAATCATCGGGATAGATACTAAGTTGTCTGAAGGCAATGGTGACCTCTATGCCAAGTGGTCTGATCCGATTGAATACACTGCAACATATGATTTGGCCGGTGGCTCGATGGAAGGGAATACTTCCTTCACGTTTACGGTTGAATCGGGCGAACTTGCTCTTGCTACTCCGAATGAAAGAGTTGGATTCTCGTTCGCAGGTTGGCTTGATGGAGTGACCGGCGACGTTGTGACTGCTTTGCCGGCGGGCTCCTTCGGCAATAGGACGCTTATGGCTCAGTGGTCTCTGTTGCCGATTACGGTTACGGCAAGCTCTGGTACGTTTGAATATGATGGCGAAACACACAATGCTACATGTTCTTACGAAGGTGTCATTCCGGTAGGCTATTCTATCGCTATGGTTCCTAGTGGAAGGGTAAAGAATGTTTCTGAAGGTGAAGTTACGACATCTTGCGCTGTGACTATCACGGATGAATCCGGTGACGATGTGACGGATCAGTTCACTGAACTCACGCTTGTTGACGGAACGATCTCCGTTGTAGCGAAGGTTGTGAATTATGGTGGAATCGCCATCATTAAGGATGAAGACGGAACCCGTGCAGAAATTGATGATGCTGCGATGACACCCATCAACATTCCTGGTAATGTTGAAGTTGACCATGTGACGTTTAACCGCAATTTCCCGTTGGTTAAGTACTCTACAGTTTTCCTGCCGTTCTCGATAGATATGGATAAAGTTCATGGCGCGGAATTTTATAGTGTAGCCATGTATAAACAAGAAGGCAAATGGGTTGCTGGTGCAAGTTCTGTGAAAACTGCTCAGTTGGTTGCTAATACTCCGTATCTCCTTTTCGCTAGAGAACAGAATCTTACATTTGATGGTCCAGTTACTCTCAATACAAGTGAAAAGCATGAGTCAACGACGGTATTCGAAGATGAAAAATGTCAATGGACGTTCAAGGGGACATATTCGAAGCATGTATGGGAAGCGGGTGATCCTGAGTTGGGTAAGGTCTATGCGTTCTCGGCTCATGATGTTTCTGATGATATAAAGATTGGTAAATTTACGAAGTTTGGTAAGGGTGCTTGGATTCGTCCAATGCGAGCCTACCTGATTTACGAACTGCTACCTTCTTCTGATCCGGAGCCTGATTATGCGCCAACACCTTTGCTTGCAAAATCCTTTAAATCGGTGACATCTACGGCCTCTATTGAAGATTCCGATGTGCCAGAATGGATAGATGTTGTTATTATTGGTGACGAAGGTGAACAGACTACACCTATCGCCCAGATGAACTCTCGTACGGGTGAGATCCGGATGAAGGAAGGTTGGTTCGACATGAAGGGGCGTAAGCTGAATGGCAAGCCCACTGCAAAGGGAATATATTACAATAATGGCAAAAGAGTTATTGTAAAATGAATTCACAGAAAAAAAAGAAATATAAAGAACCGAAGGTCAAAATCGTCGAATTGACACCGAGGTCTCATCTCTTATGCGACAGCCCACCATGTCAGGGTGAAATTGACGTTATTATAATTAACTAAGGAAAATAAAATGAAAAAAGAAAAGAAAGAATACACTTCTCCTAAAATGGAATCCGTTAAACTGAAGCATCATGCAAGCCTTCTTGATTGTTCTGGTGAAGGTTGTGAGGCGGGTTTCGTTTTTCCGCCAGAGCAAAATCCGATAGCATAACTTAGTGGAACAAAATATCCACGAGCATCTCTTCACCCTCATTCGGCTTGCATTCGGTGCAGGCGAGGCGGAGAGTGCTAATTTCAACGTAGAGACCGCTGAAGAGTGGTCTCTTTTGTATTCCCTGGCGTCTAAGCTCTCGGTTGTGGGCATTGCCTATGCAGGAATCTGCAAACTCCCGAAGGGCCGGCGGCCGCCGTTGGACCTTGCCTTCCAGTGGGCGAGCGAAGCGGAGGCGATTCGCGGGCACAACCGCCTGGTGAATGACGAGGCTAGGCGGCTCACGGAGCTGTTTGCGGGCGAGGGGAGGCGTTCTGCCATCCTGAAGGGGGCGGCGAATGCGCGCCTGTACCCGGACAGGTTCATGCGGCAGTGCGGGGACATCGACATCTGGATAGACGGCGGGCGCGATTCCGTTATCGGCTTGCTGGGCAGGCTTGGCCTGATGGAGCCCGAACCGCAGGCGATTACCGGCCGCAAGATGACGTACGAGGAAAAGTACGCCGAGGCGAAGCGGAAACTTAACGTGAAAGTTTCGGGACATCATGTGCACCTGGCCCACGATGCGGCTACGGTTACGGTGGAGGCGCACTTTTTGCCTTCGTCCGGGAATCTGAATCCGTTTACGAACAAGCGGCTGATGAAGTTCTTGAATGACGAGATCTCGAAAACGGAACTTGTGCCGGAGGGTTTCTATGTCCCGTCGCTCAAGTTTGCTCTTGCGATGCAGCTCTCGCATATCCAGCGGCACTTTATGGCGGGCGGTATCGGCCTGAAGCAGATTACCGACTACTACGTGCTTTTGCAGCAGGCGAGCGATAGTGAACGGCTAGAGATTGCGAAGAATCTCCGTAGTTTTGGCTTGCTACGTGTGACCAAGGCGCTGATGTGGGTGCTGGGGCATATTTACGGGCTCGAACGCGATCGCATGCTCTGCGAACCCAATGAACGCTATGGCAAGTGGATGCTCGGGGTAATCCTTGAGGGCGGAAACTTCGGATTCTATTACAAGGTCGAGTACAGGTCTTTCGTTACGCGCTGGTTCGGCAGGCGCTGGCGTGCTATCAGGTTCAGCCCGTTCTCGCCGATGGACGTGTTCTGGGCGGAGGTCGCATACTGGAAGCATTTTTGGCGTTCGCTTCCCATCCGCATTAAACTGCGTAAACTCTCGATACGCGATTTATTCTAAAAAAAATACCCCGGCAATGCCGGGGTATTTTAAACATGCTTTGCGTTTAGATTACCACTTGCCTTTGAGGGCCTGCGGGCATTCGACTTCCTTGAACTTGTGCATCGGGTTGCCTGCGGCTTCCATCCAGGTGGCGAGGAAGAGGCAGCCTTCCTTGGCTTGGGTGTCGTTTGCGAAAATGTTATTGCACTTTTTGGTGAGGCATTCCTTGCGCTTGTCGCCAGCGGCGTAGCCGACTTCCTTTTCGCAGTCGGAGAGGAGGCCGCCGTAGCGTTCGGAATTGCTCATGTCGCCCCAGCCCATCTGGCCGCAACCGTTGAAGGCTCCGAATCCACCGCCGGGAATCATCACGTCGAACTGGCCGTGGCTCACGTCGCCACCGATGTTGGAGGCCATTACGACGAGGGTCTTGCCCTTGAGCGCCTTGTGGTTCGAGACAGATTCGTACTTTCCTTCACCGGTGAAGGTGAGGGCGAAGCACTTGCCGCACTTGCCTCCGTCGGCAGCCGGAACGGCCGCGAAGGCGTAGGCGACCTTGTCGCTGGCGATTATAGGAACCTGACTTGTGCAGGTGGTACCCTGTCCACCGGAGCAGATGCTGCCGCTACCGTTGCCGATGGGGTTCTTGCCCTTGGCGTCGCAGGTCTTGGTCGGGTTGCCGCCGGCGTTCTCGTTCCAGCCACAGCTGGGCATGCAGCAGTCCCAGTAACGGGTTGCCCAGCCATCTGAACCGCCATTGCCGGCATCGATGTACTTGGAGGCTTCGGCGTCATTTCCGCCACTCGGGGTAGCGCTGGAGGCCGGAGCGTTAGAAGAACTGCTCTTTGCGCTGCTGGAGGACTTTGCCGAAGAACTCGATTTGGCACTGCTCGAGGACTTTGCGCTGGAACTGGACTTCACGCTGTTAGAAGACTTGGGTGCGGAGCCCGCTCCCATATCCTGGCAATTTTTGTTGTTCGGGTCGTAGTAGCAGTTGATGTTGCAGGTCTTGTCGTAGGCGTACTGTTCCTGGTGGGGGCCCTTAAGGCTCTGGTAGTAGGCGACGCATGTGCCCGACGGTGCATCGAGGCACTGGCCGTCACAATTTGTGTTGGCGGGTGTCGCGGAAGACTTCGGCTGCTCCTGCTTGGCAGAGGAGGAAGACTTCGGCTGTTCAGGAGTGGCAGACGAGGTGGGCTTTGGCTCTTCGGGGTTGGTTGTTGCGGAAGATTCCGGGATGACCGGAGTATCCGAACTGGTAATTACCGGGTCCGGGGTGACCGGATTCGGGTCTTCGACGACTTCGCCACCCGGGACCGGGTCAACGGGCTGGACGATGGGGTTGCCCGCCAGGTCCGTAATCGTGCCATCGGGGTTGATAATCGTCTGGTCCGGGGTAAGTACCGGGAGCTGCGAGAGGTCCGGGATGGTCGCAATGGGTGTGAGTGCGCCATCGTAAACGATGCCCAATGCCGGATCGTATGTGCCGACGGGGTTGCCCGCCTTGTCTGCAACGAAGAACCCTGCTTCGGTCGGCGTGATGATGTAGGTCTGGTCGCCGTTGAAAATCCAGCTAGGGGTAGTGACAGCGGCAAACTGTTCGGCATCCTGCGGAGTGGTGGGGACAGTAATTGCTGCTTCATCGGAGCAGTTCCAGGCAATCACCAGTGCGCCTGCAACAAGTAATGGCTTAAAGAAAGGAATTTTCATTTTTACCTCGTTATTGGCCCAAACATTCTCGCAAAAAATATATTTATGTTGCTCATTTAGGATGTAAAAAAAAGGTTAGGGTGACGCTTATCAAGATAAAGTGTTCTCCAAGTGTTCCTTGATTAGGTGGTGAACGCTTTTTGTAACATTTGCGGGAATTTTTGTATCGGAAAATGGCCTAAATCTTGACAAAAAGGGCATTCAGGCTGAGGCCGCCGTGGCTTGTCTCGATGATTTTTGCGGAGGCGTTTTTGGCGGGGTCTAGGGCCGGGCATTCGCGCAAGAGGTTTGCGGTACACGTGAACTTGCTGCCGGGGCGGGAATCGTCCTTGGGGGCGAGGATTGCGATGGTGAGGTGCAGGCCTGACGGTGCTAGGTCGCGGGCGAGTTCTGCGATTTTTTTGCCGATTTTGGTGTAGAGTTTCGGAGCGTCGAAATCGAGGCGTTTGCCGTAGGGCGGGTTCAGCACGATTACGGGTTCAGAAATGTTTATGTCGTGTCCGCCCGATGCACTCGGGGCGTGGCATGCGTCGGCGATTTCTTTTGCGGTGTAGGTAAAGAAGTCGCGGAGTTGCGGGGTGATGCTTGTCGCTGGTTGTGTGCTCTTGTTTGTTTCGGGTAATGACTGCGCGAGGGAACTGCACTCTACGTTGTGGCGGATGATGCCTATGGCGCGTTCCGAGATGTCGCTGGTGAGGATGTTCGCGATTAGATTCTTCGACTCCACGCCGTTCGGCGTTCCGCTCAGAATGACACACTCTTGTTTGACAATGTGGTTCCAGGTGGCGGGCTTGAATGCGGGCTGGTGCTTGAGCGCGAAGTCGCGGCACTTGCCGGGGATGAGCCCGCTTGCCATATATGCGGCTTCGAGACTGAACGTGCCGCTCCCTGCCATCGGGTCAATGAGGGTGATGGATAATGGATAATTGATGATGGATGATTGATGATGGATGATGCGGAGTGTGGAAATGGCCTCGAGAATCATGCCGGCGGCAATTGTCTCCTTGAGGGGGGCGTCGTTCACGAACCGCTCGTGCCCGCGCTTGTACAGATCTTCACCGGCGAGGTCGAGCCAGAGGGTGCATCGGTCATCGATAAGCGTTACGAATAGGTTTTGCGGGGCGTTGCGGGGTGTCCCCGCAGAGGGGGTAGCGGATGCCGCGTCGGCAGGAGCGAGGGGGACGCTTCCCCCTTCAATCACTTTCTGCAAACGTTCTGCGACGGCGTCGCTGTGGTACAGGCGCGAGTGCTTGCAGGTGACGTGGATTTGGAGCGAGTAACAAGGACTACACGGGAGGTAAAGTTCCCACGGGATTTCGGCGGCCTTTTTCTCGAGGTCGCGGAAGTTTTCGGCCCTGAAGTCGGCGATGTGCATCAGGATGCGGTTCGCGACTCGCGTGTATGCGACTGCTTTCCAGGCATCAGTAATCTTTGCGGTGAATTCGACCTTGCCATCGCCAATGACTTGCGGGTGGCAGAATTCAATTTCGCGGGCGAGAGTTTGTTCGAAACCGAGCGGGGCTATAGCCAAGAAGCGGTGAGGCTTTCCTATAACCTGCCGCTTGAGCCTTTTTTCGAATGCGCGATTCTGTTGATCTTGTTCTTCCACGCCGCCACACCCGAATTTTTCGTCTAAATTAGAACTGGAAATAGATGAACGGGCAGCTGTCCGCGCTCATGAACTGGTAGATGATGAAGATGATGAATGCCGTAGAAAGCACCATCAGCGGAATGGGCTGCGATGCGAACGCGATGCGGTAGCGGCTCTTCCACTTTTTGGGGACCCAGTGGATGAGCATGCCCGCGATAAACACGAGGATGATGTTGATGTGCTGCCAGGCGATGGTGCCGAGGGTATCCCACTTCCAGGCGGTGCCCATCTGCTGCACCATGTTCTTCGCGGTGTTCCAGGCGACTTCGTTTGCTTCGGCGGGGTCGAGGTTCGAACCTGCGCGGAAGAAGAGTCGCGTGAAGGTGATGAACACGAAGGTGAGCGTCACGTTCCATGCCACATAGAGCCAGTGGTACGTCTTCTGGCTGAACAGGCGGAAGATAAGCACGGAGTAGATGCCGAAGAACAGCACGCCGAAATAGACGGCGGTAATCGCGAAGATGGCGATGTGGTAGTTCTTGAAGATGATGGCACTCGCGGCGAACAGGATGAATGCGGCACTTGCGCGGAAGGTGAGGCTACGCTTGCACCAGATCTTGTTGAACACCTGGCCAAAGCCGTTGAGGCCGCCCCAGATAATGAAGTTCCAGCTTGCACCGTGCCACCAGCCGCCCACGATCTGGGTTGCCATGGCGTTCATGTTTGTGGTGATGAACTTGCGGGAATCGGGCTTGAAATAAGCGTAGATGCCGATGTACAGGAAGAATGCACCGAGGGCGATGCCGACCCACACGCTGCCCGAAAGCATGATGGCCACAAGGCTCAGGAAACCCATCCAGAAGAACGTGCCGAGAGTTGCGTTGCGGTTACCGCCCAGCGGGATATACAGGTAGTCGCGCCACCAGCTGGAAAGGCTGATGTGCCAACGGCGCCAGAATTCGGTGGGGGAGAGCGCCTTGTAGGGGCTGTTGAAGTTCTGCGGCAGGCGGAATCCCATGAGGAGTGCAACGCCGATGGCGATGTCGGTATAGCCCGAGAAGTCGGCGTAAACCTGCAGGGAGTATGCGAAAAGCGCGATGAGGTTCTCGAGGCCCGTATAGAGCAGCGGCTGGTCGAATACGCGGTCCACGAAGTTTGTCGCGAGGTAGTCGCTCAGGATGATCTTCTTGCCGAGACCGTTTAAAATCCAGAATACGGCGATACCGAAGGTGCGGCGCGGGAGGAAGTATTTCTTGTAGAGTTGCGGGACGAACTTGTCGGCGCGCACGATGGGGCCCGCGACGAGCTGCGGGAAGAACGAGAGGTAGAAACCGAAGTTGAGGATGTTCGTTACGGGCTTGATTTTACCGCGGTAGATATCGATGCAGTAACTCATCGCCTGGAACGTGAAGAACGAGATACCCACGGGCAAGATGATGGTATCGACAAGCGAGTGCGTGCCGAACATCTTGTTGCTTGCGGCGGCAAAGAAGTTGTATACGTGCAGTTCAATGCCGGTAAAGTCGTAGAGGGCGTCGAGGAAGAAGTAGGAATACTTGTAGTAGCAGAGGACGAGCAGGTCGATGATGACGACGATGATCATCAGGATTTTCTTTTTCCACTGGACCTGTGCTTTTTCAATCCATTTGCCGATAAAGAAGTTCGCGATGACGCAGAAAATAAGGATGCAGACGTAGCTGCCGCTTGTCTTGTAGTAGAAGAAAAGGCTGGTCGCAAACAGGAAGGCATTACGGAGCAGAAGCTTCCTGTGGACGAGCGAGAAGATGGCGAATACGACTGCGAAGAATCCCCAGAAGTAGAACTGCGTAAAGAGCAGCGGGCTATTCTGGTCGAATGCAAACGTGCGGGTGAGGTAAGGTATTAAGTAGTCAAGCATGGTTCTGTGTCATCCTGAGCGATTCTATTTCTTCTTTTTTTCCTCAGGCTTTTTTGCTGTCGGTTCGAGGGCGGGGAGGTTCGCGATGTGTTCCTGGTACGCATCGATGAGCGCCTTGTAGAACATGTCGCCGAGCAGGTGGTAGCCCGCCATGTTGAAGTGAATCTTGTCCTTCTTGGCGAGGCATGCTTTTTCCCACTTGGCCATGGAACCGAGGCCACCCATCAGGGAGAACTTGTCCCACACGCCGGCCTTGTGCTTTTCGGCAAGCGAGAAGAACGCCTTGCGGGCCTGTTCGCCTACGGGGTGCTGTACGTAGCGGCGCTTGCGCACCTTGCGGTACATGTCGTTATTTGTCTCGAATATGAACGCGACATTCGGATTTACGCGCCTGATGCGCTCGATAAGGATGTCGTAGTTGTTGCGGAAGGTCTTGTCATCAAACTTCTCGACGTTCGCGTCGTTGATGCCGATTGCAAATATCACGAGGTCGGGCTTGAGGAAGGCGAGTTCCTTCTCGAATAGCGGGCAGGTTTCCTCGAAGTAGTGCGCGATGCGTGCCCCGTTAATGCCCACGTTCGTGTAGACGATTCCCGGGTAGTCCGACTCGGAGATGACGCCTGTCATGGTGAAGCGCGGGCGTACAATCGAGAGCGTCTCGGAAAGCGCAATCAGCGAATCGCATATTGCCTTCTGCAACGTGTCTGCGACGACGGTCGAATCCATCTTGCGGGTGGAATCGCTTGCAAGCGAGGAATCGGCGGCTGTCGTGTCGTGGGCGGCCGAGTCTGCTTTAGTGGAATCCAGGAATACGCGGCATGCTGCCAAAAGGTCGTTCTTGGGTTCTTCCTTCTCGAGGCAGGTCGTGTCCATGATATCGCAGTTGCCCTGGTACATGGAGTCTGCGGAGGCTTCCTGGTTGTCGGGGAGGGCGTTCTTCTTCGCGGTGCTGTCTGCAGTGGAATCTGCGCTGAGCGTGTCGAGGTTTGCGCGGTAGATGGAATCCTGCACGAGCGAATCGATGAGGTACTTCGTTACCTTTGCCTGGAGGGCGGTATCGGCCCAGCGGAAGGCGAAGTGGAGCGTGTCTATCGGGCGGGGGCTCTTGAACACGTAGCTCTGCGTGGCGGTATCGCGTACGCCCTTGATATCCACTGAATCGACTACGAGTACGGGGACGACGTTATTGCTGTCGCTGTACCCGAAGAGGCGGAACTTTGTTTCGGCATAGATCGGGGCAGAGTTGTATTTGTCGAGCAGGAGCGTGAATTCGGCGCGCGGGTCGCTGGTACTGACGGCGATGCCCAGGAGGCCGAGAGGCTTCTTGACTTCGCGGAGCACGTTCTTGCTCATGTCCCACACGCCCTTGTACTGCGAGCCGTAGCTGGAAGGCGTGTTGGTGCGGGCGGCGGAATACGGGAATACAAACCCGCGGCCGGCAGAAGAACCCGGGTATTCTTTCACGAGGTGCTCGCGGATACGGCCCGAGACGACGTCGGCCTGGATGTGCGAGCCGCCGATGTGCAGGATGTTGACCTTGCCCTTGTTCTCGAACACGAGCGTGTCCATCTTCTGGAAGAAAGGCTCGAAGGAATCCTTGCCGCTCGGGAACTGGATGAGGTTTAGGGTTGAATCGATGAAGTCGTATTTGGTAAAGTCGACGATGTAGCCTGCAGGCGTGGATACCGGGGGCGCTGCGAACAGCGCGGTAGCGAGGATGCCTGCGATAAGGCAAAGGATGCGCGGGAGTCTTGTCATTGCGCCGCCTCCGCCTGTGGTGCAGTTTCTGCAGTCGGAGCTTGTTCTGCGGGCTTGGACAACTTCTGGATATCCTTCAATTTCGCATCGTCAATCTTGTGCTTGTCGCGGAACTTGAAGTAGTCGTAGTGCATGCGCAGCGCGTTGCAGAAGAGTTCACCCATGTAGGCGGCACCCCTGCGGCTGAAGTGGATGTAGTCGGCACCGGCGAGCGGCGGGGACTGCTTGACCCACTTGCGCATGGAACCTTCGCCGCCCATCACGCGGTACATGTCCCAGTAGGCGGCACCGTTCTCGAGGGCGACTTCGCGCAGGAACTCGATGGTGGGCAACAGGCCGGGGTAGCTCTTCATCTTGCCGTCCAACTGGCGTGCCATGTCGGCGGGGCCGATAAACAGGATGTCCGCATCGGGGTTGGCATTCTGGATAGTCTGGATTTGCTTTGCGATGAGGTTCTTGTTGTACTCGATGTTGCTCTTGTTGATGCTCGGGACCAGGTTTCCGCCGTATTCCATGATGATGAGGCGTGCGTTCATGGCCTTGAACGATTCGGCGAGGAGTTCCTTGTCCATGCGGCTGAATACCGTACCCGAACTGCCGCGCATGGCGACGTTGTCGACTGCGACACCGTAGGGGCCGTCGACCGAGACGGAGTAGATTTCTGCATTGCCGGAGAGGTACACCTTCGCGTTAGAGGTAGTGTCGGGGAGTTTCCACGTGAACACGCGGAGCTTGTTGAACTTCTCGTCCGTGGGTGCCGGGGCATCGACGAACTTCTTCTTGCGTTTTTCCTTTTCCGTACCTTCGTTTTCGATGACGGTGGCTTCGTAGGCGAGGCGAACCTTCAGGTTGCCGCGCCTGCTGGCGAGAACCTTGATGGTGCCGTAGCCGCCCACGTGCGTGAACTTGCCGTCCTTGTCTTCGCGCTTCTTGATGCCGATGACGGCGCTACCCTGCAACTTGCTCACCTGCGCGAGCGGGCCGTAGCGGTTGTGGTCGGCGCGGTCCTCTTCGGTACCGAACATGATGAAACGGGTGAGGTCGCCGTTGTTCCATACGCTCGTCGTTTGCGACGGAATGTTCAGCACGGCAGGGAGCATGCCCGGGCCGCCACCGCCGAATTCCTTCTGCAGGTCTTCGCGGATGGTGGACGATATGCGGTCTTCCTCGAGCTGCGAGTCGCCGTAGTGCATAATATGCACGATGTTCGAATCCATCTTTGCGAGTTCCAGGTGCAGGAACAGACGGTCAAACCATGTGGGGTCGTTGTTCGGCAGGTCGAACCTGTTGCGCCCGTTCTTGAAGAAGTCCTCGTAGAAGTTCAGCGAGTCGGAGAACGCGGCGAGTTCCTTTGCCTGCGTGGCCGCCATCATTTCCTCGATAGCCTTCTGCGGGTCGGTCTCGGCGTTGTCGTCTTCGGCGACGGCATTGGGGTCCTCTTTCTCGAAGATGTCCGTGAGGGCCGGGAACCTGAATGTAGTGTCTGCAATGGTGATGCCGCTTGCCGGGTAGAGCCATGCCATGAGGCCCAGCACGACGAACAGGCTTAAAATGCTGAGGAATGATTTGAAAGGCGTCATTTATGCTTTCTTCGGTTCAATGTTCATCTTGCTGCGTTCGACAATCGCGGCCGCGTTACCCACGAACATCTCGCCGGTGCGTAGGTCCTTGTATTCGAATTCGCCTTCGCCAGCCTTGGAACCGTCGACGTAGATAACGATCTTGGCTCCCTGGTAGTTGGCCTGGTCCATCAGCTTTGCCATCTTCATGGAGGCGAGCGGGTGGGCGACCGAGAAAGGCTTTGCTCCGCTTTCGATGCTGCGGAATGCCTGGGCGGTCTCGAAGACCTTCTTCATGTCGTTCGTAAAGCTTGCGATGTAGAAGTCAACGCTCTGCTTGGGGTTGGGCAACAGGTTGTGTTCGGCGAGGAGGTCTGCGAGAACCACGTCGCCCATGCCAAAGCCCACGCCCGGGATGCGTTCGCCACCGAGCTTTTCAGTGAGGCTGTCGTAACGTCCACCGCCTGCGATGGCGCGCATGGACTTGCCCTTGTCGAAGACTTCAAAGACGATGCCCGTGTAGTAGGCGAGGCCACGCACGATGGAGAGGTCCAGGTTCACGCATTCGCCGTAACCGGCGGCAGTAAGCGTGTCAAACAGGTCCTCGATTTCCTTGAGGGCGGCGGTCGCGTTTTCGCTCTTGACTGCGGCACGGACTTCCTCGAGGCTCTTGCAGCCCATGAAGTCGTCGAGTTGCTTGATCTGCGTTTCGGTGAGGCCGGCCTCGGTGAGTGCCTTGGCGAATGCCTCGGGCCCGATTTTCAGGCGGCGGTCAAGTACCGGGTACACAAGCGCCGGGTTCGGGGCTCCGATTTCTTCGAGGTAGGTGGCCAGGAGTTTACGGCTCGAGACGCCAATCGCAAATTCGCCGTCCTTCAGGCCGAACTTGCGCAACATCGTCGCGATGGAGGCGAGCAGGTCTGCTTCGGCGTAGATGCTCTCGGTACCGATGATGTCCATGTTCAACTGGAAGAACTCGCGTAGGCGGCCCTTCTGTGCCTTCTCGTAGCGGAAAAGGCGCGGCATGCTGAACCACTTGAAGGGCTTCTTGAGTTCGCGGGCCTTCTGGATAACGAGGCGTGCGAGCGTCGGGGTCATTTCGGGACGGAGCGCGATTTCGCGGTCGCCCTTGTCCTTGAAGTTGTAGAGCTGGCTTACGATTTCTTCGCCGGATTTGCCCGTATAGAGCTCAAGATGCTCGAACATGGGGCCTTCATATTCTTCGTAGGCGAAAGATTCGGCGACACTGCGCCAGGTATCGGAAATGTAGTTCTGGGTGCGCTCGGCTGCCGGGGGAGGATCGCGCGTGCCCTTGGGCAGCTG
>JAEEGL013897451.1_pt1 | contig 16646 bp, 7 predicted proteins | sample 9134231 | NCBI WGS metagenome assembly JAEEGL01 (sample SAMN16246548, study PRJNA631951) | gut metagenome | biome: gut microbiome; feature: rumen; material: fiber-attached | host: Bos | place: Iran: Karaj | collected 2018-10 | reverse complement strand
GTACCTTTCTATTCGAACGAATTCCGTGTCGTTACCATCCGTCATACCATAGCACAACTGGTTCTTTTGCTCGTGGAATGCCTTGCCGGTTTTATTATCAGTTATTTTCTCGGCAACAAAGCAGGCTGGGTTGTGTTCGTAATATGCATGATACTGACGGTATTTACGCATATTGTTTCACCGAAATATTATGTGTTCTGGCATGTAAACGAGCCAAGTAAGATTCAGAAGTTTTTAGTCAAATACGATTATTATATTTACGCATTTCTTGTAACGGTTACCATTCTGATTGCACTCTTTGCAATTTACGGTGTATATCCGTTCGGAGACGAAGTTTATCTTCGTATGGACTGCTATCATCAGTATGCGCCGTTCTTAAAAGAATTCTATAACAAGATGCATGACGGAAAGAGTCTTCTCTTTGCATGGGAGAACGGTCTCGGCGTAAACTACTGGGCACATTTCTGTTATTATCTGTCCTCGCCTTCCAACCTTCTTTTGCTTTTGCTTCCGGAGGAACATATCCTCGAAGGCATTACCGCAACCATGATTATCAAGGGCGGACTCGGATCCGTAACGTTCCTGTATTATCTGGATCACCGTTGGAAACGCAAGGATATCATGAGTATGGTATTCGGAATCTTTTACGGCCTTTCCGCATTTTATCTTGCTTATTCGTGCAACATCATGTGGAATGACTGTTATCTGTTGTTCCCGTTAATCATGCTCGGTGTCGAGAAGATTGCCAAAGGAGAGAGTGCGAGATTGTACGGCATTGCCATGGCACTTTGCATTTTCTCGAACTTTTACATAGCGGCGATTGCGGGACTTGCCACGGTGCTTTACTTCATCGTGACGCTGGTTGTATATCGTTCCCACGGTACGACCATCGTAAAAATCCTTCAGTTTGTTGCGACTACGGTTGTAGTATGTCTGTTGGCCGCAATCATACTGATTCCGTCCGCGCTTTGTCTGGCGAATACGAAGGCCGGAGATTTTCAGACCGCTCTCAGCTGGAAGAGCTATTTCGGTTTCCATGAACTGTTTGCAAGAATGCTGATCAATGCGGATACCATTCAGAACAATTCTTCCCTGCCGAATATTTTTGCATCGGTCTTTGCATTGTTCATGCTGCCTTTGTATTTCTGCAATCCGAAGATTTCCCTGGATCGTAAAATCACAAAGGGACTTTTGCTTTTGTTCCTTTTGTTCAGCTTCCAGTGGAATGTTCTTACATACGTATGGCACGGATTCCATTTTCCGAATTCGTTCCCGGCAAGACAGTCGTTTTTCTATATTTTCCTGTTGCTGTCCATGACGTATGAATGCTATGACAAGCGTGCATATATCAAGAAGGTTCCGATTGCCGTCGTAACGGCGGTATTAAGTATCGGCACGGGAGTGCTCTGGTTTCTGCTTTCAAGAGACAATCTGCTTAACGGCATTACGACATATCTTTGCTCGATTACAATGATTCTTTTCTACGGAATGGTTATGTTCTTATCGAAGGATATGTCTTCGCGTTCGTTAAAGGCCGTACTGCTCGGCGTAACGCTTTTGGAGATTTCGGTCAATACACTGGCGGTCGGCGTAAATTCAACCGTAACGCGTTCGGAATACGTGCGGGACGATGATGTTACGCAGGCGACCATCACCTATATGGAGAAAAAGAATCAGGGATTCTATCGTGTGGAGGAACCCAGAAGAAGGTTCATGAATGAAGCCGCATGGGATGGCTATAATTCGGCTTCGTATTTTTCCTCTACCATTTCCGGCGGTGTGATGCATTTTTATGATTCCATGGGACTTCGTCACAGCGATGTTGCATATTCCTACGAAGGCTCCACACCGTTTATGACTTCGTTCCTTGGCGTGAAGTATTTAATTTCACCGCAGAAACTTTATCCGGGCGATACATTTGCGGAGAAAATGGTAACCTACCAGGGACAGACGGAGTATGTCTATGAGAACCTGTATCCGTTAAGCGTAGCATTCGGAATCTCTCCCGAAGTGGAAGACCGTTTTGATTATTCGCAGAACAAGAAGCCGTTTATCAACATGGAGAATCTGTATTCGGCCATCATCGAAAGCAGAAACTTCTCAGCGGAAGATTATCCGACTCTGTTCCAGAGAATTCAGCCGTTTGAAAAAACGGAAAAGAAGACATATGTTTACGGAGAAGACGGAGAGAACAGCATTACCGGAATGGCTACGGTATATAAAGTATATGCGGGAATGCACCCATACTTCTATGTAACGCAGTTCATCGATAATATGCGCGTGATAACGCTTGATGATGAGGGCGAAACCATTGAGAGCCATTTGGAGAGTGATTTAAAATTCCGTCATATTGTGGATCTCGGCGAGTATCCGTATGACCGCTATATTGCATTCATCAGCGAATCCAATCCGGAGACGGAACTGACATTCCAGTCGTACGTATTCTTAAAAGAGCCGTATAAGCTTATGATGGAGCAACTTTCTTCCGACCAGCTTATGGTTGGAGAGGTTACCGACCGCGGACTGACCGGTAACATTACCTGCAAGCAGGATGAAGTATTGCTCTTTACGATTCCTTACGATGAAGGATTTGAAGTATGGATTGACGGAAAAGAATGCGATACCTGGGCATATCTTGATGCGTTCCTTGCCACAAATATTACGAAGGGCGAACACAAGGTGGAGATTTATTACACACCGCCCGGATTTGAACTCGGAGCGAAAATCTCCGTTGCCGGACTTGTGTTCTCAATTATACTTCTGCTTTTAAGCATCAAAGGAAGCAAGAAACGCAAGCTGAAAGAGAAGGAAGAAACTGCTTCGGAAAGCACACCTGAAGAAGAGAGCACGCAGGGAAAACCTTCGGAAGACATTGTGAAGGAAAAACCTTCGGAAGAAACGAATAGCACTACGGATGTAGTAGAAAATAATACAGAATCAAATACGGAAACAGAAAGTGAAGTAACAGGTTCATGAGTCACATGATATTGTATATTGACCCGGGAACCGGAGGAATGCTTTTTACCGTTCTCTTCGGACTTCTGGGAGGATTATTCTATTTTCTCGGAACCGTCTTTGTGAAGCTGAAGTACTCCGTCGGCGGAGGAAAGGGCAAACAGGGAAACGAGAAACAAATCCCACTCGTGGTTTTTTCTGACCATAAGCGTTATTTTAATACCTTCGGACCGATTCTTGCCGAGATTGACAAACGCGGAATCGAGACGAAGTTCTTAACCATGTCCGAAGACGATCCGGCTTTTTCCCAGACTTACGAACACATTACCTGTGAATATATCGGGGAAGGAAATGCTGCATTTACAAAACTGAACCTTTTGAATGCAAAGATGGTATTAAGTACAACACCGGGACTTGATGTTCTGATGTGGAAACGGTCTAAAAAAGCAGAGTATTATGTGCACATTCCGCATGCGACATCGGATATTACTTTATACCGCATGTTCGGAATTGATTTCTATGATGCATTGCTTTTGCCGGGAGAATATCACATCGGTCAGATTCGAAAACTTGAGGAATTAAGAGAATTGCCCGAGAAGGAATGTGTGATTGTCGGCACGCCGTACATGGATGAGATGAAAAAGAGACTTGACGGAGCGAAGACAGAAGACGAAAAAGATTTAAAGACAGAAAAGAAAACCGTCCTCGTGGCGCCGTCCTGGGGAGACTCCGCAATTCTGAAAAAGTTCGGAGAGAAGTTTATCGATTCCCTTCTTGCAACCGGTTATGATATTGTAATCCGTCCTCATCCGCAGTCCTTTACGGCTGAGAAAGAATATCTGGAAGGCCTGATGACCAAATACGGTGAAGGTAGCGGAGTTATCTGGAACCGTGACAATGACAATTTTGAAATCCTGAAAAAAGCGGATATCATGATTTCCGATTTTTCCGGTGTTATGTTTGATTTTGCATTGGTATTCGATAAACCGATTATCTATGCGGATACTTCTTTTGATGCATCCGTATACGATCAGGCATGGCTGGATGAAGAACTTTGGACGTTCCGTATTTTACCCAAACTGGGCATGAAACTTTCCGAAGATCAGTTTGACCATATGAAAGACGTAATTGATACCTGCTTAAATGACGAAACATTTAAGACGGGGCGTGAAGAAGCGCGTACCGAAAGCTGGTTTTATATCGGCGAGAGCGTAAAGCGTACCGTGGATTATCTGGAAGATAAACTGAATGCGCTGAATGCGCCTGAGCAGGAAGAAAAGCAAAGCGTGAAAGATAAGAAATATTCCGGGGAGGAGAAATCGGCATGAGTATTTTGGAAATGTTGAAAAATCTGACCATCGGACCTCTGGAGTTAATCTTCGAATTGATTTTTTCGTATGCATATCAGTTTACGAATCATCTCGGACTATCGATTGTGGTTTTAAGCCTTGTGGTAAATATTCTTGTCCTGCCACTTTATAAGCGTGCGGACGAACTGCAGGCGGAAGAACGAAAGAAACAGGAATCCATGGACAAATGGGTTCGTCACATTAAGAAGACTTTTAAGGGTGACGAGAAGATGATGATGCTTCAGGCATATTACCGCGAGAAGCATTATAATCCGATTTTTGTTTTAAAAAGTTCCGTTTCCCTGCTTTTGCAGATTCCGTTCTTTATGGCTGCATACAGTTTCCTTTCGGGCTTGCATGTTTTGCAGGGCGCAAGCTTCGGACCGATTGCAAACTTAGGTGTCGAAGATGCAATGTTTCATATCGGATCGTTCCCGGTTAATGTGCTGCCGATTCTGATGACATTAATCAATATCGTTGCGGGAATGATTTATACCAAGGGACATCCGCTGAAACAGAAACTGCAGCTCTACGGTATGGCACTTGTCTTTTTGGTTCTGCTGTATCGTTCCCCTTCGGGACTGGTATTTTACTGGACATTGAACAATGTCTTCTCACTTGTAAAGAATATTGTGCAGAAGATTATTGAGGCAGTTAAGAAGAAGGCGGAGAGTGCGGCAAAGAATGCTGATGTAACCGCCCAAAACGCCGGCAAAAAAGAGAAGAAGGAGCGGTATTTCCTTGACGCAAAATGGGAGAATATTCTTTTCTTCCTCGCCGCAACATTTTTGGCACTGTTTATGGGTGTATATGTTCCGTCTGCCGTTATTTCGTCTTCCGTTGCGGAATTCGTGGATATTTTTGCGCTTCGAAATCCCATTTGGATTCTTCTGCCGGAACTCTGTTACGGAATCGGATTGTTTGTGGTCTGGCTGGGAGTCTTTTACTTAATGTCGAATCGCAAATTGCGTGAGGTCTTTTTGCAGATTGTTCTGACGCTGTGTGTAATTACGGCCATGAATTTTATGCTCTTTAAGGTCAGAAACGATTCGCTGAATTATATTCTTCGATACACCAATCCGCCGGAATTCGTAAAGAAAACCATGATCATTAATCTGCTTGCCATTCTTCCGGTTGGTTTTCTTGTACATCTGTTGTTCCGGATTAAGGCTTCGGTTTATAAGGCATGCGTGCCGGCTGCCTGCGCGGTAATTATTATTCTTTGCGGAAGAAACATGACAGCGATTGCGAAGGGATATCATCGCTATGACCGTGTGGTAAGTGCTTTGAATACGGAGATTACACTGAATCTCTCCAGAGAACACAAGAATGTTATTGTCTTTATGCTTGACCGTTCCCTTGGAATGTACATGCCTTATATTCTGAATGAACGACCGGATCTCAAGGAAAAATTTGACGGATTCACATATTACAGGAATACGGTTTCGTTCGGTGCATATACCAATATGGGCGCACCTGCCGTGTACGGAGGATATGAGTACACACCGGAAAACATGAATAAGCGCGACAAGGAAATGCTGGTGGATAAAAACAATGAATGTCTAAAAGTCATGCCGGTTCTGTTTGCCGAGAACGGATATGAAGTTACCATTACGGATCCTCCGTATGCAAATTACGACTGGGTTCCCGATGTATCCATTTATGATGAATATGACAATATTACAGCCGGGGTTCTGGAATACGAGTTTAATGAGTCCGGAAAACTGACAGGCGAGATTTCGAGAGAGCTTCAGAATCGTAATATGTTCTGCTATTCCTTCATGGTATGTTCCCCGCAGATTGTTCGAAGCAGTCTGTACAACAACGGATATTACCGTAAGGAAAAAGCATTCTACGATGAAAGAGAGGATTTGATTGAGCAGAGTGTGGAAAGCAAAGTAAAGGCGCATGGACTGAAACGAACTTTCATGGACTGGTATGCGGAACTTGAGAATCTGCCTGCAATCACGAAGGTGACGGAAGATTCCAAACCCGACGGTTCCGATAAGGCTGAGTCGGACAAAGGTTCCTTCTTAATGATTACAAACGGCCTTACGCACGAGCCTGCCATCCTTCAGGAACCGAATTACGAGCCACAGATGGACGTTGACAATACACCGTACTATACCGATGTAGAAAAACGATTTACCGTGGACGGGCATTATCTCAGAATGGATAATATTTATCAGGTATTCCATTATCAGACCAATATGTGTGCGCTGATTAAAATCGGCGAATGGATGGATTATCTGAAAGAGCAGGGTGTTTACGATAACACGCGAATCATTATCGTGGCAGACCACGGAAGACTGACCGATCAGATGGACTTGTTTACCGATCAGGGTACCAGCATGGAATTATTCCTGCCTTTAATGATGGTAAAAGATTTTGATGCCAAGGGATTTACAGTATCCGAGGAATTTATGACAAATGCGGACACGCCTTCTCTGGCGCTGGAAGGATTGATTGAGAATCCGACCAATCCGTTTACCGGAAATCCGTTAGACGCGCATGAAAAGTATGAGGGCGATCCGATTATCTTTTATTCGGAGGAGTTCAGCGTTGTTTACAATAACGGCAGTAAATTCCTTCCCGGCGACTGGTATACGCTTCATAACGGCGATCCGTATGATATTAAGAACTGGGAGTATCTCGGAAACTGGTAAAGCGCAGGAAACATCTGTGCCGGCAAAGAGCAAGTCGATGCTTGCAAACGGGCAGCAGTACGGGTATAATTAACCGATACGATTTTAAAACAGATGTATAGAATTATTCTGTAACAGAAGATAAAACATAAATAAAAAGCAACAAGGAGAAACAAGATGGAAAAGACATTGGACAAAGTCAAGAATCTGTGCAAAGGACGCGGCTTTATTTACCCGGGTTCCGAAATTTACGGCGGTTTGGCGAATACCTGGGATTACGGCAACCTTGGCGTGGAATTAAAGAATAACGTAAAAAGAGCATGGTGGCAGAAATTCATTCAGGAGAACCCTTACAACGTAGGTGTTGACTGCGCTATCCTTATGAATCCGCAGACCTGGGTTGCTTCCGGACATCTTGGAAGTTTCTCCGATCCTTTGATGGACTGCAAGGAGTGCCATGAGCGCTTCCGTGCGGACAAAGTCATCGAAGACTGGGCACATGACAATAATGTAACGCTTGAAAGCAGCGTGGACGGCTGGAGCGGCGAGAAGATGATGGATTTTATCAAGGAAAACAGCATTCCCTGTCCTTCCTGCGGTAAGCACAATTTTACCGATATCCGTCAGTTCAACTTGATGTTTAAGACTTTCCAGGGCGTAACCGAGGATGCATCCGCAACCGTATACCTTCGCCCGGAAACCGCACAGGGTATTTTTGTAAACTTCAAGAATGTACAGCGTACTTCCAGAAAGAAGATTCCGTTCGGAATCGGACAGGTCGGAAAGTCCTTCCGTAACGAGATTACACCGGGTAACTTCACGTTCCGTACCCGTGAATTCGAGCAGATGGAGCTTGAGTTCTTCTGCGAACCGGGAACCGACCTTGAATGGTATGAATACTGGAAAAAATTCTGCAAGGACTGGTTGCTTTCCCTCGGCATGAAAGAAGAGGAACTTCGTTTCCGTGAGCATGATCCCGAAGAACTTGCATTTTATTCCAAGGGAACGCAGGATATCGAGTATCTGTTCCCGACCATCGGCTCGGGCGAGCTTTGGGGCATCGCGGACAGAACCGATTACGACCTGACCCAGCATCAAAACGTATCCAAGCAGGATATGACTTACTTTGACGATGAGAAGAATGAAAGATACATTCCTTACGTAATCGAGCCTTCACTCGGCGCAGACCGTATGGTACTTGCATTCCTCTGCGCAGCATATGACGAAGAGAACTTAGGAACCGAGGAAGCTCCCGATATCCGTACCGTGATGCATTTCCATCCGGCAATTGCACCGGTTAAAATCGGTATCCTTCCGTTATCCAAGAAACTTAATGAGGGTGCGGAGAAGATTTACGCTAAGCTTTCCAAGAAATATGTCTGCGAATTCGATGACCGCGGAAACATCGGTAAGAGATACCGCCGTCAGGATGAGATCGGTACACCGTTCTGCATCACCTACGATTTCGAGTCCGAAAACGATAACTGCGTAACCGTCAGATTCCGTGATTCCATGGAGCAGGTAAGGGTTTCCATCGACGAACTGGAGACGTTCTTTGCAGACAAGTTTGATTTCTGATAATAAACAGCAGGAAAACTTATAAAATCAACAAGAGCAGGCAACTGCTCTTGTTTTTTTACCCGTTTTTGAGTTATAATATTATGTCAATCTATGTGAAGGTGGAAATTGATGTAAATGAAGCGTATTCATGTACGAACCGAAAAAAGGACGGCAAAATCCTGTAAGGTACACGGCGGAAGAAGCAGAGTTTTCCTCTCCCTTCTTTGTTTTTTGTACGCTTTTTTCGGACTTTCCGCATCTCTTCACGCTATGAATCTGTATGCACCGGTTACGGTACAAGTTCCCGTATATTGTGAAAAAGTGAATAACGATTCCAAAGCGTTTTATCAAATCCGCATGGAATGCGCGGATAAGAATAAACCGAAGCCTGCGGCGGATACCATTACGGTAGACGGCGCAAAAACCGGGACTTTTGAAATTACGGTTTCGGAACCGGAGACCTTAAAATATACGGTTTCCCAGATTAAGGGCAATGCCGCAGGCGTTACCTATGACGAAAGAGCATATGATGTTTATGTCTGCGTGGTAAATGACGCAAACAATGATCTGACCTATACGGTTTCCGTAACCCTTGCAGGTTCTGCGACGAAGCCGGATAAGATTGCTTTTGCAAATACAAAGAAGGCTTCCCCGTCCCCCTCGGGCGGTTCCACGGAAACGATTCCCGTGAATAACTCACCGGAAAAAGCGGCCTTTGGAAGGTCTTCCAAAACGGGAGAAAACACAGCGGTGCGTGTTGCAATCTATGCAGGAACACTTGGCGTTCTGATTGTCGGCGCAGTGGTTTATATCATTTTAATGAATCGTAAATCAAGGAAAACCGCGGAAGAGAATTCCGAGAACGAAGAGAATAAGCATGACGAAGGATAAAAACACCGGGAAAGAGAATAATAACAGCATCGGGGAGAAAAAGGGTCCTGCGAAGAAAAAGAAAACGGCGCTTTCTTTTGCCATCGAATTTTTTGTGAAAATCGCCGTTACAGCGCTGGTCGTTGTAATTCTTTGTGTCTTTGTTGTGGGCATTTACGTGAATCATTCGAATTCCTGTTATCCCATGATTAAGGACGGGGATCTGATAATTACCCTGAAGCTTTCAAAGATTCTTACCGAAGATGAAATTGCATATAAAAAAGACGATGCGATTCGTTTCGGAAGAGTGGTGGCAAAGGCCGGCGATGTCGTGGATATTCGTGATGATGTCCTGACGGTAAACGGATACGGAGTATTTGAAAATGTTGTCTATCCGACTACGGCCGAAGGTGCAACAATTGAGTTTCCGTACACGGTTCCGAAGGATACGGTATTTGTTTTAAACGATTACCGTTCCGATGCAACGGACAGCCGTATTTACGGAGGAATTCCTCTTTCCGAAACAAAGGGTAAGGTTTTTCTGATGATCAGAAGAAGAGGATTTTAGTAAGGTAACCTGCTCCGAAAGAGGCTTGATTATAAATTAATTACATGGAGGTATTACAAATGAAAGGAAGTACCGGAACAAAGGTATTGGCATTTGTCACGGCAGTTTTGCTCGCGGCATTTGTCATCGTGCCGGGCGTGGGAACGCTGACGGCAAACGCAGGATCACCGTATCTTGCGCAAAGAGACTCAGCTTCGGTTGAGACAACAACACTGAAGAAAATTCTGAAGATTGAAAACGGAAGCAATATTCCCGCAGCAACCTTTAAAATTACGGTTTCTGCAATTCCAGATGATATTGCAAAGACCAATTCCACGCTTCAGGTATACAAGGGGGTAACGCCTAATCTGGTTACACTGACACCGACTGGAGGTACAGCGAAAGATGGATCCGCAGATTTTGTCTACGTGGCACAGAAAAAGACGGATGCAAAAAATGATTCTACCGGAGACTACGTTACGATTAAAGATGCTAATCCGGACGCAGATCATTATACGGCGACGAAAGAAATGGAACTTAATTTCAGCAAAGTCGTATTCCCGGAACCCGGTGTATACAGATATATTCTTACCGAATCCGGAGACAGCGCAGGTGTTGCATATGATACAAATAAAACAAGAACACTGGATGTTTACGTGGAGGACGCAACCGTAAAAGAAACCTCGGGTCCGGATCAGAAAACTTTAACGATTACGAAATATATTATGTATGTGGGAACACTTAGTGATGGACCTTCCAATACAGAGCAGCAGGGAACAAAACAGACACTGGAAGACGGAGTGACAGAAGTAACGCCGAATGGTCTTGGTGTATCCGGAGCAACCAAGTCGGTCGGATTTGTTAATTCTTATCCTGCCGTAGGACTTACCTTCGGTAACGAAGTAAATGGAAACCAGGGTTCCAAAGACAAATACTTTAAGTATACATTGACACTTACCGGTACTGCAGGAACCAAACTGGATGTAAATTTGTCTAAGGCGGATAAGAAGATAGCAAAGAATCCTAAGCCGGCGACAACCTGTATCACGGGGGATGACGGTGTTGAGAATCCTGAGATAATCACCATTGGAAGCAATGGAACCGTTTCCGTTGATTTCTATCTGCAGGATGCACAGTATGTTACCGTGAACGGTCTGGCAGAGGGTATGACTTATGCCCTTGCCGTTGCGGAGGAAGAGTATACAAAGACGGAGAAGATTTTACAGAAGGATTCCACTTTCGATAAAGATAATGTCACCGGCTATGATGAGTTACAGGATGAGGTCTCGGGAACGGTTACAAAAGATCCGACCGACCAGAAGATTCACAGTATCTATACCGGATACACCCTTTCCAAGATCGGCGTTATTCCCACCGGTGTAATCCTTTCCGTTGCACCCTGGGTAATTGCGGGAATGGTAATCCTTGCGGGTATTGCATTCTTTGCAATCCGCTCCGGAAGAAAGTACGAGGAAGAATAAGACGCAATGAAGCGATTTTGGATATGGATGAACATCATATACGAAAAAGTTATGCTGGGCATATTCATTATTGCGCTTCTTGTTGTGTTTTACGGTCTTTACGATGCGTGGTATGTCTTTCACAAAGCCGGTGACGATGCGTATTTGCAGTACAAGCCGTCGGCCGGAGAGAGCATGGACGCAGAATCTCCGATTACGGAAGATATGGTTGCCTGGATTACGGTTGACGGAACCAATATTGATTATCCCGTAATGCAGGGAAAGACCAATTCCGAATACTTAAACATTGATCCTTACGGAGAATATTCGCTGTCGGGAAGTATTTTTCTGGACAGCAGAAACAGCGGCGATTTTACGGACGATTATTCCATACTTTACGGACATCATATGGAGTATGGAAACATGTTCGGCGCGCTGGATGATTATCTGAACGAAGAGTATTTTAATACGCATAACAGCGGAGAACTCATCGTCGGAAGAAATGCGGATGCTGTATATCGAATCGGTATTTTCGCATGTATGAAAGTGGATGTATACGACAATAAAGCTTTGGATCCGAATTCGTTTGATACGATTTACGAGTATATCCATAGCAACGCCCAAATCCTTAATACCTCCATGGAAAAGAGCAATCGTATCCTTGCACTTTCTACCTGCACTGAGCCGGTTTCGAATAACAGACTGATTGTATTTGCTTATATTTACGAAGAGGCAGAGAAATAAAGGTGAAGCGCAGACTGAAAAACAGAATATTGAGCGGACTGGCTGTTCTTTTGATCCTTTCGTCCTTCCTGCTGCCGGCACTGAATGTGCGGGCGGAGGGTGATTCTTTGCCTGAAGCGGAAGTAGTTGAAGAAGTTTTGGAAAATGCCGTAGAAGAAAGCCCGGAAGAAGAAGCCCCGGAAGAAGTTCGCGAAGACGGTTTCTGCGTGCAGAGCATTGAGGTGCATCCCGATGGTGAAGAGAGCGACAAACGCGTCGTTTTGGAAGGCCTTATGCCGGAGAATGTCACGGCGGAAGCGGTGGACGTAACCGAAGAAAGAGACAGCAATGTCATTGCGGCATATGATATTACGCTTACCGACGGGGAAGAAGAATTCCAGCCGGAAAAGGGAAATCCGATTAATGTCGAAATTTCGGATGATAGAATTACTGCCACAACGGAGAATCTTCAGTTATGGCACATTCTTGATGACGGAACAAGAGTGCGCGTGCTTGATTTTACGGTTGAGGACGGTAAAATCAGCTTCGCCGCTACAGGATTCAGTGTATACGAAATCGTGGATGCTCCGGCGCCGTTTACGCCCGATCCGCAGGATATCTCAGATTTGAGCGGATTTACGGGAGCGGATTCCGATAAGGGATTCTATTTCTATTATCTTTCCGGTGGAAAGAAAAATTATTTCACGAATTCTGATAACGGTAGTGGCTGTCTGACTGAGAAAGCATCCGTTCTCGATGCTTCGATATGGTATACACAGAAGGTCGAAACAAATGAATCATATTACAAATGTTATTTTTATACATTTGTAAGCGGAGCAAAGAAATATCTTTATAATGTCGATACGGGTAATAATGTCGGACTGACGGATAATCCCGATGAAGCCACGGTAATTATAATTACATCGAACGGTAATGGCTCCTTCTTGATGAAACACGATACTCAGAAGAAATGGCTTCAACATTCCAATGGCGGAAAAGGTATACGTTTTTATACGGATCATAATTCTTCGGATAACTGTAGTATTTACGCAACCCTTGCTTCTTCCGTAAATCCTGCGGATGATGTTTACGGTTTTGACGGTAAATCCTTCGGATTAATGAATTATCAAAACGGAACGTCCGGTAATGCCTTAATGGCGGAAGCAAACAGTAACGGTAACGCATTAAAAGCAACCGCGCTGATTGTCCGGAAGAATACCGTGGATAAGGACAGTATTCTCTTTGTTGCGGCTGACAGTGACATCAGTATCTGGACTTTCCATTCCACGAAAGAAGATTATTACACATTATCGACAACCGTCGGCGGAACAACAAAGTACCTAAAGATGATTACAACTGCGCTTTCTCTGACGGAGAACGAGAATGACGCGACGGCATTCAGGGTTACCCCAAAAGACGGTAAAATTAAGCTTGCCGCTGACGGAAAAGCAGTGACTTTATCCGGAAGCACATTTAAACCGGATAACGATAAAGCATATAACACGCAGTACCAGAATCTGGTTGAACTTTCCAGTTTGACGGAAGATGACTTCGTAGTTTATTCCGCAAACAAGGTCGGTATCTCCGATAAGGATGTGACTACGGGAGAATATCTTGTCCCGAATCAGGCACAGGTAATAGTTTATACACGTATCTGGGATGATACCAACAAAGTCTACAATTTCTATGCGGTAGATCATGACGGTAGTCTGGTTCCCTGCTACGAAAGAGGCGATAATATCATGTGGGTCGGAAGCAAGATTAATACCCTGCTCTGGGATTTCACCGAGTATTATAATTCCGACGGCACACCGAATTATTATTACGAACTTCAAAACAGTTATTCCGGCAAATTCCTTGCGCCGCAGATTAAAGACCACCAGGTTATGGCGGATAATAAAATCGGTATCAACCTTCCGGGAAGAAGAGACGATCAGTATTACACCACCATTCTTGCCTGGGATGATCCGTACTATTCCTATGCCGGTATCAAGACGGATATTGCGACCGGTCAAATCGTTTCCTGTGCGAAGAAGTATGCCGAAACTTTCTATTTTGCGCTGATGGAGCCGGTTGTGGCTAATCTGACAGAGGTGGAAACCATCGATAATAACAAATACGGTATTACGATGAAGATGAAGAATCTTCCCGACAGAGCTACGATGAGCAGTTTCCTGGGTACGAATTATGATAAAGATTTAAAGAATACCGTTCCCGGTATTCTTTCAACTGATCTTGGTGATGACGGTTATCCGAAGACAGCTTTGGACTCTGAAATGGGCGGCTATACGAAAGACAGGTCGCTTGGAGATCTCTATTCCGGTGCAGAGTATGTAAATCATCTTTTCCTGGAGAGTACTTACGGCGCAACCGGTTATTTTGAATATGACAGTTCACAGAATTTTGCGACTCTTACGGATGAAACGGACAGCGAAGGAGTGCGTAAATTCAGGGTTTATAAAGAAATCGGAACCACGGACAGCTCCGGTAAAGATTCCCTAAAACATGGTCAGTTTTTGCCGTATAACGATATTACACCCGGAAGATTTGCGGTTTCAAACCCCAAAAATATGTTTGATGCGCTGCTCAATCTTCTTTCCGACGAGGACCCGAGAAAAGGCGAAAAACTCTATCTGGTGAATGATCCTACGGATTATCAGTTTGCGGCCGAAATTGAAGCCGGATTCGTACAGACACCGAACGGAGATGATGCATGGGGACATGATATTATCTTTGAATTCACCGGAGATGATGATTTCTGGCTTTATGTAGACGGAGAACTTGTAATTGATCTCGGCGGTATTCACTCCGCACTGGAAGGAAATGTTAACTTTTCTACAGGTGAAGTGAAAGTAAATAAAACGAACACAACCTTAAGAGAGTTGTTTAAACAAAATTATATAAAGCGAGGAATGTCGGAAACAAATGCAGAGATTGAAGTAAGCAAAATCTTTAAGGAAAAGGTTGTCGGAAATAAAACATATTACGTATTCAACGATTATTCCGAGCATACGATGAAGATATTCTATATGGAGCGTGGAGCGGGCGCTTCCAATCTTCATATGCGCTTTAACTTAAGCTATGTAACACCCGGAAGTGTAATGCTGACCAAGGAGATTACAGGTTCGGATAAAATGTTGGCGGATATGGATTTCTCGCTTGTGGAATTCCCTTATCAGATTTGGTATCAAATGTCCCCGGATAATCCTTGGGAAAGATTGAAAAACGATAACCAGCATATCAATGTGACATATCAGAATTCCACGCAAAAAGTAGAGTATCGTGCAAGTTACAAACCGCCAAAAGCAGACCAGCCTATAGAGGATGTCTATTTCATTAATCCTGGTATGGTTGCCGAAATCCGTTTCCCTGAAAATACCTATCGATATAAGATTGTAGAATGTGCCGTTAATGCTGAAGTTTATGATCAGGTTTCCGTTGAAGGTATTGATAGTACTTTAATTACTAAAACACCTGTGGGAGGAACCGATAACAGAAATAATTATGAGATTCCTGCGGAAACGGTAGACAAGCGTAAAACGGTCGCGTTTATCAATCATGTAAACGATGTAGGCATTCGTACGCTTTCCGTGAAAAAGACACTTTTGGATGAAAATGGTAATGAAGTATTGGCAGTAGATGATCCTTCGACTTTCTCGTTCCGTTTATATTTAACAAACGGAGCGGATGATGAATCCGGACTCACACTTGCCAATATGGTTCGGTACAGAGTTTATAATGAAGCGAATGAACTTTGTGAATGGAGCGCTGATGACGGTAAATTTGTTTCGATTCAGGAAACGGATTATTACGCACTTACAGACACACAAAAAGAGAAAGTTACTTTTGAAACGTCCATGAACGGTGCGATTTCAAGAATTCCGGCCGGATATACGGTGGAAGTTCCGGGGCTCCCTGTCGGAACTATCTTTAAGGTGGAAGAAAGACCGAATGAGATTCCGCTCGGTTATTCTTTCAAAGAGTATACCTATGATGCGGGAACATATGAGGTATTGGATGCTAATTCGCCGAATTCCGGACGAATCAGGGCAAATGAATCTCCGTCCATGAGCGTTGTGAATCGCAGGGGATGGGAGATGAAAGTAACCAAGGAATGGACGGACGAAGGATATATTACTTCGAGAGATTCCGTTTATTTGGCTGTTTATGCAAAGGGGACACTAATCGATGGCACCGTAAAAGAGTTAAAGCATCCGGAAACTTCACTTCGCTATTACTTTGACAGTTTGCAGCCGGGAAGCACTTTTGACGACTATGAAGTATTTGAAGTGGTGCTTACGAATCCAAGATATGATTCGGAGGGGAATTTACTCTACGATTCCATAGAGAAGGTTGCAAACGGCGAACTGACAAGCGTCGGAGCAGTTCCGGAAGGAGGAAATGTAAAGGAGAATTTCTCATATTCCGTTTCCTATCAGAAGGGGCAGGCGTCTAAGACGGCTCCAGGAGTGTCCGACGGCGGAAATGTCAGAGAAGATACTGTTATCAATACCAGGACCGGCGGAATTGTTATCTC